>Ga0209777_10000140_pt1 | contig 121153 bp, 102 predicted proteins | sample FrelakmetHBP12HB_FD_187147 | JGI IMG/M metagenome (GOLD analysis project Ga0209777, IMG submission 187147) | Freshwater lake sediment microbial communities from the University of Notre Dame, USA, for methane emissions studies -HBP12 HB (SPAdes)... | ecosystem: Environmental > Aquatic >... | reverse complement strand
GCTGCTCGGTAATCACATCGGTGCAATCATCTTGATTAACGCCGCCAGCGGTGAAATCCTGGCGATGGCTTCGCACCCGACTTTTGACCCGAACCAATTGGATACGCAAGCCTCCGCCCTACTCAAGAATCCAAATTCCCCACTCCTGGATCGAGTCGCACAGGGTCTGTATCCGCCCGGCGACGCACTGCAACCGTTCTTCCAGGCCGCCGGGTACAACCTGGGGTCATCGCAGAACATTGCGGAACAATTGTATACTGACCTGGGTTTTTACGTCACACCGGAATTGAATTTACCAGTGGCGACCGCATCCACTTCGGGAAGCACATTACGCCTCAGCCCGTTGCAAATGGTGCTCGCGGCAGCGACATTGAGTAATGACGGCGTGCGACCTGCGCCGCGCCTGGTAATGGCCGTGGACACCCCCACGCAGGGCTGGGTCATCCTGCCCGCACTCAGCGAACCGGTTACGGTTTTTCCCTCCGCCAGTGCGGCGGATACCGCTCAAGCGTTGATGGTCAGCGGCCAGCCCTTCTGGCAATGGAACGCACAGGTAACCCAGACAAATCAGACTTTCTCCTGGTCGCTGGACGGGACACTGCCCGACTGGCAGGGCGCACCCCTGGCAGCGGTGGTCTTGCTGGAAGAAAACAACCCCGACGAGGCGGGCATCATCGGTCAGACCCTGCTCGAAGTGGCTACACAACCTTAAAATAATACCGGGCTTCGAAAAGAAACCCGGTTTTTCCGTTACTTCACTTTCACAACTTTCACAAACCGCCGCCGCGCATGCAGAACTCCTGGATGCGGGAAGGGGGCGTCGAATTTATCCAGTATTTCTCCATCCAACTTAACCCCTTTTTGCTTGATCAGGCGCCGTCCATCGGAATTACTAGCCGCCATGCCAGTCGCACCCAGCACATCCAGCACAGTCTGGCCAGGCATGAGGGAAAACTCGGGTATTATTCCAGGTATATCTTTTTGTTGAAAAACTCTCTTGAAGTCTTCCTCGGCAGCCAGGGCGACAGCCTCGTCGTGGAAAATGGACACGATCTCGCGCGCCAGCAACATCTTGGCATCCCGCGGGTGCAGCGCTCCAGACATGAGGTTGGCTTCGGTTTTGGCAATCTGATCGGGGGTCCAGCGCGTGACGAGGCGCATGAACGATCCCATGGCTTTATCCGGCACAGACATAACCTTACCGTACATATCCTCCGGCGTTGAAAGCAGCGGGATGTGGTTGCCCAGTGACTTGCTCATCTTGACTTCGCCGTCGGTACCGGGCAAAATACCCAGGATGATCGCAATATTAGGCTTGTCTCCCAGGGAGGTCATGATCTTGCGGGCCGCGGTGACAATATTGAAAAGCTGATCAGTACCGCCCACCTGGATGTCGGCCTTCAGCACATGGGCATCGTAACCCTGCATGATGGCGTAAAAAGTCTCGTGGAGGAAGATCGGGTCACCGTTATCCCAGCGCTTGCGGAAATTTTCGCGGGTGATGAACTGCTGGATGGTAAAGTTAGAAGCCAATTCGATCAACTCAGCAAAGGTCAATTCGGACAGCCATTCGGAGTTGAAGCGGATATTGGTTTTATTGCGGTCGAGGATCTTGTAAGCCTGTTCTGCATACGTGCGAGCGTTATGCTCGACCTCCAGCTGGGTCAGGCGCGGGCGGAGCTTATCCTTGTCGGACGGGTCGCCAATCAGCGAGGTGAACGAGCCGACCACAAATGTGACCTCGTGACCAAGTTCCTGGAACTGGCGCAGTTTCCGCATCGGCACGGTGTGACCCAGGTGCAGGTCGGAGGTACGCGGGTCGAAGCCGCAATAAACGCGCAGCGGACGACGTTCTCTCTCAGCCTCGATAAGTCGCTGGCGCAATTCATTGGCCATGTTCTTTTTTAGTTCTTCGTCGCCGTATTCGGTGCCTTGCATCAAAAGGGCAACTTGCTCGCTAATATTCATAAGAAGAGACTCCACTTAATGGATTCGGCTTCCTGGAAGAAATGCAGTCACCGCGTGCGTGATTGCCATTCCTTTCTCATTCGACCAGTATATCCCACGAATAAAAAAGCGCCTGCCGCAGCAGGCGCGTCCTTCCCACCCGCAACGGCGTTTAAGGGTGGGAATAATAGGAAAAGGAAGCAGCTCCGGCGATCATGTCGCCGCAATTATACAACATTTTTCTTCAGACGACCGCTATTTCTGCTCAATATTCCGCGCTGCCCGGCGCGTGTTGTCTTCCATATCCATGAACATCTGCAATGCCTCGGCTACGCCCTGCAAAACGACAAAATAGACCACCCCGCGCAGAGGCTGCTCGAACAAGGAAAGGATACTTTGGGCAACATCCGTAAACCCCATTCCCGTCCAAAACCCGCGCGCTATCTGCAAAATCATTGCCAGTACCTGAATCAGCCACTCAAGTGTATAAACCCCCACCACCACCCAGGAAAGAATTTTCGCCACAGATACCAGACGCACGACATTATCCTTGCTGAAGTACGTTCCTAGGAAGTTTTCACGTTTCTCCATATTCATTCTACACTCTCCTTTCATTTTGTTATAATATTCAACTCAAAGGCTTCAATTTGGAATTATACCGAAAAGGACCGGATTATGGATACATCTGACCTCCCTAACAAGTCAACCAACTTCATCCTCGAAGCGGTCGCCGAGGACCTTAAAACAGGTCGCTTCAGCTACGTCCGTACCCGCCTTCCACCCGAACCAAACGGCTACCTGCACATCGGGCATGTCAAGGCATTCCTGATCGACTATAACACCGCCAAAGAATTCGGCGGCGAGTTGATACTGCGCTTCGACGACACCAACCCGACCAAGGAAGAGACTGAGTTTGTAGAGGCGATCGAAGACGACGCCTGCTGGTTGGGCATCCAGTGGGTCAAGGTGACATTCGCATCGGATTATTTCGACCAGCTGTATGAATGGGCCATCCGCCTCGTCAAAAAAAGTCTGGCCTACGTTGACGACCAAACGCCCGAGGAAATGAGCGCCAGCCGCGGCACCCTGCCGCGCGGCACTAAATGGAATGTGACCGAATCGGCATTAAAGCCCGGTGTGGAGTCCCCTTACCGGAACCGGTCGGTGGAAGAGAATCTCGTCCTTCTTGAGCGAATGAAGAATGGCGAGTTCCCCGAAGGCAGTCGCGTCTTACGCGCAAAAATTGATATGACCCACCCCAACCTCGTCATGCGTGACCCGGTCATGTATCGCATTATGCACGCGACCCACCATCGCACCGGCGATAAGTGGTGCATTTACCCCATGTACGACTGGTCGCACGGTCAGAATGACTCGATGGAAGGTATCACGCATTCACTTTGTTCCCAAGAATATATTATTCACCGTCCGTTGTACGAGTGGTTCCTGGAGCAATTGGGTGAATTCAAGACACGCCAGATCGAGTTTTCCCGTCTCAACCTGACCTATGCCATGATGTCCAAGCGCAAACTCCGTAAACTGGTCGAGACTGGAGTGGTAAGTGGCTGGGATGACCCACGTCTCACCACCCTGCGCGGCCTGCGCCGGCGCGGCGTGACCCCGGAAGCCATCCAGACTTTCATTGCTGCAATCGGCGAGACGAATAACGACAGTTGGGTGGACATGGCCCAACTGGAAGCTTGCATCCGTGACGACCTGAACAAGCGATCATTGCGTCGCATGGCCATCATGCACCCACTCAAACTGGTCATTGATAACTACCCCGATGGTCAGGTAGAAGAAATGGCCGCCATCAATAACCCCGAAGACGAATCCGCCGGGACACGCAAAGTCCTCTTCTCAAAGGTGCTTTACATTGAACAGGACGACTTCCGCGAGACTCCCCCGCCCAAATATTTCAGACTGTATCCAGGGAACGAGATTCGCCTGCGATATGCCTATCTGGTCAAATGCACCGGCGTAACACGAGACCCGATCACTGGCGCGGTAATCGAGGTGCATTGCACCTACGACGCTGCCACGCGCGGCGGCGACGCCCCCGACGGACGCAAGGTCAAATCCACCATCCACTGGGTCTCAGCGGAGCATTCCATTAAGGCCGAGGTGCGGCTCTATGACCAGTTGTTCATAGTTGAGAACCCGGATGTGGGAGATGATATCAATTCCATCATCAACCCCAACTCGCTGGAGGTGCTGAAAGACTGTTTCCTCGAACCATCGCTGGCTGAGGCCAAACCGGGCGATAAATTCCAATTTGAACGCACCGGCTATTTCTGCGCTGACCTTGATTCTGCTCCCGGTAAACCGGTCTTCAACCGGACAGTAACTCTGAAAGATACCTGGGCAAAGATAGAGAAAAAGCAATAGTCTCGAAAGACATGTCTCACATTAAGAATATTTAACTAGCTAGTTCAAGGAGGAGGATACTGGCATGAACAATCCGACCAATGGCAAGGTCGTCATCATTACCGGCGCATCCAGCGGAATTGGCGCGGCAGTTGCCCGTCGTCTGGCTCATGACGGTATGCGCCTGATACTGGCAGCCCGGCGCCTGGACAGGCTCGAACAGGTTGCTGCCGATGTCGAGGCTCTTGGCGGGGAAGCCCTCATCGTGCAAACCGATGTACGCAATCGTGATGATATCGAGAAGATGGTACAAGCCACACTCGACCGGTGGGGGCGCATTGACGTGCTGCTCAACAACGCCGGGATAGGCCATGACAAACCACTGATTCGTATTAAACCAGAAAAAATACGCGACGAGATACACATCAACCTGATCGCCGTCATAGAGTGCACCCAGATGGTTTTACCGGTGATGCTCCGCCAGAAATCGGGGCATATCATCAATGTCGCCTCGATTGCAGGACTGGTCGCAACATGGACCGTTTACAGCGCCAGCAAATTTGGGGTAAATGGTTTTTCCGACGCTCTTCGACATGAATTGCACGGCTCCGGCATTCATGTTTCGGCTTTTTGTCCAGGGTTCACCCCGACGGAAATCGACCCGGAACTCAAAGCCATCGCCGAAGGACAACCCGGCGCGCCGCGCATACCGGGGCTGATGCCAGTCACTTATGTGGCAGATCAAATAGCCCGTCTCATCCATCACCCACGCCGGCGGGTCATCATTCCACCCAGCTGGAAATTTCTCGTTATCATCGCATTTCTCTTTCCTGGTATCGCAGACGTTCTGCTTCCTATGTTTCTTAAAAAGGAAACAAAGGGGAATAAATGAACCTGATTGGCACCATTTTTGCTGGCCTGGCTGCGATCGCGGCCGGATTGATCAACGCCCTGGCAGGCGGCGGGACCCTGATCACCTTTCCCGTCCTGATGGCAATCGGGCTTCCGGCCGTATCGGCCAATGTCACCAACACCGTGGCACTCTGTCCGGGTTATTTGGGCGGGACTCTGGCCCAGTCGAAAGACCTGAAGGACCAAAGGAAACGCTTATGGATCCTAATTCCGGCCGGAGCACTCGGCGGGCTGGTAGGAGGGATCCTGCTCATGAAAACGGGTGAAAAACTCTTCACAGAATTGATCCCTTTCCTTATCCTGCTGGCGTCCACTCTGCTGGCCATCCAGACCCCGGTGCGAGTTTGGTTGACCCGCCGCCAGGAAAAGGGCAAAGCGAAACCCGTCACTGAACTGTGGGCTTTCATACCAGTCTTCCTGGCAGCCATCTATGGCGGCTATTTCGGCGCCGGGTTGAGCGTGATCGTACTGGCCGTACTGGGAGTGATCATGAATGACAGCCTGACCCGGTTGAACGCCCTCAAACAGTGTATCGCTTTCGCCACCAACTTCGCGGCGGCTCTGTTCTTCGTCTTTTCGGGCAAGGTGGTTTGGAGCGTGGCACTGGTCATGGCCGTGGGCGCCCTGCTGGGCGGTGCGTTGGGCGGACGACTGGCCAGCAAGATCAAACCCTCCACCTTACGGTGGGTCGTGGTCATAACCGGGTTTACAGTGGGGATCATTTACCTAGTCAAGACCTTTTTTCTTGCCTAAAAATCAGTACAAAATCACATCTCCACGACATTACCTGGGAAGTGTGGTTTTAAGCTGGGGCATGTCATTTAGTTACTTTTGGTGCTGGTTTTGCCAGAATTGCGCGATAACCAAGAAAGAGTCTCGCCAGTCCTGCCGCTGGTGTTTAGCCATTCCCTTAGGCCGCTCCGGGAAAATGCTCTCTGCCGGTCTCATATATTGAGGTAGGGCATGATATTCTTTATCGAGCAAAAGAGGATAATGCGATTGTTGAGGAGGCTTGGCCATGATCACAGGCGTTCATTTTATTATCTACAGCACCAATCCAGAAGAGGATCGTGCATTCATTCGCGACGTTCTGAAATTTCCATATATTGACGCAGGTGAGGGATGGTTAATCTTCGGATTGCCTCCAGCAGAGGTGGCCATTCATCCTTCGAAGAAGGATAACATACAAGAGTTATACTTGATGTGCGATGACATTGGCGAACTGATCAGTCAGATGAAAAGTTTGAAGGTTAAATGCAGCAAAATTCAACATCAGCGTTGGGGATTGCTGACCAAATTGAAATTGCCTAGTGGTGGATACTTAAGTATCTATCAGCCGCTTCATGCGCATCCGAAGCCCCTGTGAATGAAAGTTCCTAGAAAAAAATTGTTCCGCAAGGAAGTTTGAGGCAAGTGAGGGAAAGGCTTAAGAAAGATACAAAAAAATGCAAGAAAAGAGGATGCGTTCGCGGGTTATGTTCTGCAACGCGAATCATCTTGCCTCCAACGGACTTATTCACTCCGCTCAGTGTGGGCAGCAGCTCCGCCGCTCGCGACTGCCTCGGATTGCCAAGAATGGTTCGATAATGAGATGGAGCATCACCAGTCGCGACGCGGCAGTAGTCCCTTCTGGGGATGATATGCATTGCGAAGCTATACCACTGGGCGGTTTGTCTCCCCAAGAAAGAGTTAATATGACAAAGCGGTAGCTATTCCTCTGTCTCTTCCTGTTTACAGTCTTGAACGCATGTGGGTCACAAAAGAAGGATAACAATGCACAAAATCTATACCAGTATAGCCAAGAACTGCCTCTGAGTGTTGGAAGTTTCTGGACTTACACGGTCACGCAATATGATGGTTTTAACTCAGATGACATTATGACCGCAACTTCTAGCATGACAGACTTGGTCACAGATTTTAACATCAATAGGGTTTACCTTGTAGCCACAGTCCAAAGCGTGCAGTCTACGGAAGTTCCTATCGCAATCTACGGAAATTTGCCCGTGACCGATTTCTTACAACCAGCCATAACAAAGAACTACTGGTTGATTGTGGATGGCAACCGTGTGCTCCGGCAAGATGACCAATTGAATCTCTCCGATCTCCAAAACCAAGTACTTGTCGAGTTTGTCTTCCCAATTACCCTCGATAGCCGATGGTCAATGTATAACGCTAAGGATGCGCCGGTAAATCGAAAGGTAACAAAGGCAGGTTTGATAACTGTACCTGCCGGCACGTTCACTGACTGTTTCTATCTTGAAGGCGTCATCGGCGGAATGACTTTTGAGGAATGGTTTTGCCCTGGAATCGGATTAGTGTGGTACAACGCTGTTCATCAAGGAACACCATTTGGTAGCAGGCAAGTTCTCGTAAGCTATAAACTTAAGTAAACCAAAAGATCCGCCCCGGCAAATCTGTCGGGGCGGTTAGTTTTATTCCATTTTCTCCAAAATTTTGATTGCTTTCCTCACTCTCTCCAACACTTTCTCCTTCCCTACAATTTCCATGCTCTCAAACAGCGGCGGACTGACGGTCTGACCCGTCACGGCGAGGCGCAGGATTCCAAAGACTTGGCTTGGGCTATAGTGCAATTCTTCCACTAGCTTACGCATTGGAGGCTCGGCAATCGCCGGGGTAATTTCGGGCAGCGCCGCCAGGATTTCATAAGCCTTGCGAGCAATGTTTACAGATTGGGCTGCGGTCAGGTTTTTAGCGACCAGATTAGCAGGATCCGGTTCAACATTCTCCTTAAAGAACCAGGCCGCAAAGGGCAGGCAATCATCCAAGGTTACCAAACGCTCGCGGATGATCGGGATGATTTTCAGAAGTTTGGCATCATCCATGGGGAGGCTCTCGTCCAAGAAATAGGGCTTGATGCGGGCAGCCAGGTCATCGGACCGCAAAAGCCGGATATGGGTCGCATTGAAGTGGTCGAGTTTGGCAAAATTGATGGCGGCGGGAGAGGGTGTCAGATTGTGGATGTCAAAACGAGCGATCATATCCTCCAGGGTCAGCACGTCGTCTTCCGGGACACCCCAGCCCATCAGGGCAATCCAGTTGAGGACGCCTTCGGGGATATAACCCAGGCCTTGCATGTCACCGACAAAGATCGAATAGCCATCCCGGATGACTTCGGCGGCCTCGCGTTTGCTCATCTTGCCTTTCCCGCTGGGTTTTAGGAAAACTGAGAGATGGGCGAACTGCGGTTCTATCCAGCCAAAGGCACGGATAATATGCGTATGCAGAGGTAGAGAGGGCAACCACTCCGAACCGCGAATGACATGGGTGATTTCCATCAGGTGGTCATCCACCATCGCTGCGAGATGATACGTGGGCAACCCATCTGACTTGAGCAGAACAGAATCATCGAGGGCGGAATTTTCGGTGGTGCTTGGGCCGCGAAGTAAATCAGTGGTGGTGATACTGCCTTCCTTGGGCATCTTGAAGCGAATAACATACTTCTCGCCGGAGGCGGCACGGCGGCGTCCCTCGTTAAGATTCAGATTGCGACAAGTCCCATCGTAGCGCGGGTTTTGCTTATTCTTCATCTGCTCCTGGCGGACTTTCTCCAACCGGTCGGGGGTGCAGAAGCACGGGAAGGCGTGGCCCAGTTCCACCAGTTTCCAGGCGTACTCGTGATAAATCTCACGGCGTTCTGTCTGACGGTAGGGACCGCAGGGACCACCGATATCCGGTCCTTCATCGTAATTGATGCCCAGCCAATGCAGACCGTTAATAAGTTCCTGCTCGGCACCGGGGACAAAACGTTTCTGGTCGGTATCTTCGATACGCAGAATATAGGTACCGCCGGTACGGCGCGCCAGGAGGAAAGGATAAAGTGCAGAGCGGGCGCTGCCGAGGTGCATCCGGCCGGTGGGAGAAGGAGCAAAGCGCGTGCGAACAGGTTTTTGATCCAAGATAGTCTCCATTAGAAGTCCAATGGTCTATGTCTTAATATCACGCTTTCCACCAGTCCGATGCCAAGCATAAGGGAAATCAGACCGCTACCGCCGTAACTGATGAACGGGAGTGGTATACCCGTGACCGGGATCAGGTTCAAGTTAACGGCAATATTCACCGCCGCCTGGAAGAAAATGAGAATAGCTACGCCGTAAGCGATCGAGGATCCAAATGGGTCCCGGGCCATTCGCGCCGCCCTCAAGCAGCGATAGACGATAAAGCCTATCAAGATAATGACAAAGATCGTTCCAACAAATCCAAGTTCTTCCCCTATGACAGAAAAGATAAAGTCGTTATGGCGGACTTTCATAAAACGAAGTTGCGTTTGTGTGCCATGGCCATAGCCCTCACCCACCCATCCACCAGAACCAAGGGCAATCAGTGCCTGGATCACGTTATAGGTGGCACCATTACGGGCGCTCAAGTCCGGTCGGAAGAAATTGATGATACGCTCCAGTTGATAAGGCTGGATAAAATTGAAAGCGACCACAGCCAAGATAAGACCCGCCAAAGCCAATATACCAAGTTGTTTCAATTCCAATCCACTGTCCCAAGTCATTGCAGCCCATAAAGCCATAATGACAATGACATTACTCAGATTTGGTTGAATGAAAATCAGTCCGGCAATTCCCAACGTGATGAGCAGACTTTTAATCATCCAGCCCCAGGAATGAGGAACGTTTGTGTTTTTGGAAAAATAATTCGCTAATGCCAGGATGACAACTATCTTTGCCAATTCGGTCGGCTGGATGGAGACCAGACCGGTCTCAATCCAGCGCGTTGCGCCGAAACGGGCACTTCCGATGACAAATAATAGCAGTAGAAATACCACGATGACAATATACATCGGAATAATTGCGCCTGACCAGAAGCGATAATCAATCGCTGAGGCAAGGATGATTACTACAAACCCAATACCGCCAAAAATGATCTGGTGCGGTACCAGGGTAGCCAGGTTTTCGTTCCCGGCAATTGCTGATAGGATCATAGTCACGCCAAAAACGAGAGCTACAATGACCGCCCCCAGCAGCCAGAAATCGAAATGTCGCCAGAAACCGCTACGGAACATATATCAGCGAAGGGCTATCCCACTGCTCTCCCGGGCTCACGTCCCCGTCGGCGGCCAACATTCCGCAAGGGGATATCAGCCACCAGGCGTTGGGACCGTCCGTCATGGGCCACATTGATGGTTACCGCCGTAGGATCAATATCAATATGTCGCGAGATGGTTTGAATCAGATCATCTTTCAAGGATTCCAGTTCTGCCGGCGTCAGATCAGTGCGGTCATGGATCAACACCAATTGCAGGCGTTCTTTGGCGCTGTTCGCGCTCTTCTTGCGTCCAAAAAGCCAGGCCATAATTACTTCCTTCCCAGGAGACGCTGCAATAGATTTTGGGTTTCAAGTTCCATAAAGGGTACCTGCTCCCCCATCAACCGCCGGGCAATATTCTGGAATGCCTGTCCGGCTTTGCTCTTACCATCCAATGCTAGCGGTTGTCCTTTATTGGACGCCACGACAACATTCTCATCTTCGGGAATAATGCCGATCAATTCAACTGCCAGGAGGTCTAGCACATCCTCGACCGAGAGCATATCACCGCGTTTCACCATGACTGGATCCAACCGGTTTATAACCAGCGCTGCCGGCCCCTTTTCATCGGCATCGAGCAGGCCGATTACCCGGTCTGCATCGCGTACCGCTGAGACTTCAGGATTGGTCATCACCAACACGCGGTCGGCGGCGGCAATGGCGTTCTTGAAACCACGTTCGATTCCTGCTGGGGAATCGATAATGATCCAATCCACTTCCTGGCGCAGTTCATCACACAGGCGTACCATGTCACTTGGTGAAATGGCAGTCTTATCGCGCGTCTGGGCCGCTGGGATGAGATATAGCTCCGGCAGGCGTTTGTCGCGGATCATCGCCTGGCGTAATCGGCAGCGGCCCTCAATCACATCCACCAAATCATAGACAATGCGGTTCTCCAAGCCCAGAACTACATCCAAGTTACGCAGGCCGATATCACCATCAATGCAAGTCACCTTCTGACCGCGCGAAGCCAGCCCCACGGCAATATTCGCCACCGAGGTAGTTTTACCAACCCCGCCCTTGCCAGAAGCGATTGTCACTACTCTTGCTGTCATGTCACCGTCCTGTCAATTCGTGCCATGGTTCTGCCACCAGTTGACCATCTTTCAGGCAGGCTACCTCTGGCTGGATCTTGCCTTGTTTCTTCGGCGAAACGGCGATCTCACTTGCTATACGCAATTGAGTTGGTGCCAATTCGAGAGCGCATACAACCGCTTTCTCATCTCCCTGTGCGCCGGCATGAACAACCCCGCGCAACCTCCCCCAGACGATCACACTTCCTCCAGCAACAATCTCTGCGCCCGGGTTGACATCCCCCATCACGACAACATTGCCTTCATAAAGTACCCGTCCGCCAGAGCGGAGAGGACCCTTGATCCATTTGGCCGCCCCCACAGGGAATTCCTCAAGCGCTTCCCGGACCTGCACAGGGCGAGGCTTCGACAGGCGGGTTGCCAATCCGAGGTTCTGGGCGGTTGTCTCAGTTACAGGCGATTCGCTCAACACCGCCCACAAAGCTATACCGCGTTCCGAGAGCTGGTTGCGCAGGGTTGATAATTCGGCTACCCGCAACTCATTTTCACCCACATTTAATACCACACGCGCCCCCTTAAAGAACGAGGAACGCTCATCTACGTTTTTTACGAAAGCAGCTGCGAGGTCCGGCCAGGCCGCGTCGCCAAGTGTTATCAGCAGACCATCCCGGATGCCTTTTATTTGAATCAAAGAAGGCGTCTCATCCATAATTCCTGAAATTATACTGCTTTTTGAGGGAAGCAATGAAAAGTGATGATGCCTTCAAGAAAAGCCTGCAAAGAGAATCATTACAGGCGTAGTTTTTAGTACTCGGTGATAGTCCTGATCCCAATCGGCGGATAAACTTGCCCAGGAACGGGAGGCATGGGGTTGTAGACCCAGTCCACTTCCACCACCCCAGCTTTGATTCCGCCCACACGGCGGATACCCTGATACTTTCCGCGCAGCAAAATATCTTCCATCGTTAACGCCATGCTGAAGACCGCCAAGTCCGCCCCGGCCGGAATTGCTTCCAACTCGTCTGTGTAGACCGAGGTAGAAAACAGCAAATGCTGTGCGTCCAGGCTCTGGGTCTGGATGGCTGGGATGATAACCGGGTAGCCATCCTCTCCGACATAGGACAGAAATTTCAGGTTGTCAATTTTATTCACAAATGCGAGTGTCCAACCATTCAACACGGATTTCCCACCAGCTTTGTACCCCAGCGTACGTGCCAGCATGGTCTGGATGGCAGCGAAGATGATCTTATTCATCGGTAGGGGTGTTTTGCCGGTGTGCAAGACCAAGTCCATGTAGTACACCGTATGGATGCCGAAATAGGCATTGTAACGGAACATGGGAATATTGTTGTAGAAGTCGTATTCCTGACCTTCTTTGGCAAAGCATATATATGTAGCCTTGCCCTGCCACATATTCTTTTCCAGGCTCATAATAAGGAAACCAACCTTCGGATTGTTAAGGACATGCTTCTTTGACATACCCTCGGTGAACTGCCCGAAACACATTTGTACCGGTCCGCAAGCCATCAGTGAGGAGATAAGCGTCACGTGAGGTAAGCCATCCGGGGTCACTGTGGCAAGCAGGCCCACTTTCATCGCCGGTTGAGTGCTCTGAATATCTTCTTTTGTAAAGGATGTGAATGATTGTCGAGAATTCATGCTAAGCTCCTATTGCGGCTCGACCGCGCGGGTCGCGCCAGTGGCAATGACAAGGTCTGGGCGGAGTCCGGAAGCCTTCGCAATTTGCTCGCAGTGCGCCAGTTCACCGGCAGTCATGAGCGGAGCTTGAGCATAAGCCCACTCCAATCCCAGACGTTTATACTGGTCGCGGCAAAGGTTGTTGAAGGCACACAGTTCCCAACGGGAAACGCTCCCGTTCAAAGTATCAACCAGGTAACGGCCTATAGCCTGTAAATTTTCTTTCGTGGCCGTTGCACCAGGGATGAGTGGGGTGCGGATCCATAATTCAAATGGCCGGGTCTGGGTACGGCGGTAATCCCGAATGTAGACGAGATTTTCCAGGATTTGCTTGTTTGAAGCGCCGGTAAACTCAAGGTGGAGAGACGGGTCATTTAGTTTTAGATCGAACAACACCAGGTCGGTAAGAGGGAGGAGGCGGTCGAGCGTATGAGTCGAGGTCAGACCACAAGTGTCGAGGGCGGTAGCGATACCACGCTCTTTTAAACCGTACAGGAGCGCTTCAGCGAAATCCGGCTGGAAAGTTGGTTCACCACCGGAGAGGGTTACACCGCCGCCAGATTTATTGAAATAAGCACTATCCTTGAGCAGTTCGATCAGCAGCTCCTCCACTGAAACCGTCGTGCCAATCGCCTCAAGCGCCCCGGAGGGGCAGGCCTCGGTGCATTTTCCACAGGCCTGGCAACGCACCCGGTCAATAAGCAGACCGTTATCTGTCATTGTAAGGCAGCCATTGGGACAGGCTTTGATGCAGGTGCGACAATCCAGACAACGAACAGCAAGCCACTGCGTCTGCATCCGTCTGGAGAGACTCTCCGGATTGTGGCACCAGGCACAATGCAGGGGACAACCTTTGAAAAAGACCGTTGTGCGGATTCCGGGGCCGTCCTCGGTGGAGAGGCGCTGGAGGTTCAGGATCTGACCGGTGATCATTTCATCTGGTGGCTTTCGCGGGCGATGATCTCGTTCTGGAGTTCGCGCCCAATGGAAGTGAAGTAGGCGTTGTAACCGGTGACACGCACCAGCAGGTGACGGTAATTTTCGGGGTGTTTTTGGGCGTCGCGTAACAAGCCGGCGTCAATCAGGTTGACCTGCAACGCTGAACCGCCATTCTCGATGTAGCCGCGCAGGAAAGCCTTGAATTTTTGGCGGTGTTCGGGATCGCGTAGCATGGATGGGTTGAAAGTCATGGTGTGACTGCCACCATTGGGAAGCACATTCAGGTAATCCTCCCAATCGCCCTTGCCGTCCGCGGCCTTTCCCCCCAGCACCTTCCCGACTGAGTTAACATTGGCGGTCGGACCATTGATGTCCGCACCGTTGGAAGGACATAACGCATTCGAGAGGAATTGGCCCTGTGGGCGGCCATTCGGGCTGGCAGGCAGGATGAACGAGTCGGCAACCCAGTAGTTCCAGGACAGCATCCCGGGGCGGAATTGGCGGCCGGTGGACTGCGTCTTGTATTTCCAGGTTTCCTCTGTCCAGAGTTCCATCACATGGCGGGCCAGCGCGTCAGCGCCGTCTTCGTCACGTCCATATTTAGGGGCTTTGTGCAATGCACGCGCTTGCAAGACCTCGTGCCCAACCCAGTTATCCTTGAGCGCCTGGATGAGTTCCGCCAATGTACAAACTTTCTGGTCAAAAACCAGATACTTGACCGCCAGCAGCGAATCCACTGTGGTGGCGTAGGTAACAGCCTCGATGGTAACGTAACCCAACTCCGCTCCGCCTTCGTTGATGTCCTGACCCTTCCGGGCACAACCTTTGACCAGGCAGGAAACGTATGGTGTCGGTGCGAAATGTGCACGGATTGACTCAGACCGCTCATACAGGTTCACGATGCGTCGGATGATGTGGCGGGTTTGAGCAGCGAAGGCTTCCCAAAATTGCTCCCAGGTTTGGAACCGGTTGGAGTCGCCGGTATCTGCGCCCCAGCGGGTGGGCCGGTCGGTTTTACCAGTCATGCCATCCGTGAACGGAATTAGATCATAACCGCCGGTCAGAGTCAGCTCGACCGCCTTTAATAAATTCAGGTTGGCGTCCACCGTTCCAGAGCGGTCGTTGCCGACCATGGTGTTTTCAAGGCAACCAACCGGGGCATAGTCGAAAACATTCTTCTCGTTGATGAGCTGTGTGACACCAGATTTTCTGGCCTGGAGCATCATACCGGCCATCGAACGTTCGTCGAAATTGAGCAGAAAGGGCGAGCCCTGGCTGGAGGCGATCATCTCCACTACCCGGTCAAGCAATTTATCAGGCGCGCCGCGATGCAGGCGCACATTGGGCTTGGGCTCCAGGATGGGCGACATCTCGTCAATTACGTCCAGCAGGATATAGGTCAGATCGTTGGTCATGTCCCGGCTATTGGGACCCAGCCCAGAGATGGTGAAGAGCTGGCCATATCCAGCGGTGATGCCTTGGTTACCACCGGTGCGGATCATGCTGTCGTAAGCCGTGTTGCAGTGCATCCAGAAGCACTTCAGGATTTCCTTCCCGAATTCCGGGTCCATACCCTCACGGACGGATTTCTCCCAAAGCGGGTACAGGTACTGGTCGAGACGCCCAAACGATACGCCCGGGCCGGGGTAGTTTTCATCGGACATGACCAGCATGTGGGTGAGCCAGAGAGATTGCACCGCCTCCCAGAAATTCTGGGCTGGTTCCCAAGGGACGCGAGACAAATTGCCGGCCATCTGTAGAAGTTCGTTTTTGCGTATAAGATCAGGGGCCAATTCGGAAAGACGGGAACACTCTTTAGAGTACTCGGCTGCCAAGTCACGCGCCATGGTCGCGGCGGTCATCATTGCCCGCAACTGTCCGCCCTTTTTACCGCGTTTCTCAGATTCGAGCAGCGCGGCATAGGTCGCTTCCAATTCAGCATGGACAGCCTTCCAGCCTTCACGGAGGATGCGGCCGTAATCGGGGATGAGATGGCCGGAGGTGGCGCCAGCGTTACCGTAGCCGTGATTATGGAACCATAGCATGGCAGCCCTAGCACCTTTCGGACCGTAGACCTTTTTGTCCCGTTCCTTCGTTTCTTTTTCCGTCAGGCATGAGGATGTCTGGATGTTAAAGCGCGCCCCGGCCAGCAAATCGCCAGGAAGGATTTCCCTGGGAAGGTAGCGCACCATGACTTCCTTATTGAACCAGGCACGGCGCTCCGGCAGGGACCACTTCCAGAAATCCGGGGAAAGAGCCACGGGACGGGATACCTGCTTGAATGAAGAACGGAAGGTTTGCAGGAAGGCATACGTCTCCGGGACAATGTAGAATGAGAGTTCGTTGTACTGGAAATCCCATGGCGTGCCGGTGGTCCAGGAGGTATATTCATTGTTCCACGCACGGCCAATGCCTTGAAAATAATAATCGCGCAGCCATTGTATGCGCGGGGAGATATTCATCGGCATTTTTATAGCGTAGCGGGGTTTTTCAAGTGTGACAGCAGTCATGAACGTTCTCCTTTCAGGTAGGCTTCTCCATGTTCGAGCATCTCAATCATAATGTTCCTTGCACTTTCTGAGTTCTGCCCCTCAAATGCCTCGACCAACCGGACATGAAACTGACGGACAGCCTCAACAACCGGCGTACCAAAGTACTTGCGGAAGAACTCACCGGTCAGACTTGTATAGACTCCCTTGAAGGAATTGATGATCAGCGGGTAAACCAGATTACCGGAAGCAATGGCAACAGAAAAATGGAAGGAAAAGTCGAGGTCGACCAAAGTTTGAGGGTTATCGTTGGCGTTTTGCCGCTCCTGAATCAACATGTCGTGAAATCCAGCCATTTGTTCCGGTGTACTGTTCAGGGCGGCCAGGCGGGCGGTTTCACTCTCGACGGTCAGGCGCATGTCAATCATGCTTTGAATAAAGGAAGGATCGATTTTTCCGTTATGGTAAGCCAGCAGGGATGAAAGGATTGCGAGAGAACCTGAGCGCCGATAGTCGCTTACGTACACTCCCCGGCGTGGGATAATTTGCACCAACCCCTTGGCGTCCAAATCAACCAGCGCCTCGTGTAGCACTGGGCGGCTGACACCGATCCGAGCCGCGAAATCCCGCTCTGATGGTAGCCGCTCTCCGATCTTGAGTTCGCCAGAGAGAATCAATTCTTCCAGGCGGGTTATACAGACATCTTTCAAACTCTGGATTTTTATCGGTTCGATGTTGTTTTGCATGGTTGCTCTAAGGTGCCTGGTAAAACCACCAGCCACAAGTCTAGTATAGCCTAACTTTATAAGGGATTCAAGTAGCATTTGAAACCTAAACTTTCAGCGTGAGGATGTTTATTAACCTACAACTTTCATTACTCCCGAAACGCAATAATACCTTCCCATACAGACCAGCCTCTGGTAAAATCAGCCCCCGGAGCGTTGTACCCTTCGCTCCACCATCCTACAGAAAGAAAGGGCTTGAAAATGAAAGTATTACTGATCAAAGACGTTTACAAACTTGGACGCGCAGGCGACGTAAAAAAGGTTGCCGACGGGTATGGGCGTAACTTCCTTATCCCTCAGAAAATGGCCGTTCTGGCTACCCCGGGCGCTATAAAAACGGCGGAACACATCCGCTCGAAGGCTGCCGAGAAGCGTGTCATTCTCAACGAAGAGATGAGCGTGGTGGCCAAGGCGCTGGAGAAGGTTCAGTTGGCCTTTGGCGCCCGCGCCGGTGAGACAGGCAAACTTTATGGGTCCATCACTTCGCAAGAAGTGGTTGAGGCGCTCCAGAAGAAAACCGGTTACAGTATCAAGCGTCAGCAATTGGACATGCAGCCTCTGCGGTCTTTGGGCGAACATACTATACGCATCCGCTTGACAATGGACCTGATCCCGGAAATCAAAGTCACGGTCTACCGCGAGGGCGAAGCGGAACCCAGCCTGCCAATAGAAGCACCCACTCCCAAGGCAGAAGAAAAACAACTTGCCGAACAGCCAGTTGAGCAGCAGGCCGAAACAGGCGGAAACGCCGAACCCGTCGCCTAAATCCCTGGAAAGAGCACACACAGAACATCACCGGTCCGTCCAACAAGGGTGGCCGGTGATGTTTCATTAGCCTTTATGGCAGAAACCATCGGACAGCAACTCAAACAGGCGCGCGAAGCCAAAAACCTGACCATCCAAAAAGTGGTCCAGGCCACGCATATCCGGGCATATCAAATCGAGGCCATCGAATCCGACGACTTTGAATCCCTGCCTTCGCCGGTTCAGGCGCGTGCTTATTTACGTCTATATGCCGAGTTCCTGGGACTGACATTCGATGAAATCATTTCCCGTCAGCGCATTGGATTTGATGAAATCCACGATGTGCCTGCAAACCCTGCGCCTGTCCCTTTGGAGCAGACAGCGCCTGTTATTGCAACGGACACTGAACCCATTGCCATCGAGACCCAAACGGTTGGGGATAAACTGAAAGGGCTGCTCACCCGCATCCGACAGCTTGTTCTCCGTCCAAAAGTGCAATCCATGCCGATAGAACTGCTGGAGGAAAGCAACTTATTGGAGCATTTCGAAACGGAAAACGAGGAATTGGATGCCCCTCTTAAGGAAGAATCCTCCCCAGCTCCTGAAATTCATGGAGCTCTTCCATCTCAGGCCATCTTCATAACGATCGGCAAGACACTTCGCCAGCGCCGCGAAGGCTTGAGCCTGACCTTGGACGAAATCGAGCGTCACACCCACGTTCGTAAGCTCTATCTCCAGGCACTGGAAGCCGGAGAGTTTGACCGTCTGCCCTCCTCAGTCCAGGCGCGCGGTATGTTGAACAACTATGCCCGTTTCCTCGACCTGGATGTAGATGCACTCCTGCTCATCTTCGCTGAAGGTTTGCAAACCCAGCGATTGGAACGGGAAGCCGAGCTGGATGGAACACCCCAAAAGCCAGCCTCGAAATCTTCTTATGTAAACAACCTGCCATTCAAAATTAAAATCCCGGCGGTCATCCGGCGTTACCTAACCATGGACATCTTCGTCGGTGGCGGATTGGTGCTAATCCTGCTCACGTTCGCCATCTGGGGCACCAGCCGTATCATCAACTTGCGTGCAGGTTCCACACCTCAACCGACAGCTCCCTCCATTTCGAACATCCTGGTCTCAATACCGGAGGCGGTTACCGCTTCTCCCACCATAACAACAATGGTAAATGGATCCAGCTCTGTTACCCCGGTGGCAGGTGAGACGTTGGTTCTAACACTACCGCCAGCTGGTCAAGGACCGGTGCAGGTAGTCGTCATTGCACAGGAAGAAGCCTGGGTACGCGTCACCGTAGATGGTAAAGTCCAGTTCGAAGGACGCGTAACCGCCGGTACAGCATACCAATATAATGGAAATACCCAGATCGAGGTCCTGACAGGAAACGGCAGAGCCATCAGTATCCTTTACAACCAGAATAACCTGGGTCCAATAGGCAATCTCGGCGATGTTGTGGATCATATTTATACCACGAACGCCATCCTGAACCCCACAGCGACTTCCACACCACGCCCCACCATTACAACAACCCCAACTGTCACTTTGCGGCCATCTGCCACGCCGCGGCCGAGCGCCACCCCGCGCATCATCCCCACGCCGATTCATTAGTTCCCGGTAGCCTGGATAGCGGCCATGAAACAAATATTCCAGGCTTCGTGATTTTGCCTTATACGGTTGTATCGTTATGATCCGTAAAACTTTTCACCTGACATCGCTTGGCTGTGCTAAAAATAGTGTTGATTCCGACTCAATGGCCCAACTGCTGGAACGCGATGGCTACCAGGCCGTCAGGTCAGCTCAACAGGCCAGTATACTTATCGTCAACACCTGCGGGTTTATCGGACCGGCGCGCGAAGAATCGTATTCCGTACTCCAAGCCCTGGCCGAGACCAAACGCCCGGACCAACTTCTCATCGCGGCTGGATGTCTCACCCAGCGATACGGGGCAGAAGTGGCCCGCCAGGTATCGGGCGTTGATGGCATCCTCGGCACCCGCCGCTGGATGGACATTGTCGAGGTGGTGCGTCAACTTCGAAAAAATTCTCGTCGTTCGTCAGGCTCAGAACTTCGCCCCGAACCACTCTACCACCTGCCTGCCGCTCCCACGATTGGCACCGATGAAAACGGCGTGCTGTGCGCATCCATTTCAGGGGCAAGCGCCTACCTGAAAATTGCGGATGGCTGCCGCCGTCCATGTGCTTTTTGTGCCATCCCACTCATCAAAGGCACCACAGTCAGCCGCCCTCTCGAAAAGCTTCTCGAAGAAGCCTGCCGTCTGCGCGACCTGGGTGTACGCGAAATCGTCCTGATCGCCCAGGATACCACTGACTATGGTCACGACCTCGGCATGCAAGACGGGCTTGCCACGCTGCTGGAGCAGTTGACCGTCACCGTCCCGGACGTAGACTGGATCCGGATAATGTACGCCTTTCCCGGCTACGTCACCGACCGTCTGATTGACGTGATGGCCAGCCACCCGCAGGTGCTCCCGTACCTTGATATTCCCCTCCAGCACGCGGCTCCTGCCACCCTTACCCGTATGCGCAGACCCGCCAATATAGACTGGGTCCATTCAACGATTACTAAAATGCGCACTGCACTTCCCAAAATAGCCATCCGCTCCACATTCATCGTCGGCTATCCCGGTGAGACGGACGAAGAGTTCCAGACACTCTTGGACTTCGTCGAGGAGATGCGCTTCGACCGGGTTGGGGCTTTCCAGTTCTCGTTTGAATCGGGCACAGCCTCTGAAACGCTCGGGGACCCGGTATCTGCAGCAGTCAAAGAAAGGCGTTATCAAAGGCTGATGGAACTTCAGCAGGGCATCTCGCTACAGATCAATCAATCGTACGTCGGGCAGAGGCTGGACGTTTTGATCGAGGGTCAGGATAAAGGGATTGGCATCGGGCGGTCGTACCGCGACGCCCCGGAAATCGACGGGCTGGTTCTTATAGAGGCTAAAACAGAAATAGGGAGTATTATCCCGGTAAAAATCACCGGGGCGATGGCCTATGATCTGACGGGGATACCGGTAAATTAATCCGAACTTGACAACCGAAAAGATGTCACGATGACTTATCCCACAAGAGTTTTATCTGGCAGTTTACGTTGCAATGGTCCAACACAAATCAGAATAAAAGCAATCAACCCGAGAACAGCCGCCAAGACGGAATAGGCTGCATCCAGAGTATTCACGGTGAACAGCGAGGGGGTAGGCATCACCGTCACAGTGTAATTGGCAAGGAGAGCGGAGAAGAGGTTATTGGCAGCATGCAGCCCAAGGGCCAGTTCCAGCCTTCCATCCTTCAGGGTGACATAAGCCATCACCGCCCCGATGAAAAAATAATAAAACCCCATCAATCCGTAATTTACCCGGGCCTCCGGGTTCAATAAATGGGGAGCCATGAAAAGGAACCCTGAAATTGCACTCAGGATCCAGATATTACGCAGGCGCAAACCAATGCATTGCAAAATATAACCGCGAAAGAACAATTCCTCAGCCGAAGTCTGGATCGGGATCAGGACGAGGGCCAGAAAAGCGAACGGTATGTAGCGACCCAGATCGAGGGTCCAGACATAGCGACCGGGGTAAAGGAAAGCCTCAACCAGCGACGTCAGCCCCGAAAGAACAAACCAGACCGCGAAGCCCTGGAAAAATCGTCCCCAAGCGAAGGAGCGGGCGGGGGTAATCAGCGTCCGAAAGGGACGCTGGTGGACAAAGCGAATTGCCAAGAAAATGCCAACCAAGAAAAACACGGACGCCAGCATGGTCACGGTAAAGCTGAAGATGGGCTCCACCCCCACGAATTGGCCAGCAGGTGTGATGCCTGTATGCGGGTTGCCATCTACCAGAACCCAGAGGAGTAAGACAACGCTCGGCAACGCACCGAGAACCTGCCACAGGAACAGCATCAACACGATAGCCAGAACAAAGCGCCACCAGCCGGTCCTGCCTTGCCGGGCCAAGTCAAGATAGGCATTCATATTCATTTATTGGAGTAAGAAAAGTGCGACGGAGAGCCGTCGCACCAATGGAGGTTATGGACATGGAGTACCAGTCGAAGGATCACACGCTGTTGGAGTGTCAACTGCCACGGGTGTTTCAGTGGGAGGTCCGTTTTCCCAGCCATTACACTGGTTATTAACCGCAGTGGCAGTAGGATATACAGTGTCATTGGACGGGTCATTTACCGCCAAAGCAGTGGCATAAAACGGTTCTGCACCGCAGGCATCCCCGGCCGCCAGCAATTGGTTAGCCATGTTGAGAATCGCCTCATACCAGCGCTTGGAAGCACTCTTGCAGGAAGAATCCGACATATTTGGATAAGCGGTCATCACCTGGGCAAAAAAGCTCTGCGCCTGCACCCAATCCTGGTCCCAGAAACTGGCCCCAATGATGTAGAGGCGGGCATAGGTTCGCAGACTATCGGCGTAAGCGTCCAGGTTCCCGGTACCAACAAAGTGTTCCGCGAGGGTCAGATCGTAGATGCCGCCTTCCAGGTTGGCATTCTGGCAAGCAGTGACGATTTTTCCTACGCCGCGCTGGCGCAGGGCTGTATAGTACATACCGTCCACTTCGGCTGTGCGATAGGTGGGGTTTGACTTGCGCAGGGAATCCAAATTGATGATGGCACCATCCCAGTCACTGGTATTGAGAAGCTGGAGGGCCGTGTTGTAAATCTCCTCCGCGCTGCGCAAGTCGGGGGTGGGAGAAACGAGCGGGGTGGGAGAAAATACTGGGGTGGGAGTAACCTTCATACGCAGAAGCAGGTCTGCATAAGCAGCCTGGATGCCGGGGAAGTTCGAGTCCGTGAGTAGGATGCCTTTAAAATACTGCATGGCAAGGTTGTAGTTACGCGCCTCCACCGCCTGCGTCCCCAATTGGAATTGTTCATCGAGCTGTCCGGCCACGACCGTGTTCCTGGCAGTATAACGCTGATCCATCCCGGAACCATAACCAGCCAGCAGACCGATGGCGACCACCGTGACTACGCACAACGCCACCAGCCAGCGGGGGAATTTCTTCCTGGTAACCGGGGCCGGGTTATTAGGCTGAGTTTCAGGCAAAGCCCCACTCGGTTGTGTATCCTTCAAATCAGATTCAGGCATGGCGGCGATTATACCCCAAGATTAGAGGTGAAGTAGAAGGCGGACTTCCTTCCAGATGAACGGAAGGGCCACCAAAGTACCGCCTACCAATGCGACCAGTGCGGCTAATAGTGCAGAGAGGGGCAGGAAGCGTGTCCCGGCGTAAGCGACCAGCCCACCGGCAATGGCCGCAAGCACCGCACGGATCAGGGTCCCGTCCATATTCAGCAAGCCGGGAAATTTGCGATTCTGGAGTGAGAGCAAGACAACTGCCTGCGTGGTGAAAGTGATGGCCGCGGCGAGCGGGATGCCTGGCAGGCCAATCCAGCTGGAAAAAAGCCAGGCCAGAAGGATAAATGAGACCGCCTGGGCAAACGCAGTAATCAATGGCGTGCGCGTGTTCTGGTTGGCATAGAATGCGCGCACGGCCGTTTCCAGCCAGGCATCCCCCAACAGACCGAACAGGAAAGCCCAGGTGCACCAGGTAACCAGGTCGAGTTGGGCAGTTTGGTAGCCAAAGAAACCGGCCACCAGCGGGCGAATGCCAACCGCCAGCAAAGCCGCAGCCGGAAGACTGAGCGCCAGCATCACCCTCAGGGCGCGGTTGACCGTCTCGCGGAAGGCATCCTGTTGGCCGCCATTGATAAACCCGGCCAGCGTGGGCAGCAGGGCAATCGCGATGGCTGTCCCGATGACCGTCTCCGGGACCTGCTCGATGGTCCAGCCGAGATTCAGCGCCCCCACCCCGACTGCGCCAAAGCGGGAGGACAGGCTGTCACGGGCAACAAAATAAGCCTGGATACTGGCCATCGTCAGTACACGCGGCCAGAGCAGGATGAGCACCCGCTGGACGCCGGGTGTTTTCAGCCCGATGACCGGCCTCCAGCGGAATCCGTATCGTACCAGTCCCGGCACCTGAATCAGTAAATGCATGGCCGCCCCCAGGATGACGCCGTAGACCATGCCATATAGTCCCAGCCCGAAGGCGGGAAGAGTAAGCGGGCCGAGATGCAGACCCTGGTTGGGTGTCAGGACGGTCACGCCAAAAATCTGTCCCAGGTTGTAAAAAATAGGCGCCAAAGCCGGGAGCAGGAAATGTTTGTTAGCCTGCAAGCCCGACATGACCAGCCCGCTGATCGAAAAGAGCAGGATGGCGAGCAGGTCGAGGCGCATCAACGAAGCAGTCTGCGCCTGCTTTTCAGGAGTGAAGTACGGGACGATAATATAACGCACCAGAGGCCCGGCCAGAGCAATGATGACCACCGACACTGCCGCGGTCACAAGGAATGCCAAGTTAATGACCCGGGCGAACAAGTCCCAGGCAGCGGGGCGACCTTCACGATCCAGGTATTCCCGCAGAATGGGGATGAAAGCCATCCCCAGCGCACCGCCGGAGAGCAGCGCAGAAAGATAATCGGGGATGTTGTTGGAGGCGCCAAAAATCCCCATCCCTTCCAACCCAACAATCCTGTTGAAAAGCATGGATTTAATAAAGGCAAGGGCCTTGTCACACGTAAAGAAAAAAGCCAGCAGGAACGAGGTCCGGGTGAGTTGCGAAAGTTTGTTCAAAGATTTGATCCTATTCGAGAGCGCCAATCTCGTTTTCTACCGCTTCCAGGATCTCGCCTGATCTGACAAGCGCCTTCATGGCGTTGTGATCGGGATAAAGCGGGCGGTCCACTTCAAGATGATGCACGTGCTTGCGGATGACTTCACGCGCCTTCTGCGTACCCCTGCCGGGGGTGAACTCACGGAAGTCCAGCGCCTGGGCAGCCGCCATGAACTCAATGCCAAGTACCCCCCAGGCGTTATCCAGGATCTGTCCATTCTTGAGAGCGGTATTCATGCCCATCGAAACGAAATCCTCCTGGTCTGCCGCAGCGGGAATGGACTGGATGCTGGCAGGGGCTGACAGGATGCGCTGCTCCACAATGAGATGGTCGGCAGTGTACTGGCTGAGCATCAGGCCGGAGTAGAAACCAGGGCTATGGGCCAGGAAATCGGGCAAACCCTGCGAGAGAGCCGGGTTGGTTAACCGGTTCAGGCGGCGCTCCGCCATCACGCAGACCATGGTGATGGCAATGCCAGCCATGTCCATCGGAAGAGCCACCGGCGAGCCCTGGAAGTTGGCACCGGTGAGAGTCAATTTCATTTCAGGTATGAAGATGGGATTATCGCCCACACCGTTCAGCTCGATCTCGACCTGCGAGCGGGCGTAGGCAATCGCATCGCGCGCCGCGCCGACGACCTGCGGGGTGGAACGCATCGAGTAGGCATCCTGCACCTTGGTTTTCATCTTGCCGGTGGTCAAGTCCGATCCGGCGACAATTTTCATCAGGTTTTTGGCGGAAGCAATCGCACCCTTGAAACCACGCAGTTCGTGCAGACGGGTGTTGTAAGGTTTCATGTTCCCCAGGAGCGCCTCGATGGACATCGCCGCGGCAATCTCGGCCTGCTTGAGGAAGCGTTCCATATCATATATCTGAATAGCCGACATGGCCGTCAGCAAATTGGAACCATTGATGGCCGCCAAGCCATCGCGTGCCTGGAGACCAGGGATCGGAATCCCGGCCTGTTTCATCGCTTCGGACCCGGGCAGCCGCTCACCGTCATAGAAGGCTTCCCCCTCCCCCAGCAGCAGGAGCATGGCCTGAGCCATGGGAGCGAGGTCGCCACAGGCACCGACCGAGCCTTTGTTGCAAACCACGGGTGTAACGCCCTGGTTGAGCATCTCCACCAGGGTCAGAGTGATCTCGGGACGGCAGCCGGAATTCCCGTGGGCGTGGACGTTGATGCGTCCCGCCAGGGCGGCGCGCACCTGCTCGACCGGAACCGGGTCGCCGATCCCCGCGGCGTGGTTGTAGATAAGATATTTCTGGAATTCCTTCACCTGCTCGTCAGAGAGGATCTTCTCCGAGAACTCGCCGATGCCGGTGTTGGTGCCATACATGGTCTCGTGGGCAGCCAGTTTCTCCTCCAGCATGGCCCGGCAGACCCGGATGCGCTCCAGGGCGGCGGGGGCGAGGGCGACTTTTTCGCCGTTCCGGGCAATGGCGACCAGTTTTTCAATGGTGAGGGAAGAACCGTCGAGGGTGATGGGCATTAATTACTCCTTGTGTTGAATGTGAAATAAGAGCACTACCACCAAGTCACCAAGACACGAAAAATGAAAAGGAATGTGCAATTGTGGTATTTTCTGTCTGGCTTTGTCCCAATTGTACCCCGTTAGGAGGCGATGGGAGGCAGAAGGCGGGCTTCGGCGCCTGACATCGACGCCTCATGGCGTTGATGTGGCTGATGGCGGCTTGATGCCGCCTCAGCCAATGGCGCTGAAGCGGCAGATGGCTGCATGCCCCCCAGGGGGGTGCTCCGCGAACGCCGCCTCAGCTAGCATCGGCGGCTCGTCCCACGGGGATCCCCATACGGGGACGATGTCCCGGAAAAACATCGGGATAATATGCTTCGCAATGCCGCCGATACAGCCGATCCCAGCGACTCCTGTCGCTGGGACTGCCGATGGCTGCATGTGGCAGCCTCGGCTTGTGGGGGTTTGCCCCCCAGGGGGGTGCTTCGCGAACACCCCCTCGGCTATTCGTTCCTGAGGAACGAGTATAGAACGAATCGCTCTTGATTTCTCTCGATAAAAGTACCATGCCGGGTATTCGTTCCTCAAAACGAGCCCCAAACGAATATGGTTCTCATCGAAGGCGCATCCCACCGGGATCCCCATACGGGGATGATATACCCTCCGGGTACGATGTCCCCTTCGGGGATGATGGCAAAGCGCCGAAACAACTGTGTTCGGCGAGGCATCTCGCCGAACCGGCAGACGGCTGCATGCCCCCCAAGGGGGTGCTCCGCGAACGCAGCCTCTGCTCGTGGCGTGCTCCCCCGGAAGAACACCGGGATGATATCGCAAAGACCGCAGTGCGCGCATGGAGCCGTCTTGGCCAGAGCACAACGCCAGTGACAAAACGAATGGAAACGAATACCTTCTCGATGAAAAAATACTGAAAAAAGGGTGGTACCTACATCATTTACAGGGGGATTACGGGTGATTGGCCATGCAAGCCTTCTGAATTAAAGTCACTTAATACGCGAATTTCGAGGAACAAATACCCTTTCAAGATACCTCATGGACATGGGCGCAGCAACCTTCGACTACCGCTCAGGGCAAGTGCTGCGCCCCTACGGCTCACTGCGGGTATTGGTGACACCCCGCGGTCTCAGGGGATTTCTTCGAACTATTCAGATGTTAATGTGCCAAAGAAAAAGCAGCAAGGATATTCAAAGAACCAACGCCGCAGACATGAGTCTGCGGCACACTTGCACCGCACTGCGTTTGGTGCAGTGCAGGTGTGGCGCTGTGCAGCTTGCACCCCAAGGGTGTGCTTAGCGAACGCTGCCAGCGCGCAACCCTTGCTTCGTAATTATACTAGTACAAATGTTCTATTTTGTCAATCTATGCAGGTTCGAGAATTACCAGGGGAAATGTGCGCATGACTACGGGACACTCGCTCCCCTGGCACACTCACGGCGATAGAGGGCGGACTCTTTTTTGTTTTTGCGAAGTAGATTTGACACGACAATTAACGCCATCGAGTATCTACGTCAGAATGAACAACTGATCCACTAGGCAGATGGTAGTCACGCTGTTCACTATCTCCTGCAAGCGGTCTCAGAGGCCGTGACCAAAACTAGACATCCACCAGCAAGCAGACGATGACTTTTCAGAACACACGAGCTGGTGTCGAGTGACCATTGAATAAGAGTATTTCGCTCACGTCCACCCTTCTCTCTTTGCTACCTGCCAAGAATACAATATTGCATATATTGCTGCCAGTAGCATTTCACCGAACAACTCCCCGTAAAACCAATCGTAGTCGGGGTATGCGTGGACTGTCAGGTTCCGAGCAAGGGAAGCGATAAGGAAGACGCGAGCCCAATAAGTATCTTCTGACTGAACCAGATCCATATCGTGTACGAGCTCGTTTAATTTGGCAAAGAACTCAGCTGAGTCTTTGGCTCTTGTTAGGCCTTTTTTTGTTTTTTCAACAAACAAGAAATTCCAAGTTTCATTCTTCATCACGTTTTGAATTGTTGGATTTAAGGTTTTCATGTCTATTAAAATGCCACCATTTTGCGCGAATTTTTTCAAGAGGAACTCAAGTGCTGTCAAAGCATTCTTGAGGTTAGTATATAGTGACACTCGCCGGAATTTCTTTTCATGCTCCTCTTGAGTCGCAATCATTCCGCTTAGGGCTGTAAGCAGAACCGAAAGCCCTTCACGTTCACAGTAATCCATGAGTTCATCAATTTCAGTAGCTGAAAAGGCACGTTTCGGCCCTAGAATGTTAAGCTTGTCTAGTGTGTCGCCATACTTTCCTGCGTAGAGGATCAGTAATCCACGCGCTTCATCGCGCTCCTTAGTCAAAATGTCTAAATGGCGAAAGTTCTGCTTCGTCCAAGAAGTGTACCGCCTACCCAATTCTTCTGCTATTGCTTCCCAATCACTACCTTTAATGGCTTCAATGAGTTGAGCTTGGTAAATAATATCGTTTCTTAGTTCCTCCGAGAGTCTGTAGCGCTCTTTTTTTTGATAGTCTTTGTAGAGCTCATTGAGTTGATACAAAAACTCATAATATTCATCACTGGTTATCCCATAACGCGCCGGCACTAACTTCGCGTCAGCTGTAAGCCGATCTTGATACGCTTTATGCTGCGATTCGCCAAGATGTCTGACCTGATGCTCCTCGGGTACAAGAGCGAATGTCCTATTACGCTCGCGGTTGTACAACGTTATCCAGAAGGACAGCGCGTCGAACATGCGTGCCAGCCCTTTGAACTCGCGAAGTGTGTCTTGGTTTGGTGCCCATGGACGAAAACTACGCTGCTTAATCTCATCAGGTACGTGATCCAGAAGGAACTTATTCTTGTACAGATCTGGGTATTGCTGTAGATAATAAAGTTGGTGTACTTGCCAATAGCTGTAGTAGTGATCAGCCGTAGAACGAGAAAGCAGATGTCCGTCCTGATAAGGTACAAGCACGCTATAGCTATCCCAGGGTTTGTAAGTTTCAGGTGTTGGACGGATGAGATAGGGGGTTTTCCCCATTTCCCGATCAAAAGAGTCTATTAGTTCATCATCATGCAAGTCGGCATACTGCTCTGGAAGAAAGCGGGGATTGTCAAACAATCGTGTTAACTCGGGCCATTGATCTTGGTTAGGCAATTCACTTCTAACACCCAAGGACCAGAGAGTTCTAAGCCGTATATAGTCTTCGGGATATACAAGACGAGCAACTGGCAGCATAATCCCGATCTTCTCGTAGTGCTCTAACTCTCGGTTGTCTGTTTCTACGTTCAAATCTGCACAGTATCTTACAAATTGATCTGCTGTGATGTAGCGAACGCCATAGTTATTGGCCATCTTGTTTAGCCTTCGCCGATCTCAAATGATTGGCTAGACAATCCTAGCGTTGTGAGCCGTCCAACATTCCGCATCACCCACCGAGTGTCGCTGGCAAGACTCACAATCAAGGCTCAAACGATTGCTGCTAGTCGCGCATCTACCCCACGAGCGCAGCGAGGTCGGGTGCATGCGGTGGGTAGCCCTCATTTCGTACCTTTACGGCCGAACATTGGGGACACTTCGTCCCAAAGCGTGTCTTCCAGTACTTGATATACCTCCCGATCAAGGCCAGCTTGGTATTTGGCACACTTGAACTCGAGCTCAAGTGGAAAGTAACTAGCCCAGTGCGCGAGGTGTAAGGCATAGGTACCTTTGGCGCCATAGCCTAGATGCTCCTTTAGGCGCTGATGCACTTTCTTGGAGCTTCCGACATATAAGCAGCGAGACTGAGATTGGCCATTTAGTCTCGGATAGGCGCGACCATACTGCGTTGCCTTTGCTGCAGAGAATGCATCTCTTATCTTGGAGAGATCATATTGTTCTGTTACCAAGCAAATGGTGTACAAGTAGACGTTCCCTCCACCTGCCCACTGGGCCACTTCGATTACGATTGTTGGCGCTGCAGTGATTGGCCGCAACGTGTTAGTGACGAATCTCCACGCATTAGTTTCGATTGGCACAACGCCAGCAACTAGCGCTGAAAGTCTAATTAGCTCGGCCTGCGCTTTTGTCGGGAGACTATTGAATTCAATAGTGTCTGTCATCTTCCCATGAGGGCTAACCACGATTGGGTAAGAAGAACTTATATATCATAGATGATGAACATAGTATATAAGTGATTCCAGAATGGGTCAATAATGCAAGGCAAAAGCAGGAATAAGAGATTAACCAAAGACGGAATCTTTATTGTCTTTTTACGAATCAAAATTGTCACCATATCAGGCTAATTTTCGCAATTTTCCCTCCTATTTTATACTATTACTCAACTCAAATTGTGCGAAGCAGTACATAAGATCATGTTGGAATCTCTTTCCATGTAATTCCGACTAATCAATCCACGTAACCAACAATCATCAAACTGAACCGTGGGATTTTCTGAAAATTCAGAGTCACTATCCCGAAGGCTAGTAAATAATCTCAAATCTTGATTCTAAATTAGGAATTCCATTTTGCCATGTAATTTTCTTAGCAGGTATATTTAATTCTTGACATAATTTTACGAGAGAAGGCTCATAAACTTCAGGGAAACCATCACCAACTATGGCAGTTTGTATAGCACCTTCTATTGATACATATTCATAATCTCCCGCCTTTTATGGGTTGTGGACGAACCACCTATATTCGGTCTCGGATCGCCAATCAGGGGTTTTTCTTAGGAACCACTTGCAATAATTAATAACGAACTCTCTTGCTCTGCGATCAATACTTGAATCATTATTAATTTCGCACTCGGTAATAACCGTCGCTGGTAATATATCATAATTTACTTTACCAGAAAATATTGAAGTTTCTTCCCTTTTCAACTCTCGTTGAATGTTTTCGTCTAGTTTATCTCGATCAAATAATAGGCAGATTCCGCGGTGGTTATCCGCATAATGTGCCCACAGGGTGGGGCGAGAATAGCAAGGGCCAAAATGTGCATCTACAATCCCCTTTAAACCTTTTTTATCTGCATCTGACTCGGGCATTATTACATCATTCAACGGCATAGCATCATTGCTGTAGGAAGTAAAACATAGAACCTTCCATTCGCGTTTCATTACTTCCTCAATTTTTCTGAACAATTCTTTTTCTATGCCTTGAATACTTTGAAAACCTATAAGAACATTCCAGGGTTTTGATTCTTTTGGATCATTAACCTTTTCAAATGGGCTCAACCGAAGTTTTTTATCAAAGAGAATTTTTTCTAACGCAGTTTCCAGTTTTGTGTAATGACCGATTATTTCGGACATCAGCTACTCCTATTCGAGTTTGTTGTCGCGGAGAATGTTCTGGTCGATGCAATATAAGATGGTACCTATTAACATTCTTTTATTTTAGGGGGGAGTGATGATCGCGTCAAGTTAATTCATTTAATCATATTTTTTCTTACATCAAAACATCTCGTTCTCAATAGTATCGGACAAATTGTCGGGTACTACTGAGAACGACGGTGGTCGTTCTAATAATCCGAAACGGAGGACTGTCTTTATGACCACCCAACCAAGCAATTCCATTTCCGACGAGCGGAAATTCCGCCCAAAGACACTGGAGGAGTTCGTCGCAACCCCCTCTGCCTTCGGCACCTACCACTCCGCTACGCTTCGGGTACATGTGTCCCCCAAATACGACACGGTGATTTTTCAGTATTACCAAACGATCGGTTGTCGTATTTGGGGGAGGACGGGTAGGGGTGTTTGACAATCTGTATAAAACCGGGGCTCTCGTCTGCTTACTTTATCCAGCGGTAAACGATCAGGACAGATTGGAATATCAAAATGGAGATCAGGGCGGCTGCAGGCAGGGACAGCAGCCCCCACACAAGCCCGCCCGGATGAAAACTGCCCCAGGACAACAGCCCGAGCGGAATGCCAACCGAGACCAGCACTGTCAACATGCCCTGGATATCCTGGCGGGGTACATTCTCCTCGGCCATGGCGGGCGTCATTAGTACCCGAGCCCTGGCATGGTCAAGGGTATCGCGAGCGGACCCCAGGGCTGCGCTGGCCACCAGGAACGGGAGCAGTGCGGCAGCCAGCCAACCGAAGGACGAGGGCGGACGGGCCAGGGCCAGCGCCAGCCAGCCAAGCACGATTCCCAGCCCGCAGGCTGGACCCAGCTGGGCCAGCAGCAGATGGGAGGCTGGCAATGGCAGCGAGCGCAGCAGCCACCAACGCGCCAGGTCGCTGCGCAGGCGGTCGGTGGCCAAGACTCCCATTGACACCGCCCAAATCCCACCGATGATCAGCTGCACACCCCAACCGGGAGCGAGAAAAATACCCAGACCCAAGAAGAAGACCCAGATCCAGCGCAGCACCTGACCCGCACGCAGTGAGCGCCACGACTGTACCAGGTCCTTCCAGGCCAGTATCCAGGCGCCACTCCGAACCGGCAGACGGGTGGGGGAACAGGTGGCCTTCATCCGGCTCTGGCGCTGGAGGATCTCAGCCCCCTCAAAGTTCAAGGCACTTCGAGACGTGCGGATCATTGATTGCAGGCGGGTCTCCTCGGCAGCGCGACCCAGGTGCATCCGGCTGGTCCAGACCAGCAGAAAAACCATGCCCAAGGCCAGTACCAGTATCCCCACACCAGCACGCACCAGCCAGGCGGATGGGGAGAGCGCATCGCCAAATGCGGCCTGCAAGGGGAAGGTCAGCGGGGCCAGAACGACTGTCCTCCAGCCGGGCAGGAAAAGGGCGACCAGCAGACCCAGGGCAGGGATCAGGACGGCGAGTCGAAGCCAGGGCAGCCGCCCAGGCTTCGTCTTATTGGCCCGGCGCAGACGCCAGGCTCCCAACCCCCACAGACCGGCCTGCAGCCCCATCTGCAGCGGCAGGATGACCGCCAGGGCACGCAGGCTAGCGGGCGAAGTAGGCCGGCAGATTCCAGAAGGTGGCCGCGTGCGGTAGTGCGGCTTCCGTCAGCGCGAAGGAGAACAGGACCGCCCCGGCCGCGAACAGCAGGGCTGTCCCGAACCAGTCCATCAGGAACCAGGCCAACCCCACGCTCCGGCGACTGACCGGGGCCTGGCAGAGCAAATAGGCGTCAGGCTCGCTGAAAACAAACGGGCTGCGCCCGGTGCCCTGCCAGAGCTGGGCCAGCCCCCAGGCAGCAAGTATAAAAGCCCCCAGGGAGACCACTATAGCTAGCGGAGAAACTACCGGCAAGGACTCGAAGTACCCGGACAGAGCGGAGCCAAGCAAGGCAAAGACGGCCACAACCCAGGCGAACCAGAAGGCGCAGAAATATACGAAATAAAAGCGATTGTTCAGCGAGCGGTCGCGGAGGTCGAAGCCCAGCACCAGGCACCAGTAGGCCAGGCGGGAGAAGGACCGGCGACGAAAAAGGATCCAGACCGGATCCGGGCTAGGCCGCATTCAACAACCCGTTCTTCAGAAAATAAACCCGGTCAGCCAAGCCAATCTTCAGGTCCGGGTCGTGGGTGGAAAGCAGTACAGCAGCACCCTGGCCACGCAGTTCGGACAGGCGGCGGATGAACAGCCGGGTGCTGTCGCCATCCAGGGCCGAGGTGGGTTCGTCCAGCAGCAACACCTTGAACGGGCGAATGAGGGCAAACAGCAGCCCCAGCTTGAGACTCATGCCGCGCGAATAATGGTGGGGCAGCAGGTCGCGCGCCTCCCACAGGTCAAACTCGCGCAGCAAGGCCTCCGCCCGAGCCTCGAAACCCTCAGCGACATTGTGTGCAAGCGCCAAGAAGCGCAGGTGTTCCCAAGCTGTCAACTCAGCGTAGAAGCGCGGCACGTCCGGCATGAACGCCAGAGCCCGTTTCGCCTCAGGTTCGTCTGCGTACAGATCGCGCCCGTTGACATGGATCTCACCGGTCGTAGGGCGCAGCAGGCCGCTCAGGCACAGCATCAGGGTCGATTTGCCGGAGCCGTTCGGCCCTTCCAGAACGGAGATTTCGCCAGCGTTCAGAGCCAGATCTGTCGGGGCCAGAGCCTGGAAGCTGCCGTACGAGTGACTGAGACCAGTGGCTTGTAAGATGGGCATAGGGAATCCTGTATGGGGAAAAATGATTGCGAGGCAGACGGATAAAGTGGCGGATACCGCCAGCTTAAACCCCGGTCACCACCGAAAGTGTTTATCGAGAATACTGCGGGGTTCTAGAACTTCAATGCCTTGCCATCCTGAAACCACGAAAGGCTTGCCGCCTGGTACCTATATAACTGAAACACAATAGTCAATTTGTTTTACGATCAAACCATTTTCCAGTGTAAAAAACGATGCCACCCGGAGTTTTGCAATTCTTCCGGCAATATAATTCCCCAGCGTAAACGCCGCCGTTCCGTGCCATTCCTGTTCCAATACAACACAGTCATTATCAGCCAAACTTCTTAAAACACTTAATTTTCGATCCGGAAATAAACTCAATAACTGTTCTGCAGATTTACGATAGAATGTAAAATTACCCTGCCTGCCCCGGGGTGTACCTGGCGTTGGTAATTCCAACCATTCCAACTTATTCGAATAACAGGTATCCACCCATTCAAGTGTGCATTTGTTAAAAAGTTCAATACAACGTAAAAGCGCCTGTTTGTTTTCGATAGCGCTCATCATTCAATCCTCCTATCTTTGCAGCCTATAGCGATGACTGCCTGCATTTCATGCAGCTTTTTCAGTGTTTTGCTCCCGTAGAATTTATCATGAATCGGCGTGATTGACCAGTGAAGATGTTTTAGCTCCGGTGTGTTGTTAAAGTCGATGTTCTGCAGGCTCATCCCCCTTTTCCCCCCTTACCCTTCGGGTACGCTTCGCAGTGCCCAAGGAAGGGGGAATATTGAAAAAACAGATTTTTGTTTTCGGGGATTATCCATCCGATTATATTAATCCACTTCACCCAGGCATATTGTGGGATGTAATGAGGACTTCATCTGTCAGGGTGACTAGAAAAAGAGGCGTTAAGTGATGCTCAAAACAGAACGCCATTGTTTTATTATCCTGGAACACGTTGTGATCGAGTCACTCCCAAACCAGTGAACGCACGCTGACGAACCTCTCGAAGAATTTCAGGTATTCATGACGCCGCAAGAGAGAGAATAAATAAGACATCCGAAATCTCTGAGACTCCGGATGTCTCTCTTAAGGGAAAAAATCACAATCATGAGCAAAGATGAACTACCTGGCAGACATTCCATCCGTTTGAAGAGTTTCGATTATCCCCTTCGGGGACGATGTTCGCAAGCGGGTGGGTATTTCGTCACGATCGTAACGTTGGGACGGGAATGCCTGTTTGGGGAAATTATAAGCGGAGAGATGCGACTCAACGAAGTTGGCAAGATGATTCAAAAATCATGGGAAGCCCTCCCAGTCCGGTTCCATGGTGTTGAAATGGATATTTTCCAAGTCATGCCGAATCATTTTCATGGGATTATTGTCATCCCTAACTCAGGAGCGACCCATGTCTCCTTCGAGGATGATATGGTTGCCCAAACACAACGGGCAGGCACAAGGCCTGCCCCTGCCCTTGGCAACATCATCGGCGCGTTCAAATCCATTACCACTCATACCTACATCCACGGTGTAGATGAATTGGGATGGCCGCAATTCTATAAACGGTTGTGGCAACGGAATTATTATGAACACATTATCCGTGATCAACGCGATTATGAACGCATTACCAATTACATTATTGCCAATCCGGCCAATTGGGCGGATGACGAAGAGAATCTGAATCGGTTACAATCGCCCCATAAGTAAAGAGGTGACCATGAAAACGAAGATTAAAAAGACCCGCACCGAAACGGATTCGTTCGGCCCGATCGAAGTGCCAGCCGATAAATATTGGGGGGCACAGACCCAACGTTCGCTGGGGAATTTTAAAATCGGGGAGGAACACCTGCCGCGGCCCTTGATCCGGGCCCTGGGCATCGTCAAGCGCTGCGCGGCGCTGACCAATATGGCGCAGAATACCCTAGATAAAAAGATCGGAAATGCCATCGCGGAGGCGGCCCAGGAGGTGATCGACGGCAAGCTGGACGACAACTTTCCCCTGGTGATCTGGCAGACCGGATCGGGCACGCAGTCCAACATGAATGCCAACGAGGTGATCTCCAACCTGGCCATCGAGCGCCTGGGGGGAAGCCTGGGTTCTAAAACACCGGTCCATCCGAACGACCACGTCAACCGCAGCCAGTCCACCAACGATGCCTTCCCGACGGCGATGCATATTGCCACGGTCGAGCAGTTGCATCAAGTACTCATCCCGGCACTGGAGCACCTTTATTCAGTTATCTTTGAAAAATCCCAGGCATGGAACGACATCATCAAGATCGGGCGGACGCATTTACAGGATGCCACCCCGCTGACATTGGGCCAGGAGTTCTCCGGTTACGCCGCGCAAGTAAGCCTGGGGATCGAACGGATCAACGACAGTCTCAAACGATTGTATCCGCTCGCCGAAGGCGGCACGGCGGTGGGCACCGGCTTGAACTCAAAACCTGGTTTTGGGGAGCGCTTTGCGCTCGAAGTGGCAAAGTTGACCAGGCTGCCTTTTACATCCGCACCCAACAAGTTCGAAGCGCTGGCAGCCCACGACGCCATGGTGGAAGTTTCCGGTGCCTTGAACACCCTCGCGGTGAGCCTCAATAAAATCGCCAATGATATCCGCCTACTGGCATCCGGCCCGCGCTCCGGTTTCGGCGAACTTTCCCTGCCCGAAAATGAGCCCGGCTCTTCCATCATGCCGGGCAAAGTAAACCCGACCCAATGTGAAGCCATGAGCATGGTCTGCGCCCAGGTGATGGGCAACCACACCACGGTCACATTCGCCGGAGCGCAGGGGCAACTTGAACTCAACGTTTTCAAACCTGTCATCGCCTACAATGTATTGCAGTCCATCCGCCTGCTCGGAGATGCAGTCGTGAGTCTTACCGATCGCTGTATTGTTGGTATTGAGCCGAATCGCGAGCGGATCGCGGAGTTGATGGAAAGATCACTGATGCTTGTCACCGCCCTGACCCCGCACATCGGTTACGACAAGGCGGCCAGTATCGTGAAACTGGCTCTGAAGAACGGCACCACCCTGCGTGAAGAGGCCGTGGCAAGTGGTTTTGTGACCGTGGAGGAATTCGATAAATTCGTGCGGCCGGAAGAGATGATCTTTCCGAAATAGATTAATAACGAGAAAAATGCTCACCACGAAGGTCACGAAGGAGCACGAAGGAAAAACCATCAACCGGCGAGGCCTTGCTTACCTTCGCTAGCCATGACAAAATGATCGGTGATCGCTTCGCCCCTGCAAAAAATGCAGGGGCTCGCAAAGACACTTGATTCAATAGGATTCACATGGCGGCTTTATCGGTGATCTCCAGCGCTTTATCCAGCACCGCAAAGCCTTCCTTCAACTGCTCTTCGGTGATGATCAACGGCGGTATGATCAGGGCCGTGTGCCAGTGGGTGTCCAAGTACAGGCCATGTTCCGAGCAATATTTTCGAAAGGCAACCATCTCGGGGCTGGAGCCATTCCAGGGGGCCATCGGTTCCTTCGTCCTGCGGTCCTTCACCAATTCAATGATACCGAACAGGCCGATATTACGGGCATCCCCCACGGAAGGATGAGTCTCACCCAGGTCGGCCAGCAGCTTATGCAGCACCGGTCCCATCTCAGCGGCATGTTCAACGATCCTGTCATCCTTCATCACCTGGATGTTGGCCACTGCGGCCGCCAACGAGACCGGGTGTGATGTGTAGGTCAGCCCCCCCACAAAGGCGCGCTGGTCGAATGCCGCAGCGATCTCCGGTTTCATTGCCACCGCGCCGAGCGGGGCGTAGGCCGAGGTAAGTCCCTTCGCCATGGTAATGATGTCGGGGACAACGGACCAGTTGTCCACAGCGAACCATTTGCCGGTGCGGCCAAAACCGCTCATCACCTCGTCTGCAATCATGACGATCCCATACCTGTCACACAAAGCCCGGACGCCCTGGATGTACCCATCCGGTGGAATAATGATGCCGTTCGTCCCGGTGACAGACTCGATCAACACCGCCGCAATCGTCTCCGGACCCTCATAACGAATAATCTCCTCCAGGTGGTTCAGGTAATCCTGACAGAACTGCTCTTCCGAAATATCGGGGTTGGAGCGGTGGAAAGTGGAGCGGTAACGGTATGGGTCGAGGAAGTGGACGACACCCGGCATCAGACCCGGTTCCCAGGCCACGCGGCGCGGGTCGCCGGTGAGGGCCATCGCCCCAGCGGTCGCGCCGTGGTAGGAGCGGTAGCGGGTGAGAACCTTGAAGCGCCCGGTGTAGCCGCGCGCCAGCTTGACGGCATTCTCATTGGCGTCGGCCCCACCGAGAGTGAAGAGGACCTTGGTCAGTGCACCACCGGGAGTTACATCCGCCACCATCTTGCTGGCAATTGCCCGGACCCTAGTGGCCATGCCAGGGGCAGCATAAGGCAGTTCACGAGCCTGGTTCACCATCGCCTCGATCACGCGCTTGTCACCGTGACCGATATTGACGCACATGGTCATCGAGTTGAAGTCCAGGTAACGCTTGCCGGAAGTGTCCCAAAAATAGACTCCTTCAGCGCGCTTGACCGGGATCGGGTTGACTTTGGCCTGGGCCGACCAAGTCCAGAAGACATGTTCTTTGGAGAGAGGAATGATTTCATCATCGGGGAGATCAAACATGGGAGCCTCGTTGGATTGATGATTTTTGATTGAGGATTTTCGATTTCTGAATGCCTTCTTCCAGATTATAATACGCGACCCGGGATCGTAGCCATTGAACACCATGAACAACTTCCCTTATCATCGCATCTGCGTGGTCGGCGTCACCGGCTCCGGTAAAAGCACGCTTGCCAGCGACTTGGCCCGGCGGCTCCAGCTTCCGTTTGTCGAACTGGACGCCCTGTATTGGGGTCCAGACTGGACAGCTTGCAGCGACGAGGAGTTGCGCCAGCGAGCAGATGAGGTCATCCGTGGCGATGCCTGGGTAGTGGACGGAAATTACAGCAGCATCCGCGATCTGACCTGGCCGCGGGCCGAGGCGGTCGTCTGGCTGGACTATCCCCTACCGCTCATCCTGTGGAGGCTCTGGAAACGAACCTGGAAACGGGTATTAACGAAAGAAAACCTGTGGGGGACGAATACGGAAATACTCTGGCCGCAATTCTTCAGCAAGGACTCGCTTTTCCTGTGGGCGTTAAAGACCTACTGGAAGCGCAAACGGACCTATACCGATCTACTCTCCAGACCTGAATATGCATCCTTGAGAGTATACCATTTCAAATCGCCGCGTGAGACGGAAGCGTGGCTACGTCAGGGTATTCTATAACCCCACCCCCGACCCCTCACAAAATTGTACCTTCGGCGCCTCATGGCTCCGAAGCAGCCGATGGCGGCTTGATGCCGCCTCGGCCAGGGGAGGGGAGAACTGTGAGGAAAATATATGCGAGGGCGCTTCGCGCCACTCGCACGCCATTTTCAGCTTCATTGAGATAATCAGGATTGTTTCGTTAACAGCCAGTCCACCACCCGCCCGATCCCCCACACCGCAAAAAACATCAGAATGATCGTCCACTCAAAGGAGGGCTTGAGGCGCAGTGACAGCGCAAAGGCACTCAGCAGACCACCGGCCAGGACTACTGCAACCAGCCGCAACAGGTGACTTTTTTCCAGTGTGGCAACATCATCCTCCGGCGAGGCCAGGCGCAGGCGAATGGAGAACTCAGCCAAGTCCCAGGCCAGGAGAGCGAAGAGGGCACCGGATATCAGAAGCACAGGCGAAAGGTCCAGGAAAAGACCGAGGGCGGCAGCCCCGAAGGCAGCGAACATTCCCAGGGGCGAGACCCAGTCCCAGCGAAGAGCCAGTCCAACGATCCACAATACCCCAACAACGAGCAGACCCACAGCAGGCCAATCCAGACCGCTGAGGAAATACCCGGCTGCCAGCAGACCAACCGACAAGATTGGGCAGACAAAACGGAGGAACCGGGTCATCGCAGCACTCCACGTGGTAAAACCATGCGCTGCTCCAGGTCGCGTTTGGCGATCTTCTCGAATGGCTCGGATGTATCCCAGTCTACAACATGTATCCCGGTCGCGCACAGCCGGCGCAGCAATACAGCCCGCTGCAACTGGACAATGCGTCTCGCCAGGAGGTTAGCGTGCGTTTCCGCCAGCGCGTCCGCTTCGAACGAGACCGGGTCGGGGCTGACCACCAGCACGTGGTAGCCGCTCATCCGCAGGGCAGCCAGCATGTCATAATCTTCAGAGATAAGCGGGCTGACCAGCACCAATTGCGAGCGGGAGGGGAATAAATGGCGCGGCACATAAAGTTCGCTGAAGTTGTGCGAATCGCCCGGCTCCAAGCGGGAAAGATCGTGCAAGATTCGTTCACTTTGTATTTTTCCGTAGCCCGGCATGGTCCAGGTAACTTGCCGGCCGTAGAACAGCAGTCCCACCCGGTTCCCGGTATTCAGGAATGTATCCGCCAGGGCAGCAGTGGCCAAGACGGAATTCTCGAAGATGGATCGCTCTCCAAAATCGTTCGTCCGTTTGCGACCATCGAGAATGAGACCCACATCAGCGGCGCGTTCCTGTTCAAACTCATTGGAATAAACATTCTGGGGGTGCCGGGCGGTCAGACGCCAATTAATCCAACGGGGCGAATCGCCCTGCTGGTACTCACGCACGTCGAAGAATTCGACGCCCGATCCGCCCTGTTTCGCCGGGATGGTTCCAGAGAAGATGCGCGTGCGACGCGGCTGGATAGCCACGCGTCGCAGGCGCAGGACTGGTGGAATAATATACAACTGACCGTCAGTGGGCAGACCTTGTTCAAGCCTGACGAGGCCCAGGTGTTCGCAGACGGTGGCCTGGACTTTTTTCAAACCATAATATCCACGCCGGCCACGCAAGGTATATGTCCACGTTATGGAACCACCAGCGGGCAGCGCTATCAAACGCCGCGCCGAACCTTCAACCACTTCCAGCCCACCCGGGATTTGATCCTCCAACAAGACTTCTTCGAGCGCAGAACCGGAATTGCTCACTTTCAACGTGACACTCACATCATCGCCAGTCTTGACCCGCTCGGCACTCAGGGAGCGTTCCGCCCGCAAGTGCACCTGCTCCGGGAGGCGCCACAACCCCGCCAGCAGGTACAGGACGAGCGGCAATGCCAATGCCACAATAGAGGGGCGGATTGTAGCCAGCCCCAAAAAGAGCAGCAAGAAGATCAGGAGGGCAAGGAAAAAAGTGCGGTTCATCAGTTATGGTTAGAGGAATTTTCAGGCATCCTTCAACACCGGCACAGGGACCTTGGCAAAAATATCGGTGATCACCCGGTCCGCGACCTGGCGCGTCAGCCAGTACTCCGGCTGGAGGATGAGGCGATGACTGAGCACCGGGGCACCGAAGCGCTTGATATCGTCGGGCAGGATGTAATCACGACCCTCGAGAGCCGCGTGGGCACGTGCCATCTTGAGAAAAGCCAGAGAACCGCGCGGGCTGGACCCGACCGCTACATGCCGGTCGTGACGTGTCTCATGGATGATGGTCACAATATAGGTTTCCAAGTCTTCATTCACATAGACGGTTTCAACCACCTTGCGCATCTCAACAATCTTTTTAGCATTAGTGACCTTCGTCAAGGCCACATCCTCCTGCCGGCGTTTGTGGCGGCGACGCAGAATCTCGGTCTCTTCGGCCAGGTCGGGGTAGCCAACCGTCAATTTGATCATGAAGCGGTCCAGCTGGGCTTCAGGGAGCGGGAATGTACCCTCGTATTCGATCGGGTTTTGAGTGGCCAGCACCAGGAATGGATCCGGCAGCCGCAGGGTTTCGCCCTCGAGCGTCACCTGTCCCTCCTGCATGGCCTCGAGCAAAGCGGACTGGGTCTTGGGCGAGGCACGGTTGATCTCATCAGCCAGGATGATATTGGCGAAGATGGGTCCCTGACGCAAGTCGAAGCGGTTCTCAGCCCGGTTGTAAACATAGCCGCCGGTGATGTCACCCGGCAAAAGGTCCGGGGTAAATTGCAGGCGCTTGAAATCCAATCCCAGGACGGTGGCGAAGGATTTGGCGATGAGCGTCTTGCCCAAGCCGGGGTAATCTTCCAGCAGGACGTGCCCGCCAGCCAATACGGATGCCATGATAATCTCCAGCACCGTGCGTTTGCCAACGATGGCTTTTTCCACTTCCGAAATCACGGCCTGGCACACTTTGGATGTTTCAAGAATAGTGGTCATGTTCACTCTCCAGAAGAGACTCAAGGTATTTAATAACAGGGTCCAGATCTTGATCGAACGGCGTAGATGGAAGAGGTCTGAAGCGTCTAGGCTTTGGGTAATCAGTGTAATTGGTGATAAGGGCAGCATCCAGGTAATTTTTAACTTCTGCGGGTGGGTTCCAATCCGGTCCTGTCAACATTTGCGCGTGTTTCTGGCGTGTCTTGCTCCGGTCAAGGATGTCGAGCGCGAGTTCAGCGAGGAGATGGGCAATGTGCCACTTCGGGAAAATACCACCTTCGCCTCGATGGATCCAGAAAGACATCTCCCGAACCGATCCCGGCAAAGGCCCCGGCTGCGTCTCTTTATGCTTACTCTCCCAACCCGGAAGGTGAAAACCCATGATAACAACCAGTACGGCAACGCCCAAGGCTATGCCCCAATAAGCAGCCTGCGGGAAGGCTCCGTAATATCCTTTAAGCAACCAGACGAGTCTCGCCAGCGGAAGGATGATCCATTCCTGTACTACCCCACGCAGCAGGAATGCCAGCAGGGCGACCACAATCAATGCCGCGGGTAGGAAAATATAATACCTGTTTTTCATTTTGCACCCTGGCAATAATCCAGGATGGCAGTGAGGCAATCCACGGCTTCCTGGACATCTTTGCGAGTCGATTTCTTGTTTCCATAACGCACACCCTCAAAGAGCGCCGTCAGGCGGAAAACTGCTGGGCGCGGCATATGTGCCAAGACCAGATAATCAGCGAATTCCGCCGGTGTCATGCCCGCGTCACGGCGGATGTCGCGCCATTTGGCCACCACTTTGTTCATGCGGTAGTAGGAATTCAAAATGGCATCGCCCCAATCCTTGCCTTCTTCGATGTCATCCAGTGCAGACTGGGCGATATCGGCCAGCTCAGCATAGGGTGCATCGAATTTTCTATTACGCCATACCAGCCACCCCCAAACCCCAACACCAGCCAGTAGAATCAACAGCGCCACGAGATAAGAAGTCCACGAGGAGACCTGTGGCGGGGTGAATAATGCCGGGGTAACTTCCGGCCCGAATGTACCAGTCGGTTTTGGAACAGGAGAGATAACCGGATTGCCAGGGTTTTCCTGTGGCTGTTCCAGTTGTTTCCCCAGATCGAATTTCGAGAGAATCAGGAAAATGATGAACCCAGCCAGAGCAAGCCACGCCAACGCCCGCAAGAATTTCTTCCTCTGGTCCGGAGGCAGGAAAAGGAAAATTATTATCAGCAACGCAATAAAGTAAACAATAATAATAAAACCATTCCAGGCTGGCAACCCTCCAGGGGAGATAGCCTTTGTCTCTTGAGCGTAAATAAAGGGTTTAGCTGGTTTTAATTCAAGACCCCCCAGACTGGCAATCAAATAGATGATGACCAGAATAGACAATCCTCCCAGGATCAGGATTGCGTTTTTACTTCCCAGGAATTTTTTCATCTAAAGTACCAGGATAATATTTTACTATACATGCGTACCACGGACCATTTTTCCAGGATCAATGTAGCATTTCAAGCCAATCCAACCAAAAACAACACAGGATGGTTTCAACCATCCAGCCGAATGGATTCTTCGCCGTGTTATACTTGGTTCTGCACCAGCACCAAAGGAGAATGCATGGTCGAATCTCTAATCTTCGAGAATAAAGTTGCCCTGGTCACCGGTTCAGGGCGCGGTATTGGGCGCGCCATCGCCCTGCACTTTGCCCGCAAAGGCGCGGATATAGTGGTCAATTTCTTCCGCAACCACGCTCCGGCTGAAGAAACCGCCCATGAAATCGAGGCGCTTGGCCGCCGGGCCCTGCTCGTCAAAGCGGATGTGGGCGAACTAGACGACCTGGACCGGCTATTCGATGAAATCGAGGAGACCTTCGGCGGACTCGATATCTTTATCCATAATGCCGCCTCCGGCTATAACCGTCCGGTGCTGGAGCAAAAACCCAAAGGCTGGGATTGGACAATGAACATCAACGCCCGATCGCTGTTATTTGCAGCCCAAAGGGCGGTTCCGTTGATGGAGAAGCGCGGGGGCGGGAGAATAGTCAGCATCTCCAGCCCGGGGTCGAGCCGCGTTCTGCCAGATTACGTGGTCGTAGGAGCCAGTAAAGCTGCCATCGAAAGCCTCACACGCTACCTGGCCGTGGAACTTGCTCCAAAGAACATTATTGTCAATGCCGTCTCGCCTGGTATTGTCGAGACGGATGCCCTGAAACACTTCGAAATGATAGTAGATAGAAGCAAGCTCCAGAAAACCGTCGTGGCCACACCAGCGGGCCGGCTGGTCACACCGGAGGATGTGGCCGAAGTGGTGGCCTTCTTATGCACTCCCTCCGCCAGTATGATCCGGGGACAGGTCATCGTTGTAGACGGTGGATATACTCTCCCGGCCAATTAATGAAATGGGTGCAAAGCAAGCTTCGTCCGGACTAAACTCCATCTCTGTCCTTTTTTTGAATTTCCCCCAAAAACCAAGGAACACGCCGTCAGTTAAGATGCTTTTGTGTTAGAATAAGTACACTTGCAGTAGGATTTGTGTGTGGATTGACCGCCAGACCTGTACAAGGCTGGCGGCTTTTTTATAGCCCGCTGCCCAATTCAGAAGGAGACGAGATAAGGATGGAAACGAAAATCTATGTAGGCAACCTGTCCTACGAGACCAAAGAGGACGATCTGCGCGAACTTTTCGCTCAGGCAGGGACGGTTGCTTCGGTGGCTCTGATCAAAGATCGCGACACAGGCCAGTCCAAGGGCTTCGCGTTCATAGAAATGAGCAATCAGAGTGAGGCCGAAAAGGCCATCCAGATGTTCAACAGCTACACTCTGGCGAATCGCCCGCTAAAGGTCAACCTGGCCCGCCCGAAAGAAGAACGCAGCTTCGGTGGCGGCGGATACGGTGACAGACGCAACAGCCCCGGTGGTGGTTATGGGCGTGGTGGACCCGGTGGTGGAAAGAGTCGCCGCGGACCCGGCAACAGTGGCGGCCAACGCAGATATTAAACATAAAAATTCCCGCAGGATTGTCCTGCGGGAATTTTTATGTTATCCTATCAAAATGACCCGCGCCGGCGCACCATCTGACCCGACCAGTTTCAACGGCAGGCAATATAAATCATAGATTCCCGGGGAGACAGCGCTCAAGTCCAACCCCTCCAGGATGACAATCCCCGGTTTAAGTAACGCCTGGTGTGTCGGAATACTATTTTTATACGGCGCAATTGAAAGGTAGTCAATCCCGACCAGTTTCACGCCGGCCCGCACCAGCCACCCGGCCCCATCCATAGAAACGCCTACGAAATCCCTGGAAAATTCCTTTTCACCGCGTTCCCAGAGTCGAGAATTACGAGTTTTTAGCAGCAGCCGCGAGGTCCCAGAAGGAACCACAGCTTTCTCCAGTATGTCAGCGGTGATCAAGTTCATATCCTCTGGTATCTGGATCACCTGTGCCGGACCGATCAGCACATCCAAAGACAAGCCATCCACTGTACGGTGATCATTCAGGAAATGATGGGGGGCATCCACGTGTGTACCACTGTGAACACCGCACTCCAACCGTGAGACATTGTCATGCGCTCCAGCGTCTATCGAGGAGACCTGTTCCAGTACCACCGACGGGTCTCCAGGCCAGACGGGCATGGCAGGAGAAATGGGGAGAGTAATGTCAAAGATTTTCATGCGAGCCTCCATAATAAGGAAGAAGCGCCCTTTACCAGCCCCCTGCGCTAAATATTTTTTGCAAAAACGCCTTGCGCTCTGGCCCGGACATCAGGCGCGGACGCGCATAATCTTCGATAATGTAAGTTAACAATTCAGTGCTTATATAGCGGCCATCATAAAAAACGTGCCGGTCCACAAAAACATTGCGGGTATCATAAATCAGACTCCCATCCGGCATCAGGTGGGACATCTGGTCAAAAAACAGATTGCCCAGACCGTAATGGACGAAAGACCCACCGGAGAACTCCATCGACGCCGGGACATGGGCCTGGCTGCCGCTGACGATGACTGCTCCTGCCGATGCCATCTTGAGAAAATCGTTCCGTTCCTCATTGGTAGGATAGGGTTGGTAATATTCGCTGTACTGGAATGTCATTATCGGCAGGTACCCTTCAGCGCGCAAATTGGCAATTTCTGTTTCCAAATGGCTGAAATCGCAGGGGGTTGAGCCGGGACGCACATCCGTCGCCCAATCGCCTGGTGGACCGGCATAATTGCAGCCAATGAATGCCAATTTGTTGCCGTGGTTTTCCACCAGAGCGGGCTTTAGGGAATCCTGCAAATTCCGCCCACCACCGAAGTAGAGCCAGCCGCGCTGGTCATACATGTCAAGAGTATTCAGGAACGGATTCGGACCATAATCCAGCAGGTGGTTGCCAGTCAGTTCGACCACGTCGGTGCCAATATCCTCCAACAGGGCGATGTAACGCGGGTCGCTGCAAAACTGTAAACTTTCCGTCCATGGATCAGGTGTCGGGCAATCCGCCGTGAACGAGATTTCGTTACTGACATGGGTAATATCGGCGGCGCGCAGCACCGTGCGGATCTCTTCACCCGGATAGAGCACACCGTAATGTTCCATCCGGTCGGCAGTGCCGCGCACCAGCGCTGTGACGCCGGTCATCGCCAGGACGGTCAACATGTTGGGATTGCGGTTAGAAGGCAAGAGTGGGAACACCGCCGGTCGCAAGCCAAAACTGATTTTCAACGGATAAGAGGCTACGTCGAAATCAGTGTGGACCGGGGACTGACCGTCCACACTGAGGACCTTCCAGCGCGGTTCCAGAACTTCGAACGGAACGATAGCCCAGGCCGGACGGTCTGCCCAGGCAGAGTCAACCAACTGGTCCGCGGCTTCCAAGCGCACGGAACCGGCAGCCGGTACGCCCCAAAGCGCGCTGAACGCAGCGAGGGTAGATTCATCCAGCTGTAGAGGTCGCCCGGCAAAGGGCCCCGTGGCAGCACCAACCCAATCATTTTTTATATCGGCGAGCGAGACGCCGTCCGTCGTGGTCGGGAAAGGCGCAACCAGGGCATAAATCCAGGTGGCAGACTGGGAATCCGATACCTGGGAAACATCCAAGCGGACAGTCGCACTGACCGAGTCATCTGCCAATAATAGACCAGAAAGTTTGGCAAACTTTCGCAGGTTATCCGGGACAGCCTGGGAAATCCAGAGATATGGTCTTATGGGCGTTTGAGTGGGTTCACTGAGGATTGGCATTGAAGTGACGGTCGGATGTGGAATAAAGCCTTCAGGTTGGAAGGGTATCAGGGTGGCTGTACTGGAAACAACCGCCGGAGAAGGAATCTTAATGGTTAAATCGGGGCTGCCCCACAACGGTCCGCAGGCAGCAAGGAAAAGGAAACAAGTCAGGAAGAACAGGGCCTTTTTACCCACCTGTGTACTTCCTTTCACTCTGCGTCCAACCGTAATTCTGCCAGAGTAAATTTCTTCAGGGCAACCGGATCCACTGTCACGCCCAGACCAGGGCCGGATGGAACGTCAATCGTACTGTCAGGGTTAAGCGAAAAGACCTCACCAGTAATATCTTCGGCATAGTAGCGATTGGAAGCTGAGATGTCGCCTGGCAGGATGAAACCGGGCAGGGACGCCAACGCCAAGTTGGAGGCGCGCCCTATGCCTGTCTCGAGCATCCCCCCGCACCATACCGGCACGCCTCGCTCCAGGCACAGATCGTGGATAGCAACCGCCTGGCTTAGCCCACCGACCCGCCCGGCCTTGATATTGATTATTTTGCAAGCTTTCATTTCCAACGCATAGCGCGCATGGCGAGGCGTAATAATGCTCTCATCCAGACAGATCGGCGTATGCAATTCTTCCTGCAATTTGCGATGATCCCAGATATCGTCTTCGTTGAGCGGCTGTTCGATAAGTAACAAGTCCAACATGTCTAAAGGTTTTAAGATCTCCCAAGTCGCAAGGGTATAGGCGGAATTGGCATCCACCTGGAGTTTGATGGAGGGGAAAGCTGCACGGACGGCTGTTATGTCATCCACATCCCGGCCGGGTTTGATTTTAATTTTAATGCGTCCATACCCAACCTCAAGGTACTTCTCCACCGTTTTGACGAGTACATCAGGCGAGGGCTGTAACCCCACAGAGACCCCAACCTGCACCCGTTCCCGGGTACCGCCTAACATCTCCCGCAGCGAACGGGCCTCGAGCTTGCCTTGCAAATCCCAGAGCGCCATCTCCACTCCGGCTTTCGCCAGGTTATGACCGCGGATCCGATCCATGAGGAATTGGAAGTCATTCGTTCCCTTTATATCCTGGCCAAGCAGGAGCGGGGCAATAAAATCTTTTAAAATATGCCAGGCAGTGCCGGTTGTTTCATAAGAATAACCCGGATCCCGGTCAGCGACACATTCGCCATAGCCGGTCAAACCCCCGGAACGGATGGATATAATGATACATTCGCGGTCGGTCGTCCGTCCAAAAGATGTTTCGAATGGGGAAACAAGCGGCATTCGAAGGTGGTGAAGAGTAAAAGAGTCGAGTTTCATTTTGAGGCCTTCCCAGTTCATTGAATTCGGGTGTAGGATTCTTTACCAACTCTATTGAAAGTTTATACAATTATAGTGCAATGCAGCGGAAATCCACCAATATGGAATGATATGAAAACTCTTAAGAAATATAATCGCTTTTGGTTAATCATTGCACTCCCCATCCTGGTCGTAATTTGCACACTGATCGCCACCTGGATCGTCAACAGCATGGATTATCACCACAAAGACAACGACTTTTTCACCTTCTGGCTGGCCGGGCATCTGGTGACACAAGGAGAGAGCCCATATGACACTGCACAATGGGTTGCAGGGTACCAACAATTCCAGATGGACATCATCCCCAATCCCGCATTTCTCTATCCGCTACCGCTGGCCTTGTTCTTCGCACCAATCGGACTTATGCCTTTCCACACAGCTTACGTGACCTGGGTCTTATTACTCGAGTTGTTGATCCTCGCATCGCTGGCTGCCATATTGATTATCCAGACCAGTTCCAGGGCAATCCTTTTTTGCATTCCGTTATTGGTCGGGATTATTTTTTTCCGTCCCACAACACTGACCTTAACCCAGGGACAGGTGAGCGGGCTAATTCTCTTCGTCATCGTTGGGATGGCTTGGCTGTGGCAAAAAGGGGAATGGTTCTGGGGCGGCATTTTGCTCGGTCTGCTGGTACTAAAACCCAATCTGGGCTTCATCATCATTGCCTTGCTCGCCCTTTGGCTGTTCTTCCAGAAGCACTGGACAGCTTTGCTGGGAACATTACTTTCCGGGATATTTCTATTTGCCACCGGTATGCTATACAATCCGCACTGGGTCATCGAATATTGGCAAGTCAGCAGCCACAAGCTGGCACAGACCTTTGGTGAATCTCCCACCGTGTGGGGATTGAGTGCATTATTTATTCACAATAGCCCAGCTGGTATGCTGACCCTCGGCGGCCTGGGTGCCCTGCTCGTGCTGCTCTGGTTTTTTGTGGCAGTCTTCCGGGCAGTCCCGACGCGGAAACCGCTAACCATTATTGCCCTGGCTATCACCGTTACCCTGTTGGTAACCCCTTATACGTGGACCTATGACCAACTCCTGCTGCTCATCCCCATCACTGGCATCACCTTCGCCATGGATCAAGCAGGTTATCGTTTTTCAATCACAGCCGTAATCTTCCTAATAATTGATTTATTCGCATTCCTGCTCTTAATTCCGAATTCCATTCTGGGTATTGAAATCCTGAACGCCATCATTCCTCTCACCATCCTGGGTTTCTGCATCTGGTGGATTAAAACCCTGCCGAGCCGCTAGAATCGTTATGGACCATGGATTGAATATCCTCCATTATGTCAGTAACACGATTTAATTTCCGATGATAGAGGAAAAGAAGTGGGGTTGTCAGGCGGGTATTCAATGCCTTCCACTTTTGGGCTTACTTGTTCCGGTGTGCGCTCAAGGTTTGGTTATTTACACAGGGCAATAAAAAAAAGGTACCCTGTTTTCAACAGGGTACCATTCGTGACCAAAGCCACACTAATTATGAGCCGTTAGCTTTGAGCAGGCCGGAATTGATCTTAGTGAAGACGTTGCCGATGATGGGGCCGAGGATCAAAAGAACAGCAATCACAACGACAGCAACCAAAACAAGGATCAACGCATACTCGACCAAGCCCTGGCCTCTTTCTTTCGGGGCGAATAACATGGGATTTCACCTCCTTTCGCTTTTGGATTTCTCTGAGAGCCACCTCAGCGATATAAGCATTATATACCGAACCTTCACTTAAAAACAATGGGAATTGGTTAATGAATCTTTACAGTTTTGTTGGGCTAAGGTATTGGTCGATCGGATGAAAAAACCCCTGCGCAAAGCCCGATTTTGGAGATGACATTGCATGGAAGACTCTGCTGCTACTCCCACCCCGGCCTCCCCAACTTTTGAACGCTGGGGGGCCAAATTCTTCTCCATCTGGACCGGATAGGTCTTCTCGCTGATCGGTTCCGTCCCGGTTCATTTTGCCCTGGTTTGGTGGCTGACCCAGAAGACCGGCTCGGCTACCATCCTGGCGACAGCCTCGCTGGTAGCGCTGCTCCCACAGATCGTGCTTGGCGCCTTTGTCGGCACGCGTCACATTCTGCCGGACAAGGATCCTCCCCCAGTGATTCCGCCCCGTCATCGGGTTTGATGCATTCTCTCCTGGCTTGGTAGATTGGTTCAGGAAGATGGCATTTTTAAAGAGATTCCACAAACCGGGAAGATGATCATTCCAAGGAATGAAAAATAAAAGGAACAAAACACAGTATCGTTTTGCGCTTTTTGCTTTTCAAAAAAGTTGTTCTAAGGAACAGGAATCTCGTAAAGCTCATCCTCGCCGTCGGAGCTTTTCCCGACCAGCTTGAGAGAACTCGTCAGCTGGTTGAGCTGAGGGGCTTGCAATGGGGTCGTTTTATAAATAAAGTCTGCTCCACTGCGGGAGAGCAAGATATAAGTGAATCCTTGGGCACGCCAGGCTGCCAGGGTTGCATCAATGTTGCCATAGAGATAAAGGTCGTGAGCCCAGTTGTCGTTGATCGGGTCGGGCTGTACCCGGCGCGGCATCCCATAACTGCGAGGCTCGTATAAAAAGTAAACATACGAGTTTGATGGAGTCTGCTGGACCAGTTCCAATGCCCCGGCATAGCCCGGCTGCAGGCGAGTCATATATTCCTGGCGCGTTTCTGCTCCAATGGCAACCATCAGTGGGTTTCGGTAGGAGACCTGGAGCCCGAAATCCAGCAGGATGACAAATACGACCAGTCCGGTCAGAGCGGAAATGAGGAAACTGATTTTTAGCACCGGAGTATCCAGCCGTTGGAGTTGGTCGATCCCGACGGACATTACTAGCACGAACGGGATCAGCCCCGGCAGAAGCAGCCGGGACTGCCATAGGTTTGCCGTCTGGATAACACCATAGGTCCAGGTGAGGGCGGTTATCCCGGCAAAGCTCGCTGTGAGGATCAGGGCAGACTGACGGGAAGGAGACTCCTGACGGGCCAGCCACAGAGTCCAGATTGCCACCGGCAGCATGATCAGGAAGAAAGGCCCGATGCGCCCATCGAAGAAATTGGCATCCTGGTGGCCAAGCGTGGTATTCAGGGGGAGCAGAAGGATGGCGCGCAGATTCCAACCGATGCCCGTACCTGCGCCGGAATATACCTGGGCGCGGAAAGAATCCCAGAAAGGCCCGCCAAAGAAGAATGGGTAGAACGGGTTACCGGTCCAGATCCAGTTTCGTGCGTACCATGGAAATGTGACAAGAACTGCCAGCCCCCCAAAACCGAGGATGCGCAAAAGCGTGTTGCGAATTTCACGCCGTCCCCACCACAGGAGGAAGATCACTCCGGTCAACGGGATGAGAAAACTTGTGTATTTGACACCCATGGCGAGCCCGGCCATCACTCCGCTGAGGGCGAGCCAGCGGTTGCAGCCGGTGTCTTTCCATTTCCAGATTGTATACAGAACTGCTAGAGTGTAAAAGGACAGCGCTAGGTCGGTGTACGCCCAGGCAGCCAGCCAGAACAAGGAAGGGATGGTCAGGAGCAAGGCCAGCACCCACCAGGCAATCCGGTTTCCCCACAGCCGGCGTGACCAGTCCCATAGTAACAGGAAAGTCAGCAGGCCAAACATGAGGTGAATAAACTGGGGTGCACGGTCGCTACCCAGTGCCATAGGCCAGACGAAGATCCCCTCAACCAGTTCCGGGAACCAGTAATGTGGCATGTTAACCAGATTCAGACCGCTGTCTTTCAACCACATTGCCGGGACGGTGAGGTGATATAAGAGGGCGTCGAATGCCTCCACGGGAGGAGCCAGGGCGAGCAAGAAGACCAGCAGGAACGCTAACACGATTGCCCCCCGTACCCAGGCTGGCGCCTCCCGAGCAGACTCTTTCCAGGTATGAAGCAGTACTCTGAAGTTTTTATAGAGGAATTGCAGTCGGCCGCGCCAGATCAGCCAGGCCAGAAGTCCGCCCAGGAGAGCCAGGAGCACAATCAGCTTTGCCATTCCGGCGACTGCCAATCCGAATCCGGCTAGTCCGAAGATCCCAAGGCCCAACCCGGTCCCGAGTAACAATTGTTCCGTCTCGGTCAAATCTGCAAGTCCCAGTTTCCCCAATATCCAATGCCCGATACCGGCCGCCTCGAAGATCAAAAGGAGTGTGATAGTCAATGTCCATACGGTCGAGAGCAACCCCTGCGCGACCTGCAAAAATGCAGGCTTTTGAACTACATAGAACGCTGCCAGGACGAACCCGATCCATAAGAAGAAAAGAAGCGCAAGTGGAAGCCGGAACCTGCCCATAAAATGATTATAATCAATAAAGTGTATTTATCGTTTGAAATCTGGTGGTTAGAGGTGCTTTTGTAAACTTTTGTGCCTATGAAATACAACAAAAGCAGGATAGCCGTTGTAATAGTTTCGTAGTGTTCTTTATAGTGGGGATTTATTCTATGAAATCCTTACAAGTCAGCCTCAGCAGAAGTACCATGCGTCTCGATATTGACTTGTATCCGAGGTGGATTGGTTCTGAAGCAGTTCTGAAATGCCAAAGTCCGTATAATTTGGTATAGATTTATTTGGCTTGTTTATCCGATAATGGTTCTATTATCTGTGTTGGTTACTCTTTACTTAGAGGTTAGGATTCTATTCCCCACCAACAAACAAATCCAATCCTTTAAAGCTCAGCATTTCAAAAACGCTTAAAGAAACCTAACACCACATTCAGTCAACATTTCTGCGATGCGCAACGCGGCTGAACCCGATAGTTAAGAATCGCTGTATGTTAGTATATCTATACGATAAAGAATCTGACGTATTGGATTGAACAAACTAACGATAGCTGAAAACCTCGTTATACCGTACGTAATCGAATGACCCATTTGGTGGATACCAGAGAATAACCAGGTCGCCTAAGCATGCATCCTTGATATAGGCGCATCAAGCTTGTTCTTAGATCTATGCACCAAAGCCGTTTTGTTTATTCAATCATGGATTGGGATGGATAAAGTAACGCGTGCACCTTTTCCGGGAGAGCTGTTGATATCAAACGTACCGCCGAGCATTTCGGCGCGCTCTTTGATTAATTTCAAACCTAAATTTACTTCTTTTCCAAGGGCATCTGTATCAAAGCCTTTGCCATTGTCATCCATAGAAAACTTAACAAAGGTGTTATCCATATCCAATTGGATCTTAACCAGATTAGCCTGGTTCTGATAAACAGCATTGCTCAATAATTCCTGCATGGCCCGGAAAATCATCACTTCAACATAAGGCTCCATCCGGCGTTCGGTGCCAGTAATGGTTATACTGACCTCCACCCCAGCCTGTTCTTTGAACAGGTCGCCATAACGGGTAATAGTTGGAGCCAGACCCAGATCGTCGAGCATCATCGGCCGGAGTTCAAAAATGAAGTTGCGCACTTTCTGGAATGTACTCATCGCAGCAATTTTTAGATTGCCAAGTTCGTTGCGTGCCTGGGTAGCATCCACATCGAACAATCTCATGGCTATTTCAGTCTGCAGGATGAAATTGGAAAGCGCCTGGGCGGGTCCATCATGCATCTGGCGTGAAAGCCGTTGACGTTCTGCTTCTTGCACATTGACCAGCATTTCTACACTGGATGTACCACTCCGGTCGCTCTTTCCGCCATTGATGCCCCCAGTGTTTAACGCATTCTTAAGGCGGTCCAACATAACCTTGTAACGTTCCAGATGCGCCTGGTCGCCTTGTAATTTTTCCAACTGCCCGCGCATCACGAATAAACGCTGCTGCGCATCCATGGCAGTATCATAAGCGGTGCGTACATCTTCACTCGGAATCTTGTTAATTTGACCTTGAATTTGCTGCAAATTTGCAGTAACTACGGCGTTACGTTGGGATAACTTTCCCACCTCGACCCGGCTCTGTTCCAACATCAAGGTGATTTCCTTCAAAGCGCGATCGGTCTCATCCAGCTCCGACTGAATTAAATTCTGAGGATCTTCGATAGATGTGGTCGTTGGTTGTAATTCGGGTGCTGACATGATTCACTCCTGAGACTGCGAAGCTTTATCGTATAACTTCATCCATCCACGTTTGAGTGCCTAGCCAACCGCTTACATGCGATCCTCGACACCGAACTTGCGCGAAAAGGAGGTAACATGGTTTTTGACCGTCTGATGGCTGAACCCAAGGGAAGAAGCGATTTTCAATGATGAATTTTCCATCGACAACTTTTTTTGACGGTCTGGACAAGCTGCAGCGGGTCAATGTCATTGGCGTGATATGCAGTCGCGCCAGCCCAAGTCGCATGGATGATCTGCTTATAATCGTCATAAGCGGTCAACAACACGACAATCCAAAGTATAGCACAGGTCAACCCAGCCGACAATTTACTGCTTCTTGTATAAATCCATGAATTTTCCTGTATCGAAGGGCTCGATAGTAAAGAGATTTTGATTAAAATCTTTACCCAGCAACCTGTAAGAATCTCTGAGAATTGACATAAGGCCCGGGCGAATTGAGGTAGTTACCAAAGCCCTCACCATAATTAATATTAAGCAGTTCACGGGCCCGGCCACCGATACACCTCCATATTTTGCTCACCCAAAGCTGGAGCATAAGGTGCCCCCGTTGTAAAAACCGGACTAAGGCCTGAGGTCAGGTGTTGATACCAATCCGGGAAGGCAACCAGATAAGTCACACCGCGCTCGTTCAGGTAGGCCGCAATCCGATCGTCATTTCTTATAAAAGGGATCACTTCCGGCGAAACCAGGCCAGCCAGGTCGACCATGTCGTGTCCGCCGAAATACCCCAGCGCACCAATATCATGCGCTGCAACCAGCGCACCCGGTGGAACGTTGGCAGAAACCCATTTTGCCGTTGCAACCATTTCGCTATCAATGATTGCCACATCCTTAGCATACTGGAGAGCGCCAAGCACCCAGAAGATGACAAGAACGCCACCTGTGACCAGCCTCCAGGACACCGAGGCAATCCACCACCAGTGTGGGCCGCGAACCAAGGTAAATTCCACCAAACCTGCCAACCCAAGCAGGAAGTATATTGGCATTGCTGGCATGACGTAACGTCCATACTGATAAGTGACCGGCAAGCGCCAAGCGTATAGGGCCAAGAAACCGACGAACCAGATGGCAGTGACCAGCACTGCCCAGCTTCGGCGGCGGAGGGCGGAGACCAGTGTAAGCACCAGGCCTGGCAATAAAATGACCCCCACTCCTTTCAAAACCGGAAACGCTTCATTTCCAAACCTGATGAGAAACGGCAATTTCAGGTAATCCGCGTATTCTGCCTGCTTAGCATAGAAAGTGTTTGGCAAAGGGGAGCCGGAGATCATTAAATTGAAAAGCAAATAGAGTACAAACAGACTCCCAAAACCCAATCCCAGGTTAACCAGTGACCGCAGACGCTTTGACCATGACGGTTGAATCAATAGAATCACCAGCACTACCGGACCGAGCAGGGTAACCCCATCCGGCCGCACCCAGACAGAGAAACCGATCAGCAAGCCCAAACTGAAATATTTCTGCGATCCCGATATAACCTGCACCAGTACGGCAGTTGCCAATAAAGCGAACAGGAGTGTTTCCATCCCAGAGGCCGCCGCCCAGACCAGGTGCCATTCCAGTGCCAGCGCCGCACCGACCCACGGGAAACGCGGATGGTAAGAGGGTACCAACCGAAGCATCAACGACTCACCGAGAACCGCCAGCCCCCACAACGCAACCACACCGAGCGAGTACGTCCAGACGTAAGGGGCCAATTTCAGCCAGAAGCCTAACGCCAGTAATGCCGACCAGAGCGGAGCTGTCGAACCCCCGGATGGCTGGCCGGGCAGGAAAGACCATTCGCCACGCAAAGCCAGATTGCGAGCATAGGTCTGGTGGATCCAAGCATCATCCAGCGGGAACCCAATATGATAATAGACTCCACTGAATGCCAGATACAACCCCACTGAAAGCAGGGCCATCCCGGCAAGCGCCAACACAGCCCGAGGCGGTACACGAAACTCAAGGTTGGATGCCATAGAGTTGCGTCCCACCGACATTGCCCATATACTGCAGACCAGCCTGCTCCGCCGGGTGATCATAGACCGGCATCAAACCGCCCGGCGTACTTCCCGCCTCCAAGATCACATATTTCGCCCCATAACGTCGGGCCACATTCAAGAGGGTATTCGCATCCCCGTCCGGGACTGCAATGGCCGGGTTTCCGGAGGCCAGATAAAACCCCGGTGGATTGGCTACCATAACAACCGCCTCGTCGGCCATCCCATGGGACACCAGCGCGGTTGTTATCTGACTATACGCATAATTTTCCTGACCCCAGACCGTTCCACCGACCCCACCCATGACCCTCCCGTAGATAACGACCGCCGTCAACAGAGCTACGAGGGCCACCAATGCAGGCCGGAAAATCGTCCCCGCCTGGGTCGCGTTCCAGCCGCGCTTCCGGGTCCCCCACACGATGACCCGGTCGAGACCCAACGGCGCAAGCGCCCACCAGACAGTCTGTAGAGCTGCGCCAGAATGGAAGAAACCGCCGCGCGCACCAGCGAATGGAAAGACAATTGTCATCACAACAAGTGTCACCAACCAAGCAAGACCCGCCAATTGTACACGCCGATCATTGTGCAGATGCCAGAGGCCGAGTCCTATCAGCGGGAGCAGGAACACAGCCCCCTGCACCGAAAGCATATTGGAAAGGTTGAGACCCAGCGACCATATACGGACACGGAGAATGGCCTGGAGGCCAGATTGCCACCAGGCTGAAAGCGTGATCTGGCTGGCAGGGTAGCTAAACAACTGGTCATAAGAAGTGAGCCAGAGCATTTTTGAACCACCGGGAGGCAGGGGCGTGCCAAAGGCAGTGTAATTACGGATAAACCAGGGCAGCATAACCAGCAGGTAACCGGCTAAAATTGAGAGGAGCAAATAGAGAAAAGAGATTTTTTTTAGATCTGGCTTGCGGAAAAGGATGACAGCGATGAAGGCCATGACAAGCCAGAGCAAACCGTCAGTGCGGGAAAGGTGCATCAGACCGGCCAGCAGACCGAGCAGCAATGGGTTGAGGGCGGAAGATTTACAGTTGAGGACGAGAAAAAAAAGACCGCCAAAAAGCATATACAGGCCAAAGGTGTCCGTCACCGGCAAAAAGGGCAGGTAAAATGCCGAGAAGACCGCCAACAGGCCGGAGGTGAGAGCCAGGTCGCGGCGGGAGCTGAAGGACCAGGCTAGGGCAGCCGTCAGGGGCGGGATCAGCGCGGCGACCAGAAGAAAACCGATCCGGGCGGCGAACCAGGACGCAGGTCCGAAAAGAGCCGCACCGGCAGCAGCGAGTAGGGACGCCAGCGGCATCCAGTAGGCATAGGACGGATGCGGCAGTCCAGCCGGGTCATCCAGATAGTTCCAGAGATAGGGTTCTGTGAAGCCATGTCCGTTGACCAGTTGCTGTCCACCGGCATAGTAATAGTCCGCATCCATGTAACCGGGCGCAGGCTGAAGGGCGGCCACAAAGGTCACGACAACCAGGCCAAGCAGTGCCAAGAGAAGATACTGGCGCCAGGTCATGGGAGACTGTCGCTCCAAGTACGCGGCGGGCGGACGGCCCACCAGCGCATCCAGTACAGGCCAAGCACAAGCAAGACAGGGAAGGCCAGTGCCAGCACGTTTGCCGGGACAGAGACCTCTGCAAGGGAAAAGCCGGCAGTGATAATCCAGACACCAAGAAAGATAGCGAGGAGCACAAGGCCTGCCACACCCCAGCGGCCGGGACGCGACCAGCGTTCAGCCAAAATGGAAAGGAAAAGGATCAGGGGGAAGAAGAGCAGCACGTAATCTTGCGGGTTGACAGGGATGCCCAGCAGAGGAGTGCCAGCCAGAGTCAGGCTGGCCGTCCAGAGAAGATAACGGAAATCCTTGCGGCGGACATCACGCCACTCGACGAAAAGCACCACCAGCATGATACCGGTAAGGGCCCAACCCAAACGTGGACCAAAAGCGGGCCACCAGAAAGCGAGGATGCTCCCAGGTGTAAGACCCGGGTTGAAGTTGATATGGGAAATCAACCCGCCAAAGAATGGCGTAAACCAGTTAAATAAGATGAAGAACGAGAAAGCCAGCAGAATGACGAGGGTCATCAGGAAACCCGCTAGGATGCGTCCACGGTGGTGATAGATGACCCACCATAAGATAAAAAGCACCAGTAGACCGGCAATATCCGGCTTGAAGAAAGGGACCACAAGCAAAGCCCCAGCCAACTCATCGCGCCCATCGTGCAGGGCGAGCAGGAGACCGACGATCGCCAGGGCGACAAAAATAACCGCACGACTGCCAGTCAGTGGGAGATACCCATAAACCCACAGCACCGAAAAGATCAATAAAACCGGCAGGAGGGTGCGCGCCGGTTTCCAGCCAGTCAACCGAAGAGACAGGAATGCCAGGGCAATCAGTGCAATTTCGAGGCAAGTCATCCACAGGCCACGGGCAAGGGCATAGTCCGGGATCAGGGCGAAAGGAAAATAGAAGAGCTCGACGGGGAACGGGATGCTCAACCGGAGCGGGTCCTGCCCTTCGGAGGCCAGGTGACCATAATAGACTACCTGGGCGCGCTGGGCGACGGGTTCGCTGTAGGGATTATCGCCATACTGGAGATAGGTACGCGCTGCCAGCCAGGGGACGAGGAAATCCTTCTCGCCAGGATGGTCGCGGGCATAGGACGTGTTAGCCCAACCCAACCCGCCTAGAATTGCGAGGGCAAGGAAGATCAGGAAGCTGGTAGTGATGATAGTAAGCGTACGGGACATAACGAGGGAATTCTACCTTACAATCACAATTCGAGGAAACAAAAATCGCCCCGTCAAATTGAAAAACATATTGAAAAATAAACAAAAGCGCTTATCCCCTTGGTGACAGTTTATGCTATAATTCCGCTAATCTGAGGCAGAAATGACAAGTATCCTCTTCACTAACAATAATAACGATAATGCTAATCGGCCTCCGGCCGTTGGGCGAAGCTTGCAAGGATAAGGTACCCTCGAAACCTACCCGTCGCCCAACGCAATTGCGGAGGGCGATTTTTTATTCTGCATATTCAAACAAAGGAACCCACATGAAAAATCTACTTATTCCACCCGATTATCGCCCCAGCCTGGATGTGAAACAAACCGAGAAAGCCATCAAGTTGATCAAGGATTTCTTCGAAGTCAGCCTGGCCACAGAACTGCGGCTCAGCCGCGTGACCGCCCCTCTATTTGTTTTGGCCGGGACGGGTATCAATGACAATCTGAACGGGGTCGAAACACCGGTCTCCTTCCCCATTGCTGATATGAAAGGACAGACAGCCGAAATCGTGCAATCCCTGGCAAAATGGAAGCGCATGATGCTGGCTGATTATGGCATCCAGCACGGGTATGGACTCTATACCGATATGAACGCGATCCGTCCGAGTGAACAATTGGATAACCTGCATTCACTCTACGTGGATCAATGGGACTGGGAACGGGTCATCAGCCCTGGAGAACGAACTATCCCTTTCCTGAAAGAAGTCGTGCGCAAGATCTACTCTGTCATCAAGCGCACCGAATTCCACCTTTGCGAACATTACCCTTTCATCAAGCCTGAGTTGCCGGATGAGATCACGTTCATCCATTCGGAGGATTTGCAACGAAAATACCCCAACCTAACCCCCCGACAGCGCGAAGAAGAGATTGTGCGCCAACATCGAGCTGTGTTCATTATCGGAATAGGCGCCCCTCTATCCGATGGCATCCCTCATGACGGCCGGGCGCCGGATTATGACGACTGGGTTACCGAAACCAGCGATGGTTTTCAAGGCCTGAACGGCGATATCATCGTCTGGAACAATATGCTGAATTGTGCGTATGAACTATCTTCGATGGGTATTCGTGTTGATCGCGAAGCATTGCTAAAACAATTGGAAATGACCGGTACCATGGAACGCAAGGAGCTACTTTTTCACCGTCGTCTCCTGAACAACGAACTACCACTATCGATTGGCGGCGGGATTGGACAATCGCGCCTGTGCATGTACTTCCTGCGTAAAGCCCATATCGGCGAGGTCCAAGTGGGTATCTGGCCCACGGAGATGGTCGAAATGTGCCGGGCAAACAATATTTACCTGCTGTGAGCCAATAAATAAACTATGCTATAATACCGCCAGCCTAAGGTAAAAATGACAGCTACCCGCTTCACCAACAATTATAACGATAATGATCATCGGCCTCCGACCGTTGGGCGAAGCTTGCAAGGATAAGGTACTCTCGAAACAACCCATCGCCCAACGCAGACGCGGAGGGCGATTTGTTTTGTGAAGAACTCTCACCACTGAGCACACAGAGAGCACAGAGTCTCTCTTTGTACTTAATGAGAAAAACCCCTGTGGACTCAGTGTCCTCTGTGGAAAAAATCTGGAGGCGATTATGTACAAAACTCATACTTGCGGTGAACTGTGCGCCAGCCACAGCGGGCAGACCGTTACGCTGGCCGGGTGGGTACACAACTTTCGCACCTTTGGCGGGGTGGTCTTTCTGGTGCTGCGCGACCGCTTCGGCATCACCCAGATCGTCACCAACCCGGATCAGTTTCCCGAGGCGGCCAAAGCCATCGAGGGGTTGAAAAGCGAATGGGTAGTGCAGGTCAGCGGCCTCGTACGGATGCGCCCGGTGGATCAGTTCAACCCTAAAATGCCGACCGGCGAGATCGAGCTGGAGGCCCACCAAGTAGTTGTGTTGAACCAAGCCAAGGCCCTGCCATTTGTGGTCAGCCGTGATGACGAGGATATCGACGAGAACATGCGGCTCAAGTACCGCTACCTCGACTTGCGGCGCGAGCGCATGAAGCGCAACCTCATTCTGCGCCATGAGGTAGTGCTGTTCATGCGCAAGTATTTATCGGAGCGCGGCTTCATCGAAGTCGAGACGCCGATGATGTTTAAAACCACACCCGAAGGCGCGCGCGACTATCTCGTGCCGTCGCGTATCTACCCAGGTCAGTTCTACGCTCTGCCCCAAAGCCCTCAGCAACTTAAGCAACTATTGATGGTGGCGGGTTTCGAGCGCTACTTCCAGATCGCGCGCTGCTTCCGTGACGAAGACTCGCGTGGTGATCGCCAGCCGGAGTTCACGCAACTCGACCTGGAAATGTCCTTCGTCCACCGTGATGATGTTCTTGAAATGGTCGAGGGTCTTATCACCACCATGCTCCCGGTAGTGACTCCCCATAAGAAATTACTAGCCTCGCCCTGGCCTCGCCTTACCTACAACGAGTCAATCGAGCGCTTCGGTACTGATAAACCCGACCTGCGCTTCGGCATGGAACTGTTTAACGCCGGCGGTATTTTCGAAAAGAGCGAATTTATCGTCTTCAAATCAACTTTGGAAAGCGGCGGCATGATCAAGTGCATAGTCGCGCCGGGCTGCGCCGGGTATACCCGCAAGCAATTGGATGAGCTAGCCACCATCGCCAAGGAACTCGGGGCGAAAGGACTGGTCACGCTGGCGCTGACAGCTGAAGGTCCAAAAGGCTCTGGAGCCAAGTTCATCAGCGGGACGGAAATTGCAGCCTTATCCAAATTAACCAAGGCGGCTACCGGCGACCTGGTCCTGTTCATAGCCGACAGCCCGAAGCTGGTCCACAAGGTGCTGGGTTCCCTGCGAACCTGGTTCCGGGACGCCCTAAAATTGGCTGACCAGAACGTGATGGCCTTTGCGTTCGTGCTGGATTTCCCAATGTTCGAGTGGAACGAGGAGTTCAAGAAATGGGATGCCGCACACCACCCGTTCACCATGCCGCGCATGGAGCACCTTGACAGGTTCGAGACCGACCCATCCACAATCCTTTCGGAAGCATACGATATGGTCTGCAACGGCTACGAAATAGCCTCCGGTTCGATCCGTATTCACCAGCGTGACATCCAGTCGAAGGTGTTCAAGCTACTCGGCATCGAAGAAGAGGAAGCTCAGTTTAAGTTCGGACACATGCTGGAGGCATTTGAGTACGGCGCGCCACCCCACGGCGGGATAGCTCCCGGCATTGACCGGCTGGTGATGCTTCTGGCTGATGAACCCAACATCCGCGAGGTGATTGCCTTCCCAAAGAACCAAGCCGCCCGCGACGTGATGGCAGATGCCCCGTCATACCCGGATGAAAGACAGTTGAAGGAATTACATATCGTTATTAGAGAATAGAGAACAGTTACTACTTTCCAATCTCTGTTCTCTTCTCTCCTAAAGGAGCAAAATAATGGCGATTATCAGAGTTGAGGATATTGCAAAATTCGTCGGTCAAGAAGTAACAATCCGGGGCTGGGTCTACAGCCGCACCGATAAAGGTAAACTGGTCTTCCTGCTCGTCCGGGATGGCTCGGGCTTCGTCCAGTGCGTGGCTTTCAAGGGCGACCTGTCCGAGGCGCTCTTCGACCAGCTTACGCGCCTTCCGCAGGAATCCTCGGTCATCATCAGCGGAACAGTGCGCGAAGACAAGCGCGCGCCCGGCATCCCCGGGGGCTACGAGATCGGCGTAAAAGAAATAGAAATCGTCCAGACCGCGGCAGAGGATTACCCGATGGCACTCAAAGAGCACGGCGTGGACTTCGCCCTCGACAACCGCCACCTGTGGATCCGCATGCCCAGCCAATGGGCCATCCTGCGCGTCCGCGGAACTGTCATCTCAGCCATCCGCGAATGGTTCGAACTGAACGGTTACATCAACATGGACACACCCATCCTCACCCCGGCATCCGTTGAAGGCACCACCACTCTGTTCGAAACCGAATACTTCGACGAGGGTAAAGCTTACCTAAGCCAGTCCGGTCAGCTCTACAACGAAGCGAACATCATGGCCTTCGGCAAGGTCTACTGCTTTGGCCCTACCTTCCGCGCCGAAAAATCCAAGACCCGCCGCCACCTGACCGAGTTCTGGATGGTCGAACCGGAGATCGCCTTTTGCGACCTGGACGGTTTGATGGAAATCGAGGAGCAGTTCGTCACGCATATCGTCAAGCGCGTCATGCGGGAGCGGAAACCCGAGTTGAAATCCCTGGGTCGCGACCTGGCAAAGTTGGAAATAATCGAGCCACCCTTCCCGCGTATCTCCTACGACGAGGCCGGTAAAGTCATACAGGAACTTTATGAAAAAGAAACCGACCCGGAAAAGAAGGATTTGCTCAAATTCGAATGGGGCATGGACTTCGGGGCGCCGCATGAGGCGGCCCTGACAAACCGTTACAAGAAGCCGGTCTTTGTGTACGGCTATCCGACCCAAGTCAAGGCCTTCTATATGGAACCCTGGCCGGGTCGTCCTGAAGTCTGCAAGTCGGTTGACTTGCTTGCTCCGGAAGGTTGTGGTGAAATCATTGGCGGCTCGGAACGCATGTCCAGCCCCAACCTGCTGCTCCAGCGCATCCACGAGCACGGACTACCGGAAGCAGCCTACAAATGGTACCTGGACTTGCGCCGGTATGGTTCGGTCCCCCACTCCGGCTTCGGGATGGGCGTGGAACGGACGGTGGCATGGATCTGCGGTATCGAGCATATCCGTGAAGCAATCGCCTTCCCACGCATGATCAATCGGGTTTATCCGTAAAGCCTTCAGGAATAAATTTGCGCTTATCCTTGACAACTCTTAATTTGGTCCAATCAGCATTGCCAACTTTATCCGCCCATTACCACCCATTTCCCCGCCACACTAGTGGTTTCTGGAGAAACTTAATCTTTCCCTACCCACCCCTCTTACTTTATGGTATAAAACATATACCCTGCTGTGCTCGCGATGCTGCACCTCCGTTCTGAGCCAACACCCACAAAAAGGGATCCAATCTCGCGACAAGGAAGCGATAGGCTTCGGCCAAGGCTGACTTGCCGGGTAGGAGCCCGACCTGCTTCGGCAGGTTCAGAACCTTGCAGCACACGGCATGAGCGGGGTAATCTTAAACAACAGAATACGGAGAAATAGCGGCTGGCTCCCGGTTCTGCCGGGAGTACGAGGTGGAGGTTCCTACGCGCAAGCGAAGGTTAAGATCCTCACCCCCAGCCCCTCTCCCCATAAATGGGAGAGGGGTACAGGATGAAGGTCGAAAATCGGATAGATCAGCGGATGCCTCCGGAGCCCGGTCACAGGCTCCTTTCTCCCTTCCAGAAGAAGCGCCGGACAATAAACAGGTTTAAAAAAACTCTGTTTGTCGTCCAAGCCTAAAACTGACCGGTAACGGTCAGGACAAGGGACGGCGCAGTGGTCAGGCAAAAGAATTGCCTGTTACAACATGGAAGGGCTGCCAACCGGATATTTTGCGTTACCAGAGGCACGCCCCCCGGGCGTGTCTTTTTATTTATGGAGAATACGATGAATTTTGAACAGCATTACACCCAATGGCCCATCGGGATGCCACGCTCATCCTGCGGACGTGGCATCCAGCCCTGGCCGGCGCGCCCGGTCTGAGGCTGCTCTCAGCTTTCCCTGGACTCAGCCGAAGGGCGTGACCTGAGCCCAGACGAAGGGTCCGGTGCGCTCCGGCAGGTTTTCCAATTTATCATCAAAAAGGTGATCGCCCTGAAAACATCAATCCGAATATTCAATTCATCATAGGAGGAACCATGGATACCAAAGAATTACTTGCTCGTGTCAAAGCTGATTATGTCAAATTCATCTCCTACCAGTTCACCGACGTAACCGGCGCGGTCAAAAGTGTGGACGCTCCCATCAAACAACTAGAGTCTGCCCTTGAAGATGGCGTCTGGTTTGATGGCTCATCAGTGGAGGGTTTCGCCCGCATCCAAGAAAGCGATATGCGCCTGGTGATTGACCCCGATACCTATGCCGTCCTGCCCTGGAGTCCCGCCGAGGCGCGCCGGGCGCGCGTTTTCTGCGATATCTACGCCCCCGACGGAAAGCCCTTTGATGGTGACCCGCGCGGCGCGCTCAAGCGCATGCTTGCCAAAGCATCGGAGCGGGGCTGGACCTATAACGTGGGCCCAGAACCCGAGTTTTTCCTGTTCCGCCGCAATGGTGGCGAAGGCATCCACCCAGTCCCGCATGATGTGGGTAGTTACTTCGACTTCTCCGCTGACGACGAGGCTGTCCGCGTTCGAACCGAACTGATGGACGCGCTGAACAGCATGGGCCTGGATGTGGAAGTGGGACATCACGAAGTGGCCATTGGCCAGCACGAAATTGACTTCCGCTTCGCCGATGCGCTACACACCGCCGACAACGTGTTGACGCTGAAATATACCGTCAAAGCCATCGCCGCCAAACATGACCTGATCGCATCTTTCATGCCTAAGCCCGTTTTCGGGATTAACGGTTCCGGCATGCACTGTCACCAATCCTTTTTCGATAGCAAGGGTAATAACCTATTCTACGATATCAAAGATGATTATCATCTGTCCCCACTGGCCTATGGGTTCATTGCCGGTCAGCTGAAACACGCCCGTGCCCTGGCTGCAATCGTTGCACCGACCGTCAATTCGTACAAGCGGCTGGTTCCAGGATACGAAGCTCCGGTCTATATCGGCTGGGCCCAGATCAACCGCTCGGCGCTGATCCGCATCCCCCGTTTCACAGAAGGACGTATCAATGCGATGCGCGCTGAATTACGCTTTCCCGACCCGTCCGCGAACCCGTACCTGGCCTTTGCCACCATCCTGGCCGCCGCAATGGACGGGATTGATGACAAGCTCACCCCGCCCGCCCCACTGAACAACATCAATGTCTATCACCTTGACGAGGCCGAACGAACCAAGCTGGGCATTGCCTCCCTGCCCGGCTCGCTGGCCGAAGCCCTGGGTGAATTGGAAAAGGATAAGGTCGTCCGCGCCGCGTTGGGAGAGACCATTTACGAGGCTTTCACTCGCGCCAAGTGGGATGAGTGGGATGCCTTCCGCATCAATGTGACCGACTGGGAAGTGGAACGCTATCTTGAAATAGCCTGAGAAGATTAAAAGGTTAATAAATCGAACAGGTCTGACAGATAAAGCCATCAGGCCTGTTCGACTTTAACAATTGCGCAACTTGTCAGACTTGAAACGGATTGAAATTTGTGTCCCGATCATAATAATCTTCGTTTTCCGTTTTCTTTAGCTTGCTGACAGCCGCATAGGTAACAGGTGTCATCAATCCTTCGACGCCAACCTTGAAGAGATAATTCGTCACGACCAATGTCAAAAAAAGGCTCCAGGGGAAGACATGGAAAATGGAGGCAATAGAGACGAATACAAGCGTGTCCACCAATTCACCCACAATCGTGCTGCCGATAGTACGCGTCCACAGCCAACGGCCACGGGTCAGGATCTTCATTTTGGCCAGCACGAAAGAGTTGGTAAACTCCCCCGACCAATATCCCGCCAGGCTGGCCAGAACAATGCCACCGCTGCTCATTCCACCCAGGATGGCAAGGTAAGCAGCGTCCCCTGCATATTGCTGCCACTGGGATTCACCTGGCAGGATTCTGACGATCCAGAAGATAGCCGCGCTCAGCGCCAGGCAGGCAAATCCTGCCCAGATGACCCGGCGGGAGTTTTTATAGCCATACACTTCGGTTAGAATATCACCAAAGATGTAACTGACCGGGAAAAGAAGAGTGCCGGCGTCAAAAGCCATGCGGACGCCGAAAATGCTGAAGCCCCAATCCACAATTTTGGCTGAGGAGGCAATGTTGCTTACCACCAGGACCGTTACGAAAACAGCCATAATCAGGTCGAGATAACGGTATCGTCTTTCCATCTTCACCTGCATTATCGGCTCATCATCCTACAAAACGAACAAAGTCCCGGCGCGGAGGTCGACTGTCCGCAGTTGGGACAGGGGTGCAGTTCAGCCTGGATTTCTTCACGTTCGGCAAAAAGTCCGGATTTACGGGCGTCAAGGAAGGACAGATAAAAAGACTGTTTCGCCCCTGGGCGGTCGCTTTCCAGTTTGTTAAGTATTTGCTTGTAATAAATCGAGGTAGAGCCGATAGAAAACGGGCACTCGTCGTAAATGTACTCGATGCCGCGCAATAGAGCATAGGCCAGCATCTCGCGCTCGTAGATGCGGCAGAGCGGCTTGACTTTGCGTGCCAAGCCGGGGGCCCCCGAAAGTAGAGGACCCTGACGGAGCAAGTACTCGCCCGACCAGGTGAGGGTATTCCCGAAGAGGACCGCGGCCTCATCGTCCAGGTTGTGACCGGTTGCCAGTACATCATAACCAAGGTCGCGCGCGATGCGGTTCATCGCGTGGCGTTTGACCAATCCGCACACCGAGCAAGGTTTTACCCGGCCTCGATGGGATTTCAGGGCAATCTGCGGGATGGTTGCGCCGTATTCCTTCTGAATATCCACGATATGCAATTTCAAGCCGTGCTCGGCAGCGAACTTCCAGACCAAGCGCTGCGACTCAGACGAATACTTAAGACCTTCATCAATACCGAGACAGATGTACAAACCATCCGCTTGATAACCCAGGCGCTGGAGGATGTCCCAGAGCGAAAGCGAGTCCTTACCGCCGGAAACAGCGACTAGAATCTGTTCTTCGCGCGTGAACATATTATACTTTTCGATGAAACGCTCGGTTTGTTCCGGAATCCATTCGAGGTAATGGTCTTTGCAAAGCGCCAGTTTATGCTGGCGCATGTTGACCACAGCTTTCTGGCCACAAGTCCGGCACTTCATCTAGCCTCCAGAAATCGCAGCGATGAGTTTGATGACATCTCCATCTTTTAAAATCTCATCCTCTGTTATCAACTCGCCATCCCGCGTGCAAAGGACGGCTTCCGGCAGAATGTCGTTTTTCTTGAGCGCGTCCAGTAGAGTCATGCCGGGACGAACTTCGTATTCTTGATTTCGTAAAATGAGTTTAACCATAAAGCTCCTATAAAATTATCTGCCTGTTTGCAGCCCGGATTATACTCTCGAGGCATAATAAAATCGCGAGATGCATTCAACATCCCGCGAAATCAATCAAGCAAAATGAAGATATTTCCGGGGCGGCGGGTCACAGTCCGTGTATTCGCCGTGGTATTCCTCCGGCATCAATATTGCCATCTGAGCCATTATCTCATCTGCCATCGCCTGGCGAATCTCCCCATTCATTTTTTCTCCATACGCATCCAGGTAAAACGGCTTGCCGACACGGATGTGGAAATCCGTACGTTTGAGAATCTTCAGGTTCGCGCCAAAGTTTTCAACGCCCCAGTGGACCAGCGGCAGGATGGGTGCACCGGAGTGAAGGGCGATCAGCGCAATGCCAGGCTGGCCGCGAAGCAACCGTCCATGGTAGGAACGCGTCCCTTCGGGGGCTATCACCAGGATATCCCCGGCCCTGAGTACCTTCAGACAAGCGCGAATAGCATCCAGATCCGCTTCGCCACGCCGGACGGGGATGGCATCCCACAGGTCGAAGAGCCAGCCCATGAACTTGTTGTCCCATGTCTCAATTTTTGCCAGTCCAATCACTTTTCGCGGCTGGAGATGGGCGAACAGCAACGGGACTTCGAGCGAGCCGATGTGGTTAGTAACCAGAATCAGGGGGCCGCGCGGAGGAACTTTAGGGAAGTCGTGCTTATCTATCTGGCAGAGGATATCCGTTACAAGCCGGATAAAAGTGTTTATAAACCAACGAGAGATGGATTTCATGCAGGCTTTTGAGTGATGAACTCAACCTGCGCCGCAAGCAACTCGATGGTCAGTTCCTTGCCCTCGAAGCAGACTGTTTCACCATCGCAATGGACCGGGAGCGTACCTTGAACCGCTGTGACCTTCACCCTGCGTGCCTGAGCCATGGTTACTTCTTTTTGTGTAGCTTGCGTACCTTTCATGAAGTAGGGAATAAGACCGAAAATGCGCATCTGGCTGGCTGAACGGGCAATACACAGGTCGAAGCTGCCATCTCCGGGGTCGCCGTTGGGAGCGAAGAAGAAGCCGCCGCCCATGCGACGCCCGTTCATTATTGAAATCATCAGTGGAGAGATAATCATCTCTTTGTCATCGTAGATCAGTTTTACGGTTGGAGCTTTGTAATATACAAAGATGGTTTCGATGGCAGCAATGAGATACAGGAGCAGGCCGCGCGTCCAGCGGATTTTAGCGGCCACGAAACCAGTGGCGGCGTCAAAACCGATACCCACGCCGTTGCCAAAGTAACGGCCTTCGGGATAATCGCCGCCTTTGACGATTCCCACATCCATGCGCCGGCGGTAATTCTCGGCCAGGATTTTACAACCCGCTTCCACCCCACCAGGGATGCCCATACCATAAGCAAAATCGTTCCCGGTACCAAGGGCGACTTGCCCCATGGCGGTTTTATCAAATCCGGCCAGCTTGGCACGCATCAAGCCATTCAGTACTTCATTGGCTGTCCCGTCACCGCTGGCAATGATAACTGCCTCATATCCATTGCGAGCGCCCTTTTCGGCCAAATCTGCTGCATGCCTGGGACGTTCGGTCAGCACTAATTTGTAATCGATGGTGTATTTTTTTAATTCTTCTTCCAACGCTGGCAGGGAACGCCCGGCAAATCCGCGTCCGGATGTAGGATTTACAATTAGCAAATAACGGGACATAAAAGACTCTCCTTAATAAAGGTTTGCTGTATTTTACTTGAGAACCCCGGGAAAGGGGCAACGTTTCTGATACAATTGCCCCGAATTATGTTTATTCTTTTACCTGTCGTTTTGATGCTCCTGACCGCACTGACGCTGATAATCTTGCGTCTTGTGCGTCCCAACTTCAAATATCCCTGGATACTGGCCGTCGGGGGAGCGAATCTGGCACTCATCGGCATATTCGTCTGGCAAATCCGCCTCCCCCAGAGCATTTCTCTAGCCCCCTGGCAACCGGTGACGCTTTTCTTCTTTTCGCCAACCTGGCTGGCTGATGGTATATCCTGGTCGTATGCCCTGTCCCTGGCTGCATTAGCTGCTGCGGTTATCTGGACCTCGGTCGTACGCGCAGAAAACGATCCTGTTGCGTGGGCCGGAACTCTCCTGCTCACCGCATTAGGCATCCTCGCAGTTGCCGCTGAAAATCCCCTCACTCTAATCCTGGTCTGGTCTGCTATTGACCTGGCTGAATTGATCACCATGCTTCGTTCCACGGAAGGTGAGGAGCAAAACCAGGGTGTGGTGATCGCATTCGCTGCCCGTGTGGCCGGGACCGGGTTGGTCTTATGGGCCAACCTGATCAGCACGGCGGGCGGAATACTGATGAACTTCCGCGCCACCCCTGCAAGTGCCGGGATTTTCCTGTTGATCGCGGCGGGCCTGCGGCTGGGCGTCTTACCCCTGCACTTACCCTACCGAAAGGAAAATGTTCTTCGGCGCGGATTTGGGACATCCCTGCGGCTGGTCTCGGCAGCGGCTAGCTTGAGCCTGCTGGCGCGAATTCCAGCCGGTGCTTTGAAATCATCCCTGGTGCCTTATTTACTCATCCTGGCGGCCATCGCTGCTCTTTACGCCGGCTGGATGTGGCTCCGCTCCTCCGATGAAATCCTGGGCCGCCCGTTCTGGGTGCTGGGAATGGCATCCTTATCCGTCGCTGCCAGCCTCCGAGGTAATCCAACCGGGAGTATCGGCTGGGGAGTTATGCTTATCCTAGGCGGTGGATTAATGTTCCTTTTCTCCGCACGTCAAAGGAACATCCTCTGGTTGCCCCTGCTCGGTTTATGGGGTCTTTCAGCTCTTCCATTCTCCCCCTCCGCATCCGTATGGCAGACTGGGAATCAGAATTCCTGGTTTTTTGTCATTCCATTCCTTCCTGCTCAAGCGTTATTAATGGCCGGTTTTATCCGCCACGCCCTCCATCCTGGAGAAACCAGCCTCGAATCGCAGGAAAGATGGACGAAGGTGATATACCCAACCGGGCTGTTTCTGTTGGCTGCAATTGCCATCCTGCTCGGCCTGTGGGGTTGGGACGGGGCACGCAGTCTTGGTCAGTGGTGGGCAGCGATCATCGCCAACATACTGGCTGCCGTGTTTACTACTCTGGCGCTTACCTTCTTGGTCCGGCTGGTGCCTGGCAGGAGTTCCAGCCAATGGACGCGTATCTTCCGTCTCGAGCGGTTGTATAGCACCCTGGCAGCCATTTATGATTTTTTCCGCAGGATTACCTACGTTATTACATCATCTCTGGAAGGAGAAGGCGGCCTGCTTTGGTCATTGCTGCTGCTCGCTTTGATCCTCTCCGTTCTCTCCACACGAGGACGGTAGTTATGGTTACCATTATTAATTGGATCGCCCTTTTTATTGTGTTGGTCACATCCATCGGTCTGCTGCTCCAACGGGACTGGCGCTGGGGTATTGGTTTGCTGACAACTCAATATTTGAGCATTTTCTGGCTGGTCCAAACCCATTGGCCTGTCTCGATGGCCGCAGTCAAGCTGGTAACTGGCTGGATGGCCTGCGCAATCCTTGCCATTGCACAACTTAACTCAGGTTCCTCACAAGAGACTGAAGAATCCTGGCCCCAAGGACGATTATTTCGCCTTTTTACCGCAGGAATAATCATGGCCACTACTTTTGTACTTTCCTTGCGCGCCTCAAGCTGGTTGGGACTCAACCTGCCGATCGCCTGGGCCAGCCTCCTCCTGATTGGAATGGGATTACTTCAGCTTGGCATCAGCGGACAGCCTTTCCGAGTGATTCTCGGCTTGTTGACAATCATGGCCGGGTTCGAGATCCTCTACGCTGCGGTAGAAAGTTCCACCCTGGTTGCTGCCTTGTTATCCGCTGTCAATCTTGGTCTGGCATTAAGCGGCGCCTACTTCCTGAACCTGCCCCAGGAGGAAAAACCATGAGCGCACCGATTTTATGGATTTTCCTCCCGCTCATCCTGGCAGGTTTCCTCTTATTGTTGCGCAATCAGAAAGTGATTGCCCTGATTGCGTGTATCTTCACCCTTTTCCTGACCCTGGCTGCCTGGTTGCTGCCGATGGATACCGCCATGGCAATCGGGAACTGGTCTTTCAAGGTCACATCCTCCTTCGAAATTTTGGGAAGACACCTCGTTCTAGGCTCCGCCGACCGGTCATTGCTGGCCCTGATCTACGGCTCCGCGATTATCTGGTTTGCCTTCGCTCCCGCAGTAAAAACAGCCCACCGCCTGACCTCCCTGGGATTGGCGATCACCGCATTGTTGGTAGCCGCACTGGCTGTGGAACCATTCCTGTACGCGGCTCTACTGATCGAAATGGCTGTCCTTCTTTCCATCCCGCTGCTTTCAGTATCAGGGCAAAGACCCGGCAAGGGGTTGATCCGCTTTGTGATTTTCCAGACCCTCGCCATGCCGTTCATTCTCTTCTCCGGCTGGTTATTATCCGGGATCGAAGCCAACCCTGGTAATCTGGGGTTGGTACAACAAGCAGCCATCCTGATCGGCCTGGGCTTTTCCTTCCTGCTGGCAGTTTTCCCTTTCTACAGTTGGATACCCTTGATAACGGAAGAATCGTCTCCCTTGACGGTAGGCTTCATTCTTTGGATGTTCCCCACAGTGACCATATTCTTCGGGTTAGGGTTTTTGGATCACTATACATGGCTGCGCGATGCGCCCACCCTAGGAAACGTTTTGACAACCGTTGGCATACTCATGGTTGTAAGCGGCGGTCTCCTGGCAGCTTTTCAACGACACCTGGGCCGCATCATGGGGTATGCGGTCATCATGGAAACCGGGTACTCCATCTTGACCCTCAGCCTAGGGGGAACAGTAGGGCTGAATATCTTCTTCATGCTCCTCGTGCCTCGTACCCTCAGCTTAGTCATTTGGGCATTTGCTTTAACCATTCTGAAAGAGCATTCACCGACATTGATCCTGAGCGACATCAAGGGACTGGGACGCAGCTGGCCATTCGCCACATCCGGGTTGGTGCTGGCAAACCTGGCATTGGCTGGAATGCCTATACTGGCCGGTTTTCCCCCCCATCAAGCCATCTGGGAAGTGCTAGCTTCCACTTCGCTACCGGCTGTCATCTGGGTGCTGATCGGAACCATCGGTCTTTTCTTCAGTGCAGTCCGAGTGATGTTGACTTTCACCGCGGCTCCCGAAGGAGCCCATTGGGAATCTCATGAAACTGGGGTACAGCGCATCTTGCTTGCCATCAGCTTCCTGGCACTGCTTATGTTGGGATTATTCCCACAATGGGCGCTGCCTTTGTGGTCGAATCTTCCAGCAATATTTACTCACCTGGGGCATTAACTCTATATCATAATCATACAGGTCGGGCACACTCGAGGGCAACTTAAGAATCCCCCAATCCCGCAGAATCGGATCTATCGGGAGTTCCGGGGCGAGGGCGATATCTTTCCCTTTTAACAGGAAATCCCCAAGCCCCAGAGGACCCCGGGTGTAGTAATTTTGCGAGTAGCAGTATAATCAAAAAGATAAATCTCTAACAACAATTTACTCCCAACCCATCGGAGGAGACAGATGGAATTCGAACAAATCATCAAGCGTCTGGACTGGCTGGACGAAGAGCATCGTAAAGATAAGAGCACCATTGAGAATCTCATACAACGTGCGGGCAACCTTGAAGGTGACCTGAAAACCGCCAATAAGAAGATCAAGGAACTAACCACCCAAATATCGCACCTTTCTACGGCACCTGCCCGCATCGAATTATTTGACACCGCCCTGGCTCAGCAACGCACGGATATCGTAAGTTACATTGACGATCTAGATAAAAAACGCCAGGATCAGCTACCAGATATCGAGAAACACATTCAAAACCAATTTGATGGCATTACCAAGACGCTCACCGACTTGCGTAAAATTAAAGAACCCATCGCTGAGATAAAGCGTGAACTCAAGGCCATCGCAGATGAAGAGCCTCGGCGCAACAAACTTATTGCTGATTGGGAAATGCGCATGCAGGCAATGGTCAAGACCGTTGAAGATGTCCAGCATGTGCAAAAAGCTACTGAAGAACCACGCCGCCAAGATGCCAAACGTCTGGCCGATCTTCAAGGCGAACTCAATGCAGCGCGCAAACGACTGGATGAATCGCGCGAGAAAAACGACCTGTTTACCGACAGCATTCGCCGCATTGAGACCCGTCTCAATGAAATCCTGGTCAATGAGGCAGAACGCCGTCAGGCCCAGGCCAATTTCATCGAAACTCAGGCCCTTTCCCAGGTCGAGCGCGATCGCACGTGGAAGGAGTGGGAAGAACGAGTGAACTCCCTCCACAAGCTATCTGAAACCATGGACCGTAATCTGCAGGATTGGGAAGCCGCCCAGCGCGCTATCAAACGCACCCAGGAAACATACGAAGAAATCGTCCAGAAATTTGAGCGCCGTATTAACGAGATCACAGAAATGCAACGCCTAGCTGAAGACCGATTCCGCCAGGAATGGGTCACTTTCAAAGCGGACGACCAGAAACGCTGGACCAGTTTCACACTTTCCCAGGACGAAACCCATAAAGACACGCGTAGTGGTTTGGCCAAGATTGAAGAACGACTAACCGCCCTCGAAGACTTGACCCAGACTCAGCAGGATGTACTCCAGCAAACTAAGGATGCCAACGAGCAGTTATTCCAGGGGATGCTCGCCCAGTTACACGAACTGCTTTCTGCTTATGAACGGATCATGAGCACCAAATAATCCTGTAGGGGTGACCAGACAGTCACCCTCACATCGCGAGGAACTATGCGCGTCATCGGTACCGCCGGGCACGTAGACCACGGTAAATCCACGCTCGTCGCCGCGCTAACCGGCACCCACCCCGACCGTCTGAAAGAAGAACAAGAACGCGAAATGACCATTGACCTCGGCTTTGCCTGGCTGACTTTGCCAGGTGGCGAGGAAATCGGCATCGTGGACGTTCCCGGTCACCGCGATTTCATTGAGAATATGCTGGCTGGCGTGGGAGGGATAGATGCCGCGCTGCTGGTCATCGCCGCCGATGAAGGAATCATGCCCCAGACGCGCGAGCATCTTGCCATACTCGACCTGCTCCAAATCCAGACTGGCATCGTTGTGTTGACCAAGATTGACCTGATTGATGACCTAGCCTGGCTGGATTTGGTGGAAGGAGATATCCGCAACGTTTTGCACGGCACAATATTAGAGGACGCTCCCATCCTGCGCGTTTCCTCGCGCACGCGGGATGGATTCCCGGATCTTCTGCGAACCATGGGCCTTCTCCTTCAAGATGCGCCCACCCGCCCCGACCTGGGCCGCCCGCGCCTGCCCGTGGACCGGGTCTTCTCCATTGCCGGATTTGGCACGGTCGTCACCGGTACTCTCTCGGATGGGAAACTCGCCACCGGCGACGAAGTGGAAATCCTGCCATCCGGTTTGCGCGGGCGAATCCGCGGCTTACAGATGCATAAAAAGAAAGAAGAGGTGGCGGTCCCCGGAAGCCGCACTGCGATCAATATTTCCGGTCTGGACGTTGAGCAAATCCAGCGCGGCGAGGTGGTGACGCATCCCGGCCAGTACCGGGTCACCCAGCGCCTCGACCTTAGCTTCCGACTGCTCCCAGATGTTTCCAGCTCCCTTCGGCATTACAACGAAGTCAAACTTTTCATCGGTACATCCGAGACCATCGCCGATGTACGCCTGCTGGGCACGGATAACCTGAACCCCGGCGAAACCGGCTGGTTGCAACTCGAACTGCACACACCTGTTGTAGCAGTGCGTGGCGACCGGTATATCCTGCGCCGTCCATCCCCCGGCGAAACGCTCGGCGGGGGTACTGTGGTGGACCCACAGCCCAAAGCGCGACATAAACGCTTCGATAAGGCGGTGCTGCATGCGCTGGAGGCTATAGCCCAAGGCTCCCCGGTTGAAGTACTCCTGCAGGCTGCTCTCGCCCTCGGACCGGCGCCGATCAAAGACGTGATTGCCCGTTCCCGCCTGGAAGGTGCCGCAGCTGAGTCGGCCTTACGGGAGCTCGTCGATACCGGGCAGGGCTTCCTACTGGAAGACCTGGTGATTGCAACCCCGCAATGGTCTTCTTTAAAAGAGAACGTGATAGGCGCTTTGTCCGTTTTTCACCAAGCCTATCCATTGCGGCGCGGCATGCCACGTGAAGAGCTAAAGAGCCGGTTGAAACTGACACCCCGACTCTTCAACCTGGTCCTGCTGAAAATGGCGGCGGAAGGAGTTCTCATCGAGGGTCCGAAATGGGCCGCCCTGCCTGGGCACATTGTCCGTTTTTCGCCGTTCCAGCAGGTAAAGGTGGACAAGTTAATGGCGCAGTTCGCGGCGGCGCCGTATGCCCCGCCCTCGGCGAAGGAGTGCCAGGCTGAAGTTGGCGAGGATGTTTTTAACGCCCTGCGGGAGTTCGGCGACCTGGTGGCTGTCTCCGACGAGGTGGTCTTCCGAAAAGCAGATTACGAGGTCATGATGGAGAAAACCCGCCAGGCGCTCCAGCAAAAGGGACAAATTACCCTGGCCGAAGTGCGCGATTTGCTCAACACCAGCCGGAAATACGTACAGGCGCTGCTGGAACACCTGGATGCGATCGGTGTTACCATACGAGATGGTGATTTTCGGAAACTAAAAAGGTGATCATAGACAAGGTAATCAGGGTTCAGGAAACAGCCTGAGGCTCTGATCCATGATCAATTTATTCCTATTCACCTGATGATTGATGAGGTACTTATGTGCGGACGATTTGCCTTGACAGTCGATCCTGCGGATTTACAGGATGCCTTCCCAGAATTCACATTCCCAACGCAAGGTGCCCCACGTTACAATATCGCCCCCAGCCAGCCCATCCTGGCCCTTCCCAATGTCGGGACAAAACAGGCTGATTTCTTTATTTGGGGTCTGATTCCCTCCTGGGCCGAAGACCCTTCAATCGGAGCACGGATGATCAACGCCCGCGCCGAGACTTTGGCCGAGAAACCGGCTTTCCGGTCGGCTTATAAATATCACCGCTGTCTCATCTTCGCGGATGGCTTTTATGAATGGCAGGCGCGACCGGGGTCGAAGTCCAAGGTCCCGCATTTCATAAGACTGAAATCGGGGGCACCGTTCGCTTTTGCCGGACTATGGGAACACTGGCAATCGGCAGATGGATCCGAAATCCGCTCTGCAGCGATAATTACCACCGAACCAAACGAGTTGATGGCATCCATCCATAACCGGATGCCGGTTATTCTGCCGCAAGATACCTACGCGCAATGGCTTGATCCCGCAGCGCAATCGCCCAATCGCCTTAATTCCCTGCTGGTCCCCTACCCTGCCGGGGAAATGGAGGCCTACCCCGTTTCAACTCTGGTCAACAGCCCCGGCAACGACCGGGCAGAGTGCGTTCTCCCGGCATAATCTTTTTTAGAAAAAATCCCGTAATCATCTCTTAATACGCCGCTTGACTGTCATTTGGCGGCATGTTATGATGACGCCTTATGGACAACAAGCCTTTGCAGGAATTTCCTCAGCAGAACGAGGAAAAGCAGGGGGAAACAACCGAACAACTGCCCAGTCTGGTCACAAGGTGGATGGAACGCCTGGCCCATCTCGGGTTGGGTGAGGTAACGTTACGCATCGGGACGAACGTACTGGCTGTCCTGCTGGTTGTGACGGTCGTCTGGTTGCTCCAACGGGCAAATCTTGGTGGGTCCTCAAGCCTGCTTGCTTCATCCAACTTGACCCCGGTGCCCACGCAGCCAGTCTCGCAACTGCCGGTGGAAATGGCATTTGCCCTGGACGGGATCCCGCGCCAGGCAGAACTACACACCATCATCCCGACCCGACCGCGTATGGACGTAATTACTTATAAAGTCCAACAGGGTGATTCCATCTTTAGGATTGCCGATAACTTTGGATTAAAGCCAACCACCATCCTTTTTGGTAACTACGATACCCTCAAAGATTCGCCTGATCACCTGAGTCCAGGCCAGACACTTAATATCCTGCCAGTGGATGGTACGTACTACCAATGGCAGGGAACGGAAAGCCTGAAGAAAGTGGCAGGTGTATTCGGCGTTGACCCAGAGGTTATTGTTAATTTCCCCGGCAACCACCTGGACCCGGATACCATCGGCGACCTGAGCAATCCGAATATCCCGGCCGGTACCTGGCTGATCGTCCCAGGCGGTACACGCCAATTCACTTCGTGGACAGCCCCGGCTGAACTTGTGAGATTAAATCCGTCGGTTCTCGTCTGGGGACCGGGGGTTTGCAGCGGTATAACTGTGGGGGTGGTAGGCTATGGCACATTCGTGTTCCCCACCGTTGAGCATTGGCTCTCGGGGACAGACTACCGCCCGGACCTTAATCACTACGGGGTAGATTTTGCCGGAGCAGAAGGAAATGCCATATACGCCGTTGATGCCGGGACCGTCGTGTATTCCGGATGGAACACCTGGGGATATGGCTGGCTGGTCATCATCGACCACGGCAACGGATGGCAATCGCTCTATGCCCACATGAGTCAGCAGCCAAGTGTTGGCTGCGGTCAAATTGTGGGACAAGGGGACCTAATCGGATTGGTCGGCATGACCGGTGGTACATCAACCGGACCGCACCTGCATTTCGAGCTCAGTTACAACGGTGCCCACATTAATCCCCATGTAATCTACGACATTCCGTCGCGGTAGCCCCTCCTTCATCGCGCTCTCTCTGGTTTAGCTCCAAGCCTTGCAAAAGGCGCGCCCCCCGGCTATAATCGCCTTGCTTTAGGGCGCGTAGCTCAGCCGGTTAGAGCGCATCACTCACATTGATGAGGTCGGGAGTTCGAGCCTCTTCGCGCCCACAAAAACGAGACCCTTAAAAGGTCTCGTTTCGCGTCCCATTGATGTCCCCGGAAGGGGATGATAAGGTCGGGAGTCCCCAAAGGGGATGCTATTCGAGCCTCTTCGCGCCCACTAAAGAGACCTTCACAGGTCTTTTTTTGCGTCATATTTATGTCTGTAAAAGGGAATAACAAGGTCGGGAGTCCCCTAAGGGGATGCTATTCGAGCCTTTTCGCACCAATAAAAACGAGACCCTTAAAAGGTCTCGTTTTGCATCATACTGATATGCTTGTAGTATACACAGATTTTCCCCGCAATAAATAGAAATAACGCCTCTTTGAAAGGCGTTTATAAAAAGTTCATTGAGGATTTAAGGCATCAAGATTTGTAATCGACCCGGGTAAATGCTATATTCCAGATCCTGAATTGCATTTGTGAAGAGTTCCCCATCCGTATGTGCCGGGGATGGGTTTTCAAGGTGTATTTTAATCCAGGTCGCTGTCTGCTCAAAAATCCCATCCACTTCCACATAACTTCCAGCATCAGGTTTCATGGCACGTGGCAAGGTGGACAACATTGCAAGGCGTGTGGAACGATACCCATATACAAAAGTCAATTTCCCATCGAAAGGATCAGCATGTGGGATCATGAAAAACACCCCACCCGAACGCGAGCCATTTCCGATCGTCACCAATGAGATGGGGCCATGGTACTCACCATCGTCCCATTTTATATCCGCTTTCCATTTCGGGCGTTCCATGATCGCCCATATGGCAGCAACCAAATATCGAAAGATACCACTGATCCAGGTAATCCGAACTTGCTTGGTGGTGACATAAGGTTCAAGACCGGCGGCAGAGTTATTGGCGAAGTAAAGGTCGTTGACCTTGCCAATATCCATACGCTTTATATTTCCATTCTTAATGATTTGAGCAGCAATCTGGAGATCCTTAGATATGCCTAACGCGTATGCCATGTCGTTAGCCGTACCCAGTGGTAGGATACCAAGCGAACCCAACAAATCCTCGTCGGAATTTGCAGCGCGTGCCAACCCATTTACAAGTTCGCCGATTGTTCCGTCCCCACCGGCAGCAATAATGGGTGAATAACCCTGGCGGGCAGCCTGTTCAGCCAGTACGATAATGTGACCCGGGCGTTCAGAGATAACCATTTCAAAGTCAACGCCAGCAGCGTTGAGTGCTGCTTCTGTTTCCGGCCAACGGGCTTTCGCTTTCCACCGATTTGCATAGGGGTTGAGAATCACTTTAGCAGTCATATGGCCTTCATTTTACCATTTCTCACCTGCACCAGCGCAACCGCGATCAGGATCAAGGCACACCCCGCCTGCTGCACCGGAAGAAGCATCTCATGCAGGAACAACCAGCCAAACAGAGCCGCGAAGACCGCTTCCAGGCTGAGGATCAGGGCGGCGTCGTTGGGTGGGGTATGCTTCTGGGCAATCACCTGGAGCGTGAATCCCATGGCCACCGAAAAAACCGCTGTATAGAGAACCGCGGGCAGAACAAACAGTATATCTGCCTGATTGGGATGTTCGATTAATGCACCAGTGGCAAGGTTCAACACTCCGCAGAAAACAAACTGACCGAGGGCAAACGGGAGCGGGGCAATCCGTCCCTGGGCCTTTGCGATGACAATCACATGCATGGCCCAGAAAAACGAACCGGCGAACATCAGCACATCTCCAGGCCGGACCTGGAAACTGCCTCCTGTACTGAGAAGGAATCCACCCCCAATCGCCAGGGGAATGGCGAAGCCCATTAAGGGGGAAGGCCGCTCGCGCCAGAAGATCCACAACACAAGCGGAACTATGACCACATACAGACTGGTGATAAACCCGGCGTTTCCGGCTGTGGTTGTAACCAACCCGGCCTGTTGAAAAGCGGTGGCAGCATACAATGCAAATCCCGCCAGAGCTACAAAAACCAGGTTGGTGCGATTGAAGGCTCCCCTGAGATTTGTCAGCGGTAAAAGGAGGAGACCGCCAAGCAGGAAACGGGAACCAGTGAGCAGGAAAATCGTGTGGTGCCCCGCGGCGAGACGCATGACGGCAATTCCGCTCCCCCATATCACCGTGACAAGGAGTAATTGAAGATCAGCTTTGAGGCGCATAGAGGATAATCCGGGGCAGAATTCCATCTGCCCTGACCATTTACTCCCCGGTCTCTTTCCAGGCCGACGCTTTGTCCAAAGCGGTTTTTTCAGCAGGCGTGAAACGTATATCCACTGCGCCGAGGTTATCCTTCAATTGCTCAACCGAATTCGCACCGATTATCGGGCTGGTTATGAGCGGGTCCGACAGGAGCCAGGCCAAAGCGATCTGCGAGAGGCTGGCATGTTTCTCTTTCGCCAGCATATCCATCTGCTCGAGCAAAGCCCAGTTGCGCTCGTTAAAATAACGTTTCGCACCGCCAGCACGGGCTGTAAATGGGACCAGGTTGCGGCGGTATTTTCCAGTCAGGAAACCTCCTGCCAACGGGCTGTAAGGGATGACCCCAAGGTGATACGTCTTACAAACCGCAACCAGTTCGCGTTCGAACTCGTCGCGATGGACCAGGTTATAGTGCGGCTGGAGGCTGTCATAACGGGACAGGCTGTTCCGATCCGAAATCCAGAGCGCCTGCATCAGTTCCCACGCTGAATAGTTCGAGGCGCCCAGGTAGCGTACTTTACCTTGCTTGACCAGTTCGTCAAAAGCGCGTAGAGTCTCCTCGATGGGCGTTTTCTCATCCGGCCAGTGGGCCTGAAAGAGGTCGAGATGATCCGTCTGCAAGCGGTGCAGGGAATTTTCCACTGCCTGCAGGATGTGTTTGCGTGAAAGCCCTTCATCCTCAGCTCCACCGCCCATGTTACCGCGCACTTTCGTGGCAAGAACGATTCTATCGCGCGGAATATTATTCTGCTTCATCCAACGACCAACAATCTGTTCTGCAACTCCGCCAGGGTTGCCATCCGCCCAACGGGAATAGATATCTGCAGTATCAATAAAATTAATACCCCCCTCGTACGCCGCCAAAAGAACACGCTGCGACATAGCCTCATCCGCTGTCCACCCGAACTGCATGGTGCCCAAGCAAAGCTGTGAAACCGTCAGGCTGGTCAGTCCGAGAACACGATACTCCATAAAACGCCTCCTATCAAAAAACCGATGAAACTATTGCCAGCTGCGCATGGCTTTTCCAAGAAAGCTTTGAATGGTCTTGCGCATGCGCTCTTTTTCGGCTTCGCTCACAAAAGGTTCTTTCATGAGCGATTCATAAATTGGAACTGCCTGGTTACTTTGACCCAATTGAGATAAGTATTGAGCTTTTTTCTCGGTGACCGCAAAGCGATAGTAATTTTGCTCGCAGGAAATGCCTTTCTCATACCAGACCAATGCTTCGTCGGTATGCCCCATTCGATCATAGACAACTGCCAGGTTCGAACACATTTCCGCTTTGTCAATATCCGAAATGTCGCTCAAGATCAACTGGTAGAGGGCTTCCACCGCTTCCTTAAAGTGGGCCTCACGGATAAGTTTTGAAACCTGTTCGACCTTTTGAACATAATCCTGGTACTGCATGAGCTACTCCTATCTGTTTACTGCTTCGTGCATGAATCCATGAAGATCCCTGCATCGAAGGGCTCAAAAATATTGGTAGAGATATTTATACAATGCTTTGATATTTTACTCGAATTGCCGGGATATTGCTCCAAAGGCGACTCCGCGCTATAATCCACTCATAATAAGGAGTGATCCTATGGCTGAACAAACCGCCCGCACGCATAAACCATTTGAAGGTAAGATTCCCGAAGAGACCCGCCAGCATTTCCGCACCGCCCGGGAAGAGTTCCATAAGAGCATCGAAGGGATGCTCCCGCCGGAGTTCGCCGAGCACCGTCGCAAGGCTCGCAAAGAAATGCTCCTGGCCTGGCGCAGCATGATCGACGCCTCGCTGGAACGGATGGAAGAGCCAAAGAAAAAGGCTTAGCGTACAATCAAGACCGCCCCGCAGATAACGGGGCGGTTCGTTCTCTTATGGGTGGAATCGGCGAGGGCCTGACCGGTTGAAAAAGGCCATCCAAATTATGGTTAATCCCGAACAACCGAACAAAATATAAGCAAGCAGTTCCTTTCCATCAGCATAGAGCATAACGCCGCCCAGCAAAAACGCGGCAAAAATGAGGCTGCCGCTCAACCGGTTGATGGCCTTTTCCAAGGAACCCATTTGACGGCTAACCGTAGGCACCTGGACAGTCAAATCACCTCGTTCCACCTGGCTCATTACACGCCCCATTTTCGTTGGGAGGGCTATCAATTCCTTGAGCACATTCCCCAGTTCGTCCAGCCAAACGCGCCAGTTGGAACCGACTTCCTGGGAGACCAGCTTGGTGGCGTAGGGTGCAAGCTGATTCCACAGATTAAACTCTTTATCCAGACCAACACACATCCCAGAAAGAATGGCCACCGTCCGTCCCAGCATCAGCAGGTTTTGCGGGAGCTGGAAAGGCATGTTGTACATCAAATCACGGAACCGATCCGCAAAACGGAACATCTCTTCGGGGCTAAGCTGACGTATATCGTCCATGGACTTACCCCAGAACATGTCAAACATCGAGGCGCTCATCTGCTCAAGTTGTTCCAAGTCTGTCCCGGGCAGAAGTACCCGAAGGGTCTGGAAGGAGCGGATTAGCCGGGCTGCATCCTGCATTCCTATAGCGATCAACATTTCACGCAGACCAGTGCGCAGGTTGTCGGGTACGCGCCCCACCATTCCGAAGTCCACAAATGTCAGACGCCAGGCCGGTTTCTCGTTTTCCATTTTGCCAGTCAACGGTGTCACGAACAGGTTGCCAGGATGCGGATCAGCGTGAAAGAAACCGTCATCAAAAATCTGCTTGAGGTAGGTATCCAACAACTCATTCGCCACCTCGGACCGGTCAATACCGGCGGCGGTGATGGCATCATAATCGGTAATCTTAATGGCGAAGACATCTTCCAGTGTCAGCACACGACGCGTGGTGTGACTCCAAACAACGCGCGGCACGTGGACGCGTAGAACATCTTTGAAGTTTTTGGTAAAAATCTCGGCATTTTTACCCTCGGCAAGGTAGTCCACTTCTTCGCGAATGGTTGTAGAGAATTCTTCCACAAGGGCGGATACGTCAGCCCGCTTGGCGATGGGAGGATACTTCTCCAACCAGCCTCCCACCTGTCGCAAGGCAGATAAATCCACTTCGATCAATTTATCAATGTAAGGGCGCTGGATCTTTACGACAACCTCACAAAAATCCCCTTTTGCATCTTTCACACACAGACGGGCGCGATGTACCTGCCCAAGCGAGGCCGCCGCCAGCGGAATTTCGTCGAACGACTCGAATTTCTCTTTTAGAGGAGCGCCAAGTTCGGTCTCTGCTTCACGACGGATATCTTCAAATTTCTCCGGAGGCACTTCGTCCTGCAAGCCAGACAACTCCTCAGTTATTTCCGGGGGTAGGACATCCAACCGGGATGACAGGAATTGACCGACCTTGATCATCACTCCCCCCATCCGGATTGCCAGGCTGCGAAATTGCTCAGCGACGCGCCGGTAGCGATTGGAACGCGTCCGGCGGGATAAACTGCGTAAACCAATGCGCGACAGAATTAATTCCCAGAAGATAAAGCCAAGAATGGCATTCGCGAAAAAAGCCATGATGCGCCAGTAACGGGCGCGCAGTTGTGATGCTTTCATCCAACCTCCAAATAAACATGCTGATTGTATCACCATGCCTAAAACGATTTTTCGGGGGGTGCCACGGTTTAAGATGCAAAAATGAGGGGACGATAAAGAAGCATCGGCGCCTCACATCGAACCCAATGATTTTGATATGGCTGATGGCCGCTCGCAGCCGTCCCGGCAGATGGCACTGAAACAGCCGATTGCAGGTTCCCCCGCGCGAGTACCATGCGTAGATGGTATCTCCTACTTTGACGATATCCCCTATTGGGAGAATGTCCCCTTCAGTGATGATTTGGGGGTGGTCAGAGTGGAGATGACAGAGAAGGTCTTTTGGACCCTCAGTATGCCCAATTCAGATTATAATCATTCATGGTTTTGGGTGAATGACGTTAGCTATTCCACATGGTATTTTATCCTCAGGCCTATCATATTTATTAGGATCCTTTTTTTCCAACAGGAGGCATTATGTCCGACCCAATTCTGATTGCCAAAGGGGAGACTGATCTCTACCTGTTACCCCAAATGGCAAACCGCCACGGCTTGGTTGCTGGCGCAACCGGAACAGGAAAGACGATCAGCCTGCAAATGATAGCCGAAGGTCTCAGCCATATCGGCGTTTCGGTCTTTATGGCCGATGTAAAAGGGGATCTTTCCGGAATCAGCCAGCCAGGCCAAAGCAATAACCCCAAAGTCAATGAGCGCGTTCAGCTATTAAAGCTGACGAATTTTGTCTTCCAGGGCTATCCGGTCATTTATTGGGATGTGTTCGGGGAACAAGGCCACCCGATTCGTGCAACCATATCTGAGATGGGACCTTTATTGCTGGCCCGCCTGTTCGATCTGAATGATACCCAGAGCGCGGTTCTCAGCCTGGTTTTTAAGATTGCTGATGATAATGGCTTGCTGCTGCTTGATCTCAAAGATCTACAGGCCATGTTGCAATATGTGGGCAATAATGCCGGACAGTTCCAGACCACCTATGGCAATATCTCTGCTGCCAGCATCGGTGCGGTCCAACGCAGTCTCATGACTCTGGAACAGCAGGGAGGTGACAAGTTCTTTGGTGAACCCGCGCTCAACCTGGAAGACATGATGCGGACCGATTCGAATGGCCGCGGAACGATCAATATCCTGGCAGCAGACAAGCTGATGCTGACCCCCAAGACCTATGCGACCTTTCTGCTGTGGCTCCTATCTGAACTCTTCGAACGGCTACCCGAAGTCGGCGATCCGGAAAAGCCCAAACTGGTATTCTTCTTTGATGAAGCCCATTTACTGTTCACCGACGCACCGAAGGCTCTACTCGAGAAGATCGAGCAAGTCGTGCGGCTGATCCGCTCCAAGGGCGTGGGTGTGTACTTCATCAGCCAGAATCCGCTCGATATCCCTGAAATGGTGCTCGGGCAGCTCAGCAATCGTGTGCAGCATGCTCTGCGCGCCTTCACCCCCCTGGATCAAAAGGCGGTTAAATCAGCCGCCCAGACTTTCCGTACCAATCCAAAACTGGACGTTGCCCAGGCAATCACTGAATTAAGCGTTGGCGAGGCCCTGGTCTCCACTCTGGATGAGAAAGGCATGCCAGGCATTGTCCAACGGGCCTTCATGCTGCCGCCCACCAGCCAGATCGGCCCGGTCGCGCCTGTAGTGCGCCAGCAGATTATACAGAGTTCGCCCATCTACGGACATTATGAACAGGTGATCGACCGGGAATCAGCCTACGAAAAACTTCAAGGGCGGACTGCCAAACCCGGCCCGGCTGCACCCGGCATGCAGCAAATGGGAACCGCGCCCGTGACTCCCAAAGCTGGCAAGCCGGCACCAACTGCCTTCGACCAGGTGCTTAAAGTTGCCAACAGCCCGATCGGACGGCAGGTGGAACGCGCGCTTGTGCGTGGATTGATGGGTTCCTTGCTTGGTACGAGCAGTAGACGATGATGGTAAATAAATTCCACCATCAAAGGGAAAATGGTTTATCCTGCCAATTCTTCAAACTCACCGAACACTGATGTTACGGACACCTATCTATAAGGGACTTGAATTTGAAATCGTTTTCTTGTATAGTATATATGCAAATGAGGATGTTTTTTTAAAGCGTTCAATAGAATAGACGATAGAAAGTGGTGCAGCTCAGAAGGGAGGTGATAGGTTTCCCAAGAGTTGGATGAACAATCTAGCTGAAAAGTCTTTTCCGGTGCTCTCTTTGTCTGGTCATTTGACCACGGGGCCAGGAGGGCTTTTGATTTTCAATCGTCAAAGGAGAAAAATACTATGAAACTCAGCGAACCTAAGACAATCACATTCTGGATTGCCGTGATCCTCGGAGTACTTGGGATCGTGGCGTACTTCATAGGCCATTCAACCTATGCATTCGGGCTGGCTCTGATCGGGTTGATTGTATTAGTCCTGGGAAATTTGATCAAGGGCCTGTAGCAAGTTGGTATGGGGGCGAGTTTATCTTCCAAAGGTTGGCCCCGCTTGGGAGCAGCCCGCCCTCATCTCTAAGAATTTGGCATCCGAGTTTGTGATATGATAAGTTCACTTCAACCATATCAATCGAAAAGGAGAGTAATATGAATGAACTTGTAAATCTCATTGTCCAAAAGACCGGCATTCCAGCCGCGACCGCCCAGACCATTGTCAATATGGTCATTGATTTCCTCAAGAAGAAGCTGCCCGCTCCCGTCGGTGCACAAATCGATGGCCTGTTGAAAAATGAGGCTGGCGTCAAGCAAGCTGAAAACGTACTCGGCAACCTAGCAGGCAAGTTTGGGAAAAAGAAATAAGACGAATACTTAAGGAAAGTACGAATTGCCTGCTCCCCGCCATTAATAGGTCCAGGAGCCAGGTCATCATTTTTGTGAAGGTTTTCTATGGCATTGTACGGATTCCCTTCAGCCATAAAAAAAACCATTCATCAAGTTTGACAAAGGAGGAAGCCATGAAAATAATCGATATTGAAGGAATCGGACCAGCCTATGCCACCAAGCTGACAAAGGTCGGCATTCGCTCTGTGGAAGCGCTCTTAAAGAATGGCTCATCCGACAAAGGCCGCAAAGAAATTGCAGCCGCAACCGGGATCACGCACACCTCAATCCTAGAATGGGTGAACCGGGCTGACCTGTACCGGATTAAAGGGGTCGGGGGCCAGTATTCCGACCTGCTCGAAAAAGCCGGTGTGGACACCGTGGTAGAACTGTCCAAGCGCGTGGCCGACAACCTGTATGCCAAGATGGTTGAAGTCAACAAGGCCAAGAACCTGGTAAATCATATGCCGGGCGTCAAGCAGGTCAAGAATTGGATCGGTCAAGCCAAAAAACTACCCAGGGTCGTTACCTACTAGCACTTGACCGCTTTCACACGAATACAAAATAAACTAATCTCCTCTCTATATGCGGGGAGGAGATTTTTCGGTTAGTGCATTTCACAGATAAGTACTTTGACAAATCCCTCTCCTCCTGCTATACTGATTTTGCCTTGATAGAATAGTCCATTCGTGTACTATCATTAAAAAGTGAACTTTTACTGCCTCCGGGCAGTTGGCAAAACCACAATTTAACTGTTCCCCCAACCCCTGCGAAATGCAAGGGGCGTTTTGTGTTTTATTCAACAGGGTGGGCAGAATTACAAAGGATATAACATGAGTAACGAACAAAAAATCCGTATCATTCCCATTGGCGGTCTGGGCGAAGTAGGCAAGAATATGATGGCCTACGAGTATGGCGGCCACATCCTGGTGGTTGACGCCGGACTGATGTTCCCCGATAACGATATGCTGGGGGTAGACTACATCATCCCAGACTTCCAATACTTACGTGACAATGCCATGCAGGTCGACGCCATTATCATCACCCACGGACACGAAGACCATATCGGTGCCATCCAGCACCTGCTGGCAGATGTACCAGCGCCGGTCTACGCCACTCCCCTGACCCGCGGCCTGATCGAGGTCAAACTGGCGCGTAACGGCCTTTCGAGCAAAACCGACCTGCGGACGATACAGGCAAGTGAAACAGTCCGGATTGGCCCATTCCAGGTCGAGACTTTCCACGTCTGCCATTCCATCCCGGATGCCATCGGTTTGGGCATCACCACCCCCGCCGGGCTGATTGTCCACACCGGCGACTACAAGTTTGACCAGACCCCGGTGGATAACTGGCCAACGGACTTTGCCAAACTGGCTGAGTTTTCAGCGCGCGGCGTGGCTGTCCTGCTAAGCGATTCGACCAACGCTGAACGTCCCGGTTGGACACCCTCTGAGCGAGTAATCGGCCCGGCATTTGACGAGGTTTTTCGCACGGCTCCCGGCCGCATCATCATCGCGACCTTCGCATCGCTCATTGCCCGAATGCAGCAAGTGGCCGACGCAGCCATGCGACATGGCCGTAAAATGACCTTCGTAGGGACGAGTATGGTGGATAACGCCAAGATCGCCCAGAAGATGGGCTACCTGGATATCCCCGAAAAGACTCTGGTCAGTCTGGAAGAAGCCCTGCACCTGCCGGATAAAGATGTAGTGTTAATGTGCACCGGTTCGCAAGGAGAACCGTCGTCGATTATTGGGCGACTTGCCACCGGCACCAACCGCCAATTCGACGTGGAAGCCGGCGATACGATCGTACTCTCATCCCATCCCATCCCCGGCAACGAGGAGGCCATTAGCAAGACGATGAACCGGCTCATGCGGCGCGGCGCGGAGGTAGTCCATGAGGCGATCGCACCGGTGCATGTTTCAGGCCACGCCAGTTCGGAGGAACAGAAGCTCCTGCTCAACCTGGTACGGCCAACGTTCTTCATGCCCATCCACGGTGAACTGCACCAATTGAGACGGCACGCCTCCCTGGCGAGACAGGTCGGCATCCCAGCGGATAATGTTGTTGTAGTCGAAAATGGACAGGTGGTGGAACTCGCCGACGGTAAATTTTCTTTAGCTGAACGCATGCCTGGCGGTTACGTCTTCGTTGAAGGTGAAAGCGTGGGCGAAATTGACCTGGATGTGATGCGCGAGCGCGAGCAACTGGCCCGCTCCGGTATTGTACTCATTACCGCAACATTGGATAAATATTCCAACCGCTTGTTGAAAGAACCCGAGGTGATTACGCGCGGCTTCATCTCCCCCGAGGATGCCGAGACGCTCGTTCCGGCTGTCCAAAAAAAGGTTACTGACCTGGTCAATGGCAGTGGATTGGACGACGAAAAAACCATCACCGACGCAGTGCGAAGCCTGCTCCGCAACCAGACCGGCCGCCGGCCAATGATCTTTGTAGCGGTGACGAAAGCCTAAACCTGTATAAGGAACCGTATGGTTTTTCAAATTAAATCCGCACACCAAATGGTGTGCGGAAATGGTTAAACTATCTAGATTCTAGGGGTCCAGCGCAGCCCAACCGGCATATTCGACGGTGTCGGCGAGCTCGGTCTTGATCTGCAGTAAATAATTGTACCTAGCAACGCGATCCGAGCGGGCCGGAGCGCCAGTCTTGGCTTGGCCTATGTTCAAGACCACGGACAGGTCGGCTGTTATGCTCTCTTCGGTCTTGCCGGAGTGGTGGGAAGTGACTGCCCGCCAGCTGGGATCAGCGCACGAATGCTTTGCGCCCGGCGTAGACCGCTGCATCGCCCAGTTCTTCCTCGATGCGCATAAGTTGGTTGTATTTTTCCACACGCTCGCCTCGGCAGGGAGCACCGGTCTTAAGGTGCCCAGTGCGCATGGCCACCGTCAGATCGGCAATAAAGCTATCGACTGTCTCTCCGGAGCGGTGGGAGACCATCGCACCCCAGTTCGCCTTGTACGCCATTTCAATGGCGGCAATTGTCTCGCTCAGAGTACCGATCTGGTTGAGCTTGATCAGCACAGCGTTGGCTGCATTCTCCCGGATGCCGCGGGCAATACGCTCGACGTTGGTTACAAACAGGTCATCGCCAACCAGTTCGATCTTGCCACCCAGGGTCTGGTTCAGGAGCTTCCAGCCGTCCCAGTCGTCTTCGGCCAAGCCGTCTTCAATCACAACAATGGGATACTTTGCCACCCAATCAGCGTACATTTGCACCATCTCTGCCGAAGTGGCCTTACGCTTCTCGGTTCGCAGGTTGTAAAAGCCATCTTCGTAGAAACCGCTGGAGGCCGGGTCGAGGGCGATGGCTACCTGGTCGCCAGGTTTATAGCCAGCCTTCTCGATAGCCTTCAGGATCAACTCAACAGCGTCCGAGTTCTTCTTGAGGGCCGGGGCAAAACCGCCCTCGTCACCCACGCCAGTGGTATAGCCTTCGCTCTTGAGCACCCCCTTGAGCGCCTGGTAAACCTCGCTGCCCCAGCGTAAAGCTTCTCGGAAGTTCGGCGCGCCTACCGGGGCGATCATGAACTCCTGCAGGTCTGTGCCCTGCCAATTGGCATGCACACCGCCATTCAGGATGTTGAACATCGGCACGGGCAGGACCTTGGCCGGCACACCGCCCAAGTAACGGTAAAGCGGCAGGCCGGCCGATTCAGCCGCGGCGCGTGCCACCGCCAGACTGACGCCCAGAATGGCATTGGCACCCAATTTGCTCTTATTGGGTGTTCCATCAAGGATGAGCATGGCCTGGTCCACGGCAGCCTGATCGAGGCCATCCATTCCAAACAAGGTCTCTTCGATTTCCTGGTTTACGTGCTCGACAGCCTGGAGAACGCCCTTGCCACCATAGCGGGATTTCTCGCCATCCCGTAATTCCAGGGCTTCGTGAACACCGGTGGAGGCTCCAGACGGGACAGCTGCGCGTCCGAAAGCCCCATCATCCAGGATAACTTCAACTTCCACGGTGGGGTTGCCGCGCGAATCGAGAATTTCACGGGCATGAACGTATTCAATACTGGACATATTTTTTCTCCTAATAAATAGTTTTATTTCAGATTTGCAGATAAAATGCCTCTGCCATGGATGGGCAGAGGCTATCAGCCAAGTTGTTGGCGGTTTCTATGGATACGAGCGAGCCTCATCGCTCTGATGAAAATTCTAAACCAATCTTCACTCTTGGTCAATCTCTAGCTTGCTTTCTTTTTCGCCTCCATCAGCAATCCGACAAACAACGGATGCGGGCGCATCGGTCTGGAAAGAAACTCGGGGTGGAACTGGCTGCCAACCATGTAGGGATGATCTTTGAGTTCGGCAATTTCCACCAGCAAACCGTCGGGTGAGATGCCGGAGAGCACCATCCCGGCCTTCGCAAACTCTTCCCGATAGGCATTGTTGAATTCCCAGCGATGGCGGTGGCGCTCCTCCACCTGCCTCTCACCATAAGCTGTGGCGGCTTTCGTCCCCGGCTGGAGCACACAGGGATACAGCCCCAGGCGCATGGTACCGCCCATGTCGGTAATGGCGCGCTGCTCCAGCATCAGGTCAATCACCGGATGAGCTGTGCTGCGATCAAATTCGGTCGAGTTGGCATCTTCGTAGCCAAGAACATCCCGGGCGAATTCCACGCACATCACCTGCATCCCCAAGCACAGACCCAGATAAGGGACCTTGTTCTCACGAGCATATTTTGCCGCCTGGATTTTTCCTTCGATACCCCGTGAGCCGAACCCGCCCGGGACGATAATACCGTCCGCTGATTTGACGAGATCCCAACCCTTGCCTTTCTCCAGATCGCTGGAGAGCACCCATTGGATTTCTGCCTCCAGTCCGAGCGATAAGGCTGCATGGTTGACGGCCTCCCGCACCGACATATAGGCATCCTTCAACTCGACATATTTTCCAACCAGGGCAATTTTGACCACCGGTTTCGGCTTGCGGACTTCCTCCACCAGGCGCCGCCATGGACCCCAATCCGGTTTTACGCTGGCTTTGAGTCCCAGCCGTTCCACCAAGTAGTCCCCCACCCCTGCTTTTTCGAGAAGGAGCGGAACTTCATACAATACCTGCGTTGTAACCATCGGGACAACCGCGCGTTTGTCGACATCGCAGAAGAGGGCAATCTTATCGCACAAACCGTCTTCGACCGGGTAATCCGAACGGGCGATGATCATATTAGGAGAAATACCAATCGAACGTAAAGCCGCCACCGAGTGCTGGGTCGGTTTGGTCTTGAGTTCCTGGGTGGCTCCAATGTATGGAAGCCAGGTCACATGGACAAAAAAGGTATTTTCACGTCCTACTTCGTTGCGCAACTGGCGCAGGGCCTCCAGGAAGGGCTGAGACTCGATATCACCCACTGTCCCGCCGACTTCGAGGATGACAATCTCCGCCCCGGTTTCCCGGGCCACCAGTCCGATGCGGCGCTTGATTTCGTTGGTTATATGCGGGATGACCTGGATGGTGCCTCCCAGGTAATCACCGTGGCGCTCTTTGCCAATCACCTCTGCATATACCTGCCCGGTGGTAAAGTTGCTGAAGCGGCCCAGACGGATATCCACGAAGCGTTCGTAGTGACCCAAGTCCAGGTCTGTTTCCGCTCCGTCGTCCAGTACATAGACTTCGCCATGCTGGTAGGGAGACATCGTCCCGGGGTCCACGTTTATGTACGGGTCGAGTTTCTGGACTGTCACCTTGAAACCGCGCGATTTTAGCAACAAACCAGTGGCTGCAGCGGTGACACCTTTTCCAACCGAACTGACAACGCCGCCAGTGAAAAAGATATATTTTGTGGGCATGATCACCTCTCAAAAACAAAGGGCGTGGGGAGGGCCAGTGAGTGGCGTCCTCCCCACGCGGGTTGACGGATACAACTTAAGGTGCGTAAGTGTACCAGTTTCATCCGACCAGTTTGACCAGGTCCTCTGCGGCCCGGCGCATCTCCAGGAATATAAGACCAAGCTTGCCATCCTGACGGGCGAGGGCAGTCAACACAGCTTCTGAGCCGATCGAAGTCAGGACAATAAAGCCTTTGCTGCCTTTGATATAAACTTGGTTCAAGCCACCGCGGCCCAATTCCTCAGCGATGCGTTCGCCCAGGCTGAGCATGGCCGCTGACATGGCAGAGACGCGGTCCTCTTCCACCTCAGCCGGCAGGGCCGAGGCCATGATCAACCCGTCCACAGAAACAACAGCAGAGGCTTCAATGTCCGGCGCGGCGGCCTGCATGGAGTGCAGGCGGTTGACCATTTGTTCGCTGCGATTTTGACTCATCTGGTAACTCCGGAGGACACCTTTCAGAAGATGCCCTCATTATACGGGAAACTTGGAAATTGTGCATGTTATTCCGATTGCAATTGCATCCTTAAAACGTCTGACCAGCAATTTCCAAAAGGTCCGATACAGATGTGCTCCAGCGCCAGGCCAGCCTGGCTGGCAGCGGTCTCCTTGCCGGACTTCCACAGCCCGTTCAGTCGCTTTTTCATTTCAATCCTGACTCAACTGATAATTCGGCGCTTCTTTCGTAATGATGACATCATGTGGATGGCTCTCAATCAAACCGGCATTGGTAATACGCACCAGCCTGGTTTTAGTCCGCAAATCATCCAGGGACCCCGCTCCTGCGTAACCCATCCCGGAGCGCAGCCCGCCGACCAGTTGGTAAACGAAATCGTGCAATTGACCTTTGAAAGGCACGCGTCCCTCGATTCCCTCCGGGACGAGTTTTCCGGAACCCTGCCCGCTGGCATAGCGGTCTTTACCATAACCCTGCATGGCGCCCATACTGCCCATGCCGCGATATTCTTTGAAACGCCGCCCTTCGAGCAAAACCACCTCGCCCGGTGCCTCATCCAGACCAGCCAGCAGGCTGCCCAACATGACCGTATCGGCCCCGGCAACAATAGCTTTGATAATATCACCGCTGAACTTGATCCCGCCATCGGCGATGATTGGAATGTTGAAAGGGCGGGCTGCGTGGGAACAAGTATAGATGGCAGACAACTGTGGCACTCCGGCTCCAGCAACAACGCGTGTCGTACAAATGGATCCGGCACCGACTCCCACCTTGACGGCGGCTGCTCCAGCCTCGATCAGTGCCTTTGTCCCCTCTGCGGTAACAACATTCCCGGCGATGACCGGGAGGTTTGGCCATTTCTGATGAACACGGTGGATGGTATTCAGCACTCCCCTGGAATGACCGTGGGCGGTGTCTATGACCACTACATCCAAACCGGCATCCGCCATGTATCCAACCCGCGTTTCAAGGTCCGCGCCTACGCCAACGGCAGCCCCAACCAGCAACCGGCCACGCTCGTCATGGGCCGCGCTGGGATAGTCGCGCTCCTTCTGGATGTCCTTGACGGTCAGCAGCCCTTTCAGATGCCCTGCATCATCCACCAGCAGGAGTTTCTCGATGCGGTGCTTTTGGAGAATGGCTTTGGCATCCTGGCGCGAAATACCAACCGGAGCCGTGACCAGGGGTTGGGGAGTCATGAACTTGCTGATTGGTTGGCCGAAATCGGATGGTTCGACAAAACGGATATCGCGGTTGGTCAGAATCCCCACCAGTTTCTTCTCCTGGTCCACAATAGGAACACCGCTAATTTTATAAGTGGACATGATGTCTTCTGCCTGTTGGAGTGTAGCTTCCGGAGGCAGCGTGATCGGATCGGAAATCATACCCGATTGTGAGCGCTTGACCTTATCCACTTCATTGGCTTGCTGTTCGGGCGATAGGTTACGATGGATAATCCCAATTCCGCCCTCGCGCGCCAGTGCAATTGCCAGAGGCGCCTCGCTGACAGTATCCATGGCTGCTGAGAGCAGTGGAATATTCAAGCATAAATCGGCGGTCAGGTGGGCAGTCACATCTGCCTCGGTGGGCAGGATCTCGCTGTAAGCGGGGACGACCAGAACATCGTCGAAAGTCAGAGCTTCGGAAGATTGGAAAAGATCTTTATTGATATCCATAATTCTCCTAAAAAAACACCAGCAATGTCTGGACAATTTTACATCAAAAGCGAATGGAGTAGAATGCATTTCACTATTTCTTGCATAAAAAAAGTTGACCCGTAACTTCCTTCGTGTTAGACTCAATCTTTGACTTTTTATGCGCATCCTGGCCTGTTCTTTGTTTTTCTGGTTGGTCTTGGCCTCACCAGTTCTGGCGCACAATGCCCAGGCTGGCAGTCCGGTCATTGTCGCGCCGCGCCCCGGGGATGTGCTCCAGGGTGTGGTGACGATAACCGGATCCAGCAATGTGACCGGGTTTGCCTCAGCAGAGATCGCTTTTACCTACGCAGATGATCCAACCGGGACCTGGTTCCTGATCGCCAGAAGCGGCCAGCCGGTTTCTAAAAACACACTGGTAACCTGGGATACCACTGTCCTTACGGATGGAGACTACTTTTTACGCCTGCGTGTTTATCTGACAGACGGGAGTTTCCGTGAGACGCTCGTTTCGGGCCTGCGCGTGCGTAACTACACTCCGGTGGAAACACCCACACCGACGGTCCCTGCCCCGGAAGCCACACCCCTTCCGACCATGACACCGACCGCGACACCCTTCCCCACACCGACCGCCCTGCCGCGCAACCCGGCCACCTTGGCCTCAACGGATGTCTCTAACAGTATTCTCTATGGCGGATTGGTGGCAATATTAATCTTTGTCATTATCGGTATATATCTCTGGCTGAGACGGAAATCAATATGACAGAAACTTTTTTGATCATCGGCCTGGGAAACCCCGGGCGCGAGTACCGTGAGACCCGCCACAACATTGGCTTCATGCTGCTGGACCTGTTGAGGGTCAAACTCAACGCGCGCTTCACCCGCCTGCAATCCCGGGCACTGGTGACAAGTGCGAACTACCAAGAGCGTAAGGTTATCCTGGCCAAACCGCAGACCTTCATGAACCTTTCCGGCCAGTCGGTGCAGGGGCTGATGCACTTCTATAAACTCCCACTGGAAAACCTGCTGATCGCTCACGATGACCTGGACTTACCGGTTGGCGCCATCCGCATCCGCCCCGATGGTGGTTCAGCGGGGCAAAAAGGGATGACATCCATCCTCGAACGTCTTGGTACGGACGAATTTGCCCGCATCCGGTTGGGGATTGGCCACCCACCTGGGCAGATGCAAGCCCCCGATTACGTCTTGCAGGATTTCTCGAACACTGAACTGATTGTGATTTCAGAGACACTCAACCGCGCCGTGGAGGCCGCCCTGATGTGGGTTACAGACGGGTTGGACGCGGCGATGAATAAGTTCAACGGGATCCTCCCATGACCACCGTCAAACAGGGAGTTAAATCCGCCCGAGCCGGTACACACCCGGGGCTGATATGCCAAGTACCGTCCGGTTGGGCAGTACTGTGCGACATGCAGTATCTGAGGGGATACACAATCCTACTGCCAGATCCGGTCGTGGGCGGTATTAACGAACTTGATCGGGGGCAACGCTCCACATTCCTATGTGACATGGTAACGATTGATGATGCCTTGCTCGAAGTGACTGAAGCTTTCCGCATCAACTATGCCCTTATGAGCAATTCAGATCCTTTTCAGCATGGTCACATTGTGCCCCGCTATTTATCTGAGCCGGAGGAAATCCGCCGCGGCTTGCCCTGGTCGTACCCGCAGGGAGCGATGAATGCAAACCTGCTGGATGCCCAGCGGGACAAGGAATCGATCGCCCGCCTGGCCAAGGCGATCTCCAAACATTTGTAGATTTTTCCCCATTTCCGGGTGACAATAGAGGTCCCCCTTCAAACATGGAATTTCTCATCCAACAAATCCGCGTTCTTCCCGCCTATCAGCGTCTATTAGCTGACTTGCAGGCCGGGAATCAACCTACCGGCCTGGCCCTTCCGCGCTCGGCACGTCTGCCCGTCCTGGCCGCCCTTCACGCGGACCTGGGCCAACCGGTCTTATTGATCACCGACCGGGCCGACCATGCGCTTCAACTGCATGACGAACTGGCGTTCTGGATGCCGGACGTTTTACGTACCATCTTCTCTGAACCAAATCCACTCTTTTACGAAGATGCTGCCTGGGGCAGCGCCACCCGCCGTGAGCGCCTGCAAACGCTGACAGCTCTTTCGGCATACCACCTGCCGTTTGTAAAAAAACCGTCCACACCACCGGTCATCATTACTTCAGTGCGCGCCCTGATGACGCGCACTCTGCCCCGGCGGGATTTCCTAAAGGCCAGTAAATTGCTCCAGGCAGGGCAGAACATTCCCCCCGCTTTCCTGCTGGAAACCTGGGTGAGTATAGGTTACCAACCTGCCGACACAGTGCTCGAGCCGGGGCAGTTCTCCCACCGAGGCGGCCTGCTGGACATCTGGCCGCAGTCTGAGCCGTACCCCGTTCGTCTGGAATTCTTCGGGAACGAGATCGACACCCTTCGACGCTTTGACCCCGCGACGCAGAGGACCATCGAGAAATTAGAGACCATTCTTATTACCCCTGCCCGCGAATTTATTTTGTCTGGCAAGTCTGAAAAGGCCATCAAGTCTACCAAGCTGGAGAAGCCTGACGAGACAGACCTTTTGGACCTGTCAGGTCGCATCTCCGAGTTCCATGTCCCTTTGTTACACCAATTCCCGGCCAGTTTATTGGATTACCTGCCTCCCAAGGCGCTGGTCCTTGTTGATGATCTGAGCATCCTGGAGAGCACCAGTTCCGAGATCGAAGAACAGGCTGTTAAACTGCGCAGCGAGTCAATCGCGGAGGGGACACTGGCTGAGGATTTTCCGATTCCTTATCTATCCTGGTCAGAGCTGGTGGATAACCTACAAAGCCATCCCTTCTTGGAACTGGGTTATTCGAATGTCGAGGAATCCACCGGCAATCTCGCCGCCCAATTTGGCCACATCGAGCGTTTCGGCGGACGTTTGAAGCCGTTTACCGAGTACCTGGTAAAGATTGTCAGCGAGGGTAATCCTGTTTTTATTGTTTCACGCCAGGCATCCCGCCTCGAAGAACTCTGGGCAGAACAGGGATTCGCGATCAGGGATCAGGCATCAAGGGATCCTCAATTTCTAGAAGCATCCCTCTCCGAAGGCTGGACGCTCACTTCCGAATCCAAGATTACGAATTACCTGATTACTGATTCCGAAATCTTCGGTTGGGAACGTCCGCAGCCGCGCCAACGTCCGCGACCGGGGGCTGAGACCCCCGAATCGGCCTACGCGGACCTTCATCCGGGCGACTGGATTGTGCATGTGGATTATGGCGTCGGGCGATACACCGGTCTGGTCCAGCGTACGCTTGAAGGGTTGGAACGGGAGTTCCTGTGCGTGGAATATAAAAACGGCGACCAGGTCTATGTCCCCATCCACCAGGCCGACCGGCTGACCCGTTACATCGGTCCGGATGGTTCGCCCCCTTCGCCGGGCAACCTGGGAACGCTGGAATGGCCGGAGACCAAGCGCAAGGTCCGTGAAGCTGTGCAGGAAGTGGCGCAGGAGTTGCTCAACCTGTACGCCCGCCGCCAGGTTGCTGAAGGGTTCGCCTTCAGTCATGATAATGCCTGGCAGGGTGAGTTGGAGTCCAGTTTTCCCTATGTCGAGACCGACGACCAGGTTAAAGCGCTGACCGACATCAAACGCGATATGGAGACTCCCCGCCCGATGGACCGCCTGCTGTGCGGCGACGTGGGCTATGGCAAGACCGAGGTGGCTCTGCGGGTGGCGTTCAAAGCCGTAATGGACGGGCGGCAGGTGGCTGTGCTCGTCCCGACTACCGTGCTGGCACAGCAGCACTACGATACTTTCCGGCAACGACTATCGGCCTTCCCGGTTACAGTCGAGATGCTTTCCCGCTTCCGCACGCCGCGGGAGCAGAGCCAGATTTTATACGCCCTGGCGCAGGGCGCAGTGGACATCGTCATCGGTACGCACCGGCTCATCTCCGCCGATGTGGAGTTCAAAGACCTCGGGCTGGTCATCATTGACGAGGAGCAGCGTTTCGGCGTGACGCATAAGGAACATCTAAAGAAACTGCGCACGGAAGTGGATGTGCTTACGCTGACCGCCACACCCATCCCGCGCACGTTGTACATGGCGCTGACCGGCGTCCGAGACATTTCCAACCTGAACACACCGCCTGAGGAGCGCCTACCCATAATCACCCACGTTGGGCCATATTCGCCAAAACTGGTCCGCCAAGCGATATTAAGAGAACTGGAACGCGGCGGGCAGGTCTTCTTTGTCCATAACCGCGTCCAGACAATCGACGCCATGCGCATGCACCTGGAGAAACTCGTCCCCGAGGCGCGTATTGCCATTGGTCACGGACAGATGCCAGAGAACGAGCTCGCCAGCGTGATGCACTGTTTTACAGCCGGAGGAATCGACATTCTGCTCTCAACTTCCATTATCGAATCCGGCCTCGACATCCCCAATGCCAACACGCTGATTGTGGACCGGGCGGATGCCTTCGGCCTGGCCCAGTTGTACCAGTTGCGCGGACGCGTCGGACGCGGCGCGGCGCGCGCCTACGCTTACTTCTTCCGGCATAACAAACTGCGTCCCACGCCCGAGGGCCAGGAGCGGCTGGAAGTCATTGCCGAGAATAATCAGTTGGGAGCGGGTTACTCGATTGCCATGCGCGATCTGGAAATGCGCGGAGCGGGGGAATTATTGGGAACACGGCAATCGGGACATATTGCCGCGGTGGGGTTTCACCTGTACACGCGGCTACTGGCAGCGGCGGTCAAGCAAGCCCGCACACTCGGCAGGTTCGAAGGGCTGAAAGTGGACCTTATATCTGCCAACCTGGATTCCGTCCAGCCGATGGGATTACCGGTTAACGTGGACTTGCCACTCGCCATCGGAATCCCCGAAGCCTACGTTCCCGATACGAATCTGCGCCTTCGTCTCTATCGCCGCCTGGCAGATCTCACCGACGAGGCCGCCCTGGAAGCCCTCGCTGCTGAATTTACCGACCGTTTTGGTCCGCTCCCTGAGATGGTTACCAATCTGTTCTACCAGATGCGAGTCAAGCTGCGCGCCGAGCGAGCCGGTTTGATATCGATTGGCATGGAAAGCGGGCAGATCGTGCTGCGCTACCCGGCCTCCCCGGAAGGAACAGAGTCAAAGCGTCTGACTGATCTGGGGCCAGTCATCCGGGCTGGGAAGAATGCCTACTGGTGCTTGTTTGGTAAAGATACGGATTGGCAGGAGAGGTTGTTGGAAGTGCTGGAAAGGTTGCGGAAATAAAAAAAGCGGCTGGATTTTCTCCATCCGCTTTTTATCAGCAATATTTACTAAACCAGTACCCTTAGGCCATCTTCCGGATCCGGACTTCTATATCTTTCTCCGTTTTCAGCATATCCACTATTTTTTTCGTGTCCGTGTCCCCGGTGTGATATGGATACAAGATGCGCGGCCGGAAGGCTTTGGCTGCATCCGCCACCATCTCCGGCGTCATCGTGTAGGGCAGGTTCATCGGCAGGAATGCGATGTCGATCTCTTTCAGCGCCTTCATCTCCGGGATGTTCTCGGTGTCCCCGGCAACATACAGACGCGTCCCGCCCAAGTTCAGGATGTAACCATTGCCGCTTCCCTTCGAATGAAACGGGTCCCCGCTTGGGCGCTTGTGAATCAGGTTATAGGCCGCGACTGCCTCGACCGGTATCCCGGCCACCGTCTGGATGTCCCCGTTGCGCATCACGACCCCGCCTTTAACCAGTTGTGCGCAGGCCTCGGAATATACCAGCAGGGTTTTATCCGTCCGGATGGAGGCCAACGATTTGGGATCCAGGTGGTCGGAGTGTTCGTGGGTGAGGAAAACCATGTCGGCTTTCGGCAGTTTGGAATAATCCGCCACTTCGCCGAACACATCCACGTAGATATTCTTCCCCTGGAAGACTATCAGGAGGCTGCCATGCCCCAGAAACATGATTGAAAGGTCTCCAGCAGAGGTGGGGAGTACATCGGTTTCGAATTTTCCTTGTGTCGTCATAATCACCTTCCTTTTCAACATACTATTCAATATTTTCGTGCTTGCCATCGCAGAAAGGTTTATTGGCGGACTTCCCGCAACAGCACAGGGTTACCCGGTTTCGGATTTCATAAACGGTCCCGTCCGCCGCCTCGACCGGGATGCCGCCACGCACCCAAATCGGACCGGGCGCAGGTATGACCGGGTCGAGCACCAGACCGATGGACGGTTCGAACTCGGGTTCGATAAGGTTCCCATTCTTATCGTGTAATACCAGCCGTCCGGCTGGGCAATCCCATACTTCCTGAATGGCAATTTTCTTCGCTTCCGGGTTGTCTGAGAGGCGCGTATTATCCCAAACTCCACCTGCCCGGTCGCAGAAGCGTGCGGAAGCACACAGGGCGACCACGTCGGTCAGGACAAGTTCCGGGCCGGTTGTCTCCGGCTCGATCTGCTCGACAAATGGTTTCCGGCTGGCCGTCTCGGTTCCGTCGAAAAAGATTTCGCAATGGGTCATATCGCAAAAGGGTTTGTTTTTGGAATGACCGCACCGGCACAGATCGTATTCATCCTTGACCGGGTATTGCCTGCCCGGATACCACCCCGTGGATAAACCTTCAGCATCGGGGACGAGGATCTGGTCAGCTAGCGGGATTCCTCCAGAGACGGTGTAGGGGCCGTCTTCATTAACCTTGATTTTCATTTTATCGTTTTTAGTTGTCATCTTTCACTCTCTTTTACGGTAAAGTAATCATACACCCTTTGTCCGGATGGTTCAATCTCCGAACTTGCGATAGAACCAGGTCTTGATCAATTGAGTCAGAACAACATAAGCCACCAGCATCCCCAGCAGCCACAACCAGTACGCCCATGGCAGAGGAGTGAAGCCGAGCCAGCCGGCCAGAGGGGAGTAGGGCAGGTATGCTCCGACCGCCACAATTGCCAGCGAAGTGAAGATGAGCGCCTTACTGGCCCGGCTCTGTAAGAAGGGAATCTTGTTCGTGCGGATGACATGAATAATGAGCGTTTGTGTGAAAAGAGATTCCACAAACCAGCCGGTGTGGAACAGGTCCGCGTTCGTCCAGCATTTAAATACATACAGCATGATGAAGAACGTGGCATAGTCGAAGATGGAACTGATCGGACCGATAAACAGAATGAACCGGCGCAGTTCGCCGATGGCCCACTTGCGCGGCCTAGTCAGCCACTCGGCATCCACCTCATCGGTCGGGATGGTGGTCTGAGAGAAGTCGTAGAGCAGGTTGTTGGTCAGTACCTGGATGGGCAGCATTGGCACGAAAGGCAGGAACAGGCTGGCGCCCAGTACGCTGAACATATTGCCAAAGTTGGAAGAGGCGGCCATCTTGATGTATTTGACAATGTTCCCAAATACGCGACGACCTTCCATCACACCCGCCTCCAGGACCAGCAGACTGTTTTCCAGCAAAATGATATCGGACGACTCCTTGGCGATGTCCACTGCGCTATCCACCGAGATGCCGACATCAGCGGCTTTAAGGGCCGGTGCGTCATTGATGCCGTCGCCCATAAAGCCGACCACATGCCCCTGGCTCTGCAGGGCATGGATGATGCGTTCCTTGTGGGACGGCGAGAGTTTGGCAAAGACGGTAGTGGTCTCGGTGACCTCAGCCAATTGGGCCTCAGTCATGCCCTCGATTTCCGGACCTAGCAGGATGTGGTCCACGGGCAGCCCAACCTGCTTGCAGATGCTTCCGGTGACGATTTCATTATCACCGGTCAGGATTTTGGTGGATACATTGTGCCCATGGAGTCTGCCCAAAGCCTCCGAAGCAGTGGCCTTGGGCGGGTCCAGGAAGGCCATATATCCCAGCAAGGTCAGGCCTGACTCGTCCTGGATGGTGTAATGTGGGGTATCGTCGGTCCCGGGGAATTCCCGGTAGGCTACAGCAATCACACGGAAACCTTCAGAATTCAGTTCCATGACGCGCCGTTTGCGATGCTCATCATGTTCCGCGGTCACTTCCAGGACCTCCCCATTGATCTCGACATGCGTGGAAAGTTGCATGATTTCCTCAACCGCGCCTTTACAGATGAGGATATGCTGGTCCTTATCGTTTTCCACGATAACCGACATGCGCCGGCGCTGAAAATCGAAAGGCAATTCGTCAATCTTGCGATAGAGTTCATCCACCTGAAGGTCGTCATTCAGGTTGACATGGTTGAGAATGGCCTCATCCATCAGGTTCTTCAGGCCAGTCTGGTAGTAGCTGTTCATGTAGCCGTATTCCAGGACCCGCTGGCTGGGATTGCCTTTCACGTCCAGATGTTTTTCCAGGACGATCCTGCCCTCCGTGATGGTGCCGGTCTTGTCTGTGCAAAGTACATCCATCGCGCCGAAGTTCTGGATGGAGTTCAGGCGCTTGACGATGACCTTTTTCCTGGACATAGAGATGGCGCCCTTGGACAGGTTGACCGTCACAATCATCGGCAGCATCTCCGGGGTCAGGCCCACCGCCACTGCCAGCGCGAACAGGAAGGCCTCCAGCCAATCATGCTTGCTGAGCCCGTTGAACAGGAAGACCAGCGGGACCATAACGATCATGAAACTGATCATCAGCCAGGTGAACTGGTTGACGCCTTTATCGAAGGAGGTAAGCACGCGCTGGCCGACAATGCTGCTTGCCAGGGAGCCGAAATAAGTGCTGCTGCCGGTCTGGATGACCACCGCCGTCCCGGTGCCGCTTTCAATGTTGGAACCCAGGAAACAGATATTGGTCATCTCCAGGGGGTTCTGGACCGTTACTTCAACCACGGCAACGGTTTTCTCAACCGGGAGTGATTCCCCGGTCAGGGCCGCCTGGTTGAGGAACAAGTCTTTGGCAGTGAGCATGCGCACATCTGCCGGGATCATGTCACCGGCTGCCAGGGCCACGATATCACCAGGGACCAATTCCTTCAAAGATATTTCTTTCCGCTGGCCCTCACGGATAACAGTAGCGGTCGTCCGAACCATGGCTTTGAGTTGCTCCGCGGCGTTGTCAGCGCGGCTTTCCTGAACATAGCGAAGCGCGATACCCAGGATCACCATCGTCAGGATGACGATGGTGGCGCGCATGTCGCCGGTCAGAAAGGAGATGGCTCCCAAAATAATGAGAAGGATAACCAATGGATTCTTGATGTTATCCCACAGGCGCATGAGCCAGGTGCGGCGTTTTTCCCGGGCGACCTCATTCGCTCCGTACTTTTCGAGGCGCGCCTCGATTTCGGTCTGTGAAAGACCGTCCGGCGTGGTATTCAGTTGTCCTAAAACCATTGGGATCTCTGTGCGGGCGCTATCCACCAGTTTTTTTGAGATCTGAACCCCGTTTGTTCGCCCGGCGCCAAGCGGCCGGATGGGAATTTTGATGGCAGGCAAGAAGCTCATGGTACACCTCCAGAAGAAAATAATCTGCCCCTGCGCTGGAAGACTCGCAGGGGCAGAAGTGTATCGCCGTATCGGTTACGGGTAACAGGCCTGGAACGCGCCCAGAGTCCATCCAGCGGACGGGGAATTACTACTATGATCGGGGTCGAGTGAAAGATTTGTTTCCATAGAATTCAACAGGTCAAACCCGGGCAGTATATGCCCGCTAAACCAGAGTGTCAAGAGGCGAATAATCAGCGAATAATCAGTAATGATGGATTACCATTTTCTGCAAGTATTTTGCCCTATAATAGAAATGACACTAATCCAGGAGAGAACATCGTGCTCCTGCCAAACATCTGGAGAAGGAGAGACTGGATGCTGTCCAAATTGAAGGATATTCTTATCGGTCCGGCGCTTCCCACCAGGATCCTAGGCCACAAGCAATTGAACAAGGTCCGGGCTCTGGCGGCCTTTTCTCCTGATGCGCTGGCATCCATTGCCTATGCCAACCAAGAAATCTATCTGGGCTTGATAGTGGCCGGGAGTATGGGCCTGGCATATGCCTGGCCAATTGGCCTGGCGATTACAGGCGTGTTGGTGATTGTCGCGCTATCTTACTTTCAGACCATCCATGGTTATCCTTCCGGAGGTGGGTCGTATATTGTCGCCCGGGCAAATCTCGGTGTTTTACCGGGACTGATCGCGGCGGCGGCGTTGCTGATCGACTATGTCTTAAACGCTGCGGTCAGTTTAACGGCGGGTGTGGCCGCCCTGGCTTCAGCCTTTCCCGAACTCTGGTCATATCGCGTACTTCTGGCTCTCGCCCTTCTGCTTGTGATTACGGTGATCAACTTACGTGGGTTGCGGGAATCGGGTACGTTCATGGCTGTGCCGGTCTATCTTTTTCTGGCGACATATCTATCCATGCTGGCATATGGACTAGTGCGCCTGTTCATCGAAGGCCCGACTCCGATTGTTCTGGCTTCGTCCCCGACAATTGAACCGCTGACGTTGGTCCTGGTCCTGCATGCCTTTTCCACCGGCTGCACTGCTTTAACGGGCATCGAGGCAATCAGTAACGGCGTCCCGGCCTTTAAATCCCCACAATCCAAGAATGCCGGCCGCACATTAATCGCAATGGCTTTGTTGATGGGGGCGTTATTTCTGGGGAGTATCGGTCTGACCCAATATCTCGGCGTGGTTGCCGGCCCGCAGGAGACGATTTTGTCCGCGCTGGCGCGGCGATTGCTGGGAAATGGTCCTCTTTATTTGATCATCCAGTTTTCCACTCTGCTTATTCTTGCAGTGGCAGCCAATACCAGTTTTATGGATTTTCCACGCGTCTCAGCCATCCTGGCAAGAGATGGTTTTATGCCCCGACAGTTAACCAGCCTAGGGGATCGCCTGGTGTTCACAAATGGCATCCTCTTCCTGTCGTTTGCAGCGGGCGGTCTGATCATTTTCTTCCATGGTGATACCCATGCGTTGGTGCCTTTATTTGCCATTGGGGCATTCCTGGCCTTTACCTTGTCCCAGTCAGGGATGGTTGTCCACTGGCTGAGGGAACGGGGCAAGGCGTGGCTGCTTAAAGCGATTGCCAACGGCGTAGGTGCCCTGGCGACAATGACCACCCTGCTTGTAGTCGTCTTCAGCAAGTTCCTCGAAGGAGCCTGGATTACGGTTCTTCTAATCCCGTTGATCGTGCTCGTCTTCCGTCGAATTTTTGCGCACTATGAGCGAGTCCGGAAGGAACTTTCGCTGAAGGGGCTGCCACCCTCGCTGAAACCGGTCGTGCCCACCCGAGTGGTCATCCCGATTTCCGGCGTCCACCGCGGGATGGTCGGGGCGGTTAATTTTGCCCGTTCCATTTCCGAGAATGTGACCGCAGTTTACGTGGAGCTGGAACCCGGGGCGGGTGAGAAGGCGCGGATCGAATGGGAAGCCTGGTGGCCGGATGTACCGATGGTGGTGGTCCCTTCGCCGTATCGTTCCATTGTTGGCCCTCTGCTGCAATTCCTGGATGAGACGGACACGCAGCACAATGACGGTCAACTGGCTACGGTGGTCTTGCCCGATTTTATCCCCGGAAAATGGTGGCAGACGCTTTTGCATAACCAGACTGCCTGGTTAATAAAGGCGGCGCTTCTTTATCGCCGCCGCTACCCGGGACGGGAGCGCGTCGTCATCGATGTTCCTTTCCATCTGCGGGAATAAGAAGGTTAAAAACGGGTATAGGTTTCCGAACAGAAGTGTTCTATAATAAACACAAGATCAAGGAGTATTTTTTCACATGAAACCGATCTTTCCCCGTCTAGCCATCTCTTTTTTGCTTGTCCTGATCCTGGCGGCTTGCAACCTGCCACAGGGAGGCGGTGCCACACCGACAACCGGCACCGTCGCCACCAAAGTGGCTTTGACCCTGGCAGCTTTTACCCAATCCGCACAACAGAACCCTTCGGCTTCGCCCACATCCCCAACATTGGTACGGCCCACAACCACCCAGACTCCCACCCTAAATCCTACCAATACGACGGGACCCAGCCCTAGCCAGACTCTCACTTTGCAGCCTACCATTACGACAGCATCCACGAATACACCCATCCCGCCTCCGGGTTCGATTGCGGGCGGCATCTCCGGGTATCCCTATGGATCTGTCCCGGGGCTGGCGATCGTGGCATACGGCCAGGAACCGCCTAATTACTACTCCTATTTGATCACCGGTGCAGGCGAAACCTATTACTCAATGAGCAGCAGTTATTTGATTCCCGGCCACTTTCAAGTGGTCGCCTATGACTCCTCCGGTCACGCCGGTGGTTGCACTACCATGGTGCTGGTGATCAGCAACCAGACGGTGAATTGCGATATCACCAACTGGGGCGGAGGATATCCGGCGAAACCATCCAACGTTCCTAACCCGTAAAAATAACCCAATTTGAATGCTGGTACCTGGCCGCGAAAAATGCTCGCGGCCTGTTTTATAGAGCATTCAGGAATTCCCATTCCCTCTTCTGAATTAAAGTCACTTAATGTGCAAAATTCGCGGAACGAATATGCCCGCTGTAATCCCCCCATTTCAAGAATGTATAGACTTGAAATGGGGGACGATGTTGCGATGATGATATCCGCCCCAACAAGCGGTCAGAGCCAGGCCTCGGTTAGTTGTTTGTTTCGAGGAACAACAGAGGAACAAACAACCCCTCCCGGTTCCCACTTTCCATTCGAGGGTTTCTTCATTGTAATATCCGCTTATGGACAGAATAATTCTGCCCTAGGTTGTTTTTTTTTTATGAAATAAACAACCTCCCAGCGGTGGATTTCCTCGGTACTTCAATTTTTAAAGTGCAATATTAAAACGGCTTGGATTCAACACGCCTTCCATTGTCGCGCACCAATAATAAAACATATGTTCTAATTTGTCAATGGATTGCGACATGATATCCATCTCTGACAGTGATTTTGTGATAAAATAGAACTCCTGTTCTACATATGAAAGTATATACCTAGATTAGGAGGGATTGTCAAGGTAAAAAATAGTCTGATCTTCGTAAAAACCCCAAAATTTGTGTGTTTAACGATGGGGGCCAAAGCCCCCAGACACCCCGCAGAGAACGGAGATTCAGAGTACCAGAGTACAAGAGAGAAACTACGTGGAGACAGCAATCCAAAAACCGCTCTGTTCCCTTGCCCACCATCCTGGACGTATAAACAATCCGCCCGATCTTTATCCCAGCCGTTTTACCTTCTCGGCCATCAACAACGGTTCGCTGCGTCCTGAATCTGTTTTAATCACACCGGTCACCAAGAACGGCTCATACGAATGGATGAAGTCACGCGCCTGGCGGTAAACATCCGGAAATACGACCACATCCAGCATCCCTGCCAGGTCTTCCAGGGTCATGAACATCATCAAATCACCTTTAGCGGTCCTGCTGCGATGCCCGCTCTGGCGTATACCCGCCACAGTCACACGCTGCCCGATCCGCCCGGCTGCTTCGACCGTCGTGATCGCCCCAGCGGCTGATATTTTTTCTGCCACCATCTCCAGCGGATGGGCGTCCAGGCTGATTCCCAGGAATTCCTGCTGGGCAGCCACTTTCTGCCCCAGCGTCCATTCCTCCCCGCCGGCCTCCCCGCCAGAATTACTCCAATCAAAGAGACTTGGCTGCCCAGCCTGCCAGCCTCCGCTTTGCAGACGACGCAGGACTGCCGGGATCGTTCCCCATCCTTCGAAAGCTCCAACGCGCGCCAGGTTTTCAGCCTCCTGAGAGCGCGGGTCAACACGGGCCAGGAAATCCTCCAGCGAAGCGAACGGACGACCACACAGAATGCGCCCGATTGTCCGTCCGGTCAGGTCGCGTACCTGGTCCAGACCCATGAAGAGGGTTTTCGGGGCCGCCTCAAGATTAACGACCACGAAGTTACGGCTTGAATAGTTAATATGTGGCGGGCGGACGGTCAAGCCCAGGCGGCGTGCCTCGCCCAGATAGACGCGCTGGCTGTAATAACCGCCCCAATTGGCCAACACGGCCGCCATGAACTCTGCCGGGAAGTGCGTCTTGCACCAGGCCGAGCGCCAGGCTACTTTTGCGTAGGAGGCGGCATGTGCCTTGGGGAAACCGTACCCGGCGAAGGCCGCCATCATTTCCCAGACACGCTTACCGGTCTCGGTGGGGACACCACTCCTGGCCTGGGCCTCATCGACAAACTTCCGCTCCAACTCCTGCATGAGCTTACCCGGGTCAAAATGACTCATGGCCCGGCGCAGAAGATCGGCCTCCGCGAGACTGAAGCCAGCCAGCTCGTGGGCGATGCGCAGCACCTGTTCCTGGTATAGAATCACGCCGAAGGTTTCCTCGAGCAGCGGTGCCAGAGCCGGATGCAGATGCTCAACAGGCTCTTCACCCTTGAAGCGTCGTACGAAGGCGTCTTTCAAACCGCCCGAGAGTGGACCCGGGCGGTAAAGGGCCAGCGCTGCCATCAGGTCATCCTCGCTGCGGGCGCGGATCTCCCGCAGGGTGGTACGCATGCCAGGGCTCTCGATCTGGAAGCAACCAATCGTCCCTCCACTCTCGAGGCGTTGGGAGGTGGCGGGGTCGTCGGATGGGGTCGACTCGAGCACCGCAAGCGAGCCTGCATACCGGTCCGGCTGGCTGGCCTGGATGAATTCGGCCACGTCGCCCAGCACGGTCAGGCCGCGAATGCCCAGCAGGTCGATCTTTACCAACCCGAGCGCCTCCACCGCTTCCAGGTCAAACTGCGTGATGGTAACGCCTTTGGAGCCCGAGCGCGTCACCGGCACAAGCTCCGTCAACGGACCGGGTGCCACGATCAAGCCTCCAGCATGCACCGACAGGTGACGAGGCAGTTTAAGCAGAGCCTCGGCTTCGTCGAAGATCTGCTGGTCGGTAGAGGCGAGATAACGAGGACGCAGTTCGGCAAACGAAGAAACCGGCTGGCTGCTCTCTTCATCCGTCTGTTCCTCCATGCGGGCGAAGAAGGCGTATGGCAGCTGCTCCACCAGCTCACGCACCCTGGCGGGTGCCAGCCCGTGGGCCTTGGCGACATCGCCCAACGCCGAGCGCGGGCGGAAGCGGTTGATCGTCCCAACCATCGCCACGCGCTCCGCCCCGTACGTGTCAAAGACGTGCTGGATGACGGCATCACGCCGGCGCGAGCACAGGTCGGTGTCGATGTCGGGCGGGGTGGTGCGGGCCGGGTTGAGAAAACGCTCAAAGTACAAGTCCAGACGCAGAGGGTCGGGGCTGGTAATGCCCAAGCAGTGCGCCACCAGTGAGGAGGCAGCCGAGCCGCGTGATGAGAACGGGACGTTCGTCCGGCGGGCGAACTCCAGAATCTCCTCCACGATCAGGAAGATCGGTTCGAAGCCCATGCGGGCAATCACCTCCAGCTCGTGGTCAAGACGGGTCTGAACAGCAGGACTGATGCGACCATATAGACGCTGCGCCCCGGTCTCGGCCTTCTGCCGCAGATATTCCGCAGCCGTAAAGCCGGGCGGCAGCGGGACGGTGGGCATGTGCGCCACACCCAACGGCAGGTCGAATCTGCAACGTTCCGCGATCTCTGCGCTGGCTGCCAGGGCGGCTCTGAAGCCCCGGTAACGCCTTTCGATCTCGCCTGAATTTATAAAATGCGCCCCTACTGGCGCGGTCGCTCCAGCCGGGAGGTGTTCGAGTGGCAAGTTCAGGCGGATGGCCGAGAGCGTGTGCTGCAAGGAAACCTGTTCGGGAGTCAAATAGTAAACCGGGTGGGTGACGACCAGCGGCAGGGACAACCGGCGACCTAAGGCGGAGAACGGCAGGGCCCGAGCCGGATCGTGTAAGGACAGGTATAGGCGACCCGGGAAGCACTCCTTGAGCAGGTGGACCCGCTTCCCACTTGTGTCGCCCTGGTCGCCGGTGATGGCGATCAAGTCCCTGGAGTTTGCTGCCAACAGGTCAAGTGGACAGGCGGCTGGGGGGTCGGGGCGCAGCGCCAAGGCGCTGCTCAGGGCGCAAAGGCTCGACCAGCCTGCCAGACTCATTGCCAAGAGCGCCAGGGGACCGCTCTCCAGGTCGATCTCCAGACCTAGAAGCGGCTGGAGACCGGCTTTGCGACAGGCCTGCACAAATTCCACCGAGCCAGTGAGCAGGCGGTGGTCAGTGAGACCGAGGGCGGGCAGCCCATCCGCCTGGGCAGCCTGGACCAGTTCATCAGGCAGGGCCAAACCCTCCTGAAGGGAATAAGCCGAGTGCGTGGTGAGAGGAATATACATCAACTCAATTCTACCGCTTCTTGCCCTGTCCCCCATTAAGGTCTCAGTTATTTCTTTGGATTCACGTGGTGATTTGTACAGTAACGATTTTGGGGAGGTATATTTGTGACCTATAAAATCCACTAAAAACATAACCCCTTTTTTAGCTATTGGGGGAATGGGCAACGATCCCCACCATCTCAATAACTAACATAAGTGCTGTCCCACAAAGAGGGACAGCCCGATTCGTCTCGGAGCAGTTAGTCGCTCCAATAGCACCAAGGTCATGGCAACGCATAAAACTTGAAGGGTATAATACTTCCGTGTTCGGACACGAATTCCTCACAACCCACGGGTGTGCCTGAACCGGAAATGAATAGCTTGCCTGATGTACCAAGCCTGCAAAGGGGACTATGCTTCCAAGCCAGCGGATTCGTCAGGCTGGGTTCTCCAGGAAAAGGAGATTAACATGTCCATTGAATCAATGTTGACGGCCGATGAGAAAGCCCTGCGAATTGAAATGCAGGAGTTTGTCCGTTCCATCCCGCGCCAGTTGTTGTTGGATATGGACGCAGAAAAAGTGACATATCCGCATGAGGTTCTACAGGAGGCCGCCCACCGTAACCTGTTAGGGCTGCGCTTCGACTCGCAGTGGGGCGGGCGTGGTCTTCCGTGGACATCTGAACTGGTAGCCCTGGAGGAAGCCGGTACGCTCGGCACCTCCCTGGCGTGCCTATATTCGCTGGTATCCATCGTTGGCGAAGCACTCCACGTGTTCGGCAGCCAGGAGCAGAAGGAAAAATATCTCAAGCAGGTGCTGCGAGGCCAGGTGACCGTTGCCGAGGGATTGACCGAACCACGCGGCGGCTCGGACTTCTTTGCAGCCACCACCAGCGCCCGCCGCGAGGGAAATGTGTTTTACCTCAATGGTCAGAAGCGGTTCGTAGTTGGAGCTGAAGGCGCGGATTTGATCCTCGTCTACGGAAAAATCGAAGGCATCGACGATCCCAAGAAAGCCATGACGGCTTTCCTGGTGGAACGCGGCGAGGGCGTAAAAGTGGAACACGTTTACGGACTGATGGGTACACGCGGCGGCGGGACAGGCCGGCTGGTCTTTCACGATGCATTGGTCCCGATTGAAAATGTCCTAGGAGGCGAGGCGGGTATCGGTAGGGGCACACAGGTTTTTCACCGCATGATGGTGCCGGAACGGATGACTTCCGCCTGTGGAGCGATCGGCATGGGCCGCGCCTCCATCGAAATCGCATCCCGTTATGCTGATCGACGGCGAGCCTTCGGTCAGAAAATTCGCCAATTTGAGGGTGTCAGTTTCAAGATCGCTGAAAGCCTGACACTGCTGGATGCCGCCCGCGCCTTGGATTATGCCGTCTGCAAGGCGGTTGAAACCGATAAAAATCCGGATAGAATCCGGCGGCTAGTTTCAGAGGCCAAGAAATTCTCCACAGAAACTGCCTGGACGGTGGTCAACCACGCCATGCAAATTCTTGGCGGTATTGGTTACACTAATATCTTCCCGGTTGAACGATTCCTGCGCGATGTTCGCCTTATCACCATCTGGACCGGCACGAATGAGATCATGGACCTGGTTATCCAGCACGAATATTTCCGTGAGTTACTAGCCGAGAAGCCCTCTGGGCGTGACGTAGAATCGGATTCACTCGGCGAAGAATTTCCGGAGGAAAAAGAATACAACGAGTAAAACCGAAAATTCCATATAATCACCACATTTTTTTCTATAACATTTCTGCCTGCGCCGGTCTTTTTTTATACGTCGTACGGTGGGCCGCACCACCTGCTGCTTGCGAACCTTGAGACTCGGCGGCGTGGGCGGCACCGCCTGGGCAAACGACCTGGCTTTTCACGCAAGGCGTTTCAGGCCTGGGTGACTCATTGGCGGATTGCAGCACAGTGTGTTGACAGTGGCACTGAGTGCCTTTATGATTGCACGTGCTGTTGACGCTGGCCCGGCGAAGGAACGACCGGCTCGTGTGGGGCAGACCCGCCCTCGGGATCGGAGCACGGCGTCACGATGAGGAGGTGTTATGGGTATCATGCGGAGTGCTGGATCTGGTCGCGGGGACGATCACAGGGGAACAATCACAGGGGCGACGGCGCAGGCGGTGCCTGTCCCATCGGAGGCCGAAGTCGCGGCGCGTGTCGATGCCCTCATGGGGCGGATGAGCCTCGAGGATAAGATCGGGCAGCTTACCCAGATTGGGGGCGCGCCGTTCAACCCGGGGCCGAAGCCCGCGGACATTATCCGGAAGGGCGGAGCTGGCTCGGTCCTGTGGCTCAACGACACGAAGCAGTTCAACGTGCTCCAGAAACTCGCCGTCGAAGAGAGCCCGTCAAAGATCCCGCTCCTCTTCGCCCTCGACGTGATCCACGGCTACCACACGATCTTCCCCGTGCCTCTGGCCATGGCCTCGTCGTGGGATCCGTCGGTTGCCGAACGGGCGCAGACTGTAGCAGCCAAGGAGACCCGCGCCGCTGGCCTGCACTGGACCTTCGGCCCGATGCTCGACATCGCCCGTGACGCCCGCTGGGGCCGCATCGTCGAGGGCGCCGGCGAAGACCCCTTCCTGGGTTCAGCCATGGCGGCCGCCCAAGTGCGCGGCTTCCAGGGGCCGTCTCTCGGCGCGCCCGATCGTATCGTGGCCTGTGCCAAACACTTCGCGGGTTACGGCGTGGCAGACGGCGGGCGCGACTACGATCCGGTCTACCTGCCCGAGGGCCTGTTGCGCAACGTCTACTTCCCGCCCTTCGAGGCCGCATTGAAGGCCGGCGTCGGGACGTTTATGAGCGCCTACATGGACCTCAACGATGTCCCCGCGAGCGGGAACCGCTTCCTGCTGCACGACGTCCTGCGGGGCGAGTGGGGGTTCAAGGGCTTCGTTGTCAGCGACGCGTTTGCCGTCGGGAGCCTCTTCACCCAGGGCTTTGCGCGGGACGGGCGCGACGCGGCCTTCCGCGCACTGAGTGCGGGCGTCAACATGGACATGGCCAGCAACACCTACCCGCAGCACCTTGCCGGACTCGTCAAGGATGGCACACTGAAGCCAGCCGACATCGACACGGCCGTGCGGCCCATTCTCGCGATCAAGGTTCGTATGGGGCTCTTCGAGCAGCCATACATCGACGAGTCAAAGCTGGCGCAGGTTGTCGCACTACCCGAGCACCGAAAGGAAGCGCGGCTCGCAGCGCAGCGGTCGATGGTGCTGCTGCGGAACGAAGGCCGGCTCCTGCCACTTGCGAAGAGCCTGAAGAACGTGGCTGTGATCGGTCCTCTGGCCGACTCGAAGGAGGCCACGGAGGGTTCGTGGATGGTCTTTGACCACACGCCGGCTGCCGTCACAGTCGTCGAAGGCATCCGTGCCAAGCTGCCGGGAGCAAAAGTCGAGTACGCCCCCGGACCCGAGATCCGGCGTGACATCACGTCGCAGTTCGACGACTCGATGCCTGGGGCCAAGAAGGCCATGCAGACGCCCGAGCAGGCCGAGGCCGCGTTCCAGACGGCTGTGGCCACAGCGCGCGGAGCGGAGGTTATCGTGATGGTCCTCGGTGAGAACGCCGACATGGCTGGCGAGGCCGCCTCGCGTGCCTCGCTCGATCTGCCCGGGCGGCAGGAGGAGCTGCTCAAGGCTATCGTGGCCTTCGGCAAGCCTGTGGTTCTCGTCCTCTTGAACGGCCGGCCACTGAGCATCGGTTGGGCGGCAGAGAACGTTCCGGCGATCCTCGAGGCCTGGGAACCCGGCAGTGAGGGCGGCCACGCCATTGCCGACATCCTGTTCGGAGACGTCAACCCGGGCGGCAAGCTGCCCGTCACCTTCCCGCGCAAGGGGAGCCATGCGCCGCTCTACTACGCACGCAACCTCACGCACTCACCCGAAGGCGGCCCGACGTACCGCTCGCGCTACTGGGATGGCCCGACGACGCCACTCTATCCCTTCGGCTTTGGCCTCAGCTACACGACATTCTCGATCACGAACCTGAAGGTCGCAGCGCCGCAGGTGAAGGTGGGGAGCTCGGTGGCCGTGACAGCCGACGTGGCGAATACGGGCTCGGTTGTGGGTGACGAGGTCGTGCAGCTCTACATCCATCAGAAGGCCGGCAGCGACTCGCGTCCGATGCGCGAGCTGAAGGGCTTCGAGCGTCTCACGCTCAAGCCCGGTGAGACGAAGACGGTCACCTTCCCTCTCGGCCCGGCCGAGTTCGGCTACTGGAGCACGAACGCCGGCAAGTGGATCCAGGAGGCGGAGGCCTTTGACGTCTGGGTCGGCGCCGACTCGTTGGCGACTCTCCACGCGGACCTCGCGGTGGTCCGCTGAGAGCGCCGCCGCAGCCGGCAGGTCGCTCCTTTAAGTGCGGTTGCAAAAGGCTGCCGGTGAAGCGCTTAAGAGCAAGCGAGACTTTCGCTAGGCGGCCTTTCCCCTTGTCTGCGGCAAACGGCTTTGGCTGAAGCGGCCTCATATCATCCCGGGGGGGACATCGTCCCCTAAAGGGAGGCCGACCCCAGCAGGGGCAACCATCCCCCACCCCGCAGCCACTCCGTTTTAGACCCTCAACCTGCTTGCCGATTGGAGGCTTCCTGCACAAGAAGATCAAATAAGATTCCTGAATAATCGCCTTAGAACCCGCCAAAATATATCCCACCATAGATAAAGAGGTATACCAACTCGTGACAGAAGACATTGCTAGTGGCACAACTATTCAAGAGAAGCTCGAGCGAAATTATCGTTGGAATTTTCTGGTCAATACGCTGGATGGGGCCAGTTTTTGGTTTGGGATGAGCTTTATCTCATCCACGGTAATCCTACCCTTGTTTGTGAGCCATTTTACCAATAGCCTCCTGCTGATTGGTCTGATCCCGTTTCTCACCACGGCTGGGATCTTCTTGCCGCAGTTGTTTGTAGCCAATGCAGTTGAGCGAGCCCCTCGAAAAAAGTTTTTTCCAGTGACCATCGGCTTTTTCCTCGAACGGCTGCCCATTCTCTTGCTTGCCCCGATGACCTACTTCCTGGCGACCAGCCAGCCGGTGCTCGCACTAGTCAGTTTTTTTGTACTGTACACCTGGAACTCCTTTGGGACAGGGGTGGTTGTCGTCGGCTGGCAAGATATGATTGCGAAAATTATCCCGGTGGAAAAGCGCGGGCGGTTCTTTGGCATTACGAACTTTATCGGCAATGGGACGGGCATTCTGGGGGCGCTGGCCGTGCCCTTTGTCCTCGCCCGGTCCTCTTTCCCGACGGCTTATGTGCTGGCCTTTTCCGCAGCCGGTGGCTTGACTTTCCTCTCGTGGGTTTTCCTCTCCCTGACCCGCGAACCGGCGGTACCCAGCAGAAAGCCCCCGGTCTCTCAGCTGAACTATATGCGCTCTTTGCCGGACGTGCTGCGCAGAGATCGCAACTTCCGCATGTATCTGTTATCGCAGATCATCTTTTCGTTGAGTGGGATGGCCACCGGTTTTCTGGTCGTTTACACGGTGAAAACCTGGAAGCTGCCAGATGCGCAAGCCAGTGGGTTTACGATCGTCTTACAGATTGGGTTAACCCTTGCAAACCTGTTCTTTGGATTTCTCTCTGACCGCAAAGGCCATAAATTGAGCCTGGAGATTTGCTTGCTGTTGAGCGCCATGTCACTTGGGTTGGCGATTATTGCCCCCAGCCCCTTATGGTTTTTCCCCGTTTTCTTCCTACGCGGCGCGGTGTCGGCGGGAACCTTTATATCTGGCATTTCGATTGTCTATGAGTTTACCGATGCGGAAACCCGGCCCACCTATATTGGCCTGGCTAACACCCTTCCGGGCGTGGCGGGGGCGATTGCGCCTTTGATCGGTGGTTGGCTGGCTGGTGCGATCAGTTACCAGGCGATGTTTATCCTTTCCGCAATCATCGGAGCGATCAGTTGGGTACTGCTGCGTTTTGCGGTACGTGAACCTCGCAAAATTAATCCTTCATCCTTACCATCCGAACCGCCTTCAATCAGCGAAAAGGCTCCTTTATTGTAGGGAAAGCCAATTATCGAAAATGATGTGTGGCGTTGGACAAAATCCAATGCCACACATTGTGTTTGTCAATCGCTTTTTTTTATAAACTTTGTCAATTCACATCAGATGTTTTATACTATTAATTGCGAGGGTCTTACTTAAAAAACCGCCTATTTAGGCGGGGGGAATATAGGTTATCGGTCCAAGATCGGTTTATGGCTTGATTTCCAAGTAAGCTTTCAGGATTGCCGCAAGGATCGCCAGCACAAGAATCACGCCGTCTATAAGCCAGCCCTGCCCAAGTGGGTGATATGGTTTCAAGTCAAATACTAATCAATAACCCCCACCCTAGAGATGGCGGACCAGACAGTGAAGCGGATCATTTTCGATTTCTGACCATCATAAATGCTGAAGCGATTACCATTGCAATGAGTATGTACCAGCCTAAGCCCAAATCGATGCCGTCCGGGCCATAAACCCGGAACAAAATTTTGATATTTGGGATTAGTGTATTCAACAAGTCAGTAGAGTAGGGCATGTTCGTTCCTCTTCTTTTGGAGAGATGATCGGACTATTGGCAAAGTGTATCACAAGCGCAACTCCAAATAATAACCACAATTATGGCAAACATCAGAATCGCTCCGCCGATTGTCCAGCCTGGGCCGCCTTAATATGCAGATTTTTTCCAGTCGCATCGAGAAAAAGGGTTCAAACCTATTGTAGTTATAAACAGCAAAAACAACCTGGGGGTAGTTGCTCGTTATCTTATAAGAATAGAGATATTATTTATCAATAGCATTTTCTATAGAAGTGATTTTGTGTTAGAATAGAACGTCCGTTCTCTAATGAGTAAGCACTACCCACAATCCTATGGACTTCAAACTCGTTGCCCCCTTCCAACCCACCGGCGACCAGCCGGAAGCCATCCGTCAGCTTGTCGACGGCGTCCGGCGCGGCCTCAAGCACCAGGTCCTGCTCGGGGCGACCGGCACGGGCAAGACCTACTCCATCGCCTCCGTCATCCAGCAGGTACAGAAACCAGCCCTGATCATGGCCCACAATAAGACCCTGGCGGCGCAACTGTACGCCGAGTTCCGCGAATTCTTCCCGGAGAACGCAGTCTCGTACTTCGTGTCGTACTACGATTACTACCAGCCGGAAGCTTACGTCCCGCGGCATGACCTGTTCATCGAAAAAGAGACCGAGATCAACGAGGAGATCGAGCGCCTGCGGCTGGCAGCCACCACCGCCTTGATGTCACGCCGGGACGTCATCATAGTCGCGTCGGTCTCCTGCATCTATGGCTTGGGCAACCCGGAAGAGTACGGGAAGGGCATGGTGCGACTGCATATCGGCGAAATCACCCGGCGCAATGCCCTGATCCGCCAACTGGTGGACGGACAGTACCAGCGTAATGACATGGAGCTGCGTCCCGGCACCTTCCGCGTGCGCGGCGACACCCTGGAGATCATTCCCGCCTACGAAAACAAGCGCGGCTACCGGGTCGCTTTCTTCGGGGACGAGGTGGAGCACATTTCGGAAGTCAACCCGCTGACCGGCGAAATCCTCTCCGAGCCGGAGCAGGTGGACATCTATCCCGCCAAGCACTATTTGGCCGGGGACGAGCGACTCAAAGTATCCATCGCCAATATCGAAAAAGAAATGAACGAGCGAATTGCTTTCTTCAAAGCCAATGGGAAATTACTCGAAGCCCAGCGCATCGAGCAGCGCACCCGCTTCGACCTGGAGATGCTGCGGGAAGTGGGCACGTGCGCGGGGATCGAGAACTACTCGCGCCAGCTCGACCAGCGTCTCCCCGGAACCCATCCCTGGACGCTGGTGGACTTCCTGCCCAGCGATTACCTGCTGGTGATCGACGAATCGCACATGAGCATCCCACAGATCCGCGGTATGTACAACGGTGACCGTTCCCGCAAAGAGACGCTTGTGGAATACGGTTTCCGGCTGCCCTCGGCACTGGATAACCGCCCGCTCAAGTTCGACGAGTTTGAGCAGGTGATGGGCAGCACCATCTACACCTCCGCCACGCCCGGTCCGTACGAGATGAGTCACGCCGATCAGGTGGTAGAACAGATCATCCGCCCGACCGGCCTGGTGGACCCGGAGGTGGAGGTCCGCCCGACGAAAGGCCAGGTGGACGACCTGGTGAAGGAGATCCGGGTACGGGTGGAGAACGGGCAGCGGGTTCTGGTTACCACCCTAACCAAGCGCATGGCTGAAGACCTGGCGGATTACCTGATGGAACTCGGCATCAAGGTGCATTACCTGCACTCGGAAGTTGAGACACTGGAACGGATCGGGATCCTAAGGGATTTGCGCCTGGGGGTGTTCGACGTGGTGGTGGGCATCAACCTGCTGCGCGAGGGCCTCGACCTGCCGGAAGTATCCCTTGTGGCGATCCTGGACGCGGACAAGGAAGGCTTCCTGCGCTCGGACACGGCTCTCATCCAGACCACCGGGCGCGCCGCCCGGCACGTGGACGGGCGGGTGATCATGTACGCCGACCGCATCACCGACTCGATGAAGCGCGCCATAGACGAGACCGACCGCCGGCGCGCCAAGCAGGTCAAGTACAACCAGGAACACGGGATCGTGCCGGTCAGCATCCACAAGGCCATCCGTGACCTGACCGATCAAATGTCGCCCAAGGCGGTGTCGGAGATGAAGGGTGAATACAAGACCGGCAAACACAAGGATGTAACCTCGCGCAGCGAGTTGCAGAAGGTGGTCGCCGAGATGGAAAAACAAATGAAAGAAGCCGCCAAGAACCTGGAGTTCGAGCGCGCCGCGGCTTTGCGGGACGAGATGTACGAGTTGAAGTCCCTCCTGGCACAGGATGAAAGTCTCAAACCCTGGGAACGGATCAAGTTGCTGGCGGGGGA
>Ga0209777_10000139_pt1 | contig 121618 bp, 116 predicted proteins | sample FrelakmetHBP12HB_FD_187147 | JGI IMG/M metagenome (GOLD analysis project Ga0209777, IMG submission 187147) | Freshwater lake sediment microbial communities from the University of Notre Dame, USA, for methane emissions studies -HBP12 HB (SPAdes)... | ecosystem: Environmental > Aquatic >... | reverse complement strand
TGTTCTTACAAATACTAATACATTGACTGTCGGTACAGCATTGATAGGCACTGGCGGATTGACTCAGGGCACAGGTGCGACTTTAAATATCGGAGGAACTTCCACAATTACAACGCTAACTGCAACAGCCAGTCCAAATATAGTTGATTACACAACCGCTGGAGGCGGGCAGACTGTAATTGGTACTACCTACAATATTCTAACAATGGGTAACACCAGTGGCACTCAAACAGCAGGAGGAAATATTATAGCCACAACTTTGAACAACAATACTAATGCGTCTGACATCCTGAACATGGGCACAAATACTCTGACGGCCACAACAGTAAACAATACGGGCACAATAAGAACGCAAAGTACTTCAGGCACCCCCTTGTCTCCGGGGCTTACTTGGGGCGGCACTGTTACTTACGATGCCGGAAGCGGCGGGCAAGTAGTAGTAAATGGTACTTATGCCATTTTAACAATGGGCAACACCAGCGGCACGCAAACTGCAGGTGGAAATATTATAGCTACAACTTTAAACAACAATACCAATGCGCTCGATATTCTAGACATGAGCACAAGTACTTTGTCAGCCACGACCGTAAATAATACAGGCACGATCAGAACGCAAAATACTGCTTCCAGCACCCCGCTGCCTTCAGGGCTTACCTGGGGCGGAACGGTCCAATATACCAGTGGAAGTGGAGCACAGACTGTCATGGCCGGTATTTACGGCGTTTTAACTCTTAGCAATACCACCGGTTTCAATACCGCCAGCGGAGATATCACAGCCACCACTTTGAATACCACCGGCGGCGGTACGCTGGATATGTCAACCCACGACTTATTAGCGGTAACCACTATAAATAATTCAGGTATAATCAGAACAGAAAGTTTGTCCGGTACGCCATTGCCAACAGGGAAAACCTGGGGAGGCACGGTCCAATATGCTAGCGGAAGCGGATCACAGACTATTATGGCCGGCACTTACGGCGTTTTAATGCTTGGCAGCCATGGCGGCTCCGCCAGCGGAGATATCACAGCCGCCAGTTTAAACACCACCGGCGGCGGCATATTTGATATGGGAAGTCATGCCCTGTCTGGCGTAGCCACTTTAAGCAATGCCGGCACGATAAAAACACAAAATGTTTCAGGCGCCCCGCTGCCTTCAGGGCTTACCTGGGGAGGCGCGGTTGAGTTTAACGGAGCGGCCGGACAAACCATACCAGCAACCTCAACTTTTAATGATTTAACTATAAATAATGGGTCTGGAGCAACACTCGGCGGAAATGTGACTGCCAACGGCACACTGACTTTTACAAACGGAAAAATTACGACAGGTGCAAATAATTTGATTTTGGGTTCATCAGCTGCCGTTTCAGGCGCCGGCTCAGGAAAATATGTTTTTGGTAATCTTCGGTGGACTCTTCCTGCTTTCGGTTCGCCCACCAAACAATTTGATATCGGTGATTCAAGCAATTATACCCCTGCATCAGTTGATTTTCATACTCTAAGCTCGGGAGGAACATTAACCGCAAATACAACCGCGGGACAGCATCCTCAAATTGCGTCATCAGGGATCGATACGTCAAAAGATGTTGCGCGTTACTGGACTTTTACCAATAGCGGAGTTGCTTCCACGAGTTATGATGCAACTTTCACTTTCGTTGCGGGCGATAAAACAGGAGGAAATACAGCCAATTATGTTGTTAAGAAATATGACGTCGGCCCAGGATGGTCAAGCACAGGGGTTGGGGCGCAGAATCCTACAAACACCCAGGGTACTGGAATGACATCTTTCAGCGATTTTGTAATTGGCGAACTAGTAGCCAGCCACACAGTAACCTTTGACAACAACGGAGGCTCAGGATCAATGAGCGCCCAGACCACCAATGTTGCAACGGCCTTGACCAGCAACACATTCACGCGGACCAATTATACTTTCTCTCACTGGAACACTGCTGCCAATGATTCAGGAACCAGCTATGGCGATGGCGCCACCTACGGATTCGGAGCCGACGTCACGTTATATGCCCAGTGGACAGCTCTGCCAAGCCACACAGTAACCTTTGACAGCAACGGAGGCTCAGGATCAATGAGCGCCCAGACCACCAATGTTGCAACAGCCTTGACCAGCAACACATTCACCAGGGCCGGTTATACATTCACTAATTGGGACACAGTCGCAGTCGGAGGCGGAACAACTTATGGCGATGGCGCCACCTACGGATTCGGAGCCGACGTCACGTTATATGCCCAGTGGACAGCTCTGCCAAGCCACACAGTAACCTTTGACAGCAACGGAGGCTCAGGATCAATGAGCGCCCAGACCACCAATGTTGCAACAGCCTTGACCAGCAACACATTCACCAGGGCCGGTTATACATTCACTAATTGGGACACAGTCGCAGTCGGAGGCGGAACAACTTATGGCGATGGCGCCACCTACGGATTCGGAGCCGACGTCACGTTATATGCCCAGTGGACAGCAACACTAAGCAGCGACGCCACATTGAAAGCATCTTCGACCATTAAAGGCCAGACAGTGACCTCTCTCGGAACCCCGAACGCCACGCTCGGATCTGAAACGCCGGGCTCAGCGACCATATCTTCGGTCCAGGCCGCCGACACATCCAATGCCGGATCATATATCACCCTGTTTGATAAGACCGACCCGACAGCAACCCTCACCAAGGTTGTGAAATACGCGGCCGGCAGCTCCACGGCAGGCTTTGCCACGGACACGGCCTACAACGGCACTGACGCCGTCACCAACAATGAGTTCTTCGTCGCCAAAGTGACCGCCGCAGACTCATCGGTCCTCTATTACAACATAGCGGTGACAGTGACCCCGCCTCTCAGCTCAGATGCCACATTGAAAGCATCCTCGACCATTAAAGGCCAGACAGTGACCTCTCTCGGAACCCCGGCAACGACAATCGGCGCCACCACAGCAGGGTCAGCAACGATATCCTCGACACAAGCAGCCGACACATCCAATGCCGGATCCTATATCACCTTGTTTGATCCGACCGATCCAGGAGCGACCCTGACCAAGGTTGTGAAATATGCCACCGGCGGCTCTACGGCAAACTTTGCAACAGATACAGCCTATGCCAATGAAGCAGTTACAGACGGAGATTTCTTCGTCACCAAAGTAACGGCAGCTGACTCATCGGTCCTCTACTACAACATAGCGGTGACAGTGACCCCGCCTCTCAGCTCAGATGCCACATTAAAAGGATCATCAAAAGTGAAGGGCCAGATAATAACCGCTCCCAGCCTCGGAACACCGGCTACAACAATCGGCGCTGTGGTGGCGGGATCAGTGACAATATCTGCAATAGCAGCAGCAGATACTACAAACCTCGCACCATATATCACATTATTTGATCCGAACGATCCAGGAGCAACCCTCACCAGGCTTGTGAAATATGCCACTGGCGCTTCCACAGCAGGTTTTGCAACAGATACAGCTTACAACGGCACTGATGCCATCACCGACCAGGACTTCTTTATAGCCGAAGTAACGGCAGCGGATTCATCAATCCTCTATTACGACATAGTTGTGACAGTGGCTCCGGGTTTAAGCAGCGATGCCACATTGGCAACAGTATTATCGCAAGCCATTACACCGGGCGGAGGAGCAGGTTCGTCAGGATCTCCATATACAGCCCCTATATCTGTAGCCAACGGAGTATCAAGCGTACAAGCATCAGACATAGTGGCAACTAACGGAGCAGCAACCGTAGTTTTCTACGGATCAGATAACACATTCACAACTCCGGAACTTGGCAGTATCGGCCTGACAGCAGGCGGTTCAAACGACGTATATATCAAAGTGACAGCCCAAGACACAATAACCATCCTATATTACGATGTGACAATCAGCAGAGCAGCTCCGAGCAGCGACGCCACATTGTCTACAGTATTAACCAAGACCATCACGACAAGCGGAGGAGCAGGATCATCAGGATCTCCATATACAGCCTCCATCAGCGTGGTTAACGCGGTATCGGGCGTGCAAGCCTCGGATGTGGTTGCAACTGACGCAGGAGCAACAGTCTACTTCTACGGCACGGACAATACATTCACGACAATTGAACCCGGCACAGTCAGCCTGACAGCAGGCGGCGCCACAGATGCCTACATCAAAGTGATAGCTGCTGACTCAACCACCACACTGTACTATGACGTGGCAATCAACAGGGCGATAGCCTTGAGCACCGATGCTACATTAAGCAACCTTACTATCAGCGACGGCGCTTTAAGCCCGGTGTTTTCAGCGGGCACCACTTCTTACAGTGACAGCGTTGCTAACAGCACTGCCAGCGTAACTGTCACCCCAACAAAAAATCAAGTTGGCGCGACAATCACAGTTAATGGCGCTTCTGTTACCAGCGGTTCAGCATCGGGCGCAATAACATTGAATGTGGGCAGCAATGTTATCACTATTGTAGTTACTGCCGAAGACACAGTTACAACAGACACATATACAATTAATGCAATCAGAGCTTCGGCTAGCAGTGGCGGCGGCAGTAGCGGAGGCGGAGGAGGCGGCGGTGGTGGTAGCAGTATTGTAGTTTCAAACCTGGTGCAACCCACTCCAGTGATTACACCCACCTCAGGCGGTGCCTCTGGTATCCCAGGAATCCCTGCAGGATTTACCTTCACGAATTCTTTGGCGATAGGTTCATCGAGCCAAGAAGTTGTCTACTTAAAGATTATTTTAGCTCAACAAAACTGTTTTACGGCGAATGTGAATATTCAGGGTTACGGCGCATTGACCGCCGCCGGAGTAAAATGCTTCCAGGCAAAATATGGGATCAGCCAGGCAGGAGTTGTAGGTCCCTTAACAAGGGCATTACTAAATGCTTTCATAACTGGCGGGACGGGTGGAACCGGTGCTCCATCTAATCCGACACCAACAACTACGCCAGCCTTAACTGGCATCCCCGGCATCCCCGCAGGCTTTGTTTTCACGAAGTATTTAATAATAGGCTCATCGAACCAAGAAGTTGTATACTTAAAGATTGTTTTAACGCAGCAAAGCTGTTTCACGGCCAGTACTAGCATTCAAGGATACGGTCCTTTGACCGCTGCCGGAGTAAAGTGCTTCCAGGCAAAACATGGGATCAGCCAGGCAGGAGTAGTAGGCCCGTTAACAAGGGCAGCTCTTAATGCCCTATTAACCAAAGGTACAACACCATAGAAATGCCAATAGTAAAAATCCGCCCCTTAAAAGGCGGATTTTTATTTTGCAGGTCCAGTTTTTTAATTGTAGGTTGACATGCATAAAAAACGGCCTAATATTAAAGTTGATTATCCAAAGTTCAGGATAATCCCCGCGCGAGGGCGTCGCATTTTGCACTTTGATTTGGAGTTTCGGGAGGGCTAACCGATGTTTAAGATAATTGACCCAAGCGGCTCTGTTACAAAGTTGAAAGTTGGAGTTAAAATCATTTTTAATCCTCGTAACCGCGAGGTATCAATTATGACGGTTATCGATTTGCCGATAAGATTTGTTGAAAAAGATAAAGATCCCAGTCCCACCAGAGTTTTTGATGATATCAAAGACGAAGAACAGTTCACTCGATTTGTTGAAGCCCTAGCCGGACTTGATAATCTGCATATCTCGAAGATTCCTTCCGGCGGAAAGGTGGCATATCAAATAGTACATGAAACCTCCAAGAACCCATAAGGCGATAAACGGAAATTCATTTTTATGTCTCGGATGCCATGGCGTATCCGAGGCTTTTTGTATGGTGCAAAATTTGGGGAAAAGGTGTGTTATAGATGGGGAGAAACCAGCCTTGACCCCGCACTTACCGAGGATTCCGCCAAACCTAAAGGTTCGATGCGCTACGTCTGCGCTGTTGCGCGAGGCTTTTGTCCTCGATAGGTGCGGGGTTGACATTCCTTTCCTCAGGTTTAAAATCAAGTTTGGGGGGGGTGAGAGATTTATTCTCTAGGACAAGATGGCTCTTAACACCGGAGGTCAAAGTTGATAACAATAATTCAAATGTCCGAATTATGCTTAAGCGCAGACTAAGGGCGTTGAGAGTTATGCCCCCTCACCATAAACCCGCTTGAAAAAGCGGATTTTTGGTGGTTTAATATAGAAAAGTCGATAAAAATCAAAAAGTTTAAAAATATGCCGAAAAAACCAGTTAAAAAACCAGTTAAAAAAACAGTGAAAAAGACGGCCAAAAAAGCCGTTCCAGCCGTAAAAAAAGAAGCTAAAAAAGAGGAGGGGAAATTAATCGGCGAAATAACCCATTATTTTTCCAATATCGAGGTCTGCGTAATAAAATTGGCCGGAATCCTCAAGGAGGGCGATAGCATAAGAATAACCGGCGGGGAAAACACGGATTTCACCCAGGAAGTCAAATCAATGCAGATCGAACACGAGAAAGTGGAATCAGCCAAAAAAGGAGATTCAGTCGGCCTGAAAGTCAAAGAAAAAGTCAGGGAGGGATACAAAGTTTATAAGATATAAAGACGCTGGAGCATCTGTATAAAAATTCAAGCTTTTAACCGCAGTTTTGTTTTTGGTTATTATTCAATAGATCATTTAATTAATGGAAAAAATCGACCAAGCAAGTTTGGCCAGAAGAAAGGAGACGATAAACGATAAGATTATCGACCATCTTGCGTCAGCCGGCGCAGGCCAGCTAATTGTTACCGAACCCGAAGACGACACGGCTGATTTGGTTATAGAGAAAAGAGGGAAATATTATAAAGAAACCAAGCTTTATCTTTATATAAGAGAGTGCAAAAAAGACATTGATAGGAATGTTTTTTTCAGTTCGATAACGGAAAAAAAGGAAGATTTCGGGGAAAATTCTTATCTTCTTTTCATAAATTTTGACATTGTGAAACAGGATATCCTTGAATATGTCTGGCTGATTCCCGTTAACACCTTTTTCATGATAACCGAAGCGGATGAGTCCGGCAGCCGGAGATTCGAGGTCTCTTCGGACGAAAAAACAGAAAGCAAATATTTGAGATTTCTGGTAGACAAGAATTATCTAGCCAGCATTTTAATAAGGATATTCGAAGAGGGAAATGAAATTTTTTCCGCCGGAAAAAAATTGGAAGATTTCGGAGATTTCAAGATGGAAGACCTTAGAAAATTCATAGCCGAAGCCCGGCGCAATACTTTTGCCGGCAACGGCGTCTCGGCTGACAACCCCCGCTTGAAGGGATCGAAAGAACTGGAATTCAGGAAAGTAGAGTGGCAGTACCAGGATATTTATTTTTCAGGGAAAAGCAATCTTATCGGCCAGGAAATCGTTTATTATAATACCAGGCCGGTCTGGGGCATGAATTATTTCGGCAATCAGCCCGGGGAAAAAGAAACCGAATTTTTAAAACGCGCCCTCTATGACCTGGCTGAAAAGTGCCGCCTTGGGGGAAAATGCGAGCTGAGGAAGAAAGATTTTTTTTATGAAGATGCCGGCCAGGGAACGATAGAAAATTTCCAAGGACAGGAAAAGATATCCGTTAACCAAAAAAATGTTTATAAATTAGATTACCGGGGCGGAATTATCAAAAAATGAAGTATATAGCTGATTTCCATATACATTCCAAATATTCCCGGGCCACTTCTCCCCAGATGGACTTGGAGAATCTGGACAAGTGGGCCGGAATAAAAGGCATCAAAGTTTTGGGCACGGGAGATTTTACCCACCCGGAATGGTTTAAGCAATTAGAAAAAAAATTAGAGCCAGCAGAAGCTGGCCTGTTTAAACTGCAAAAGAGCTCCTCGGGGGTCCGCTTCATCCTGACCTCGGAAATAAGCTGCATTTACACGAAAAAAAACAAGGTCAGGAAAATCCATATAATATTCTTTGCGCCTTCCATCGGGGTCGTGGAAAAAGTTAACTCCTATTTAGGTTCGATCGGCAATATAAAATCAGACGGCCGGCCGATTTTAGGCCTGGATGCCAAAGAATTAGCTAAAATATTTTTGAATATTTCTAAGGATTGCATGGTGGTGCCGGCCCATATCTGGACGCCCTGGTTCTCGATTTTCGGCTCAAAATCAGGATTTAATTCAATCCACGAATGCTTCGAGGAATATTCGAAATATATCTACGCGGGAGAAACAGGACTCTCTTCGGACCCGGCCATGAATTGGCGGTGGTCGGAATTGGATAAGATTGCCCTGATTTCGAACAGCGACAGCCATTCTCCCAAAAAAATCGGCCGGGAGGCTAATGTTTTTGATACAGAATTAACCTATGAGGGAATGACGCAGGCTTTAAAAACCAAAGATAATAAAAAATTCCTTTACACGATTGAATTTTTTCCCGAAGAAGGAAAGTACCATTTTGACGGCCACAGGTCCTGCGAAATAAGCCTGTCTCCAAAAGAATCGAAGAAATATAATAATATCTGCCCCAAATGCGGCCGGCCCCTGACCATAGGGGTTTTAAACCGCGTGGAGGAGATGGCTGACCGGCCGGAGGGATACAGGCCCGCGAATTTGATCCCGTTTAAGAATTTAATCCCCCTGGAAGAAATCATCGCCGAAGCATTAGGCGTTAATCCGGGAGGGAAAGAAGTCCTGAAACAATATGACAGTCTGATCAAGAAAGTCGGAAGTGAGTTTAAAATCCTATTGGATTCTACAAAAGAGGAACTGGAAGAAAATACTTTGCCGGAAATATCAGAAGGCATCCTTAAAGTAAGGGAAGGGAAGGTGTCGGTTGAGCCCGGATTTGACGGGGTTTATGGAAAAATAAATATTTTCGGTGAAAATCCAAAAAAGAAGAAAATAAACCAAAAAACGCTTTTTTGATGCCTTGCCCCATTTGGTTGTGGTAAGGATTGACAAAACCATATAAAAAAATATAATAAAGAGGGTTACCGATGTTTATATCTTATGGCAGACAAAATATACCACATAACCAAAGAAAAATTCGAGGAACTGAAGGAAGAGTATAAAAACTTGCTTGCCGTTGAATTTCGCAAAACAAGAGGAGAGATTCCGAAGATTTTTGAATCAGAAGACTTGAATCCGGAATATGTAAATTTCCAGGAAGATATGAGTTTCCTGCGGTCAAGGATATCGGAGCTGGAGAACATACTTAAGAACCACGAAATAATCAAAAAGCCGGCAAAAGGCCACCAGAATATCGTCGGTTTGGGCGCAAAAGTTATTGTGGCGGTAGAGGGTGAAAAAGACGAATTGACCGTTGTCGGGACATTGGAAGCCAACCCTTCTTTGGGAAAGATAAGCAACGAATCCCCGGTCGGCAGGGCTTTGATGGGCAAAAAGGTTGGCGATCAAATTACCATTTCTTCTCCGATAAAAGTAGTTTATAAAATTGTAAAAATTGACTACCACGTTTCCTAACAGAAGCAAATTAAAACTTGCTTCTGTTTTTAGTTTTTAAAATAATATTTTTTTGGAAGGGCCGGCTGTCCATAGGCCGGCAGATATTTTAGGAATAACAAAAATGCAAAATCTTCTTAATTTTTTTATTGAAATCGGCAAGCTGAAAAGAAGGTACAGGAGAGGCATGATGTTTTACGGGATAAAAGACCCGGAAACTACCGCCGAACACACTTTCCGCATGACCATTTTGGCCTGGTTTTTGGGCACGATGGATAATATGAACATAGAAAAGGTCATCAAGACCTCTTTGGTGCACGACCTTTGTGAGGTGTATGCCGGCGACGTTACTCCTTATGACGGGCTTTTGCCCAAAGGAGAAAAAGAAAGGTATGATTTTGTCAGGAAATGGCCCCATCTTTCCCAAGAGCTGAAAGAGAAAAGGCATAAAGAAAAACAGGAGAAAGAGGCCAAATCTTTAGAAAAATTAGTTAAAAATTTGCAGCCCAAAACCAAAAAAGAGATATTAAGCATTTGGTGGGATTGCGAACTCGGGAAAACCAAAGAAGCGAGGTTCGTCCGCCAGATAGACAGGGCCGAGAACCTGGTTGAAGCTTTTGATTGCTGGCAAAGGGACAAGAATTTCCCGACCAAGCCCTGGTGGCAGCACGCAGATGAAACAATAGACGACGAACTGGTCCAGAAATTCTTGAAAGAGATTGAGATTGAGGAACTGAGGATAAAAGGAGAAAAGAGAGACCCGATGATGTCTGATTTATTGAAATTTTTCAGCGAAATAGGAAAATTAAAAAGGATATTAAGGAAGGGCTGGGTGATAAACCAGATTGAAAACCCGGAAACCGTTGCCGAACATGCCTTTCGCGCGGCGATAATGGCATGGCTTTTGGGGGAAAAAAACAAGAAGCTTAACCTAGAGAGGCTCCTGAAAATTTCTTTGGTGCACAGCCTCCATGAGGTATATGATCCCGAGTCTGACGCTAAGAAAAAAATATCAGAGCAACCCGAAACCTGGCCGATAATCTTTAAAAAAGAAAAAACCACGGTTTCCAGAGAAAAATATGAAAGAGAGGGCAGATCTCTTATGAGGCTTATCGCAAATCTGCCGAAAGGCCTTAGGCAGGAAGTAAAAAACCTTTGGCTGGACTATAAAAAAGGACTGACCCGCGAAGGGAGGTTTTTCAAGCAAGTGAACAGATCGGAAAGCTTCTTGCAATCGCTTGAATATTGGAAGAAGTACAAGAAGCCTGCTCAAGGGCCTTGGTGGGATTGGGCATCTAAATTTTTTGATGAGCAGATAGTTTTGGACTTTATCGATGTGATGGGAAAAAAATTCCATAAAAAAGGCGTACCTGCAGAATAATCGTTTGAAAAGAGTTCCATTTGGGACTCTTTTTGATTATATTATGATATAATGGTTTAATTATTAATTTTAATTTCAAGCAATATGTTCAAAGCAGTTAACAAAGTCATCAAAGTCTATATTTATTGGGATTTGGTCTTGAACTCGGCATGGGGGCTTTTAGGCCCGGTTTTTGCCATTTTTTTGGTCCAAAACATATCGGGCGGAAGCTTGGTAGAAGGAGCCAAGGTGGCCGGTTTTGCCACTCTTTTTTACTGGATAACCAAATCCATAATCCAGGTGCCAATCGGCCATTACCTGGATATCAACCACGGCGAATATGACGATTTTTGGGCCGGGGTAATCGGCACGATAATTACGGGGTTCGTTCCGTTCGGCTATCTGTTATCTACTACAGCCTGGGAAATTTATGCCCTGCAGGTTATACATGCCATAGGCATGGCTTTGGTGGTACCCTCAACATATGCTATTTTTATCCGTCACTGCGATAAAGGCCACGAAGCGCTGGAAAGCAGCTTAGACAGCACGCTTTTAGGCGTAGGAGTGGGTATCACAGGCGCTATAGGAGGCATTACGGCCGCTTATTTCGGCTTCCAGACGATTTTCCTGCTAGCAGGGGTCTTTACCATCATTTCCGCATTTCTATGGCTTTTTGTAAGAGAAGAAATGGCGCCGCACGACCACCATAAGCATGAAATCCCGGCATCAAGAGTATATTAATTTTTTAAATCATGAGAGAGATAGAAATAAAATTCAGGGTTAAGGATCTGGAAGATATTGAAGGAAAACTTAAAAAGCAGAAGTTTTTAATTTCAAAAAATATAAAACAGCATGATGTTGTTTATTCGGATGGAAAGCTGGATTATAGCACCTCTTCCAGGGAGGGCATAGTGGCCGTAAGGATAAGGCATCAAGACAATATTGCTTTGTTGACCGTAAAAAAACAAATGTCTAATGAGATGGATAATATAGAATACGAAACAGAGGTCAGCGACGCCAAGGCAGTTGATAAAATGCTGTTACTATTAGGCTGGCGCCCGGAAGTCGAGGTTATAAAAAATCGCAGAAAAGGAAAACTTGGCGAATACGAGATTTGCTTAGATGAGGTTGAATCGCTGGGAAGTTTTATCGAAATAGAGAAAATGGCGGACGACGGTACGAACCCGGAAAAAGTAAGAGCTGAAATTTTAAAAACAGCCGAAAAATTAGGAATATCTAAGAAAGATGAAGAAACCCGGGGCTATGACACCCAGATTTACCAATTAAAAAATTTAAAATGAAAAACCAGGAACTTGTCAAAATTTTAAATGATATTGCCCGTTATTTATATATGGACAAGGTGCCTTTTAAGCCCCAGGCCTATGAGAAGGTTGCCTTGTCTTTGCAGTCGATGGAAGAAGACGTGGCTGAACTCTATAAAAAAGGCGGCCGGGAGGCTTTATTCCAGATTACCGGTGTCGGTGAAGGGCTTGCGGATGTGATCGAGGAATATCTGAAGAAAGGGAAAGTAAGGATTTATGAGGAGTACAAAAGAAAACTTCCGATCAATTTAGACGAACTTACCAGGATAGAAGGTTTGGGAACAAGAAAAGCAAGAACCCTTTACCAGAAATTAGGGATAAAAACAGTTAAGGATTTGGAAAAAGCCGTCAAAGCCCATAAAATAGCGCCCCTATTCGGCTTCGGGGAAAAAACCGAAAAGAATATTTTAGAAGGAATTGATTTTTTGAAAAGGGACAAGGGCAGGTTTTTATTAAGCGAAATTCTGCCGACAGTCAAGGAAATAATGGCAAAATTGCAGAACATGAAAGAGGTGAAAAAAATAAGCATAGCGGGCTCCTTGCGGAGGATGAAAGAAACCATCGGCGATGCGGATTTACTGGTTGTTTCAGATAAGCCACACAAAGTCATGGATTTTTTCGTTTCTTTGCCCGGCATTGAAAAAGTCTGGGGCAAGGGCTCTACCAAGGCGTCAATCAGGATGAAACAGGGATTTGATATCGATTTGCGGATTGTGCCCGAAAAAAGTTATGGCGCGGCTTTGCAGTATTTTACCGGTTCCAAAGAACATAATGTTAAAACCAGGATAATAGCCATCGGCAAGGGTCTGAAGTTGAACGAGTACGGGTTGTTCCGCGGGTCAAAAATGGTGGCCAGCAAAACAGAGGAAGATATTTATAAGGCCATCGGCGTGCCTTGTGTGCCGCCGGAAATCAGGGAAGACCAGGGAGAACTTGACCTGAAAGAAGTTCCGGATTTAGTTGAATTAAAAGACATAAAGGGTGATTTACACGTTCATTCCGACTGGGATGGCGGGATAAACTCTATCGCTGATTTGGCTAAAGAGGCGATGAAAAAAGGTTACGAATATATCGGCATTTCCGACCATACAAAGTTCTTGCGCATAGAATACGGGTTGAACGAAAAACAGCTTTTGGAGGAAAAGAAAGAAATAGAAAAGATAAATGAAAAATTCAGGAAACAGGGAATAAATTTCCGGGTTTTGCAAGGTTGCGAAACCAACATTCTAGATGACGGCTCGGTTGATATAAAAGATGAAGTTTTGTCTCAATTAGACTATGTGATTGCCGGAGTGCACTCGCAGATGAAAATGCCGAAAGACCAGATGATGGCAAGGATAATCAAAGCAATGCAAAATCCCAATATCGATATAATTTCCCATCCGACCGGCCGGGTTTTAAAACGCCGGGAAGAATACCAGATAGATTTTGATAAAATCTTGCAGGTTGCTAAACAAACCCAAACGATTTTAGAGATCAATGCTTCGCCGGACAGGCTGGATTTGAAAGATACGAATATCAGGAAAGCCAAAGAGGCGGGAGTAAAAATGATAATTAACACTGATACCCATCAAAAAGAACAATTAGACCAGATGGAATACGGCATAGCCCAGGCCAGGCGCGGCTGGGCGGAACCAAAGGATATAATTAATACCCTGCCGGTAGAAAAACTATTGGAATATCTCAAATAAAATGGAAGAAGATATCACAAAAATTATTGAAGGGCTGTTGAAACTCCAAAAAAATTATTCTTCTACTCCCAGGTCAATAGTAACTTACGATAGGTACAAGAATATTATAGAGCCAGGATTATTAAAAGAATATAATTATGACTCTGAAATAATCCGCGAGCCGTTAATTGAGCATGTTGGGCATTTGCCAATTATTGCCTCTTATCTCCACCAATTTATTGAGCATAAAAATAAAGTTGATTTAGGGAAAGCTTTAATCATTTTGTCGGTACACGATATTGGAGAAACAGAAGTCGGGGATATGATAACTTATTCAAAAACAAAGTCCCATGAAAAATCAGAAGAAGAAGCTGCTAAAAAACTTTTGCCCGAGTATTTATATGAATGTTTTAAAGAATACAAGGAAGTAAAAACCATAGAAGCTAAGTTCGCTAAATCGGTAGATGCGATTGCGCCATTGTTGCACGAAATATCATTGCCGGAAATAACTGCTGAAAGATTCAAATATCATAATTTTAGCACTGCTAAGATTATTGCCAAGAAAAAAGCATATTTTGAGTGGGACCCTGTTTTATCTGAAATATTTGATTATTTGATAAGAGAATTAAGAAAAATAGAAAAATAATTTATGCCTCAGGAAAAATCAGTCGGAGCAATAGTTTTCAGGAGAGAAAACGGGAAAACCTATTTCCTGCTTTTGCATTACGAATCCGGCCATTGGGAATTCCCGAAAGGCCATGTGGAAAAAGGGGAAACAGAAGAACAAACCTTAAGAAGGGAAACAAAGGAGGAAACCGGCATTGTGGATTTGAAAATCATGCCGGGTTTCAGGCAGATGATAAAATATTTCTTCCGCTCCAATTACCATCTGCCCAAAGGCCAGAAGGACAAAGCGCCTTGGATATTCAAGATGGTGATTTTTTATCTGGCGGAAACAAAAACCAGCCGGATCCAGCTGTCGCATGAACATAAAGGATATAAATGGCTGGAGTTTGATGATGCCATTAAAAAAGTTACTTTTAAAAATTCTAAATTGCTTCTTCAAAATGCCAATGACTTCATTTCAGGAAAAAGTATACAAAATAGTCAAAAATATTCCCAAGGGCCAAACCTTAACATACAAAAAGGTGGCCCGGCTAGCCGGCCGGCCAAAAGCCTACCGAGCCGTCGGGAATATCCTAAATAAGAATTATGATCCTGATATTCCTTGCTATCGGGTTATAAAAAGCGATGGCAAGGCCGGCGGCTATAATCGTGGTGCCAAAAAGAAAAGGGAACTATTAGAGAAAGAGAAATCTAAATAAAAACCGCGCTGTTGGCGCGGCTTTTTGATTGCTGTTTTATTTCTTTACTGCCTCCACAATCTTATTGAATATTTCCGGATTAGATGTGACCATCTGGGATAATATCTTCCTGTCAACTTCAATTTTGTTTTTCTTTAAAGCCTCGATGAATCTGCTGTAAGTAATTCCCTGTCTCCTGCAGGCGGCATTGATATGGGTCTGCCACAATTGCCTGAAAACCCTTTTCTTAGATTTTCTGTCGCGGAAAGAATACTTCCAGGCGTGCTTCATCGCGTCCTTTGCCAAAAGGTATTTTGATTTTCTTCCCCAGCGGAAGCCCTTGGTTAGCTTCAGTATATTTTTTCTGTGTTTTTTGGCCGATACGCCTTTTTTGATTCTTACCATAATAGTTATTAATTAGAAATTATATGTTGGATTTATTTAACTTTTCCAATCATCCTTTTTATATATTTCGCTTCCCATGCCGAAACCTGGACCATTTTCCTGCGTTTGCGGATTTCCTGGCCGGTTTTTTTAGACCTGAAATGATTCTGCCCCGTTAAGCGCCTTAAAACCTTGCCGTTTTTGGTTATCCTGAATCTTTTTAATAATGCTTGTTTAGCCTTCATATTATTTTATTAATTTTTTGAGATTATCATTGTGAACCCTCTTGGCTCTCTTTTCAGCTCCCGGTCAACTTTTATCGGTATTTGCTTATCCAGGAAATCGAGGAAGTGCCCGATTTTTTCTTTGGCGAAGTTTCCCAAAGCTTTTTCCCTGCCGTGCAATGGCATCGATAATTTAACTTTGTCGCCCTGTTTTAAGAATTTTTCCGCCTGACGGGCTTTTGTTTCCAGGTCGTGTTCGGAAATATTGAATCCCACCCTTATTTCTTTCAATTCTCCGCCGGTTGGTTTGATTTTCCTTTCTTTTTTCTGCTGCTGGTACAGATATTTGCCGAAGTCGCCGATCCTGCATACCGGGGGAACGGCTTTTTCCGTCACCTGGATCAAATCCAGATTTTTGCTTTTAGAAACGGACAATGCCTCTAAAAGAGGCATTACTCCCAGCTGTTTGCCGGTTTCATCAATAACCCTGACCTCGGTGGCTCTTATGAAATTATTTATCGGTATTTTACTGTACAAAATTTTGATTTAATTTTAAATATGTGGAGATGGCGGGATCGAACCCGCGTCTGGAAGATTTTACAAAATAATTCTACAAACTTATTCTGTTTTTAAGATTCGGAATATCAGATATTAACAGACAACGCTCTGATAATCCTACACCCCTTCATGTCGGTCGCTTAGTCAGGGTTAAAAAGCGCCCTTTCCTAATAATATAACACTCTATGCTGCCTATTAGGTGTTGGCAGTAAGAATGAGCATTAAGCTACAGCGAAAGCTGGTTGTAATGCTGGTTTTTGAAATAAGTTGACACTTATTTGGTTTCTTAAAGTTTAACGAGGTTTAAGAATACTCGGTTTGCTTATCTTGTTAAAGTTCTCCCATCGAAACGTACATCCCCGGCAGTAACGCTTTGACAAAGTGTCATTGCCGGGAACGTTGTTTATATCCTTCCCATTTCCCGTTCTATCTCGCGGTTCTCTTCGCGTTTCTTGATATCCTCTCTTTTGTCGAATTTTTTCTTTCCCTTGGCCAAACCGAATTCCAGCTTAATCTTAGCATTATTACTATATACCTTTAAGGGCATTAAAGTCAAGCCCTTCTGGCTGGTTCTGCCCATCAAATAAAGGATTTCTTTCTTGGATAAAAGCAATTTTCTGGAGCGCTCCACATCATAATCGGCAGGAGCATTTTTGGGCTGGTAGGCGGGCACTTTGGCGCCGATTAAAAAAGGTTCTTCTCCTTTAAACACAACATAGGAACCCTCCAGGGTCATGCGGCCCAGTTTTATGGATTTCACTTCCTGGCCGTTCAATACCAAACCAGCATCGAACTTTTCAAGAATATCGTAGTTAAAATAGGCTTTTTTATTTTCTGCAAAAGTTTTCATACTTTTATTCTACCAGATTTTGGAAATAACCATTAGGTTCAAAAGCAAGGGGAGGAGCCTTTTTGTGGCGACAAAGCCGGCCGCTATCGTCTGGATAGGGTTGGGATAGGCCGAAAACTTCAAAAATATGTATTTGATTCTTTTGGTCATATCATTTAAAAGGCCGAAGATTATGTCTCCGGCCTTCCTATTTATATGCTATAATTATAACATATAAAAATGCTTTTGTCAATACTTTAACCAAAGTTCAAAATAAGCTAAAATAATCCTATGGCGAAAGAAACCATCATTGTTTCCCTTGGCGGGTCGGTTATGGTACCCGATAAGATTAATATGGAATTTGTCAAAAAATTCCGGGATTTGGTTTTAAATTATTTATCACAGAAAAAATTTGTTATTTGCGTTGGCGGGGGCAAAATCGCCAGGGAATATAGCAGGGCTTTGTCTGAATTTGAAGCCGATAATAATGAAAAGGATTGGGCTGGCATCAATGTCACTTGGTTGAACGCCCAGGTTATAAAAAGTTCTTTTGGTAAAGAAGCATATCCGCAAGTTATTAAAGAACCTAATAAAAAGATAAAAACCAATAAAGACATTATTATTGCCGGCGGATGGAAGCCCGGCTGGTCAACTGATTACGACGCGGTCTTGCTGGCGAAGAATTTTAAATCAAAAACAATCATAAATTTAACCAATATTGATTGCGTCTGCGATAAAAATCCCATGGAATTCCCGGATGCCAAGGCATTTAAAGACATAAGCTGGCAGGATTTCCGGAAGATTGTCGGCGGGAAGTGGACGCCGGGGTTATCGATGCCATTTGACCCGGAAGCTTCGAAATTGGCTGAAAAATTAAAATTCAAAGTTATCTTGATGAACGGTAATAAACTGGAAAATTTCGATAATTTTTTAAACAATAAGCCGTTTACAGGCACAACCATATGCTAAAAGACGATATTAAAGATTTGATCAAGGGCTCAATAGAGGATTTGCAGGAACAAAAAGAGTTTCCGGTTTTTGAAATACCGCAAATACCGGTTGATTACCCGCGGGAAAAATCCCACGGCGATTATTCATCCGGCGTAGCTTTGCAATTGGTAAAGAATATAAATAAGCGCCCCATAGAAATAGCAACTTTATTGGCAAAACAGCTGAATGTTTTATCCGGCGATGTTTTTGAAAAAATTGAGGCGGTCCAGCCGGGATTCATTAATTTTTTCATCAAAAAAGAATACTTGCAAAACCAGGTAAAGCAGATTTTAAAGCAAAAGGAAAAATTCGGGAACTTGGATATCGGAGAAAATAAGAAAGTTAACGTTGAATTCATTTCCGCCAATCCCACGGGCCCCTTAACCCTTGGAAACGGCCGCGGCGGTTTTTGCGGCGATGTTTTGGCGAATGTCCTGGCAAAAGCCGGCTACAGGGTCACCAGGGAATATTATATCAATGACCGGGGCGAACAGATCATTAAACTCGGCCATTCGGTATTGATGGATTCGGAGGCGGTTTATAAGGGCGATTATATAGAAAAATTAAACGAAAAATTCGTGAGCCGGAATTCGACGATTTCTCCGGAAAAGGTGGGAGACCGGGCCGCCAAATACATTCTGGAAGAAATGCTGAAGCCCGCGATAAAAAGGATGGGGGTCAAATTCGACGTCTGGTTCTCGGAAAAAACTTTGTATGAAGATGGTTCGGTTGACCGGGCAATAAAAGAACTGACGGCCAAAGAATATACTTATATAAGCGAGGGCGCGATATGGTTCAAGTCAAAGGACATAGACGACGATAAGGACCGGGTTTTAATCCGGGCCGACGGCATAAGGACTTATTTTGCTTCCGATATCGCTTATCTTATCAATAAATTCAACCGCGGGTTTGATAAATTATTTTTCTTCCTGGGGGCTGACCATTACGGATACGTGGCCAGGCTTAGGGCAGCCGTGGAGGTTCTGGGTTACAAAAAAGAACAGGTAGAGGCGATTGTGATGCAACTGGTTCGCTTGTTCAAAGACGGGCAGGAAGTAAGGATGTCTAAAAGGGAAGGAACATATATAACCATGGACGAGCTTTTAGACGAAGTAAGCGTGGATGCCGCCAGGTTTTTCTTTTTGATGCGCGGGGCCAACACTCATCTGAATTTTGACATGAATCTGGCAAAAGAGCAGTCATCGAAAAATCCGGTTTATTATGTGCAATACGGCCATGCCAGGATTTCCAGCATTTTAAGGAAACAAAAACCGTCTTTATTATCAAGGCCGGATTTCAAACTTTTGAAGGAAAAAGAGGAATTGGATTTGATAAAACAATTGATAAAAATTACGGAAGTTGTAGAAAGCATCTCCCAGGATTACCAAGTGCAAAGGCTGACACAATATTCAACCGAGCTCGCGGATGCCTTCCACCAATTTTATGAAAAATGCCGGGTTATTTCAGAGGATAAAAAATTGACCCAGGCGAGGTTGGCTTTGGTTTTGGCAACAAAAATCGTGCTGAAAAATACATTATCATTAATGGGCATATCCGCGCCCGAAAGTATGTAGCATGGAACTAATTTCAAAAATATTCTGGTTCATAGTCGTCGTGGTAATTTTATATGCCGGGTTTTTTATTTATGAAAAATTACAGGTTTCAAATAATCCTGTCACAGAAACAAGCACGGGCTTAAAAACAAATAATGTCGCCTTGCCGCCCGCTGCCAATCTGCAAACATACACTGACAAAAATTACAAATTTGAAATAAGTTACCCTCAAGATTTTTCTAAGGGTGCAACGGGCCAGGAGCCGCCTGAAGAAGGAGATATCCAGTATAATTTCGGAATTTCTGTTATGCCCTCAACTGCGGTTTTTGACCTTTCTGCCGATAGTTATAAAAACACGGGATTCAAGTCAGCTTATTTTTCCGTGGTTGATTATCAGGGTAAAAACAATATACCGAACTGCAAAAATTTTTTGCCGGCTCCGGACAATCAGAACAACAGAGTTAATGTGACTATAGACGGAAGAGACTTCTACCGCTATGACTGGTCAGACAATGCGATGGGCGGTCAAAGGGGTATTGGATATGTTTATTTCGGGAGTTATAATGATAAATGTATCATGATGGACGGGTTCTTGGATTATCGGGACGAGAGAGGATTTGCGGATAAGAATCCGCTTTATCTGGAGGATTCCGTAATAAAAGACATCCTTTCGAAATTTGACGATATGGCTAAAACATTTAAAACTTTTTAAACCCATTACAATGCCCAGGAAAAAACGCAAACATCCCAAACGGCATTTCCATTTAACGGCCTGGATGATATTCTTAGCCGTGGTTTTGGTAAGCATACTGGCTTTTTGCATATTCGTATCAGAGAGGAAAAATAACCTGAAAACGCCAAACTTCGATGATTATAAGGTTTCAGAAAATTTTTCAGGCCGAATGCCTGCGATAAATTATTCTAGCGATAATATTGCGCTAAATTATAAAAACCAGATTGAAGAACAGGCAAAAAAAGGAGTTAACTTCGCCGGCCATTTTGTTCTGGCCTTATGGAGCTGCGGGCAAAATTGTGAAACCGGCGCCATAATTAGCGCCTTGAATGGAAATATTTACGATTTGCCCATTGAAACAACTTGCGGGATAGACTTCAGGAAAGACAGCAAGTTGTTGATACTAAATTCAGGCGCGGATTGCGCTAAAGATTCGAAAGCGGCAAAACCGAGGTATTTTGTTTTCGGGGGATAAATGTAGCCATAAATGTTGTTCGCAAACCGCCTTCATAGAAGTAAGGCGGTTTTGTATTGAAAAAAGCCTTTAAAAATGTTAAGTTTTTATTATATGGCACTAAATTTTCCGGAACTGGAAAACAGAATACTTAAATTTTGGGAAGACAAGAAAATTTTTGATAAATTGCGCAAAAAGAACCAGGGTAAGGCCCGTTGGTCGTTTTTAGACGGCCCTATAACCGCTAATAACCCCATGGGCGTGCATCATGCCTGGGGCAGGACCTATAAAGACGTTTTCCAGAGATATAAGGCAATGCAGGGGTTTGAAGAGCGATATCAGAACGGTTTTGACTGCCAGGGCCTTTGGGTGGAGGTGGAGGTGGAAAAAGAGCTGGGATTCAAGGTTAAAAAAGACATCGAAACCTATGGCATCGATAAATTCGTGGAGAAATGCAAAGAGCGCGTGAGAAAATATTCGGCAATCCAGACTGCGCAATCAGTACGGCTGGGCCAATGGATGGACTGGGAGCATTCATATTACACGATGTCGGATGAAAACAATTATGCAATATGGGGATTTTTGAAAAAGTGTTATGAAAAAGGATATTTGTATAAAGGAAAAGACGCTGTGCCCTGGTGCCCCAGGTGCGGAACCGCCATTTCCCAGCACGAAATTTTGACCGAAGAATACAAAGAGCTGACCCATAAAGCCATTTATTTCAAATTGCCGATTGTCGGGAATAAAAATTTTGAGGGAGTTTCTTTCTTGGTTTGGACCACTACTCCTTGGACCTTGCCGGCAAATGTGGCCCTGGCGATACACCCTGATTTTGAGTATGGCTTGTTTACTAACGGCAAAGACAAGCTGATTTTACTGAAAGACCTGGGACCGAAAGTCCTTGATAAAGATTTTAAACTGGAAAAAATATTCAAAGCCAAAGACCTGCTCGGCCTGAAATATGAGGCGCCGTTTGATGATTTGGAAAGAGTTAAGAAGACTCCCCAAGAAAAATTGCACATTGTTGTTGATGCCAAAGACATGGTTACCGCTGAAGAAGGAACGGGCATTATCCATATTGCCACAGGGGCCGGGACAGAGGACTTCCGTTTGGGAAAAGAAAAGGGCTTGCCGGTTATCGAAGTGATCGGCGAAGACGCTGTTTATATGGATGGATTGGGCCAGTTTTCAGGGCAGAATGCCAAGTTGAAGCCGGAAATCATCCTGGATTATGTCCAAAATCTGAAAAACGGAAGATTTTTTTACAAGATAGAAAATTATACTCACCGCTACCCGACCTGCTGGCGGTGCAAGACCGAATTGGTCTGGCGGGCAGTGGACGAATGGTATATCAGGATGGACGAGCTGCGTGCGCCATTAATGGGGGCGGTAAAGACAATAAATTGGATTCCAAGTTTCGGCCTGGAAAGGGAATTAGACTGGCTGAAAAACATGGAAGATTGGCTGATTTCCAAAAAAAGATATTGGGGCTTGGCCTTGCCGATTTTTGAATGCAAATCCTGCGGAAATTTCGAGGTTATCGGATCGAAAGATGAATTGAAAAAACGCGCCGTTGAAGGATGGGATAAATTTGAAGGGAATTCTCCCCATCGCCCATGGGTGGATAACGTGAAAATAAAATGCTCAAAATGCGGAGAAACGGTTTCCCGCATCAAAGACGTGGGAAATCCCTGGCTGGATGCCGGCATTGTTTCTTTTTCCACTATTTCCGATGACAACCGGGCCGATAACATCCCTTATTTCCATGACAAAAAATCAGAATGGAAGAAATGGTTCCCGGTGGAAATGGTATGCGAATCATTCCCCGGCCAGTTCAAGAATTGGTTTTATTCCATTATTGTCATGTCAGTGGTTCTGGAAAATGTTGCTCCGGTAAAAACGATTTTCGGCTACGCTTCGGTGAAAGACGAAAAGGGCGAAGAAATGCACAAATCCAAGGGCAATGCCATTTGGTTCGATGAGGCGGTGGAAAAAATCGGGGCGGATGTTATGAGGTGGATGTACTCGAGGGCCAATCCTGCAGACAACCTTTTGTTCGGATATCATAATGCGGAAGAAATAAAAAGAAAGCTTTTGATTTTGCAGAACATTTTTGTTTTTTTTCTGACCTACGTTAAAAAAGAAGACTTCCCCAGGGAAGAAAAATTGGATTCGAAGAATATCCTGGACAAATGGATAATCTCCAGGCTCAACGGCCTGGTCCAATCGGTAGAAAAGAATCTTGATGGATATAATCCCGGTGTGGCGACTTTAGCGATAGAGGATTTTTTCATCAATGATTTTTCAATCTGGTATTTGAGGCGGTCCAGGGCAAGATTCCATAGCGAAGGCAATGACAAACAAGAAGTCATAAGAACTTTCTATTCCGTCTTTTTGAATTTATTGAAATTAATAGCCCCGATAATGCCGTTTTTTGCGGAAGATTTATACCAGCAACTGAAAAATGACTCGATGCCCGAATCCATACATCTTAATGGCTGGCCAAGCGTCGATAAGAAAAAAATCAATGAAGATCTGGACAAAAAAATGGTGAAAGTCAGGGAATTGGTAGCCAATGTCCTGGCGGATAGATCGGCACTGGGAATCAAAATAAGGCAGCCCCTGCCGGGATTGAAAATCAAAGACAACACCCTGGCAAAAGAAAAAGAATTGCTGGAAATAATAAAAGAAGAGCTTAACGTGAAAGAAGTGACATTTGACGCGAAATTAGGTAAAGACATTCAATTAAATACCGAGCTGACGGAAGAACTGAAAGAGGAGGGCAGGAAAAGGGAATTCTTGAGGACAGTGAAAAGCTTGAGGAAAGAGCTTAACCTCCAGTCGGCCGACTTTGTCTCCGTTCTTTACTCCACATTTGATATTGAGAACAAAAATGAAATTTTGAAAGAAGCCGGAGCTAAAGATTTTGTCAAAATTTCTGAGGGGGAAGAAATCCAATTTGATGCAAAAAAAGAAATTTTGATAGACGGCAAAAAAACACTGATAGGAATAAAAAAATAACAAGATAACCATAATAACAATTATGGCAGTATAACGTTATGGCAATATTAGATAAAAATTTTGGCGGAGGCTCAAACGGGCCGGCCAGTATGCCGAACCAATTTGGTGCAAAAAGCCAACCTCAAAAAAACGAATCGGCCAGCAAATACATCCCTCCTTATAATAAGCAGCCGGATTATAGAACCGGGCCGCAAATGCTAAAACCCTGGCAAAAGCAATCGGACATGCCGAGCATCGGATCGGGTTTTTCCGATATTTTAAAGGCGATGAAGAAGCAAAAAATAGCAGGCATCAGCGGCAAAGAGCCTGTCAAAAAGGAGCCCGTCAAAAAAGAGCAAATCCAGCCGAAAACCGGAGGGGAACCGTTTAAAAGGGTAGTTCCTGCCGCAGCCTCTCCAAAACCCAGCGGAAAGCCATTTTTAAAGCGCGGGGAAATAAGAAGCGAGTTGAGGAAAGATGCATGGGGAATACCATTGAAAGAAAAAGAAAAAATAATCCCTAAAAAATTTGGATCCTTTATCACCAAAACTGAAATGAAAAAATCAGAAAGATTACTGCATGGGCAATATCTGAAAAGCGGACAGTCTTTAAAACAAAGATCGATTACCCAAAAAGAAGAGAGGGCATTGAAGGAGATGGAAAAAGAGCTTAAATAAATTATGGCAGTTCTTTATAAAACCCAGGGTTTCGTGGTTAAAAAGTTTGACAGCGGAGAAACGGACAGGATTTTTACTGTTTTCAGCCGGGAATTCGGCAAAATAAAGATTAAAGGGAAAGCCATAAGGAAGATAACGTCTAAATTGAGGGCAGGTACAGATACATTCTGCATTTTAGAAATAGAATTTATCCAGGGGAAAAACCAAAAAACCCTGACCGACGCGGTTATTTCAGAAAAATTCGGGAATATAAAAAAAGACCAGATTAAGATAAAATTTGGCCGTCGGATACTCCGCTCGCTGGACAGTCTGCTGGGATTCGAACAAAAAGAGGGAAAAATATGGGATTTGGCAAAAGAAGTTTTTGAAAAATTAGATTATTATAATTTGTCTGCTGCCCATTATTCTCTGCTTTATTATTATTTTTTATGGAATCTTTTTTCCATTTTAGGCTACCATCCGGAGTTATTCCATTGCGCGGTTTGCGAAAAAGAATTGAATCCAGGCGTAATTTGTTTTTCATCTGACGAAGGCGGGGCGGTATGCGAATTATGTATGGGCAAAACAAAAGATGTCAGGAAAGTTAACGCCGACCTGGTTAAAATATTGCGCTTGATATTGAAAAGAGATTGGAATATTTTGCCGAAATTAAAATTACAGCCCTTTTCCCAAAGAATGCTCCAAGATGTTTCTGACAATTATTACCGTCATCTTTTATCCATACATTTATCAGAGGAACAATTAAAAAAAGAGCAAAGCCCGGCATAATAATTTTTTTCCGCCGTTGGCGGATTCTAAAAATATGAAAAGAAAAAATTTAATAATTTTAATATTAGTGTTGGTAGTATTTTTAGTTTTGCTCGGTTATTTGTACTATCAGGGCCAGGGCTTTTCCAAAGAGTCGCTGGATATACAAGTCCTCGGACCGGCCAATGTGCAAGCTGGCGACCAAATCACTTACACTGTCAGATATAAAAACAACAGTAATTTCATCTTGCAGGGTCCGAAATTATCTTTTGAATATCCGCAATATACAGTTCCAGACAGCGGGAATGTCATGGAAACAAAAAATTTAAATGACATACACCCCGGCGACGAACAAGTTATGCAATATAAAGCCAGGCTTTTTGGCGCGGAAAAAGATGTAAAAATCGCCAAAGCCTCGATATCTTACACTCCTCAAAATCTTTCAGCTCAATACGAATCGGATGCAACATTATCCACGACGATAAATTCGGTCCCTTTGAATTTAAGCTTTGACCTGCCCTCAAAACTGGAAATCGGCAAGGATACCCAGTTCTCTTTGAATTATTTTTCCAATATCGATTACCCACTGAACAACCTGAAAATCACGATTACCACCCCCGGCAGTTTCATCTTTTCCAGCTCTAAGCCGGAAAGCCTGGATAACACTGAATGGGATATCGATAGTTTGAAAAAAACCCAAGGTGGCAGGATAAATATTTCAGGCAGGCTGAATTCTAATCCCGGAGATAATTTAACTTTTGAGGCCAAAATCGGGATTTGGGAGAATGGTGATTTTGTTTTATTAAAAGATACCACCAGTCAGGTCCAGGCCATGGGTTCGCAGCTTTCCATAACCCAGAAGGTTGACGGCGCACCGGATTACGTCGCTTCTCCGGGAGAGAATCTCCACTATGAAATTTATTTCAAAAATACGAGCACCAGCCCGTTTAAAAATTTATACGTGACAGACAAATTGGATGGCGAAGAATTTGATTTATCTTCCCTGAATGTCACTTCCGGCCTGGTCCGGCCGGATGATAATTTGATAGTTTGGGATTGGAACAATAACCAAAGTTTGAAAAAATTAAATCCGGGGCAAGAGGCAAAAGTTGAATTTTACGTAAAATTGAAAGACAACTGGCCGGTCTCTACGACAAAACCGAATAATACCATTTTGAACAATAAAATAACCGTAGGAGACATAAGCCAGGAATTTACCACAAAAGTAAATTCAAAATTGATAGTTTTGCAGCTAGGCGCTTACCAGGATGACGGACTCTTCGGCAATTCCGGACCGCAGCCGCCCGTGGTCGGCCAGTCAACGACCTATACGATAAACTGGCAGGTTCAGAATTTCTACAACGATGTAAAAAATGTTAAAGTTAAGGCAATTTTAGCCCCGGGAGTCACATTGACCGGCAAGATTCTGCCAAGCAATGAAGTTTCCAATTTTTCCTTAGATAGCGCCAGCCGCCAGATTGTCTGGACAGTGGCGGATACTCTGCCGGCAGGCACCGGGACGTCTTCCACCGCGCCGGGGATCAATTTCCAGATTTCTTTTACGCCGGGCCTTAACCAAGCCAGCCCGATGCCGTTGATCAGCAAGTTGGAAATTACCGGTGAAGACCAGTATACGGGCAAAACGATTGATTGGCAGGGCCCTTCGCTGGATACCAGCTTTTCCAGCAACAGCCAGATCAACAATTCCAGCGGGACCAGTAATATAAATAATACATTAGACTACTAATTTTTTAAAAAAATATGGCAAAACAAATAAAAGAGGAAAATAATTTAATGGATAAAATAGTTTCCTTGGCAAAAAGGCGGGGATTTGTTTTCCCGGGATCGGAAATATATGGGGGTCTGGCCAATTCGTTCGATTACGGACCATTGGGAGTTGAATTGAAAAATAATATAAAGAATCTCTGGTGGAAGCGTTTCGTCCATGAACGGGATGACATGGTCGGCATAGATGCGGCACTGATTATGAATCCGAAAGTCTGGGAAGCGTCGGGACATCTTAAAAATTTTTCTGATCCGCTTGTAGAATGTAAAAAATGCCACCATAGATTCAGGAAAGATTCGCTTGAAAAGGACAAATGTCCGGATTGCGGAGGAGGATTGACCGAACCAAGGCAATTCAACCTGATGCTGAAAACATTTTTAGGCCCCGCCGAAGATGCAGCAAGCACGGTTTATTTCAGGCCGGAGACCGCCCAGGCGATGTTTGTCGATTTTAAAAACGTTTTAGATACGGCAAGGAAAAAACTTCCTTTCGGCATCGCCCAAGCCGGAAAAGCTTTCAGGAATGAAATAACTCCGGGAAATTTTATTTTCCGTACAAGGGAATTCGAACAGATGGAAATAGAGTATTTTATCAAAGAGCAAGACTGGGAAAAAACATTTGAAATGTGGAGGAAAGAAATGTGGTCTTGGATGACAGATGTTTTGGGCTTGGAAGATAAAAAAATCCATGAATTGGACGTGCCGGATGGCGAAAGAGCGCATTATTCCAAAAAAACAATTGACTTCGAATATGATTTCCCTTTCGGCAAAAGCGAGCTTTACGGCCTGGCTTACCGCACGGATTTTGATTTGAAGAACCATTATCCCGAAGCGCCATACGAAGACGCCGAATCTAAAGAAAAGCTTTATCCCCACGTAATAGAACCTACATGGGGCGTAGACAGGTCGGTTTTGGCCGTACTTTGCGAATCATATACAGAAGAAGCTGAAAGGGTTGTTCTGAAGCTAAAACCCAATTTGGCGCCGTATAAAGCGGCTGTATTCCCGCTTTTAAGGAACAAGCCCGAATTAGTGAACAAGGCCCGGGAAATATATGATAATTTGAAAAAAGAATTTACGGTAATTTTTGACGACAGGGGCAATATCGGGAAACGCTATTACAGCCAGGATGAAATCGGCACGCCATTCTGCATAACTGTTGATTTCGATTCTTTAGAGAAAGGCGACGTTACTTTGAGAAACCGCGACACAATGAAACAAGAAAGGGTAAAAATTTCTGAATTATCCTCTAAAATCCGTCAACTCTTGGGATAACGGAATTTTATGAAATATAAAATATTATTATCTAACATAGCCTACTTCAGCGGCTGGAACGGCTCTATCCGAGAATATATTTTTAAGAGCTACAGGCATATTTTACCCTCGAAAAAGAGAATCGGCCAGATAATCAATGAATTCAAAGATATAGTTGCCGCAGAAAAGCCGGACCTTATTTGCCTGGTAGAAATACGGAAAAAACAGATAGAAATGCTTACGGACAAAGAATATAAATTTTATGAAGTTGAAACGAAATACGCGCCCGGAGGCCTGGCAAGAAAAGTGCCCATTATAAGAAAACAGGGCAACGGGTTCATTTCCAGAGAAAAAATAAACTTCAAAAAATTTTTCATAAAAAGCGGAGTCAAAAGATTGGTTTATATATTAGATCTGCCCGGTGGGATAAAATTGATACTTTTCCATTTCGCGCTTGCAAGGAACACCAGAAAAAAACAATTCAAAGAGATAGCGGATATCGCAAGGGGGATGAAAAGCCTGATAATATGCGGCGATTTCAATATTTTCAAGGGCATTTCCGAAATAGAACCCTTGATAAAAGACTTAGACCTGAATTTGTGCCAGAAAGAGCCTACTATACCAGCTTTCCGTCCGAAAATGCCATTCGACCTTTTTTTGGTTTCAAAAAACATTAAAACAGAATCAAAGGTCATCCAATCCCAGATATCCGACCACCTTCCTGTTGTTCTGGAAATAGACATATGAAAATAAAAACAGCTGATAAAATCACAATTGTCAGGATAGCCGTAGCTGAAATCAGCTTTATTTTTTTTATTTCCGGGTATTTGAAAACCGGCCTGTCCCTATTCTTGGCAGCCGTAATTTTGGATATAATAGACGGACGGGTTGCCAGGATGTTGAAGCAAGATTCCCGCGAAGGTGTGCTTTTGGATGTTATGGCCGACAAAATAATCATAATAAGCGCATTCTTGACGGCAGGGGTTAAAATTAATTTTGTCTTTTTTTATTTGGGCCTTTTGATGCTCCTCCGGGAGAATTCTATGGATGCAATGAGGTTTATCACAATATTGAAAGGGCAAGCAGTGCTGACAGACAGGCTAAGCAAAACAAAATATATACTTTACATTGTGTCCGTGCTAGGGATCATGGTTAATGCCGCTTTTTTGGATAATAACTTATATCTGCAGAATATTGTGGCTGTTTTTGCCATAGTCGTGATGGTATTTGCCTATGTGACCTGGGTAAGGTTCTTTATTTTAAATAAAAAAAGCATTGTTCAATAAATATGAACAGGGCCAAAAATTTTTTTCTCGAGGCGGCCAAAACGGCGAGAGAGAAGAAAGATACTTTTATCCTGCCGCTGACAAAATTGCTGGATTTTCTTAATATCTCCCCATGGCAGATAACTTTTTTTTCATTTATTTTGGGCTTGTGTGCCGCAGCATCTTTACAGTTTTCGAAAAATATTTTCATAGCGCTGATATTGGCGCATTTTTTATTGGATGGCATTGACGGCCCCCTTGCCAGATATAAAAAAATACAATCGGGCAGGGGCTGGTGGATAGATTATTCGTCAGACAGGATAGTCGGTTTATCAATCATAGTTTCCACAATTTTCATTTTAAAGCAGAATCATTATGCCATTGCCCTCTTGTTCTTATATGTCTTAAACAATGCCTTATATCTTTTAAGGAAAAAAGATTATCAAATAATACATTTCGAGATATTGTTATATTATCCATTGCTTTATATAGATCTGAACCTAGGGACAATATTTTATTTTTGGGTATCCATTGCAAATTTGTTTATTATAGCCATATGGTTCTTAGTTTTGAATTTTAAGAAAGTTAAAAATATATAAAATGCAATCCATTGATTTTATAAAAATATTTTGGTTTTTTCTGCCGGCTGGGACAGCCAATATGAGCCCGGTTATTTTCAAGTTCGTTAATTTTTTAAATTTTCCCGTTGATTTCAATAAAAAAATCGGAGGTAAGCCGATTTTCGGCCGGAACAAGACATATCGCGGGTTTTTTTTCGGCATAGTCGCCTCAATCTTTATCGTTTTTTTGCAAGCATCAATTTATCCTGGTTTCCGGACAGTTTCTTTGGTTGATTACTCTTCGGTGAGTTTCTGGATTTTAGGTTTTTTATTGGGTTTCGGGGCGCTTTTCGGAGATTTGGTCAAAAGTTTTTTTAAAAGGCAGCTTAACATCCCATCCGGAAAAACATGGGCTCCGTTTGACCAGATCGACTGGATAATAGGGGCGGTTGTTTTTGCCTGTTTCTATATAAACTTGTCCGTCGATCAGATCGTAGTTGCCATAGTAATGTTCGGGTTATTGCATCCCATTGTCAATTTAACAGCGTATTTTTTAAAAATAAAAAATAATAAATTTTAAATGATATTTTTGCCATCATATAAATTTGATAACTTGGCCGGAATAGATATTGATTTTTTTTCCGGAAGCGATTTGATAATTTTTGACGTTGATAATACGCTGGTTTTTGTTGAAACCACGGAAACCAAGAAAGAAGTGGTTGACTGGTTTGAGAGGATAAGTAATAAATACAGGTGCGTTTGCCTATCAAATAGCCGGACAATAAACAAAAGAAAAGGAAAAATCGAAGGTTTATTGGGGTGCACTATTTTTTTAAGCAAATACAAAAAGCCGTTCAGGAGGCCGTTTGATGAGATACTCAAGAAATATAATTTGAGCCGCAATAATAAGATTTTTATGGTCGGGGATAAAATTTTGCCGGATATCTTATTCGGTAATCTGAACGGAGCCAAGACAGTCTTGGTCGGCCGGCTGACGGACAAAGAAACCGTTTTGGTTAAAACGCAAAGGCTTTTCGAAAATTTTTTGCTTAAATTTTTTGCCCTTTTGGGTTATAATACTTGAATTACAATTAAAAAATAAAATTTATGTTTAAAAAAGATGTTTTAAAAAACGGATTAAGGATAATCACCGTTCCCATGAAAAGCGCCGAGGCGGTCACTTTTTTGGTTCTGGTGGGGACGGGCTCAAAATATGAGACGAAAGACATCAATGGCATATCACATTTCCTGGAGCACATGTTTTTTAAAGGCACTAAAAACAGGCCGGATACCCTGGCTATAGCCGAAACGCTTGACCGGGTTGGCGGAGAATATAATGCCTTTACTTCTAAAGAGTTTACCGGTTTTTGGGCGAAAGTAGCTGCCCAGCACCAGGATGTGGCGCTGGAATGGATTTCCGACATCCTTTTGAATTCCAAATTTGACGCAGACGATTTGGAAAGGGAAAAGGGCGTAATCACCGAGGAAATCAATATGTATCTCGACACTCCTACGGCTTACGTGAGTGATCTTTGGGACAAGCTGCTTTACGGCGACCAGCCTGCGGGATGGAGGGTAATCGGCGAAAAGGAAAATATAACAGGGATGAGTAGGGAAAAAATTACAGATTACTTCAAAACCCACTATTCTTCTTCAAACACATTAGTTTCTGTTGCCGGAAATATAAATTTAAAGACGGTTTTGGGAAAAATCAAAAAAAGATTCGGAGCCATCAATACTGCAAATCCTCGGACGAAAGTCAAAGTGAATGAATCCCAGAAAGATCCCCAAAGCCTGGTCTATTCCAAGCAAACCGACCAAACCCACCTTTGCCTGGGAGTAAGGGCGTATGACATATTCCATCCTCAGAGGTACGCCCTGGGACTTTTGGCGACAATCTTGGGGGGAAATATGAGCTCCCGCCTTTTCATCGAAGTCCGGGAAAAACGGGGCTTGGCTTATTATGTCCGCACAGCAATCGATGCCACCACTGATACGGGGGCTTTGGTCACTTCGGCCGGCGTTGACAATAAAAATGTAGAGGGGGCTATCAAGGCCATACTGAGCGAATATAAATCCCTTAGGGAAAAGCCGATAACAAAAGAGGAACTACAAAAAGCCAAGGATTATCAAAAGGGCGGATTGTCTTTGTCTTTGGAATCTTCTGACAATCAAGCCTCTTTCTATGCCGACCAGGAATTATTAAAAAAAGAAATTTTGACTAAAGAAGAAATGTTCAAAAAGATTGATAAAGTCACAACAAGTGATATAAAGAAGGTAGCCGAGGATATTTTCAAGCCCGAAAAGCTTAATTTAGCCTTGATCGGTCCGTATAAAGAAAAAGAAAGGTTTAATAAACTTCTTTCATTATAAAAATGGAATCATCCCATCAAACACTGGATATTTCATGGGAAGCGATTTTAAAGGTCTGCCTGGCTGTTTTTATTTTTTATCTGGTATATCTTGTCAAAGATGTCGTTATCTGGTTTCTTTTCGGATTGATAATTTCCGTTTTGTTGGATCCGGCAATCAAACTTTTAAAGCGTTTCCATATACACCGGGTTTTAGCTGCCATTATAACGTACCTCTTAATATTTGGGGTGTTGGGCCTTTTAATTTATTTTACTGCCCCCATCCTGGTTGATGAGATAAAGCAGTTCTCACAGATGATTCCGCAGTATTTCCAGGAAACGAATTCCATATTCAGGGCGCTGAAAATTGAATCGCTCCAAAGCATAGAAAATTTCACAGATACGGTGACAAATAACCTGGAACAGATTTCTTTGAGTGTATTTAATGCCATTGCGGCTTTCTTCGGAGGCGTTGTTTCGGCATTTTTCATCTTATCAATCGCTTTTTTCCTGTCATTGGAGGAAAACGGCATAGAAAAGTTTTTAAAGCTCCTTACGCCTAAAAAATATGAAGAATCGGTTCTGGCGATTTTCGAGAAATGCGAGGATAAGGTTTCCGGCTGGTTCGGCACAAGGATCCTGGCGTGTTTGTTCGTGGCGATATTCTCTTTTGTCGCGTTTATTTTTTTCGACGTGAAATACGCCTTCATATTGGCCTCGATAGTCGGCATTTTGAACTTTATCCCATTCCTAGGGCCCCTTATCGCAACAGTATTGCTTATTCTCCTGGTCTGGGTTTCAGACGGCTTATTGAAAGCCCTTCTCGTGGTTTTGGCCTTCACACTCGTGCATCAGATAGAAAGCAATATTATTTCCCCGGTTTTAACAAAAAAGTTTCTGGGCGTTCCCGCCATTTTGGTTTTGATTTCTTTGGTCGTCGGTTGGGAGATACTCGGATTCCTGGGCGCTATATTCTCCGTGCCGGTTTTCGGCATTATTTATGAGTTTACCAAGGAATTTTTAGAGAAAAACAAGGAATTAAATTAAAAAAGCAAGGAGGAAGATAACGACGGATATTTGGGAAAAAATTCTCCATTTATCGGAGATTTTTTTGTATTTGAAAACATGGATTTTCTGGTGCAGGCCATAGTGCCATTTCAAAAATCTGTTGTTGGGATAAACGAAATATATAAAAGTTATTATATCCGGCAATATGCCGCAGAAACAAACAAGGGCTAAAATATAATAATCAGTTCCTTTTGCCAGGTGTATCAATATGATAAAAAATATTCCGGCAAAGAAATCCATTCCTACTTTTAAAAAATCCGGTTTAGATTCCTTCCATTTTTTTGCTTCAATATTTTCGATGGAATATTCGTTATGCGGCAGGAAATCAAGCAAATAATGGCCAAGAAAGGCCAAAATCAAGGCCAAAGGCAAAAAATTTATCTTTGTCGCTATAACCCCGGAAACCACTAAATGCGGTATTAAAATCATTGATTTTGAGCTAAAATAAGATAATATAATCTATTATGCCTAAAAAAGAAAAAAAATTCTATATCACCACCAGTATTCCTTATACAAATGCCTCCCCGCATATAGGTTTTGCGTTAGAAGCTATTCAGGCCGATGTTTTGGCCAGATACCATAAATCTTCAGGGGAAGACACGTTTTTCTTGACAGGCACCGACGAACACGGCATCAAAACACTCAGGGTGGCAAGAGAAGCCGGCAAGGAGCCAAAAGAATTCGCCGATGAAGTTTCCGGGAAATTCCGGGAGTTGACCAAGGCGTTAAATCTTTCTAACGACGATTTTATCCGCACTACCGACGAAGAAAGGCACAGGCCGGCAGTAGAAAAAATCTGGAAACAGCTCGATAAAAACGGCGATATCTATAAAAAGAAATACAAAGGATATTATTGTCCCGGATGCGAGGCATTTAAGACCGAAAGAGAGATAATCAACGGCAAATGCATAATCCATAAAAAAGAAGTGGAGCCGGTTGAAGAAGAAAATTATTTTTTCCGGCTGACAAAATATATCGACCAGATTAAAAAGGCAATTAATGGCGGCGAATTGGATATCGTTCCCGAATCAAGAAAAAATGAAACCTTATCTATGCTTGACCAGGGGTTGGAAGATGTCAGCTTCTCCAGGAGCAAGGATAAGTATTGGGGATTTCCCGTCCCCGGGGATGAGTCGCAAGTTATGTATGTCTGGTGCGATGCCCTGCCGAATTACGTTTCGGGCATTGGCTATACTTTCGATCAGAAAAAATTCAAGCGCTATTGGCCGGCCGATGTCCATTGCATTGGCAAAGACATAATGAAATTCCACACGATTTTTTGGCCGGCAATGCTTTTGTCTTTGGGATTGGAGCTTCCTAAAACTGTTTTTGTGCACGGATTCATAACCGCCGACGGACAGAAAATGTCCAAGTCCCTGGGAAATGTCGTTGACCCTTTTGAACTGGTTAAAAAATATGGCGCGGACGCCGTAAGGTATTATCTCTTGAGGGAAATTTCCGCCGCTGACGACGGTGATTTTTCGCTTGAAAAATTCAAAGCGCTGTATAATGCGGATTTGGCCGGAGGGGTCGGAAATTTATTGGCCAGGGTTAAAAAGCTGGCAGATAATTTAAGCGTGAAACCAGGAAAAAATATCCAGAACAATGAATTAGAAAAAGAGATTGAAAAAACTGAAAAAGATTATAAAAAGTCATTGGAAAATTTCAAATTCAATGATTCTTTAAAATCAATCTGGGATTTGATTGCCTGGTGCAATAAATATATAGATGAGAAAAAACCCTGGGAAAGCAAAGACGTAAACGTCATTTCAGATTTATTATTGGCTCTAGATAAAATCAGCCAGTTCGTCCTGCCTTTCCTGCCGGAAACTTCAGAAAAAATTGCTGGACAGCTAAAGAATAAAAAATCCCAACCGCTTTTCCCGCGGTTGAAATAAAAGGGGCACATATTTAGTCAGGGCATAAACCTTGACTTTTTATTTATAAATGGTAGATTATTAAATTGGGCAAAGTGCCTAAAATCGGCCGCGGATTTCAGCGGCAAGCACATTCAAGGAGGAACCAACCATGTCTAATAGCATGCTTGGGGGAGGGCGCGATAGAGTGCTTTGCGAAGCACGTAAACCACTCAAACAGTTTCGCGCGATGTTGTGTGGACCATCCGGTCCAGAGGCACTAGAAGCCTTCAAACGTTTTCTTCGCAAGGAGAAAAATCCTTGGAGCAGATGGAGGATTTGGAAAACCATCAAGCTCGGCGACATCAAAAGCACTAAAGAACTACGTAAGGCCATTATCGCTGCTGGAATGGGATTCATGGATGAAGCCAAAGAATTGCTCGATGACAGCAGGTTTACGGTGGCCGAACGGGAAACAGAAGTGGATCTCGTGGTCGCTTCTGGCTTCGAATTGGGCTTTAATAATCTGAATGATGCGCCCATAACTTCGTGCAGCGAAATATATGCTCGGGCCAAAACTCTTGGATTGGAGTTGTGCCCCGCAGAAGTAGGCCCACAATTGCGGTTGCAGTATAAAGATCAGCCGAGAGATGAAACGCTAACGATCGCCATGGGCGAATTTTATGACGTTATCCATGATAACTGTAAGACCTTCTATGTCAGCGGTTATTATAATGCGCTAGGACAAACCTCTGGTGGTTCTTATGGTTTCAGGGACGTCCGTGTTAAGTGGGTGTTCGTTCTTCCTCGCAAGTAAGTTTTTTTCCTCGTTTTTAGTGCAGTGCCTCGCGTATTCAGTTGCGTGAGGCATCTTTTTTTGGTAGAAATAATTTATGCTGTTCGATACCCACGCGCATCTGAATTTCCTGGCATTTGAAAAGGATCTGGATGAAGTCATAAAACGCACTCAAAAAGAGGGCGTTTTGGCAATAAATGTCGGTTCAAAATACGGGAATAGCAAAAAAGCAATCGAGATAGCTGAAAAATATGAGGGGATGTACGCAGCCATCGGTTTACATCCAATCCATTTAAGGGAGGGTATTTTCAAGATGAAGCACGACCCGGAAGAAGAAGCCGAGATAAAAGTTAATGAGGATGATTTTAATATTGATAAATACAGGGAATTAGCCAAATCTTCAAAGAAAGTCGTGGCTATCGGAGAGATAGGCTTGGATTATTACTACCGGCCAAAAACTAAGACAAAGCTGGAAGAATTCAAGAACCGCCAGAAAGAATTTTTCATAAAGCAATTAAACCTGGCCAAGGAGATGGATTTGCCGGTTATTTTCCATTGTCGTATGGCTCATAAGGACGTGATTGAAATTTTGAAAAATTATTCCGGCCTACGGGGAGTGATGCATTGTTTCACTGGAAGTGTTGAAGAAGCCCAGGAATACCTCAAAATGGGTTTTTATATCGGCGTTAACGGAATTATTTTCAAACTGCCGCTGGATGAAGTTATAAAACAGATTCCTATAGATAAGATTCTGGTTGAAACCGATTGCCCATACCTGACGCCTCCTGAAGCGGGGATAGAAAGGAACGAGCCGATTTTTGTAAAATATGTGGTTAAAAAGATTGCGGAGTTAAAGGGCCTGCCGGAAGACGAAATCGCGGAAAAAACCTTGACCAATACCAAAGCATTGTTTAAGATATAAATAAACATTATTAACAAACATTAATTAACTCTTTGGTTGCGAAATTGAAATTTTCTCAGAATACTCCTGTTTCGTAATTCAAAGAAATATATAAATATATGGCAAGAAGAGGACCTGACTCGGCTCCAGCCGAGGAGCCACAAATAGAAACAGAAGTAACACAAGACGAAGCGGCTAAAACTATTCCTGGTACTTCAAGCAAGTTAAGGGCGAAAGTGAAGCCGGATTACTGGCCTGGTAGTAAGGAAAGCGTTAAAGCGAAAGCAGAGGAAGTAGAAGCAGGATCAGAGGATGACCCATTAATGGCAAGCACAAAGTCAGGGAGAAGACCAGAGCCAGAACATTGGGCTGGCAGCGCAGAAAGCACGAAAGCAGTGGCAGAAAGGGCTAAGAAATACGAAAAGGAATCTAAATAAAAGCCAGAGTCCATAAAACAATCAGTAAAAACGATAAAAAGAGCCAGTGCATTAGTGCGCTGGTTCTTTTAGTTTGCGGACAAAAAGTGTCTATAATAATATCATTTAATACTGTATAAAGCTTGCATTTTTATTATATTTGTTGTATTATATTGACAGTTGAGCCTTGCCTAAATTTAGTGTTTGCACACTGACAATTAAGAGAACTAAAAGGAAGGAGGTGCGTGATGAAAAACGAAACTGGGTCGCAGAATGCGACATCGGCCATGATGGCCGGAGGGACAAGATTGGCTAGAGAAATAGGTTGCTACGGCAACAGATTTGACCAGCCAGGCAGTCCACAGTATAAGGCGATGGAAGAAGTTGGACGATTATTAGCTCAAAGAGGATACAAAGTTAAAGTTGGTGGTTGTGGCGGAGCGTTTGAAGCTGTTGCCAAGGGGGTCAGGTCTGTTCCCTCTGGCGAGGCCATAGGTTACGTTACCACCCTTACAAGTGGGCGGAATCCGTATCTGACATCAGAGATAAGCTGTTATGGCCAAAATTGCGGCATTTCATCATCTATAGAATTGCAGGATGGCATAAAGAATGCCGGCGTGCTCTCTGCTGGCGGATTCATATTTTCCGCCGGCGGCGGGCCTGAGGAAATGGCCGCTCTGATGACAGCCATCACGGGCAATACTAAAGGATGGTGGCCTCATCGCAAGCGCATTGCTATCCTGAAGGTTTCAGGTGGCATCAAAGGTTGGGATTTGCAAACTTTTTTCAGCCTTTGTGAGTTAAAGTTACTTCCTAAAATAGCGCAGGCCTTTTTGGGTTTTTGTAATAGTCCTAAGGCCGCGGTTGACTGGGTTGATTATGTCACTCCTTAAGCACAAACCAGATTTCCTTCCTTCAAAGCTGACGCAAGTCGGCTTTTATTTTTTAAAAAATAAGCCAGCCGTTAAGCTGGTTTTTCGTTTCTGTTAAGCAGTTGCATGGCAAAGATATGAAGCTTGTCGAAAAGCTGTAACTTGCTTACAAAAACATCGGCGGGATGGGAAATTATGTCCTGGTTGCTCATAAGGATCACCGGGATGCTCGGATATTTTGATTTGATCCATCTGATCAATTCGATGCCGGTCATCCCCGGCATATTGAAATCAGTGATCACCAAGTCAGGAACGATGGCCTGGATATTCTTTTGGGCCTCTGTTCCGTCATTAGCCTGTATCACTATATTCCCATCTATATTATAGAGGAGCATAGCCGCTAAATCCCGTAATTCGGGATCGTCGTCTACGACCAATATTTTGGCCATATCTGGCCTCCTTTCCCATATTGGCATGGTTGTAAAAGGTCCTTTTTATTTATAATATTTTATAAAAATTTGTCAATGAATTATAAAATCAAAAAAAATAAACCAACAGTCAGGTTGGTTTTTGTATCATCGGATTATGAGGTTGGTTTTTGCCTCAACAAATCTAAAATATTTTGTATGGATTGCGCGATTTCTGCAATCCTGAAAGGTTTCGTGACATGGTCGTGGGCAAAAGGATGCCGAGTCCCTCCTCCGGTTATTAAAATCACCAATATCTCCGGATGGAACTTTTTTATCCAGTTGATCAGGACGGTGCCATTTATCTCCGGCATATCATGGTCAGTAATAACTATATTAACTGGCGGATTTGCATTTTGGATTATATCTTGGGCTTCTTTGCCGTTAACAGCCTGGATTGCGACGTGCTCATCGTCGGCAAAACATGAGTCGATTATAAGTTCTCTTATAGCCTTCTCATCATCAACAATCAAAACCTTGGCCACGGCGTGCCTCCTTCCAAAAAAAACGGAAAAAAGAAAAAAAGAACTCCTTCATTTATAATATAATAATAAACAATTGTCAATCTTTCTCTATATGGCTACTTGTGGTAAGATTAAAAATTAAACATTTATGAAATACAATCCGTCAAAAATTGAGCGGAAATGGCAGAATTTCTGGGAAAAGAATAAGTTCTACCAAGCCAAGGACTCGGCCAAGTCCAAGTATTATTTTTTAGTTGAATTCCCTTATCCATCCGGCGACGGCCTGCATGTCGGGCACGTAAGAAGTTATACGGCTCTGGACGCCCTGGCGAGGAAGAAAAGGATGCAGGGATTCAATGTTTTATATCCCATGGGCTGGGATGCTTTCGGTTTGCCGGCTGAAAATTACGCCATAAAAACAGGCATACATCCTTCAATAACGGTTAAGAAGAATATCGCTACTTTCAAAAAGCAAATGCAAAGCCTGGGCTTGTCTTTTGACTGGTCGCGGGAGATAAATACAACAGACCCGAAATATTACAAATGGACGCAATGGATTTTCCTCCAGCTTTTCAAGAATGGCCTGGCTTATAAAAAGAAAATGGCGGTCAACTGGTGCCCGAAAGACAAGATTGTCCTGGCCAATGAGGAAGTTGTAGACGGAAAATGTGAAAGGTGCGGCACTGTCGTGGAAAGGAGGGAAAAAGAGCAGTGGATGCTGGCAATAACAAAATATGCCGATCGATTGATTTCTGATTTGGACACGGTTGACTATCTGGAAAAAATAAAAACCCAACAGATAAACTGGATAGGCAAAAGTTTTGGCACGGAGGTGGATTTTAAACTGGAGAAAGGCGGCAAAAAAATTACTGTCTTTACCACTAGAGTAGACACTATTTTTGGAGTGACAGCCGTGGTCTTGGCGCCGGAGAATCCTCTTGTGAAAGAAATCGTGACAAAGGAAAACCAGGCTGAAGTTGATGAATATATCAAGGCTTCCAACGCCAAAAGCGAATTTGAGAGGACAAAACTCGAAAAGGAAAAAACAGGAGTTTTCAGCGGCTCATATTGCATAAATCCTTTGAATAACGATAAGGTGCCGATCTGGGTGGGAGATTATGTAATTGCCACTTACGGGGGCGGGGCAGTGATGATGGTGCCGGCCCATGATGAAAGGGACGGCGAATTTGCTAAAAAACTCAACATCCGAATAAAAGAGGTTGTAGCCCCATATAGAAAAGACAATCCTCGCGAAGACAAGAAAACAGAAAAAAGGGACGTTGTAACAGCCATAGTAAGGAACCCCAAAGATGAAACTTATCTTTGCTTGGAGTGGCAGAATACCGAATGGAAGTCATTCCCCACTGGAGGTATTGATGGCGATGATCTGGTGACTGCTGCAAAAAGGGAAGTAAGGGAAGAAACCGGCTATAAGAATCTGAAATTTATCCGTCAGGTCGGCGGTTCGGTTTTCGCCGAATTTTACAGGCCCCATAAGGACTCCAATGTTTTTTCTCATTTCAAATATTTGTTGTTTGATCTGGAAAACGACCAACAGGATGCGGTGGAGGACAAGGAAAAAAACCAGCACAAGCCCGTGTGGATCAAAAAAGAAAAAGTTCCGTCTTATCTCAACGTTTGGAACCAGCGGCTTATTTGGAATATTTACCTTAATGGCGAATCAGCTTATTGCGACGACGGTATCTTGGTGGATTCAGGGAAATATTCCGGCCTTAAATCGGACGATGCCCGGGAACAGATAACCAACTGGCTTTTTGAAAAAAAACTGGGTAAAAAGACCATCCAATATAAACTGCGCGACTGGATTTTTTCCCGCCAGCATTATTGGGGCGAGCCTATCCCGATTATCCATTGTGAAAAGTGCGGCATGGTCCCGGTGCCGGAGAAAAACCTGCCGGTTGAGTTGCCATTCGTTAAAAAATACGAACCCACAGGCACGGGCGAGTCGCCTTTGGCAGGCATTAAGGAATGGGTTAATGTAAAATGCCCAATTTGCAAAGGCCCGGCTAAACGGGAAACTGACACCATGCCGAACTGGGCCGGCTCTTCCTGGTATTTCATGCGCTATATAGATCCCAAGAACAATAAATCCTTGGCTGACCCGAAAAAACTGAAATACTGGATGCCGGTGGATTGGTATAACGGCGGAATGGAACACACCACGCTCCACCTTTTATATTCGAGATTCTGGTATAAATTTTTGTATGATATTAAAGTGGCCCCGCAACCTGAGCCTTACGCCAAAAGGAGTTCCCATGGCATGGTTTTGGCTCATGACGGCCGCAAGATGTCCAAATCTTGGGGAAACGTTATAAATCCCGACAGCGTGGTGAAGGAATACGGGGCAGACACTTTAAGGGTTTACGAAATGTTCATGGGACCTTTTGACCAGATGATTGCTTGGGATACCAATGGCATTGTCGGTTGCCGCCGGTTTTTGGACAGGATGTGGAATTTGGTTTCAGTGGAAAGAAAATCGGCAAAATCAGGAGCTGAGGTGCAGGCTGCTTTGCATAAGCTGATAAAGAAAGTTACAGAAGATTTAGATAACGCCAAATTTAATACGGCAGTGGCGGCGTTTATGGAATTTATGAATTTCCTGGCCACGAGACAGGATGTTGGCAAAGACACGATAAAAACCCTGCTGATATTGTTTGCCCCCTTCGCTCCGCACATTACCGAGGAATTGTGGTCAGCACTCGGCAACAAAAAGAGCGTGCATCTGCAAAAGTGGCCCGAATACAATTCAGCTTTAGTAAAAGAGGAAAAAATAACTTTAATAATTCAGATAAATGGCAAGGTTCGTGGTAAAATAGAAGCCAGCGCGAATATCGCCGAAGAAAAAGCAAAAGAGTTAGCGTTGGCAGAGCCTAGGATAAAAGAATTAATTGGTAGCCAGCCAGTCAGAAAAGTAATTTTTGTGAAAGGCAGATTAATTAATATTGTTATATGAAGATAGCAATTTGCGGGAGTTTAAGTTTTACATACAAAATTAACGATATCGCCAAACAACTTGAAGGGCTAGGATTTGAGGTTAGTATTCCAATTAGTTCAGAGAAAATCCTAAAAGGGGAGGTATCTCTTGAAGAGATTGAAAAAGAGAAAGAGCGCGGAGAATTTCCGAATAGAGCGATTAAATTTGACTCGATAAGAGCTTATTGGGACGTCATTAACAACTGTGACGCGATATTGCTTGCTAATTATGATAAACGAGGAATTAAAGATTATATTGGAGGGAATTCTTTTTTAGAAATGGGATTCGCTCATATTCTAAGAAAGAAAATTTTCCTGCTGAATAATATTCCAGATATGATTTATAACGATGAAATAAAGGCAATGCAACCGATAGTAATTAATGGAGATTTGTCAAAAATTAAATAAAAATATGAAAGAAGTCCTGTTAAGCAACGAGGCAATCGTGAAAGCGGCTTTGGCGGCTGGGGTTGATTTTGTTTCCGGTTATCCGGGGTGTCCGGCAGCGGAAGTCGGGGATATGTTCGGCAAAATCGCCAAAGACAACGGCGTTTATTTTGAATGGTCAACTAATGAGAAAGTGGCTTTAGAGGCGGCAGTAGGCGCCAGCTTTTCCGGTTTGAAAACTTTGGTGACAATGAAAAATTTCGGGCTGAATGTTTGCTCGGAGGTTTTATTGCCCTTATGCTATACCGGAACAAAGGGGCCCATGGTGATTATCGTGGGAGACGATCCTAATTGCTGGAGTTCGGCCCAGACCGAAGAGAATTCCCGGGCATATTCTTTGATGGCGCATATACCAACATTAGAACCTTCGGACGCGCAGGAATGTTATGACTTTACCAAATTAGCTTTTGAGATTTCCGATAAATTCAAGATACCGGTAATGGTAAGGACCACAATCAGGGTGGCCCACCAGAGAGCACCTGTGGAATTCGAGGAAGCAGAAAAGAAACAATTGAAAACAGGAAGCTTTGTCAGGAACGTGCACCAGTTCGTAACCTTACCGCCGCGGGTTTTGGAAATGAAAAAAGAATTATTGGAAAAGACCGAAAAAATCCGCGCATATTCGGAAAAATCAAAGATAAATTCTGCCTGGGCGGCCCCTAAGAAATCTTCAAACGGCCATATAGGCGTTATTGCATCAGGAGCAGGGTTTTCTCATTTGATGGAGGCACAGAAAGAAATGGGGATTGCTTTGCCGGTTTTGAAAATCGGTAGTTTTTATCCTTTGCCCGAGAAAGCCATCATTAGCTTCATCAAGAAACTTAAAAAAGTCCTGATAGTGGAAGAACTGGACCCTTATATCGAAAAGGAGGTGGAACGACTGGCAAAATCAGCCAATCCTAAGATCCAGATTTTCGGTAAAAATTTATTGCCCGTGGTCGGCGAATTGAATGTAGACAAGGTATCAATTGCCCTGGCAAAGATAACGGGCAGAAAATACACCCCATTAAAATCCAAGGACTTGAAAATTCCGCGCCGGTTTCCTAAACTGTGCGACGGCTGCCCTTATTGGTATGTCTTCCCTGTTTTAAAAAGACTGGCTCCGCAAAATACTGTTTTCGGCGGAGATATAGGATGCAACATGATTGCCGGATATCCGCCGCACAATATCCAGGATTATGAATTTTGCATGGGGTCTTCGATTGGCATAGCCCATGGCGTTAAAAAAGCCGTACAGGATAAGCAGAAAGTGATTGCCATGATGGGCGACGGGACTTTTTTCCATTCCGGCATTGCAGGCCTGATAAACGCCGTCTATAATAACTCCAACCCCTTATTCATTGTATTAGACAACAGGATTACGGCCATGACCGGCCACCAGAATAATCCCGGCATGGGTAAAAACGGCATGGGCGAGCCGGCTCCTGAACTTTTGATAGAGGATATCGCCAAAGCCTGCGGGGTAAAAAACATAAAAGTCCTGGACCAGATAAACGTGAAAGAACTCGAGGAAACTGTAAAAGAATTTTTGGATAAAAAAGAAATTTCAGTAATAATCTGCAAGCGCATCTGCGCCTTGCTTGAAAGAAGACAAAAAAATGGCTAAAGATTTCAAAGTTATCATTGCCGGAGCCGGAGGACAGGGGGTAATGACCCTGCTGGATATTTTGGCGACTGCAGCTTTTATAGAAGGCTATGATGTAAAATCATCAGAACTGCATGGCTTGTCACAGCGCGGCGGGAGCGTTCTGACTTATCTGAAATTCGGCGATAAGATTTATTCGCCCTTGTTCGGCCCCGGCCAGGCGGATCTGGTGATCGGGCTGGATTTGCTGGAAAGCCTGCGGGCAACAAGCTTCTGCAGCAGAAAAACCAACCTTCTGGTGAATAAGCACCTTATCCCTTTTGAAGGCATCATACCCGAAGGCAATATACTGGTGGCGCTGAATGAAACCACAAAAGACAATTTATACCTGGTTGGGGCTTCGGAAATATGCCAGAAGGAGCTGGGCAATGAAATCATAAGCGGAATCTATCTTTTGGGATATGCGGCTTTTAATAATTTGGTAAATTTGAAGCCGACGTCTATATTGAAAGCCATAGAAAAAATAGTCCCGCAAAAATATTTAGAATTGAATACCAAAGCTTTTAATTTGGCCAATCAAAAATGATCAAGAAGGTGGTAATAGCAGCAGCCGGGCAAGGCACCCGGATGCAGCATTTGTCGAAAAATAAATCAAAGCATCTAATAAAGGTTAATCAAAAACCTTTTTTGGCCTATGTTTTGGATAATCTGGAAAGGGCCGGATATAAGGAATTTATCCTGGTTGTGGGGTATTGCAGCGAGTTGATGCAAGAATTCTTGAAAGAGCACGGCTATAAAGCCACGATAGTCAACCAATTTGAAATCTTGGGCCCCAAAGAAAAAATGTACGGGACCGCCTGTCCCTTGATGTGCACGGAAGATATCGTAGGTAAAGAGCAATTCCTATATGTAAGCGGGGACAACCTTTATTCGGTTGAGGATTTGAAGGGTATGAACGTCGAGGATGATTATACTTATGTTGCGGGACTTTTGCACGAGAATCCGGAGAAATACGGGGTTTTGGTAAGGGGCCAGGGGGATTTGCTGGATAAAATTGTTGAAAAACCCAAAGAATTCATCGGTAACCTGATCAATGCCGGGATGTATAAATTCACACCGGATGTTTTTGAAGAATTGCCGAAGATCAAAAAATCTCCCCGGGGCGAATATGAAATCACGGATGTCGTCTCTCTTCTGGCCAAGGATAATAAAGTAAAAATAAAAATCATAAAAGATTACTGGAAAGATTTCGGGAACCCGGGAGACGTTTTAAAACTCTCAAAATTTTTAAAAAATGGAAGTAATCCAGGCAAAAAAGAGAAATCTTAAAAAAATTATAGAATCCTTGGAAAAAGGCATGGTTTTGGTTTGTCCGACAGATACTGTTTACGGACTCGTTTGTGATGCCAAGAACGAAAAAGCCGTGGAAAAGATTTTTGAAATAAAACAAAGGGAAAGAACGAAGCCATTAGCGGTTTTTGTGAAGAACATCGCAGAAGCAAAAAAAATCTCTTTCATAAATGAAAACCAGCATAAATTCCTGAAGAAGAATTGGCCGGGGCAGACAACTGTGGTCTTGAAAGCGAAAAAGGGTCTGTGCAAGCTGGTATATAAAGAAAATACTATCGGCATAAGGATTCCGGATTATTATTTCGCTAATTTGATTTTGGGGGAATTTAAGAATCCGCTGGCTCAAACATCGGCCAATATCTCCGGGAAAGAAGCTCAAACAAAAATAAAAAAAATTTTTGAACAATTCGAAACAGCAGAAATCCAGCCCGATGTTATAATAAATGCCGGAGATTTGCCGGAAAACAAACCATCTGAAGTTGTAGATTTTTCACAAAAAACAATTAAAATTTTAAGAAAATAGAAATTGCTAAAGCAATTTATATAATTGTGCGCTCGGGAGGAATGAAAATTTATTTTCATTCCGACCGAGCGCACAATTATGAAACATATGGCACTAAAAAAAGAAGACCCTAAAATTTACGCAGCTATACGGGGAGAGTTAAAGCGCCAGCAAGAGGGCATGGAGATGATTGCCTCGGAAAATTATGTTTCACCGGCTGTTCTGGAGGCGCTGGGTTCGGTTTTCACGAATAAATATTCAGAAGGATATCCCGGGAGGCGTTATTACGGCGGGCAGACTTATACCGACATTGTTGAAAATCTGGCCATTGAAAGGGCAAAAAAGATTTTCGGGTCAGAACACGTGAATGTGCAGCCGCTTTCGGGATGCCCTGCCAATATGATTGTTTATAGCGCTATTTTAAAGCCCGGAGATACGGTTTTGGGAATGGATTTGTCCCACGGAGGGCATCTGAGCCACGGACATCCCGTGACTTTGGCGGCTAAAATTTATCGTTTTGTAAGATATAAAACCGATGCTTCCGGGAAAATTGATTATGAACAATTGGAAAAAATGGCTATGCAGGAAAAGCCAAAACTTATCCTGGCCGGTTTCTCCGCTTACACACGCCAGCTTGATTACCAGAAATTTCAAGACATTGCAAAAAAAGTCGGGTCCATAACAATGTTTGATATTGCCCATATAGCCGGGCTTATCGCCGGCAAGGCTATACCGAACCCTGTTCCGTATTTCGATATAGTCACAACCACAACCCACAAGACTTTGCGCGGGCCCAGGGGAGGGATGATAATGTGCAAGCAGCAATTTGCCGAAGCGATAGATAAGGCGGTTTTTCCGGGGTTCCAAGGCGGGCCTCATATGAACAATATTGCCGCACTGGCAGTGGCTTTGGGAGAAGCATTAAAGCCGTCTTTTAAAGTTTATGCAAAGCAGATTATAAAGAATGCCAAAGTTTTAGAACAGGAGCTTAAAAAATACGGATTTAAACTGATGTTCGGCGGGACAGACAATCATATGGTTTTAGTGGATGTTTTTTCCAGCAAGGGAATAAGCGGCAAAGAGGCGGAAAAAGCTTTGGACAAAATCGGCATTACTGTGAATAAAAACATGATTCCGGATGATCCAAGGAAACCAATGGATCCGAGCGGTGTTCGTATCGGAGTGCCCGCCATAACAACCCGGGGCATGAAAGAAAAAGAAGTTAAAATAATTGCGGGATGGATCGATAAAGCAATAAAAAAACATACTGATGAAAAAGCCCTGTCAGTTCTTCATAAAGAGGTTATTAAACTTTGTAAAAAATTTCCACTGCCATGAAAATAACAATATCGCAATATATCAATTTTTTTGCCGGCAGATGGAAGTGGCTGGACTATCTGGCGATTTTTTTCGCCAAATGGCTGGCTTATTTGCTTGTGGCCGTGCTTTTTGTCTTTGCCTGCTTTGAAAGAAATATGGCAATATTTTTTGTGCCGGTTATTTCAGGGATAATCTCCAGATTTACGATTAACGAGCTGATTTACAGGATATATAAGAAAAAAAGGCCATCATCATTGGCGACGGAAAAAGTTCTGATAAAACCTCCTCGCACTCCGTCTTTTCCCTCTTCTCATGCCTCTTTTTTCTTTACGGTTTCTTTTTTATTGTTTTTTTATGATATCCCCTTGGCGATTTTTTTTACCATTTGCTCTTGTTTCGTATCTTTTTTCAGGGTTTTCTGCGGAGTGCACTGGCTGCCGGATATTTTTACAGGCTCTTTTATGGGGCTGATTTCGGGTTTCATTGCGGCCGCAACATTAGGATGGAACCCAGATTCTAATATTTTTCATTTCATAAATAATTTTGCCTTCAGATGGGAGCGGCTGGACATGCTGGGAATCTTCTTCGCCACGAGATTGGAATATCTGATTTGGGCCATTTTGCTGATAATGGTAATCTTATATTTTAAAAAATATTGGAGGGCGGCGATAGTTGCGGTTTTGGCGGGCGGCGTGTCCAGGTTTATTTTTGCTGAAATAATAAGGTTTTTCCTGCCGAGACTAAGGCCTTTCTGGGATATGACCACGAAATTGCTTGTTGATAAGGATAATGCGTCGTCTTTCCCTTCCGGCCATGCTTCTTTTTATTTTGCCATTTCTACCGTCATTTATTTTTATAATAAGAAAGCCGGGATGCTGATGTATATTTTAAGTTTTTTGGTGGTTTTGGGCCGGGTTTTTGTCGGCCTGCACTGGCCATCGGATATTCTTGCCGGGGCCATCCTGGGAGTTTTTACCGGCTGGCTGGTTAATAAGCTGGCCAATAAATTTATAAATAAATGAAAATTATTTTCTTAGGGGTAGGGGAAGCTTTTGACGAAAATTTTCCCAACAATTCGCATTTGTTGTCATCTGAAAAAACCAATTTGCTGGTTGATTGCGGATACAGCGTGCCGCCGCAGTTATGGAAATTTAATCCGAATCCTGATTTTCTTGATGCGATTTACATCAGCCACCAGCACGCAGATCATTTTTTCGGTTTGCCGGCTGTCCTTATGCGCATGTGGGAGGATGGCAGAAAAAGAGATTTTACAATAATTGGCCAGAAGGGATTGCAGGATTTCATGGATTACGCGTACAAAGGTTTTTTGGGAAAATTTAAATATAAAATTAACCTGGTGGAATCAAAAGAAGGCGAAGTAATGGATTTTCAGGATTTGAAGCTGTCTTTTTCAAAAACCGTTCATTCAGGAGAAAATTTGGCTGTAAAAATAACTGATGGGAAAAGTATTTACGCTTACAGCGGAGACGGTTCACCTGTGCTCGGAACTGATTTTTATAAAAATTTGGATTTGCTTATTTCGGAAACATATTTATATGATCAGGAAAAAATCGGCCATTCTTCAATTATTTCTGCTATTAAATTTGCCGAAGAGAATAACGCAAAATGTTTGGCATTAACGCATATGAACAGATATTTCAGAAAAAACGATTTGCCAAAAATCAGGAAAAAAATTTTCAGCAAGAAAGTCAAAATCATAATTCCAGAACCATTGCAAGAATATAATTTATAAAAAAGCCCCTTTAAAAGGGGCTTTTTTTGTTTAGTGCCCGAGGTGGGAGTTGAACGAGTTGCCCGAAGGCATTGCCTCGCTTCGCTCGCAATTCGGGGAGTGGGTTCAACTTAACCTACCTCGGAACAACAAAAAAGAGGGGTAAACCCTCTTTTTTATCGTAAGTGCCCGAGGTGGGAGTTGAACCCACAAGAGCAAGGCTCATGCGATTTTGAGTCGCACGCGTATGCCAATTCCGCCACTCGGGCTTACTGATGTCTGCCTATTCAAGGGGGCAATTTATTTATATCTTGCCACTTTTTTGATAAATTTTCAATTAGCTCTCCTCCCAATGGGCTTCGACGATTTTATCAGGCGATTTCTGGGCTAATTTTTGCAAATCTTTGCAGGATGCCTGGTGTATCACAACAGACCTGTATTTCGACAGATATGCTTTGACATCATCGCCGGGCTTCGGAGTGCAACATTTAGCCATATTTGCCAAAATGCCTTTCTGGCCGGCGACATAAAGCTCTTTGACTTTTTCTTTTTTCTTTTTCCTTTCTTCTGTGAATTTTTCTGAAATTTCAAAAACTTTCCTTTTTAATATCGAAGGGATCTTTATGAAAGAGGAAATCTTGAAAGATGAAACAGGCTGCACCAGCTCTTTTTTGATGAAGGAGGCGGCAAGGCTGCTTTTTACAAACTTAAGCCAGTCCGCCGAGGGCCTTCTTTTCCTGTTTATGATTATTTCTACGATGTCGCCATTTTTTAAAGGTTCGGATATGCTGGCGATTTTCCCGTTTATTTTTGCAGTTTCGCAATGGTTGCCGATATCTGAGTGGATGGCATAAGCAAAATCAACCGGCGTTGAGAACTTCGGCAAAACAATCACATCGCCCTTAGGAGTGAAGGCGAAGACCTTGTTCTCATAAAAATCTATCTTAAAAGTTTTCAAAAAGTTAGGTATTCCTTTGGACAAGGAAAGTTTTTCCCCGTCTTTCATCAAATCCACTTTTTCTTTATACGCCCAATGCGCGCATACGCCGTATTCAGCTTCCTGCTGCATTTCCGGAGTTTTGATCTGGATTTCGGTTATCTGGTCTTTGTCACAGAAAACAGTTGTGTGCAGGGACCTGTAGCCATTCGTCTTGGGCTTTGCTATATAGTCGTTGATATCTTCGGAAAGCGGCTTAAAATATTTATGGATTATCCCGAGGGTCTTATAGCAGCTTTCAATATCTTTTACTATTATTTTCAAGGCCAAAAGGTCATGTATTTTTTCGATATCCATATCGTGATTCTGTAGCTTCTGGTAAGTGCTCCAATAGCTTTTAGGCCGCCAATTCAGGTCTATCACATTTATCCTCTCGCCCCTCAAAATTTTCTGGAGCCTTTTTACGAAAGACTTAAGGTATTTATCCCTTTCTTCATATTCTGCTTTTACATAGGATTTCAGCCATGCGAACCTTTCCGGAAGGAGATAGGAAAAAGAAAGGTCTTCCAGCTGGGATTTTATGCCCCATAGGCTCAGCCTCTCGGCTATCGGCACGAATATTTTCAAGGTTTCGAAAGCATAGAGTTTTTGCTGCTCGGGCACCAAATAATTAAGATAGCGCAGATTATCAAGGCGCGAGGCGAGTTCTATGATGATCACCCGCAGGTCCTTGGCTTCAGCAAAGAACATTTTTTTCAAGTTCTCAAATTTTTCTTCAGTCAGCTTGGACCTTTCTCCTTTCTTGGCCTCTATAGAGTAATGTATCTTGCTGAGTTCGGATGCTCTCTCTACCATGAAGGCAATCTCTCTCCCGAATTTTTTTTCGATTTCGTCCAAATGGATTTTTTTTGCTGAAACCGGCATGTCATCAACAACATCATGCAGAAGGGCGGCATCGATCGTTTTTTGGTCGAGCCCCATATCGTTTAAAATCGAAGCAACCCTTACGGCATGGTAGATATAATTTTCTTCCGAAATCCTTTTTCTTTCTTTATAAGCATTTTCGGCGAAATAAAAGACCGCCTGAGTCAGCTTCGGGTCGGGAGATTTTTTTATAAGATTTTCTATATCCTTTGACATTTATTTTTAAGGTAGTATATTTTATATATGGCTAGGAATAAATCAGACTTGAAGAAAAGCGTTGGGGTATGGCTGGTTATTTCCGACGGCCCCTCAAAAGGAAATATCCTTTTGCAGCAGCGGGCAAAAAACGAAACATCGTTTCCGTTTCTTTGCCAGCCTACTTGGCACGGCAAAGTGGAAGAGGGTGAGACGTTAGCACAGGCCATCAGGAGGGAAGCACAGGAAGAATTAGGAGAAAAATTTGCCGAATCATTTGATTTTGACTTGAAAAAGTTCGATACCGAAGAATATTTTTATGATGGGCATGAATCAACTTGTTATAATTTCGTGGGACAGATTTCCCAGCGCCAGTGCGGTCTGATAAAACTTCATTCCCTTTCGATGCCGGATTTCATTTCAATCTGCAAAAAAGACATTGCGCACATAAAGCCCCTTGGGCCGGGGGTCGATTCCAAAAAGCAAATAACATTATTCAAAGACCAATATCAAAGCCTGAAAAAGCTGTTCTCTAAATAATAATACTATTCCTCGGTTTTTTTAAATTCACACTCTTTATTTGAACATTTTATCGTCTTTCCTTTCCGGACCAACAATGACCCGCAATCCGGGCATTTTTCATTTATGGGCTTATCCCATAAGGCAAAGTCGCATTTCGGGTAACGGATGCATCCATAAAATATTTTTCCTTTCTTAGTCCTTTTTTCCACAATGTTTCCTTCTTTGCATTTCGGGCAGGGGATGTTAAGCTTGTTTTCCGCCAATGACTCGGTATATTTGCATTCCGGGAATCCGGAGCAGGCGTAAAACCTTCCGAACCTTCCCAATTTTTCAATCAGGGGTTTGCCGCACTTCGGGCAGTTTTTGCCGGTGGGTTTGTTGGTGAATTCTTTTTTCTGGACTTCCTGGTATTTTTCTTCCAGATTTTTTTCAAATGGAGCATAGAAATCACGGATGGTTTTGATGAAAGTGTCTTTGCCGTCAGCAACTTCGTCAAGTTCCTTTTCCAGTTTTGCGGTGAATTCAATGTCTACGATTTGCGGGAAATTTTTTTCCAAGACATCGTTTACAACCGTGCCTATTTCCGTGGGCTTAAACCTTTTCTGCTCATCTTTCTCAATATAATTCCTTGCCTGTACGGTTGCCAGCGTCGGGGCATAAGTCGAAGGCCGGCCGATGCCATGTTTTTCCAGAGCTTTTATGAGACTTGCTTCGTTATATCTGGCCGGCGGCTCAGTGAAATGCTGGTTCGGGATTATCTCTTTTAAATCTAAAACCTCGCCTTTTTTCAATTCGGGCAAATCGCTTTCCTCAAATTTTGTCGGGTAAACTTTCAGGAATCCGTCAAATTTCAGAACCTGGCCTGTGGCGTGGAAAGTATAATCGGCCGCGGAAATGTCAGCCGAGGTGGCGTCGAACCTCGCTTCTGCCATCTGCGAAGCCATAAATCTTTGCCAGATAATACGGTAAAGCTTTAATTGCCGGTCTTCCAATTTCATCTTCTCGGGAGAGTTTTCGGCATAAGCGGGTCTTATCGCTTCATGCGCTTCCTGAGTTTTGCCCTTTGAAACATATTGCCTGAAAAAACCCGACCAGTAATTTTTTCCGAAAGTTTCCTCAATAAAATTTTTAGCGGCGGCCAGCGCCATCTGAGAGAGGTTTACCGAGTCGGTCCTGTGGTAGGTGATCAAACCTTGCTCGTAAAGCGCCTGGGCGATTCCCATGGTGAATTTAGCGGGGTAATGGAGCCTTTTCCACGCCTCCTGCTGGAGCGTGCTGGTGGTAAATGGCGGGAACGGATTTTTTTTGATTTCTTTTTTTTCGACATCGATTATTTTGTATTCGGCGCCTTCAATATCCTTCAATATCTCCTGTGATTCTTGTTTTGATTTTATATCCAGTTTTTCAACGGGTTTCCCGCCCTTTTTTGAAAGGATGGCCTTAAATTCTTTGCCCATTTTTGAAAGCAAAGCTTCTATGGTCCAATACTCATTGGAAATGAATTTCTCCCTTTCCCTTTCGCGGTCAACGACCAGTCTCACGGCGACAGACTGCACGCGGCCCGCTGAAAGCCCTTTGGCGATTTTTTTCCATAAAAACGGGGAGAGCTTGTATCCGACAATCCTGTCCAGTATCCTCCTTGACTGCTGTGCATCAACCAGATTCATATCGATCTGGCGGGGGCTTTTAAGCGCCTGGTCAATCGCTGTTTTCGTGATTTCGTGGAAAACAATCCTTTCGGGATTTTTCAGTTTTAAAACCTCGGCCAGATGCCATGCGATGGCCTCCCCTTCGCGGTCCTCATCAGTCGCCAGAATCACTTCTTTTTCTTTTGCCGCTTCCTTTTTCAGGAGCGTGACTGTTTTCCTGGCCTTAGTCGGAATGACATATCTCGGTTCAAAGTTTTTTTCAACATCAACGCCCAGCTCGTTTTTAGGGAGATCCCTTACATGGCCAAAAGAGGAAAGGACCTCATATCCTTTCCCTAAAAATTTTTGGATTGTTTTCGCCTTTGTCGGGCTTTCTACTATTACTAATGGCATATTTTTATTTTTTATTTAGCGTACTATTGTGTATATATTGCCTCCCAGATTTCTCACCATTTCTTTTATCTCCAGGATGGCAAGGGTGCTGGCGACGGTTGTGGCTGATAATTTTGTCTGTTCTATTATTTTATCTATATGCAGCTGATTTTCCTTCAGGGCTCTTAGAATCAGACTTTCTTCTTGGTTATCCGGGACATTCATAATACCCTGTTTTTTAAAATTAGGCAAGTCCAATCCCTGTAAAATGTCATCGGCGCTGTCAACTAATCTGGCGCCCTGCTTGATTAATTTATGGGGTCCGGCCGAGTTCAGAGCGCGTATCGGGCCAGGTATGGCAAAGACCATTTTTTTCTGCAAGAACGCATAATTAGCCGTAATCAAGGAACCGGATTTTTCTTTCGCTTCTACCACTAAAATTCCTTTTGATAACCCGGAAATTATCCGGTTCCTGTTCGGGAAAGTGAATTTTGAGCCGGAGGTACCCGGAGGCAGTTCTGAAACAAGGCATCCGCCATTTTTCAATATTTCTTTGGCTAGTCCGATATTCTGTTTCGGGTAAATGCTTTTTTCGTCCAGGCCCGTGCCCAATACGGCAATCGTACGTTTTTTCTTTTCCACGCAAATCTGGTGGGCTATGGTATCAATGCCCGGAGCCAAGCCGGAAACTATTGTCAGGCCGGCATCAACCAGCTTGCCGACGATATCCAGGGCCGCTTCTCTGCCATAAGACGAACATCTTCTTGTGCCGACAACTGCAAAACATATTTCATTGGTCTTCGGCAGCTCGCCGTTAAAAAAAAGAGCTTTCGGCGGATTCTGTATATTGCTCAGTGATTCAGGATAATTTTCATCTTTAATTTTTATCTGTCGGACTTCGTACATGTTTTATAATTATATCATGAATGATAACTTTGTTTTAATTTCTCAACTGCCTCTGAAAGAATTTGGCAATATAAATTTAGTCCGATTTTATTGACGCTGCCGGATTGTTCTTTGCCCAAGATATTTCCGGCGCCACGCATTTCCATATCGCGCATGGCAATCCTATACCCCGAACCCAATTCTTCAGCTTCTTTCAACGCCAGCATCCTGTTTGCGGCTTTTTCCTGGAGTTTCTTCTCGTTATAAAGGAAATAAGCATATGCCTGCCTGCCTGCGCGTCCGACACGGCCCCTTAGCTGGTAGGCCTGCGAAAGCCCCAGTTTTGTCGCGTCAGCAACTATTAATGTATTCACGTTCGGGATATCCAGGCCATTTTCAATTATGGTGGTGGCGACCAGAACGTCGAATTTTTTATCTGTAAAATCATCCATTATTCTAATCAGCTCTTTTTCTGAAATCCTTCCATGGGCAACTTTAATTTTTGCAGTCGGCAAAAGTTCTTCCAAAGCCTTTTTAACCAAATCAATCGTTTCCACCCGGTTATAAAGATAGTAAACCTGGCCATACCGTGAAATTTCTTTTTCTATGGCCTCTTTTATTATTTCTTCCGAGGCGGGCTTGATGAAAGTTTTGACAGCCAATCTTCCCTGGGGCGGAGTCTGGATCAAGCTGACCTCCCGCAGGGATGAAAGCGACAGATACAAAGTGCGGGGGATAGGAGTGGCTGACAGAGACAGAATATCAATTTTATTTTTTAATTGTTTTATTTTTTCTTTTTGTTTCACTCCGAACATCTGTTCGTCGTCGATTATCAGAAGTCCCTGGCCATCTTTTAAAAAAAGCAGGGGAACGATGTCGTTGGATAAAACCCGGTGGGTTCCGATTAGAATATCAATTTTATTGTTTTTTAAGTTTTCAATTATTCCTTCTTGCTCTTTTTTGTTCTGAAGCCTTGTCAGTAGAGAAATTTTTACCGGGAAATTTTCCAGGCGTTTCTTGAAATTATGGAAATGCTGGTTGGCCAAGATTGTGGTCGGGCTGATGATAACAACCTGGTATCCGGATTTCACGACTTTCATGGCCGCCCTTAAAGCCACTTCGGTTTTGCCAAAACCCACGTCTCCGCAGACCAGCCTGTCCATGGGTTTTGTTTTCTCCAGGTCATTTTTAATTTCATCAATTGCCTGCGCCTGGTCCGGAGTTTCTTCGTATTTAAAAGTGGCGGCCAATTCCTTATCTATCTCATCATCCGGCAGATAAGACTTCCTTTCAGTAGTTTCTCTGGCTGCATAAATGCCAAGAAGCTCTTTGGCCAGTTTCTCTGACTCTTCCTTGGCTTTCCTTTTTGTCCTCTGCCAGAGGCCTGAGCCCAGCCGGGAAATTTTAGGATCTGCAAAACCTACATATCTTGACAGCTTCCTTTCCAGGCCGAAGGGGACATAAAGCTTATCGCCCTCGGAATATTCCAAAATGTAAAAAGCATTTTCATGAGGTTTGCCAATATTAGAAAGCAGGTCGATTTGCCCCGCAGGCTTTTTTTCTTCAATTTTCTCATTGCCGACATATTTGCCGATGCCATGGTCCAGATGTACAAGATAATCTCCGATCTTCAATCCCTTCAAGTCTGAAAAAAGTTTTTGGGATTTAAGTCTTTTCTTCAAGAGCTCTTTTGACTTCTCTTCGTTTTCTACTGACAGATCCAGAACCTCAATGTTCTCTATTTTATTTCCCAGAAAATCCAGGCGAACTGCATTTTTCGTGTTTATCGGAAAAATTTCAATAATTCCTCCGACCTGGGAGAATTCACCAGGGTCGGTTATCTTCAGGACTTTTTCATAACCCATTTCGTCGATTTTCCTCAAAACCATAGACACCTGCATCTCCTGGTCTTTCTCCAGATATAAAGTATTGTCTTCAAAAAATGTCTGGGTCTTCTGGGCGTTAAGTATCTCTTTCAGGTTTTCCTGGAACCAAACGAACCCCTTTTCTAAAAAGTAGGGGGTGATGCTGGCTATTAAAATATGATTTTCCTTATTTATTATATTCATTCATCGCTTTTTCCGGACCGTCTTTGATTATTGATGAAAGGGCTTCAGCTGATTTCTGGAGGGCCTGTTTCAAAATTTCTTTTTCTTCTTTTTTAAAAGCTTCCAGCACGAATTTTTCCACGGCTTCCGGCTTTCCTGATTCCGGGACGATGCCAATCCTGATCCTGATGAAATTTTCCGTACCCAAATTTTTGATTATCGATTCAACACCCTTGTGGCCGCCTGAGCCGCGGTTTTCCACGATTTTTATTTTTCCCAAAGGCAAATCGAGGTCGTCATGGATGACAATTATTTTTTCATCCTTTTTCTGGGCCAGGATTTTTTTAACGGCTTTGCCCGACTCGTTCATGAAAGTCTGGGGCTTAGCCAGGATTATATCTTTGTCAAAAATGTTATCTTCTGCAATCTCCGCCTGATGTTTTTTAACCAGCCCAAAAGCGCAGAATTTATTTTTATGCGCAAATTCATCCAAAGCCATAAAACCCGCATTATGGCGTGTATTCTTAAACTTTTCTCCGGGATTTCCTAGGCCTATAATAATCATATATTGATAAACGTATTTAATTATAGCCAGTATAGCTTGTTTTTTGTTTATTTTCCAGCTTTAAAATATCTGTGGATTACCGATGCTTGACATCGCTTTATTTTAAGTATACAATGATTTTTGTTCTTATATAGTTCGTTTACAGCCGAATATGGAGATCTAGGAAGCTTCACGAACAAGCTCAAAAAGAAAAAGAGATCTCGGTGTGTGCCGGGGTTTTGGAAGGGGAACCCGCTTGATGGCGGGACGGAAAAAAAGGGAGGAAAGCATGATGGTACGCGTAAGCTCTGCAGACATCTCGGATGGAATCGCATCTTATATTAGGATGCAGAAGGTCAATCCGAGAGACAACGGCGCGGTGTTGCGCTGCGTCCAGAGAGTTGATTGGGTTTTCGGGAGGAAATTTTCTCCTGAAGATATCGTCAGCTTCCTGGAAGAGGAGGATGCGCAACAGACGAAAGAGCTGAAGAAAAACGGCTCGTCGAGCCGGCAGAAAGCGCAGTTCCATAATCTGCCGAGGCACCTGGTGTGCGCCTGCAGAAGCGGAGTCGGAGGTAGCAGAAGATGATTTCGACAAGTGAGCACAAAGCTGATCTAAGCGGGATTGACGTGATTGTCGGCGTCGGCAGATCTCATGCCGATTTTTCCGCCAAATTCCTTATTCTTGGTATACCTGCTTCGGATATATGCTGTGTCAGGGTTTTCCGAGGCGGACGGCTGCCTAGCGGCCATTTCGAACTTGTCTCGACCCACGGCCATGGGTTATTTGATACTTTAGGCAAGATGGTCCTTATGGCAGAGGGTCCGGAAGATATCATAGGAATTATGACCAGGCATAAATTAGCAGACGCACGCGATGAGCATATGCGCTTGCTGAAAGACAAGGAACTGCTCCGTTGCAATAACCAAGATGGCCGTTTCCCGGCGATTGATTTCTCCGGCAAGACGGTCGCCCTGGTAACCAGGCGTTCCCACTTCCTTCATCCGGATTTAGTGCTTGCCGCAGTAAGGCAAATTCTGGTGAAGAGGGGGGCTTTGGAAGTAAGGATCTGCGAAGTTTAATCGTCGATTCAATGGGCTGTTGCGCGAAAGCGTACCAGCCCCTATTTTTTTAATTTTTTGCATATTTTTTATATGTCTGGAAAAGTGCCTTCCTTACTGCTTTACGGCCTTGTACTGGACCCAGTTGCAAGTATATAAAAAAACTGATATAATCCATATCATGAAACAGGCACTTATATATATCTGGGAGCTTCTAAAAATATTTATTGTTGCTTTAATAATAGTAATCCCCATACGTTATTTTTTGTTCCAGCCGTTCATCGTTTCCGGGGATTCAATGGTCCCAAATTTCCATAATGGCGACTACCTGATTGTTGACGAGCTTTCTTACAAATTGGGCTCGGTCAACCGGGGAGACATTGTTGTTTTTAAATTTCCCCTGAATACATCCCAAAGATTCATAAAAAGAGTTATCGGCCTGCCCGGCGAAACGGTTGATGTCGGCGGAGGGATAATAACAATTACAGACAAAAACAGCCAAAAGAAAATGCTGGATGAGTCAAAATATCTGCCGGACGCCAAAGAAATCACAACCGGTTCGGCCCATATCGTTCTGACGGATAAAGAATATTTTGTGATGGGAGACAACAGGCAATTTTCTTACGACTCAAGGGCTTGGGGCGCGGTTCCCCAGGATGATATCATCGGGAAGGTTTTTATAAGGGTTTTCCCTTTGGCATCTTTAGAAAAAGTACCGGTTTTAACTTATTAGCTTATTTTAAAAAAGATGAAAAAAAACAGATTCCAGTCTTTGCCGGGCATGCACGACATTTTGCCCGGTGACCAGAAAAATTATCAAAGAATTTTAAAAACGATCGAAGCCATCGCCGGTTTTTATAATTTCGACATGATAGAAACTCCGATATTGGAAAATGCAGAACTTTTTGAAAAAGGAACAGGCACTGATACGGAAATTGTCGAAAAACAGATGTACACGTTCAGGACGAAGGGCGGGGATTATGTGGCCCTGAGGCCGGAAAGCACGCCCTCGATAGTAAGAAGCTATATCGAGCACGGGATGCAAACCTTACCACAGCCGGTGAAACTCTGGTATTACGGCCCGCATTTCAGGTATGAAAGGCCGCAGGCAGGAAGGTTCAGGCAGTTCCATCAGTTCGGTTTCGAGACTTTAGGAGAAAAAAATCCGGCCATGGACGGCCAGATGATACAGATCAGCTATGATATTTTAAAGGAACTTCATTTCAAGAATCTGGTGATAGAGATAAACAGCATCGGAGATTCTGAATGCCGGCCGTATTTCAAAAAGAACCTGACAAATTATTTCAAATCCAGGCGCTCCTCACTTTGCCCCGACTGCCAGAGAAGGCTGAAACAGAATCCTTTGAGGATTTTGGACTGCAAAGAGGAAAAATGCCAACGGGTCTTGGCGGGAGCTCCTCAGATAATGGACCACCTTTGCGAAAATTGCCATGCCCACTTCAAACAGGTTTTGGAATTTTTAGACGAAGCCGAAATTCCGTATAAATTGAACCCTTATTTGGTAAGGGGCCTCGATTATTATACCAGGACGGTTTTTGAGATATATGAAGATACGCCCGAAGGACGCTCGCTTGGGGCCTTGATAGGAGGCGGAAGATATGATACCCTGGTAAAAATGCTGGGAGGCCGCGATACGCCGGCCTGCGGAGCTGCGGGAGGCATGGAAAGGATTGTAAGCGTGTTCAAGATAAAGGATATGAAGCCACTGAAGACGAACGACGCCAAGATATTCTTGGCCCAGTTGGGGAACATGGCCAAAAAGAAAAGCCTGAAGCTCCTTGAAGAATTCAGGAAAGAGAAAATGATGATTACGGAGTCCCTTTCCAAGGATTCTTTGAAGGCCCAATTGCGGGCGGCCAATAAATTGGGCATAAAATATGTTTTGATATTCGGCCAAAGGGAAGCGCTGGACGAGGAAATCGTGATAAGGGACATGGATAACGGCACCCAGGAAACCGTGAAGCTTGCAGATACGGTCGAAATAATGAAGAAAAAATTAAAAGAATTGCCAAAATAAATAATTATTAATCAAATATGGCACTAGAAGTAAGAAAAAAAGAAAGGGAAAATTCCCAGAATCTGATTCATCGCTTCACCAAGGCTGTAAGGCAGTCGGGTATTTTGCTTGAAAAAAGAAGCAGGCAATTTTACAAGAGGACCCAGTCTGACCTGAAAAACAAGCGCTCGGCTTTGAGAAGGGAAGAGTCTAGGAAGGAATACGAAACAGAGCAAAAACTTGCAAAACCGACGACGAAACCAGCGCGGTATTAATAATCAAGCAAAGCGATGTTAAAAGAAGAAATAAAAAAAGCTACCGTCCAGGCGATGAAAGATGGGGACAGTTTTGTTTCCACCACGCTGAGGATGCTCTCGGCCGCCATCATTACCAAAGAAAAGGAAAAGAGGTACAAGATTTCTAAACAGAAACCGGACCTGGGTGAAGAAGGCCTCCAAAAAGAATCCCAGCTGACGGACGACGAGATAATCGAGGTTACGGCAGCCGAAATCAAGAAGAGGAGGGACGCCATCGCGCTTTATGAACAAGGGGGACGGCAGGAACTGGCCGATAAAGAAAAAAAGGAAATCGAGCTTTTGCAGAAATATCTGCCCGCGCAGATGTCTGAAGATGAAATAAGGGAGATCGTGATAGATGCTGTTGTGAAGACCGGCGCTAAAGAAATGAAGGAAATGGGAAAAGTGATGGCTGAGGTGACGCCAAAAACCAAGGGCAAAGCCGAGACCGGGCTGGTAAGCAAGATTGTAAAAGAAGCTTTAACCAACAAATAAATTAAAAAACCGCCCAGGGGGCGGTTTTTGTTTGCAGTTTTTTATGTTAAAATCATTAGAATGGTATACTTCAAGAATTTGACCACCGCCAAGGTGGACGAAAAAGTTTTGCACAGGGTTGCAAAAATTTTGTTTAAAGGCGAAAATATAGGAATAGAGAAAGAGATTTCCGTTGTTTTGGTTAAAAAAGCGGAAATCATGAATTTCAACAAAGAATATCGGGGAAAGAATGAACCGACCGATGTTTTGTCGTTTCAGGGAGAAAAGGATTTTTTGGGAGAAATTGTTATTTGTCCGGATATCGTCAAGAAGAACGCCAAGGAAGATAAATCAGATTTTAAAAAAGAATTAATATTTGTTTTCATACATGGGGTGCTGCACCTGCTCGGATACGAGCACGAGAAAGGAGGAGCGAAAGCCGAAGAGATGAAAGCAAAAGAAAAACTTTACTTATCTAAAATATTTTCTTAAATTTTTATGGCCAAGGGTCAAATAATAACAGGATTAGACATCGGGACAAGCACCATAAAAGCTTTAGTCGTGCAGAAAAAAGGCAAAGACCTGGAAATATTGGCGCAGTCCCAAATCCCGTCTTTTGGCGTGAGGAAAGGTGCGGTGGTGAATATCGAAGAAGTGGCGAAAAATATACAGGCGCTTTTATCGGAAGTTGAAAAATTATCCAACAAAAGGATAAATTCTGTTTTTATAAATATCGGCGGAAGCCATCTTTATGTGGCGCCGTCTGACGGGATAATTTCGGTTTCCCGGGCTGACCAGAAAATTTCCCAGGAAGACATCGACAGGGTACTGCAGGCAGCCAGGGCCATCAATATCCCTTCCAATGAAGAGATTTTAGAAGTCTATCCGCGGGAATTCATAATCGACGACCAAAGGGGAATAAAAGAACCCCTTGGATTAACCGGCATCAGGCTGGAGGCGAAGGTACTTTTGCTTTGCGCGTTCTCGCCATATTTCATAAATCTCACCCAGGCGGTTTTGAATAACAAGATCCAGATTGACGATATCGTGCCCTCGCCGCTTGCAGCGGCTTCGGCAGTCTTGACCCCTCAGCAGAAAGAAATCGGCGTGGCCCTGGTTGATATCGGGGCGGCTACCACAAGCCTGGCGGTTTTTGAAGAAGGGGAACTGTCGCATCTGGCTATTTTCCCGATAGGGTCTGCAAACATAACCAATGACATTGCCATCGGGCTTAAAATTGATTTTGGAATTGCCGAAAACATCAAAAAAGAGCACGGGTCGTGCATTCTAGCGGACAGCAAGAAAGAAAAATCCTCAATGTCAAAAAAGAAAATAGAAATCATCGATAAATCGTCTCCGTTTGTTTTTTCCAAAAAGATGCTGGTGGACATAATAGAGCCCAGGGTTTCGGAAATTTTCGATTTGATCAATAAAGAACTCAAAAAAATAGGGCGCCAGCAGTTATTGCCGGCCGGGATCGTAATCACTGGCGGCGGCGCCAAAATTCCAAAAATTAAGGAATTAGTGAAGCAGGAATTGAAACTCCCTTGCGAAATAGGGGTTCCTAGTGGTATTGTAGGATTGGACGACGATCCTTCTTTGGCCACGGTCTGCGGACTAGCCCTGAGCGGGGCGGATATCGAAGAGGGCAATGATTTTTCAAGCCTGAAGAAAGGATTCTTCGCAAGGCTCAAAAAAATATTCCGAGTTTTCATTCCGTAATTTTGTGGAAAAAAATTCAAACCGAAAAATTAAAATTGTCGGCGCCGGAGGATCCGGTTCCAACACAATTACCCGCATGTCCAAATGCGGGATCCAGGGCGTAGACTTGATTGCCGTTAATACGGATGCCCAGGCTTTGCATTTATGCAAAGCCGAAAAGAAGATTTTAATCGGGGAAAACATAACCCGGGGACTGGGAGCGGGCATGGACACTTCCATAGGCAAGAAAGCCGCCGAAGAGAGCAAGGAAAAAATAAAACAGGTTCTGGAAGGAGCGGACATGGTTTTCATAACATGCGGTCTTGGAGGAGGGACGGGGTCGGGAGCAAGCCCTGTAATTGCAGAGGTATCAAAGGGATTGGGCATCCTGACTATAGCAGTTGTGACAAAACCTTTCTCTTTCGAGGGCGAACAAAGAAAAAATATTGCCGTTTCCGCCGCGGAAAAATTAAAAGATAAGGTGGATGCATTATTGGTCATCGCCAATGATAATTTGCTGAAAATTGTGAGCGAAGAGACAACGGTCGCTAATGCTTTCTGGATCTGCGATGAAGTCTTGAGGGAGGCGGTGCAAGGCATTACCGATTTGATTTTACTGCCGGGAATCGTTACGGTAGACATGGCCTCGGTCTTGAAGATCATGAAAAATGCCGGCCGGACCTTATTCGGAGTAGGCCGGGCAAAGGGAGATAACCGCGCCAAAGATGCGGCAAATCTGGCAATCAATTCCCCTCTTCTGGATTCGTCAATCAAAGGGGCTAAAGGGGTCTTGTTCAATGTGTCTGGAGATAACCTGGCATTATCAGAAGTTTCAGAGGTGGCGAAAGTGATCACGGAGAAAGCGGACAAAAAAGCGGAAATAATTTTTGGCGCCATTAACGACAAAAAACTCAAGAAGGGGGAAATAAAAGTAACGGTGATTGCCACGGGTTTCTAATTAAATATAAAAATCCAATCTTTAAAACCCTGTTTCAGAACAGGTTTTTTATTCCGCGGAATAAAAATTATCCACAGGCCTTGCTTTAATAAAATTTTACCTATAAAATTAAAGAGCTTCAGATTTTTCCCCCAAAAATAATCGTTAAAAAGATAAAAAGATAATCCGCAAAAATATTTTTATCATAAATTTATTCATAGGGCTTGACGCGGTTCCTGGGAGGAGTAAAATTAAGTAATTTCTGACAAGTAATTTTTTTTTCTCTCTGCTAAAAATATTATTTACAAATTTTTCAATAAGCTGAGATTTAATTCTTAAAAACAGAAAAATATTTCATATAACATGGAAACAAAAGATAAGAAAATTGAAAACAAAATCACGAAAATCCAGAAAAGGGACGGGTCTCTTGTCGATTTCGACCTGGAAAAAATTGCCAATGCGATTCATAAGGCCTTAACTGCCACCAAACAGGGCGACGGCAAAGAATCTCTGATGCTGGCTAACCGGGTGGTGGAAATCCTGAACAGGCGCTTCAAACACAACGAAATCCCCAATGTCGAACAGGTACAGGATATTGTCGAAGAGGTTTTAGTCTTGGAGGAATATTTTGAAACAGCCAAAGCCTATATCCTTTACCGCGACCAGAGAAGGCAGATCCGCGAGGCAGCCAAAATTGTAGACGAATCAAGCGACAAAATCGACAGCTATCTCAAGGAGCTCGACTGGCAGGTTTCAGAAAACGCCAATATGACATTTTCTTTACAGGGGCTCAACCAGTATGTCGGTTCCTACATTTCCAAAAAATATTGGCTGAACAAAATTTATCCCCAGGAAATCCGTGATGCCGCCGCCAATGAAGATTTTCATATACATAATCTGGAGCTGCTAGCCCCATATTGCGCAGGCTGGGACCTTTACGACTTATTGATGAGGGGATTCGGCGGAGTATTGGGAAAAATAGAATGCCGTCCTGCCAAGCATTTGAGAACTGCCATGAACCAGCTGGTTAATTTCCTTTATACTTTGCAGGGGGAGACGGCGGGAGCCAATGCGGTTTCCAATTTTGACACGCTGCTGGCCCCATTCATCCGCTATGACGGATTCAATTATACGCAGGTGAAACAGGTGATGCAGGAATTTTTATACGGCTGCATGGTGCCGACAAGGGTCGGGTTTCAGACGCCGTTTTTAAATGTTTCCTTGGATATCAAGGCGCCCGGATTCTTGGCCAAACAGCCCGTGATCATCGGCGGGGAGATGCAAAAAGAAACTTACGGTGAATTCCAGGAAGAAATGAATATGTTCATCAAGGCCTTTTATGAAGTGATGATGGAAGGCGATGCAGCCGGCAGGCCGTTTACTTTCCCTATCCCGACAGTTTCCATCACCAAGGATTTCAATTGGGACAATCCGGTTTTAAAGCCGTTATGGGAAGCAACCGCCAAATATGGGGTTAATTATTTTTCAAACTTCGTACAATCTAACATGAGCCCTGAAGACGCAAGGTCAATGTGCTGCAGGCTCAGGCTAGATAACAGGGAATTATATAAGAGGGGCGGAGGATTATTCGGCTCAGCGCCTTTAACAGGATCCATCGGCGTGGTAACTGTCAATATGCCCCGCATAGGTTATTTGTCTAAAACCAAAAAAGAATTTTTTGACCGCCTGGGCCATTTGATGGATTTGGCGAAAGAGAGTTTGGAAATAAAAAGAAAAGCCCTGGAAAATTTCATTGAAAAGGGGCTTTATCCTTATTCAAAACATTATCTGGACGGAGTCAAGAAATTAAGGAATAATTATTTCGGAAATCATTTCGCCACCATAGGACTGATGGGCATGAATGAATCTTTATTGAATTTTCTGGGCGAGGACATAGGAACTGTCCGCGGAAAAAAGTTTGCGGTTGAGGTTTTGGATTTCATGAGAGAGAAGATGGTGGGCTACCAGAAAGAAACAGGAAATCTTTATAATTTGGAAGCCACTCCCGGCGAAGGGACAAGTTACCGCCAGGCCGCCGCTGACAAGAAAAAATATCCGGATATCATTGCCGCGGGAACCAAAGAAGTCCCTTATTACACTAATTCCAGCCAGCTGCCGGTCGGCTATACTGACGACGTTTTCGAGGCTTTGAAGATCCAGGATGATTTGCAGACAAAATATACAGGCGGAACGGTTTTGCACATATTCTTGGGAGAAAGGGTTGCTGACCCGGAAATGGCCAAGAATCTGGTCAGGAAAATATTTGACAAATTCCAGCTGCCCTACATTACCTTGACGCCAACATTTTCCATCTGCCCGGTGCACGGATATCTTAATGGAGAACACTTCGAATGCCCGCAGTGCACGGTAAAACAGCCCTGCGAGGTCTATTCCCGCGTTGTAGGCTATATCAGGCCGGTCCAACAGTGGCACAAGGGTAAGAAAGAAGAATATAAAGAAAGAGTGGAATATAAAATGCCAGCTTCTGCGCAAAAAACAGCAGAAAAAACAGCAGCATGATATTAGGAGGATTGCAAAAAACGACTTTAATTGATTTTCCAGGGAAAATAGCAGCCACAGTTTTCACTAGTGGCTGTAATTTTTTCTGTCCCTGGTGCTATTCGGCGGAATTGGTTTTGCCGGAAAAAATAAAAAATCATCCGAAAATTTCCGAACAGGAATTTTTTAATTTTTTGAAGTCAAAACAGGGATTGCTGGAAGGAGTGACTATCTGCGGCGGCGAGCCGACTTTGCAAGTTGATCTGCCGGATTTCATTAAAAAAATTAAGGATTTGGGATTTTTGGTCAAGCTTGATACAAATGGTTCCAACCCTGGGATGCTGAAAAATTTAATCGACGCGAAATTGATTGATTACGTGGCCATGGACATAAAGACCTCGAAAGAAAAATACGAAGAGGTTTTAAAAGGAAATGTTAAAATAAATGATATCAAAGAAAGCGTCAAAATTTTAAAAGAAGGTAAATTAGATTATGAATTCCGGACCACGGTCGTGCCGACTATCCATAAAAAAGAAGACATTGTCGAAATCGCCAAATGGATAAATGGGGCTCCCAAATATTATCTGCAGAAATTCAGGGGAGAAAAGACAATCGATCCGGCTTTTGAAAAAATAAAATCATATCCGGACGCATGGTTCTGGGATGTCCAAAAAGAAATTTTGCCCTATTTTAAAATTTGCGAAATCAGGGGATAAAAAAAGCCCACAGTTTCCCGTGGGCTGTGAGGCAAGCGATGCCCAGGCATTAATCTGCCCATAGAGCACGCTGGTTGCCGATCTCTCGGCGATCAAGGATTTCTACCTTCCGATCGGCCGGGAAGTGTTGATTCCCGTGTCGCTGAAGCATTCCATCGCTTCTCACGATGTGAGCGCCGTATACCGTTACCCCGCCAAAGAGGACATGCCAAACCTTGGCGTCCGGGTCTCCGGCAAAGCGGAAGGTATGACCATCGAGTTGTCCGAAGGTTGTTTCTCGAACGACTCTTGCTCCCGGAGCAGCCATCTGCTCGTGCGGTGCAGTTTCGGTCATGTTTTTGCCCTCCAAAAGAGTTGTTTAGGTTCCATGGAGATTATATATTAAATTATATATTTTGTCAATAGGAAGTGAAGAAAGCAATCTCGCCTTATTTTAATATTTGCGAAATCAGGGGATAATTGACTCAAATTAAAAAAAAGGCTCGTGGGTTGGCACGAGTTTTTTGTTGCCGTTTTTTTTGGCAACATTACAAACTAGCATGATAGCCTCCTTTCGGGGATTTGCCGGTTCAAGGACTAATCGTCAACGAACTCTATTGGTTCGATTATCTTGAGCGACCTGCGGCAGAGGGTTTCAACAATATCTTCTCCTCCGAAATGTTCAAGGCGACTGGTAGATACTCTGCCGTCAGGCCTCACTATGTAGCCGTACAGCCAATGATTACTTGGGGCCTGCATGGCGTAAAAAACTTTATGTTGACCGGGAATCCTAAAGAAACGACCGCGCGCATCTCCAAACCGCATCTGCGGCCACTCAACAATAGCGTTCGGAGCCACCATTTGGCGCACTCCGGTTGCTTCTGCTGTTGCCGGCATGTTTTGCCTCCTTTCGTCACTTGTTTTTTTCCCACTCGAGCTGGTAAATCTTTTTTCCCGGGATTTCCGCGCTTTCAACGACATCGCTGGGCTTGAGCCCCAGGTTGGCCATGCGGCTGGAAATCTTCCCATTCGACAATACCGGGAAAATAATGCTTATCCCGTTTATTTGGAACCTGGCAAACACTCTTCCATCATGCACGAATAGGCCCGTGCCGATTTCATATAAAGGTACTAATCTAGGATGGCTGGCCGTGGGGGCCAGCATCTGTACTAAAGTTGGCGATTCTCCCATGACTGCCTCCTTTCTTGCGTCATAGTTGTATAATAGATGAATAACCATTTTTTGCAATAGATGTCATTCTCCAAGATATTTTTCTATTTCTGCCTGAGTTTTATCATCGGCGTTTTTGTCGGGTCGTTGGATGTCAGCCCCCGGCTTTATCTACCGGGGTTTTTGTTTTTTGTTTTGCTGGCAATCTCGGTTTTTATTTCCAAAAGACATTTTTTGGCAATAACAATCTGTTTTTGTTTTGCTTTTTTGCTGGCAGGAGTCTGGCGTTGCCAGGTTTATAGTTTCAATTTGGAACAGAGCCCCCTGAAAAATTATAATGGCCAGCAAACCACTTTGCTGGGTAAAATTTTGGCGGAGCCGGATATAAAATTGAATAATGTCCAAATAACGCTGGATGCGCAAAAAATCGCGATTGGCGATAAAATTTTGCCAATTTCCGGCAAGGTTTTGATAGCCACTGATAAATATCCCGAATATAATTATGCTGATATATTAGTTATGAAAGGAACCTTAAAAACACCGGAAAATTTTGATAATTTTAACTACCAGGATTATCTGGCCAAAAAAGGTATATTTTCGCAGATGTCCTGGCCCAAAATCCAGATTGCCAGAAAGGAAAGTTATTCAAATATTTGGCAATTTGGCTACGGCCAGATTTTAAGCCTTAAAAATAAAATCCGGAATAACATTGACCGGAATTTCCCTTTCCTGCAGGCCAAACTGTTTTCGGGCATACTTTTAGGAGGAGAGTCGGGGCTTCCGCAGGATCTCAAAGATAAGATGAGCGTCGCCGGGCTAAGTTATATTACTGCAATTGACGGCCTGCATATCGCCATACTATGCAGCCTTGTGATGGTCCTATTATTGGCGATGGGATTCTGGAGGGGACAGGCATTTTACCTGACCGTGATTTTTATTTTCCTTTTCATCCTGATGGCCGGTTTTCATCCTTCGGCCATAAGGGCGGCGATAATGGGAACTGCTGCGTTGCTAGCACAGAAATTCGGGCGACTTTCGAATGCGCCGCGGCTGATTGTGTTCGTCGCGGCCGGCATGCTTTTGGCCGACCCCATGGCTATGTGGGATGCGGGATTCCAGCTGTCTTTCCTGGCGGTGACAGGAATAATCTATCTTAGCCGGCCGGCGCTGGGTTTCCTGAAAAATATTTTCGGGAAAAGATTCCTGTCGCTCCTGGAAATGCTTTCTGTGACGATTTCGGCGCAAATTTTCACTTTGCCGATATTGGTTCTTAATTTCGGCAGGATTTCCCTGGCGGCTCCGCTGACAAGCCTGCTCGTGGTGCCTTTCCTCGGCATCATCATAATTTGCGGTTTTGTTTTCTCTTCGGCTGCCCTTATTTCCGGATGGCTCGGCTGGATATTCGCATGGCCCTGCTGGCTCCTGGCGTCGTATATTATTGAGGTGATTGATATTTTTTCTAAACCGTGGGCCGCCAGGACAATACAAAATGTCAGCTGGGTGTGGCTTTTAGTTTATTACCTGGCGCTGGCTATTTTAACACTTTGGCTAATAAAAAAATCCAGAATGAAGTTCCTGGATTATTGAACGCCGGTTCAGGTAACCAGTATTTGGTTTCCCCAATGGGCGTTCTTTTTGGCTAATGCGATAAGGGCCGCATAATCTTTCGGGTCCTGCAGCCACAGCTTTATTTCCTCCTTATTGAGGGGCCTGCGCAGTTCGTCGAGCGTCTGGCCCCGGTCTTGGGCGGTATGGCCGCAGAGAGCTTCTCCGCAAATGGTGCATAGAGACATTTGTTGCTCCTTTCTACTTAGGGCTTGATCGCGTTGGTTCTAAAGTGGTTCTAAAAGGCTGTCATTCGAGCCACGGGCGCGGCCGGTTTTCCCGGATTTTGGAATCTTTCTGCCCCGCCTTTTGCAGAAAATCCAGGCGGGATTTTTGCCTTGATGCTCGAAAGGTTTCAGCGTTAAATGCTCGATATCCGCCTGAAAAATTAAGAATCTTACAATATCTGACGGATTCTTAAGGAAATCAATCATAAACCGATTGTCTGTCTCCATCGTTCCCAGCTCGAAATACAACGGATGGAGCCTCTTATCCTTGAAAAAGCTGATTGTCTTTTTTCCGGGGTCGAAAATAACAACGTAGCCGGCTTTGATGCCGGTTATTATTTCCCTTCCATCTTTTACAATCATCGCATTCCTCTCTTTCTTTGCGGTTTTTCTTTCCCTATTCAGCTCACAAAAAACTACTGATATTGTATATTTTAATTTCATATTTGTCAATATTAAAAATTTGCGTTTATTGGGGTATAATGAGTAAATCTGAATTTTAAAATTAAAATTTATGGAAGACAATAAAAACAAAGCATGGGTAATGGCGGTGGACATGGGCTACGGCCACCAAAGGACCGCCTACCCGCTAAAAGATTTGAGCGCCAACGGCATAATCAACGCCAATAATTATCCGGGCATACCTGAGAAAGACAGGGTTGTCTGGAAAAGCAGCCGGGAGTTTTACGAATTCATTTCCAATACGAAAAAAATTCCCCTGGTCGGCAACTTGATTTTTTCTTTGTATGATAAGTTCCAGAGGATCAGGAGCTATTACCCGAAAAGAAATCTGTCCAGCCCGAACATCAGCCTGAAAGAGACTTTTTCTTTGATTGAAAAAGGCTGGGGAGAAAATTTGATCAAAACCTTAAGCGCAAACCCCCTCCCGATCCTGACGACATTTTTTGTCCCGGCTTTCATGGCCGAGCAATTCAATTATCCCGGCGATATTTATTGCGTCATCTGCGACGCGGATATCGCCAGGCCATGGGTGCCTTTGAATCCTAAAAAAAGCAGGATAAAATATTTTGCCCCCTGCAAATGGGCAGAAGACAGGCTGAAGCTTTATGGGATCAAGGAAGAAAATATATTCTTGACCGGCTATCCCTTGCCGAAAGAGAACGTGGGCGAGGGAACGGAAATTGTAAGGAGAGATTTGGCATACAGGCTCTTGAACCTGGACACCAAAAAAGAATATTTCAGAAATTATTATCCTGTCATCAAAAATTTCCTCGGAGAACTGCCCGAAAAACCGGACCATCCTTTGACGATAATGTTCTCGGTAGGCGGCGCGGGCGCGCAGAAAGAAATCGGCGTTATCGCATTGAAATCCCTGAGAAAAAAAATAAAGGCCGGCGAGATGAAGATGATTTTTTCCGTGGGGATCAAAAAAGAAATAAATGATTATGTCCTGGAACAAATAAAAGAGCTTGGACTGGAAAACGAAATCGGCAAGAATATTGAAATAGTTTTCTGCCAGGACATCAATAATTATTTCTCGCAGTTCAACCAGAAATTGCGCAAGACCGACATATTATGGACCAAACCCTCGGAACTTTCTTTTTATTCTGGCCTGGGCATACCTATAATCATTGCGCCTACAATAGGCTCGCAGGAAGATTTCAACAGGAGGTGGATTTTGCATATAAACTCAGGATTTTTACAGGATAATCCGAAATATACGGACCAATGGCTTTTCGATATGCTGGATGGAGGAAGCTTTGCCGAAGCCGCCATGGAAGGATTCATAGAAATTGAAAAAATGGGAACTTATAATATTGAAAGGATTATAAACCAGAGCAAAATAAACCAGGGCAAATGAGTAAAAAGTTAAAAATAATCATTTACATCGCTATTTTTTTATTGGCGGTTTTTGCCCTTTATTTTTTTCTTGGCAGGGCTCCAGAACAGAAAAACATAACCTGGGGAGTTAATTTTTCCCAGATGCAGGCGGAGAGCCTGAAACTTGACTGGAAAAAAGTTTATTCGGCGATAATAGAGGACTTGGGCGAAAAAAAAATAAAACTATTAGTGCAATGGGATTGGGTTGAGGGCAAAAAGGATGATTATTATTTTGACGACGTCGATTGGCAGGTGCAGCAGGCGGAAAAAAATAATGTTAACCTGATAATGGTAATCGGGCAGAAAACAGGGCGCTGGCCGGAGTGCCATATCCCTTCATGGGCCGCAAGCTTGCCGGAAAAGGAAAGGGAGCAGGAACTCCTGAATTATCTGGAAAAAATGGTCCTGAGATACAAAGATTCAAAAGCTGTCGCTTTTTGGCAGGTTGAAAACGAGCCATTATTTTCTTTCGGGCAATGCCCGGCAACGGATGTTAATTTCTTGAAGCAAGAAGTGGCTTTGGTGAAATCCCTTGACTCTCAAAAAAGACCAATTATAATTTCAGATAGCGGAGAATTCTCTTCATGGTTCGAGGCCGCAGGCATAGGGGACATAGTGGGCAATACCATGTACAGGAAGGTCTGGTCAGATGTTTTCAACAGATATTTTACAGAGCCGTTTCCTCCCTTGTATTATTCCTGGAAAGCTGGCTTGATAAAATTATTTTTTGATAAAAAAGTAGAATGTCTGGAACTCCAGGCTGAACCATGGGTCCATGTTTCTTTTTACACTTCTTCCTTGGAAGAACAGGAAAAGACGATGGACCTGGGCCAATTTAAAACCAATATCGAATTCGCCAAGGAAACCGGCTTGGATACTTTCTATTTCTGGGGAACAGAATGGTGGTATTGGCTCAAGGAGAAGCAGGGGCAGCCTGAGATATGGAATGAAGCAAAAAAGGTAATTAATCCGTAGTAATATAAAAATGCTAAGCATAATAATTCCCACCCTGAACGAAGAGAAGTACCTTTTTAATCTTTTGGAGTCCATAAAAAAGCAAGGAGTCAAGGATTATGAGGTAATTGTCGCCGATGCCGGTTCCAAAGACCAGACCCTTGAAATAGCAAGGAAGTACGGATGCGTAATAATAAAGGGAGGGTTGCCTTCGAAAGGAAGAAACGAGGGAGCCAAGGCCGCAAAGGGAGATACGCTGCTTTTCCTTGATGCGGATGTTATCCTGCCGGAGGGCTTTTTAAAACAGGCATTGAAGGAGGTTGCAGACAAAAAAATAGAAATTGCGACCTTTCCGATACTTTTTTACCCGACTAACAATTGGGATAAGGTTATTTCAAAATTTTACAATTTCGTCACCTGGGTAACAAAAGACTTCATGGCTCATGCCGCCGGCGGAGTGATGCTGGCAAGTAAAAAAATCCACGAAAAGATCAACGGATTTAACGAGGATGTGATCTTGGCGGAAGATTATGATTATGCCAGGAGGGCCCATAAGTTCGTAAAGTTCCATTACATAGAAACAAAACCGGTCTTCTATTCGAACAGGAGATTCAAAAAAGAGGGTTATATAAAAAGCTGTGTAAAATATATATTGATAGAACTGTACATCCTTTTTTTCGGTCCGATAAAGTCAGATATTTTCAATTATAAGTTCGCCCATTATGATAATAAAAAAATAAAAAAATAAAAAAAATAAAACTATGTACGAAGAAGATCCAATCGATTTCACAAAAATAAAAAATTGCTTTAATAAAATTTTCGGACATGACACCGCCCTGATTTTTGTCCTAGTTGTCATCCTCTCGTCAGTTTTCGGCCTGGCCGCCGGATTGGTGTCCAGTTTCTATATCAACAAGACATTTTTTAGCGCCGGTAACAATAATAACGCCGTTGTGCCGGTTTACACCAGCCAAAATGGCCAAGAACAGCAAGTGATAAGCGCCGTCAAAAGATATTCTCCGGCCGTAGTGAGCATCATAATCTCAAAAAATGTTCCGATAATGCAGCAATATTATTACAATCCGTTCGGGGATAATTCCCCTTTTGACATCCAAATTCCGGAATACCGCCAGAACGGCACCCAGAAACAGGATATCGGGGGAGGAACAGGGTTCATCATTTCCAAGGACGGCACAATCCTGACAAACAAACACGTTGTTTCTGACAACCAGGCCGATTATACCGTCCTTACCAATGACGGCAAAAAATATCCGGCTAAAGTCCTGGCCGTGGATCCCGTACAGGATCTGGCAGTTATCAGGATTTCCTCCACGGGCACCAAGTCTTTCCCGGTGGTGACGCTGGGAAATTCGGATGGCTTGCAGATAGGCCAGGCAGTAATCGCCATCGGCAATGCCCTGGGAGAATTCCGCAATACTGTTTCAGAGGGCGTGGTTTCGGGCTTAGGCAGGACAGTAAGCGCCTCCGGGGATACGGGAGTTTCTGAAACGCTGGAAGATATTATCCAAACCGATGCCGCCATCAATCCGGGAAACTCCGGGGGGCCGCTTCTGAATTTGAAAGGCGAAGTGATCGGCATCAATACTGCAGTTGCCCAGAACGGCCAAAGCATCGGCTTTGCCATACCGATTAATCAGGCAAAAAGAGACATCCAGCAAGTTACCTCAACCGGCAAGATTGTCTACCCATTTTTAGGAATCAGATACACGCTGATTAATGCTGATATAAAATCACAAAACAATTTATCAGTGGATTACGGCGCCTGGGTAACAAAGGGGATCCAGGGCGAAGCGGCGGTAACCGCCGGCTCGCCGGCTGACAAAGCGGGGATAAAAGAAGGCGATATTGTTCTGGAGCTTAACAATGAAAAAATAACGGAAGACAATTCTTTGTCAAAAATTATCAAAAAATATGAACCGGGCGACAAAGTGACCCTGAAAATTCTGCGGGGCAAGCAGGAAATGAATATCGATGTTGTCCTGGGAGACAGGAGCAGCTAAAATTTAGTCTAAAAAAGCCCCGGAGATTAGTTTCCGGGGCTTTTTTGTTGCGTCCCACACCCAATCTTTGTGGTATAATTGAATAATAAATTCAAATTAAGAATCAATAAAAAATTTGGATTTCAAGAAAATGGATCTGAATAGGGAAGTGAATGTTTTTTTGGCGTTCAGCTTGATCGTCTCTTTTGCTTTCATAATTGTATTGGCTGCGGCTAATTTGAATTCCGTCCCTAAGGTTTATGGAAGCCCCTCATATTTTCCGGTTGCTAATGGCACCGGCCCCGCTTTGACGCAGACCAATCAAACTTCTCCAGTCCCTCCAACTCCTGCAATCTCTCCAACCCCCACAGTCCCTGCGGTTCTTCCACAAATTTGCGGCGGTTCTCGGGAACAAAAACTGTGGCTTTTAATTGACAATGGCTCGATAACAACTTTAGAACCAGCAGTCGATTTGAAGCTTAACGCCGATCCCGCTTCTGTCGCAAGCATGATTATTTCCACGTCCGAAGGTTTGCTCAAGATGCCCTACCAGCAGGAGGTAAAAGATTATAATCTTTGCGGTGAGACCTCCGGTGAGACCTCTTGCTCTAACGGGTTATATACTGTTTCTGTTGAATTAATCAGCCCTTCCGGCCAGTCAGCAATAGTTTCCAGAAGTATTTATTTGGAAAATTCCGCTCCCTGGCAGGGTATCCATCCTGCTCTTACCGATGCGCAATTTGGAGAATTGCAGCAGGCATATGCAACAAGGGCAGGGCTTATGGAAACAGGCGCTGACCTCACTCAAAACTCGGAAGACCTGAGCAATATTCTGAAAAAATATCCGGCAGACATCCAAAAACAGCTCGCAAGCCTTCAAAATCAATTTGATATTACCAACGAGAGACATTTAGGATGGGAGGCTGGCTATACTGAGTCATCTCTAAAACCAGCTGGCTACCAGCAAATAATAGCATCGGGCTTTATACCTGATTGCAGGGTATTGGATTTATTGGCCCAGTCCTGCCCGGACTTATCGGCGCAAGCATCCCAACAATCATCAAATTTAAAAACTTTAGGCGCGATGGAAAATTCGCCCGGCAATCCTTTTCTCGCCTCTTTGTCTTCTCCACAGACGTCCCAACAATCGTCAAGTTTAAAAACCTTAGGTTCAATAGAAAGTTCGCCCGGCGACCCTCTTCCTGATTCTTTTGACTGGCGCAATGTCGGCGGAAAAAATTACATAACTCCTATACAAGACCAGGGCCAATGCGGAAGCTGCTGGGCATTTGCATCTGTAGCGGCCCTAGAAGGCAAAATCAATGCTTATTACAATAGTACTTCAATCAAACCAAATTTATCAGAACAGGATTTGGTTTCCTGCGACACTGATACATATGCCTGCAATGGGGGAGATCCTGGCAAGGTTATTGATAATTATTTTGTTAACAATGGCATAGCCCAAGAAACTGATTTAAAATATATATCAGGTACAACTATTGAAGAAGATGCTGATGGAAATGCAATATTAGATGCGAATGGAAACATAATACCTTTTGTTCCAAAATGTTCTTCAAAGAAGAGTAATTGGCTTTCGCGCTCATGGAAAACAGATTCGTCATACACGCCGATAACTCTTGGAGATGATGATAATGCCAATATCGCTGCCATTAAGTACGCCCTGGTAAATTACGGCCCGGTGGTTGTTATTTTTAATGTATTTGGCGATTTCAGTGGTTATGAAGGCGGAATATATCAACATAAGTATGATTTTGAACATTGGCAAATTGATCCTGCCAATGTTTATGAGGGCGGCCATGCCGTAACCATTGTCGGCTACGGAGCCTCTTCCGATGGCCAGCCTTATTGGATAGTAAAAAACAGCTGGGGAATATATTGGGGGGAATGCGATCCTAATGCTAAGTGTTGCAAAAGCAATCCCAATAATCCCAAATGCCCAAAAGGATATTTCAGGATATCGATGCAAGACGCTGACTCTGCGATGAATAAGATTCTTGCGGTTGTGCCCGGCAATCCGTTATATGCTAATGCCGCAAAATATGTAAAAAAGTGCGCAGACAAAGACAAGGACGGTTATTGCTATTGGGGTCTCGGGGCGAAGCCAGACAAGGGATGCCCTTCCAGCTGCAGCGCGCAGACGATTGAAGACTGCGATGACTCTAACAAATCTCTTAACAATAATAATTGCGGAGTAATGGCCAACGCCGGAGAAATAGACATCGCATCTTCTCCTTCAGGCGCAGAAGTTTATGCCTTAGACCCCAAGACGGGAAATTATGTTTTAGACGGATACACGCCGATAAACATTAAGCTTCCTGCAGGATCGCAGAGCATAAAAATATCAAAAGATACGTATGATGACTATACTCAAACATTAAATGTAACAGCAGGAAGCGTCCAATCTATAAATGCAACCCTTAATCCTTACATATTTATTACGGTTACTTCGCCGAACGGAGGGGAAACATGGCAAGGGGGCTCGCAGCAAACTGTTACCTGGACAAGCAAGGGTATTGATGCTAATGCTTCAGTCACTATCGAATTGTTTGATTCAAATAATATTCATCTTACTTATAGTGCCGTAAGCAACAGCGGTTCGGCGACGATTGGTATTCAAGATGCGGATTGGTTGAAGAGTGTTAACCTAACAAACCCATCGAGCAGCTGGAAAATAAAAATTTCTGCACAGGTAAATTTAAATAACAAGACTGTAACTATAAGCGGCTCTTCCGCTAATTACTTCACGATTCTTTTCCACTCCTTAACAATCACTTCGCCGAGCGGAGGGGAAACATGGCAACCGGGCTCGCAGCAAACTGTTACCTGGACAAGCCAGAATATTGATGCTAGTATTCCGATTAGTATTACATTGATTGATCCAAATAATAATGGCAACGGATTTTTTCAATCTTCTGCCGGCAGCGGTTTAGCAACAATTGCTATCCCAGGAAACTTATCGTCAGGCCAATACAAATTATATATCAACACAAGCGCAGGGGTAAACGGCCATTACATAGGTGCTTATTCCAACTACTTCACTATTGCAAGTCTTTCTTCTCGTTCAGCTGCGCAAAGTGTTTGCGGAAACGGAATCATTGAAACTGGAGAAAGTTGCGATATGGCAAACTTCGGCGGAAAGACCTGCGCAAATTATAAAGACAGCAATGGCAATCCTTATGCTGGTGGATTGTTGGGTTGTTCTGACTGCCAGATTTCTACCGCAAATTGTTATACCTGTGGAAATGGAATTCTTGAAGGCTCAGAGGTTTGCGATGGAGCACAATTTTTTGGCAGTTATACCTGCGCAACTTACGGACGTCCTTACGGACATTTAACTTGTAATAGCAGCTGCAACACAATTTCTGCTGCAAGCTGTTGCGCCCAAAACTGTGCTGCGAGTGGAGGGACCTGCCAAAATATGGCATGTATAATTCCCTCATCTTTTACCGTCACTTCGCCGAACGGAGGACAAACATGGCAGGCAGGCTCACAGCAAACTGTTACGTGGACAAGCCAGAATATTCCCGCTAATACCCCAATGCAGATTAATTTATATGATTTGAATAATCATTTAATTAATATCGTAACCACAACCAACAGCGGTTCAGCAACAATCACAGTTCCAGTCATTGGATCTTTCGGAACCTTGGCAGTTCCGCCTAACCAATATAAAATATCTATTGGGGCAAATGTGAACGGCAGCTGGGTAACTGGTTATTCTGCCAACTACTTCAATATTGTCGCCCCTCCGCCTGACAGCTGCACAGACAGCGATGGCGGGAACAATCCAAATGCCGTCGGATACGTTTCAGGATATTCCGGCGGTGTTGCTTATAAATATTATGATACATGCATCTCTGGCACTAATAAATTAGATGAATTCATTTGCATAGGCGGTACACGTCCTGCTTCTGTATATCCTCCAATTGCTTGCGCTATCGGGTGTTCTAATGGCGTGTGTATAATTTTTTCATCCAGTCCTCCTCCATCCATCACCTCAATTTCTCCGACCTCCGGCCCTGCAGGAACAATTATAACAATTCATGGCAGTGGTTTTGGCATCAACAATAATCTTTATATTGATAATAACATTACCGGGGATGGCTCTGCTGATGGCGTGACTATGCAATTTCTGACTCAAAATTTATCATTGGGTCAGCATTCATTCCGGGTCCAGGTTAACAACGGGCAAAGCAGCGCGCCAATAAGCAATACAGGATATTTTACAGTAACTTCTCCTACTTCAATGATAAATGCAGCAAACAGATTTTTTGCATCTGTTTCAAATGTTTTTTTAAATGTGTTTAAAACAATAGGGCAGGAAGTACAGAATTTGCTCGGGCCGTCGTAAATCATTAAAACGTTCTTATTATTGACAACGATTTTCAATTTTGATATAAAAGAAACATCATGAACAAAGTAACCAGCCCCGCCGACGCTAAAGCTATGGCGGGCAAGCAAAATTTATTTTTCTTTTATTTTACCTTTATGAAGGAGGCTGGTTTAAATTGTTTAGAACAGAAAAAATAAAAGAAAAAATAACTAAACACTTTCAACGAGCCTCTTTCGAAAAAGAGGCTTTTGTTTTGGTCTTTGATAATTTTCGGGATTTCGGTGGTCGGAATTCCGCGAAAACCTCCGGAAAGGGGACTGGCCATGCGTAGGTGCACAGGCGATGGGTTGGTTAAGCTGGGTAAGCGCTTAGCTAGGATTGACAGGCATTTGGTCGCAATTTTGGCGAAGAGAATGAGCCTTGCTATGGAAGTGGCACGTTGCAAGATAAACAACGGCAATGAGCCGATTTTGCGCAAGAAGACAGAGGAACAGCGCCGGGCGCAATGGATGGCCTGGGCGCGTCAGGAGGGTTTTGACCCGGAATTCGCGCGGACTATATTCAACGTGGTCTTGGCGGAGTCTTGCCGGGTTCAGATTGATACCAAAGAAGGCGATAAGGCGCGCAGGAATGCGCGCTAGCGGAACTGGGCGCAAACCCACGGAATAAAAGGAGAAAAGCCATGGAGAAAGTTGATGATTTGCCTATTTTTGCGGAGGCCGGTTGCATCGCAAAGGAACGAGCGGAAGACGCATTGCGTTCGTCGCGCGTCAAGAGGGTTATCTGCTGCGCGTTGGGACCGAAAGGCAACAATATCGAGCAGGCGGCAACTCGGTGGCTGGAAAGGATGGGTGTCGCTGACAAATCTGAAGTGGTCTTGCGCGATACTCCCGAGCTTTGCTTGGAGTTAGCTCGTAGCATTACAGAAGACGGCGTAGTGGCTGTTTTCTGGACATGCGCCGTGTATGCCAGAGAGAACGAGTTCTTTTTTGGCAATCCGGACGTGTATCCGTTCTTCTTCCAAGAGGAAATGCCGCTGGATGTAATGCAGTTGGCTGCCAGGCCGGAGCTTACAGACAAAATGCGCGGCAGTATTTCTATGGGTTGCCTGAAGGTTGCTTCGCATCCTTCACCAGCTCCCTTGGTGAAGGGGTTAGGCAGCCAGATTGTCCTGAAGAACAGCAATGCTGCTGCTGCCAGGGCGTGCGCTGAAGGCGAGACAGAGTTGTGCATTACAACAGAGTCTGCCAGAAAGATCTACGGGCTTGTCCAGCTTCATTCGTTCGGCAGCCCCGTTATGGTTTTCTTCGGCGGAATCACCCGGCACGGCCTCACACAGATCAGGAGGCATATCTGAGAGGAAAGGTGTTAGGGGGGTTTCCTTGCGGAAACGCAAGGAAACCCCCATTTCTTTTTATATTTAAAGGTGCATAATTAAAATATATTTTTAAATAATTAATTTTTTATGATCAGTGCAATAATAGGAGCTAAAGGAGAAATGGCCCAGAACCTTCTCTTGGGGCTCTTAAAACAACTTGGCCCGGTTTTGGAGGCGGACAAAGACAGTTCTGCTGGAGATTTAGCTAAAATATGGGAGGCAGATGTAATCTGGCTGGCAATACCGCGAGACGCGGCAGACAGCATCTTAAAGGACGTGCATTTGAACCCCAAAAAACTAATCGTGGATATTTGCTCTATAAAGCGACGTCTGTCTTCGGTTGTGAAACCCACGGGCGCCGATTTTTTGTCTTTGCATCCCTTACACGGACCCTACGTTCCCTTAAACGGGCAGAAATGGGCGCTTATTAAAAATGACAAAGTTTTAGAAAATAATAATAATGCAAAAAAGATTTTAGAATTTTTGAAACAACAAGGAATCAGTTTCATTGAAGCTAAATCAGAGGATGAGCATGATTTTATGATGGGCATTACTTTAAGCATCCCTGAATTTTTTACAATTATCATCGATGAATTGATAGACGAATATTCAAAAGGTAATAATCAAAAAAGGCCGGATATGGGGAAAATTATGGAATGGGCCGTTCCAGCTTCAAATGCATTTTTTTCAGCTTATGTGCATTCAATAAACAGCTCGGCTCCATGGCTGAGAAAGGATTTAGTTTTGGGTTCTTATGGAAATTTGATTGAATCTGCCAAAAAAACAGCAGAAGACCTCAGTAAGGTTTCAACCGGAAACATAGAGAAAAAATTAGAGGAGCAAAAAGAATTTGCAGATAATCTTCCTTTGGAAGAAAGAAAAAGAATGAGGCAGTGGACAGAGAGATGGTTTGTTGATTCAACACAAAAAATATTTTCTTTCAACCAGAAAAAATCTGTAAAGCCAAGATTAAAAATACAATTTACAATAGATGGCGCGCAGGAAATTTTCCCGACCGACAAGCACAGGGTATCGGTTGGCATACATGGCATAGAAGGATGTTTCACGCATGAGTCGGCCTTAAGGTTATGCGAGGATTTAGGAATTGATTCTTCAAAAATAGATTTTAAATATTTAATTGACGCCAAAGGAGTTGTTGGGGCGGTGGACAAGGGCGAAATAGACAGGGGAGTTTTTTGCATAGCCAATTCCGGTTCAGGAGCATATATTGAAAGCATGAAAATAATGGGCGAATACAACTTTGATGTTTTGGCTCTCTATGGCATGGAAATTATGCAGTGCTTGATGGCAAGGCCAGAAGTAAAAGATATTTCAGAAATAAAAGAAGTTTTTGCCCACCCCCAGGCAATTTCCCAGTGCGAGAGGACTTTCGCTGAAAAATATCCGAACATAAAATTGGTGAAGGGAACTGATGCCGACGACACGGCCTTGTGCGCCAAAAGAATAGCCAATAATGAATTTCCAAAAACAACGGCAACTTTGGCTTCACAGATCGCAGCCAGGCTTTATGGGTTGAACATTTTAGAGTATGGCATGCACCACGATCCTTTCAATACAACGACATTCTTGGTAATAAAGAAGAAAAAGTAGTTTGAGGTCTTTGACAATTTTTGACACGGAAGGAGGCAAAAATGAGAAGGCAGATGCATCCGCTGGAAGGCGAGAATATATTTCAGAAAATTCGCAGAATTTGTGAAGAGGAAAAAGCGAAAAACAGGAGAGTTCTGAATTTGGCCTGGGGACAGCCCGAGGGCCCGGCTATGTTGCTGGCGAGGGAAAAAGCCGCCGAATCCGTAATGAGCGATGATGAGCAGATGCATGGATACCAGAACAACGGCTCTCCCGGAGTGCCGGATTTCGCAAGAATATTCGTGCAGGCTCATTTTAAGTTTACCCTCGAGGGCGATCTTGCTTATCTGCCGATTCCGGGAATTAAGCCGATGTTGGGCCTTGTGCAGATTGCTTGCCGGCCTCCGGGTAAAAATATCAAGGTGGCTTATATGAGCGATCCGGGTTTTCCTACTCCAAAAGATTGGGGAAGATTTTTAGGGGTAGAGTCATACGACCTTCCTTTGCATCCCGGTAACAAGTTTGCTTTCAAGGCAGAGGATATATTGCCGGGAACCAACTTGATTATGGGTAATTACCCCCACAACCCATCAGGCCAGATTTATACAGCCGGTCAGTGGGCTGAAGTCATCATCCACTGCATTAAGAATAACGTACGGATATTCAACGACAATCCTTATCACTTCTTCGCTTACGACGGATTATATTGTGCCCTAGCAGAAGCTGCCAAAGACTTTCCCGAACTTTCTTGGGCAGAAGCTTATACTGCCTCAAAGGAAATTGGGAATGGCTGCGGCTGGCGCGTGGGAGCAATGGTCGGTTCGCCCGATTTTATTGCCGACATAGCCAAAATAAAAAGCCAGACTGACTCTGGTTTTGCAGCTCCTTTGGCCACAGGTGTTCTTTGTGCACTTACAGCCGGGAGAGTTGAAATTGAAGCTCGCCGCGATGAATACGGACGGCGCATTGCAAAATTGATAGAGATTCTGGAATCGCGCGGAATGAAGTTGGTGCACCGTCCGGAGGCCGGATTATTCACTCTTTGGCATTGCCCAAGGCTTGCTTTAGGCAAGGAGTTTGATAATGCAGATGAGTTTAATATGGCAATGATACTAGGGCCGGAAATTGGAATTGCCGGCGTGCCTTTCGGCAAATACATCAGGTACGCGGTAACGAGCGACATAATTGCGATGCAACAAGCAATAGAAGAAATCTTTACTGCGGCAAAAGTTTCCTATTAGGGTGTTACATCAATGCGGTTTGGTTCTACAGGACTAAGCCGCTTTTTTATGATTTTTATCCAATGGCTAACATAGAATGTTTTGTACTGTTAGCACTCTTGACGGGCGAGTGCTATTGATTTAAGATAGGAAACATATTACAATTGAATTACGTATTACTTAATGTCGGCTTTAAATTTTTAAATACTTAAAACTTATATTTAATTTTATGAATGGAGCTAATTTCACAAATAAAGCCCAGGAAGCGATAATGTCAGCGCAGAATATCGCGCAGGAAAAGGGACAGCAGCAGGTTGATGCATTGCATCTGCTTTTGGCTTTGTTGACGCAGGAGGACAGCGTTGTTTTGATCATCCTGCAGAAACTTGGAGTTGATTATAAAAATTTGCAAAATAAAGCCGAGGCCCAACTCAACAGGATTCCGACAGTGGCGGCTCCTCAGGCCTTCGGGCAGTTTTATCTGACCCAGGACATGGCCAAGGTTCTAGAAAGGGCAAGGCAGGAAGCTATAAAAATGGGCGATGAATTCGTTTCTGTGGAACACTTATTGCTTGCTTTAATCGATACTCCTACAACCGCAAAGCAGGTCCTAGATAAAATAACATTCATCCAGCAGGGAGGCGAAGGAGGGGCATTGAAAACCAGCAAACTGGATTATGATACGGTTTTAAAAATTTTGTCGCAGATCCGCGGCGGGCAGAAAATTACCGACCCCGAGCCTGAATCGAAATACCAGGTGGTTGAAAAATACACCAGGAATTTAACCCGCCTGGCGGCGATGGGAAAAATCGACCCGATAATCGGGAGGGAAAACGAAATCCGCAGATTGATGCAGATAATTTCAAGGCGCACGAAAAATAATCCGGTCCTGATCGGCGAAGCCGGAGTCGGCAAAACAGCCATTGTTGAGGGATTTGCCCAAAAAATAAACCAGGGTAACGTTCCGGAGTATTTAAAAAACCGGGAAGTCATTTCCCTGGACTTGGGAGCTTTGATTGCCGGCACAAAATACCGCGGAGAGTTTGAGGTAAGGGTGAAGGCATTGCTTAAAGAAATTGAAAGGGCCGAGGGCCGCTATATCCTGTTTATCGACGAACTCCATACTTTGGTGGGCGCGGGAGCTGCAGAAGGCGCTATTGACGCTTCTAATTTATTAAAACCGGCTTTAGCAAGAGGCGAATTGAGGGCTGTCGGCGCCACAACTTTGAAAGAATACCAGAAATATATTGAAAAAGACCCGGCATTGGAAAGGAGGTTCCAGCCGATTTATGTGCAGGAGCCCACGGCCGAAGACGCAATCGCGATTTTGCGAGGCATCAAGGAAAAATATGAAGTGCACCATGGAGTAAGAATCCAGGACGCAGCCATCAAGGCCTGTGTGGAATTGTCGAACCGCTATATTGCCGACAGATTCCTGCCGGATAAGGCGGTTGACCTGATGGACGAGGCAGCTTCGGCTTTAAGATTGGAAATCGAGTCTTCGCCGATTGACCTGGACAAATACGACAAGGAAATCAGGAAATTGGAAATCGAGAAACAGGCGATTAAGAAAGAAAAAGATTCGGCTAAGCGCCTGACAGCCATTGAAAGGGCCTTGGCGGATTTGCAGGAAAAAGCCAAAGTCATCAGGCTGAAATGGGGGGAGGAAAAGGGATTGGTTGATAAAATAAAAGAAATCAGGAAAAGAATCGACGAATTGTCTTCACAGACGGAAATCGCCCAGAAAGAGGCTGACCTGGAGAAAGTGGCGGAAATCAAATACGGAGAAATCCCTAATTTACTGAAAGAACAAAGGGAACTTGAGAAAAAATTAATAAGGATACAGGAGAAGCATCATTTCATAAAAGAAGAAGTGACCGAAGAAGACGTGGCCAATGTTGTTTCCCGCTGGACGGGAATCCCGGTGATGAAACTTATTGCCGAGGAGGCCCAAAAGCTGGAAAAGATGGAAGATATCCTGAAAAAGAGGGTGGTTGGCCAGGAAGAAGGAATTGAAGCGATATCGCGGGCCATCCGGAGGGCAAGGGCCGGAATTTCAGAAGAGAACAAGCCCATGGGCTCTTTCATGTTCCTTGGGCCGACGGGAGTGGGCAAGACAGAAACCGCCCGCGCCTTGGCTGAATTTTTATTTAACGATGAAAAAGCTTTGGTAAGGCTTGATATGTCAGAGTATATGGAAAGGCATACAGTGGCAAAAATAATCGGCTCGCCTCCGGGATATGTGGGTTACGAAGAGGGAGGACAGCTGACCGAAAAAGTAAGGAGAAGGCCGTATGCCGTGATTTTGCTGGACGAAATCGAGAAGGCACATCCTGAAGTTTTCAATATATTGCTGCAGATTTTTGAAGACGGCCGGCTGACTGATTCCAAAGGCAGGCTGGTTTCTTTCAAAAATACTATCATAATAATGACTTCCAATGTCGGGTCCGATTATATCAACAAGATGCAGACAATCGGCTTTGATACTAAAGAGGAAATGCAAAAGAGAGAAGGGATGAAAGAAAAAATATTGGACTCTTTGAAAGACCAGTTCCGTCCGGAATTTTTGAACAGGATAGACGAGATCGTGATTTTCAATTACCTGCAGAAAGACCAGATCAAGAAAATCGTGGAGCTGGAATTGGACAAAGTGGAGAAAAGGTTGAAAGCCAAGAATGTTTCCCTGCAGATTTCAGAAAAATCCAAAAGCCTGATTGCCGAAAGGGGGTTTGATCAGAATCTGGGAGCAAGGCCCTTGAAGCGCGTCATCCAGCGGGAAATCTTGGACCCATTGTCTTTGAAACTCGTCACAAACGAAATCAGGGAGGGCAATAATGTCATAATCGACGCCAAAGGCGATAAAATAGTTTTCGAGTTGCCGGCCGTGGCGATGAATATGGAAAAGAAAACCAGGAAGCTATCGAAATCAGCGAAATAAGCATATATACAAAAAGCCGCCGAAGGGCGGCTTTTCCGTTGATTAATTGATATAAGGAGGGTATCATAAAATTAAATAACTATTAAATAAATAAAAAAATATGCCAAAAGGAGAACCAAAAGACGTACGGCGAGAAACGTTAGAGGACACGTTATCTGAGTTGCCGTCAAATTTAAGAGATTTAATCCCGGACCAAAATATAGGCTATTATAAAAAGACCAATGAGATGCATTGCGATCTTTCAAAACCGGGCGGGTCCAAGTTTTTAGAAATAGGAAATATTTTCGAAGTTTTAGATAAAGATGGAATCCGCATTGCTGAAATGATCGCCAAAAGAGAAGATGACAGAAAAGCGTTGCTGGCTGCCGGCGCTGATCCGAAAGCATTTTTGCCTGCAACAAAAGGTCCGGGTGATCCGGAAGGTCTGCCGGAGGCCCTGTATTACAAAGTGGAAGGCATTAAGGGCAAGTTGGGCATGATACAGCTGAAAGACCTTGACCCGGGAACAAGGGTCATAATAAGAAGGGAAAAAAGCGTGAAAGATGAGCAGGGAAAAGAAAAAGTTCCGTGCTCTTTCAGTGTTATCAGAGAAAGCATGGAAGATATGCCCGACTGCGATTTCGCTACAGTGATAGTCGGCAGGGATCCCAAACCCGATGCCAAGAATGAATTATGGACAATACACCCCGGCCTGCCGGTACGGGCAGCCCAGGGAGATTTTATTCCTGGTTCGGAGAGATTGCCGGGGCCGAAAGCGGGCGAAAAGCAAGAAATCATGGTTGCTACTGTAAAAGATTTGCTGAAATCCAAAAAAATGGCAGAAGGAGATTATATAAAAATAATAACGGGCAAAGAAGAAGAAGTTTTATCCCAATACGAAGTCAAATAAATACAGCCTTCATAAAACATCGCCAGAAGAATCAAAACAAAAGAGTAAAAACCAGGAAGCTATCTAAATCAGCGAGATAATAAGTTATGCACAAGAAGCCGCCTTTTGATGGGGCGGCTTTTTTGTTATGTGTTATAATATAATAATCAAATATCTAGTCTTTGGATAATGGGGAAAATATATAAATATATTTTTTTGAGCTTGATAGGGATCTGTCTGATTGCGACGGTGTTTTGGGGCTTGGCAAATACGAGCCCCGTCATGCTGCAAAAGAATATGGCGATTGCAAGCCTTCTGAACTCTACAGAAAATCCCTCGCCGGTTTTCCCGACGCTGATTCCGGACCAGGCATATGTCATACAAGATAACGCCAACTACAAGCTTTATTACGCCGGGAGCGATTTCGGTTCGATCAACCTTGCCACTTCATCTGACGGAATAAATTGGACCCCGTATGCGGGAAATCCCGTATTGAACGAAACCTCGGCGGTGCAGGGCCAACATGCGGATGTGCATTTTTACAGCAGCGGCTTTACAGGGGCGAACAGCGGGACAAATCCGAGCTCCGGGACAATGTATTACCGTATGTGGTACCAGGGAGCAGTTCCCGGAATCGGCGGATGGAGATATGCCGAATCGCCGGACGGAATAAACTGGTACAATCATATAGCCGTAACGCAAACCGGAACGCCCGTATTCAGCGCCGCAACAGGAGTTGATTATGGCATAGCAGATGCGGTTTATACTCCTGGGGGAGAAGGCGGAGACCCGAATAAGACTTTCAGAATATATGCAAATGTCCAATGGGAACTTGCTCCGCATAGTTCAGATGAGCTTGTTGTTATGGCTTATTCGCCAAACGGATATGTCTGGACCGGTTATGATCCGACATCCGTAGGCTATGCAACGCCGGTATTTGCAGGAACTTCAGACGGGGTTTCTTTCGATACAGACCACATCGGCTGGTTCAAGGTCATAAAAAACAGCGATACGGACTGGGAAGCGTTTTATTCCGGCGGCAAAGGCACGACTTATCAGGCGCTTAACGGCATAGGATATGCGACGTCAAACGACGGCATCAATTGGACGCGCAGGGAAACCCTTTTCACGACAAATGATGCCGTGGCTTGGAGGAACAACAGCGTCTGGATGCCTTCGGTCGTGAAATCAGGCAACAATTATAAAATATTTTTTCTGGGATCGAACAATCCGATGACCGACGGGAGCTGGATATGGTGGAAGGTCGGCGAGGCTGACTTGGCAAAAGACACTACGCCGCCCACGGTGGCATCGACCAGTCCGGCCGGCTCTGCAACAAGCATTTCGCCCGGCCAGGGCATAATAGCGACATTCAGCGAGCCCATGGATCCCGCCACAATCACAACTTTCAGCTTTACTTTAAAAAAAGGCGCGACTCCCATTGCCGGCGTTGTAAGTTATTCCAATTTGAAAGCCACGTTCGTCTCCAGCGTGATACTGGACTCAAATTCAGTTTATACGGCGACAATAACCACCGGAGTAAAAGATGTTGCCGGAAACGCATTGGCATCTAACTATACCTGGAATTTTACAACGGGCGGGAATTATCAAAGCTGGAGCGACCAGGGCGTAGATTATACGGCGCCCTCCGGCAGCGCCTATTACCCGAGCGTCATTTATGACGCCAATGGATTCGGAACGGCAACCCCGGAATATAAAATGTGGTATTCAGACGGCAACGGTTCGGTTTTCCTTGCTACGGCAACAGACGGCGTTGCGTGGGGGACTCCCACAACTATGGCAGGACTGGCTAATGCCCACCACACCCAGGTGGTTTACGATGCAAATTGTTTCGGAATAACTCCGTGTAATGCCGGAACAGCCAAATACAGGATGTGGTTCTGGGACATAGGCGCGCCGACTATTTACAGCATCTCTTCAATGGCAACGGCTGAGTCCGCTGACGGCATAAATTGGACCGGCCAAACCGCCGTTACACAAAATCCGTCCGCGAAATTAATACAGGATCCGGATTCAGGAACGGGATGGAACCGCGGAACCTACGGGCCGGTGAATGTATTCTATCAGTCGGGAGCAATCAATACCGGGACAGAGCCGTTCAATTACTCGTATGTCATGTATTATGACGGGACAGATGGCAGCCATGAATACACCGGGCTTGCTTATTCTACGGACGGATTGAATTGGAACGCTTACAGCGTAAATCCGGTTTTGCAAGGGTCTTCAAGCGGTGCATGGGATTGCTACAGCTCCGTATACGGCACGATATATAAAGACTCGGCGGGATTCCATTATTTTTACAGCGGCAAGGGCCAGGATGACGGCAGCGGCAATTGCGCAGATACCGCGAGCAATAATTTTGACGGCATCAGCTATGCTTCTTCAACCGACGGCAAAACCTGGGTCAAAGACGCCAAACCGATTTTCCATATCAGCGACGGAGTATCATACCGCAGCGGAAGGATTTATACGCCTTCGGTGATAAATGACGGTTCCGGGATTCTGCGCATGTATTTCTCGGTTACGGACGCCAGCGGCACTCCCAAGAAAATCGGTTATGCGACCCTGGCGCAGCCCGTGACTGTCATCCCGACAACGCCAGTTATCACGCTTCTAGGGGTTCCGCATGTGATCCTTTACCAGGGGCAGATATATACTGACGCGGGCGCCACAGCCCATGATGGCACTGACGGCGACATCACAAGCTCGATAAATGTTACGAATGCAGTAGACACTTCCACTATCGGGACATATAGCGTAACCTATAACGTTGAAAATTCAATCCATGTTTCCGCAACTCCGGTCGTGCGCACAGTTCAGGTTCTCCCATCGAGCACAACCATGTCCACCGTTAATACTTCACAAGATACTGATATATTCATCCCGCAGAACATTAATACATCAACTCTTGATCTCACCCATTTCCAGTCCGGCAACAGCGCATCGCTTACCAATGATATTATGATCACAAAAACCACGGCTGTCGGAGACGTGGTGGTAAATATTCCCGCGGGAGTTACTCTCACTTCGGGAGCCGGCTCATGGAATGGAATAATCAATCTTCCGGAGGTAAATAATAATCCGACTGTTGTTGCTTCGTCCGGAAATACGGCCCAAGTGTTTTCCGCGATTGAAATAGGCCTTGGCGATACTCCGGTTACTTTTAACAAAGGAGTCCGGATTTCATTCACCGGCGCAAACGGCAAACTTGTCGGATTTTCGCGGAACGGAGTATTTACGCAGGTTACTTCCGTCTGTCCCGATGATACACAGACTGCGGGGGATGCCTTAACCTTCAGTTCTGATTGCAAGATTAATTCCGGAAATGATCTTGTGGTATGGACAAAACACTTCACCACGTATGTCGTTTACAGCGAGTCTCCGATTGCTGTTGCCGGAGGCGGCGGCGGGAATTCTTACCAGCCGTATTTATCAAGCAATGCTTCCCAGAATACGGCAGTCAACCAGACGCAACCTTCCCAAATTGCTACAAACGGAAACCGGGCAGGACAACCATATCAGTTTACCCGCTATCTGAAGCTCGGGGATATCGGCTATGATGTAAAACAATTGCAGATTTTCCTGAATAACCACGGCTTCATCCTTGCAGACACCGGATGGGGAAGCCCCGGGGACGAAACCAGATATTTCGGGCCGATTACCTTCCAAGCACTGTTCAAATTCCAGGAAGCGAATTATGACGCGATACTGAAGCCCTCAGGATTCCAGAAAGGCACGGGCATGTTCTACTATTACACCATGAAGTTCGTGAACAATCTCCTGCTTAACGGAAAATAATAATAAATTGCCTGCAAACCGCCCTGATCAAGGCGGTTTTTTTATTGCACAATAATGGCGGGAGGCGTAAAATTAAGCAAAGGTCCGGTTTCTATAATTCATCTTGGCAGATATTACAAAAAATGAATAAATATTTTAATTACAGATTAATATTGGCTTTGATTTCCATAATTTTTTTATGCCCGGCTGCTTTGCTGCGGGCGGACATTGCTTTGCCGTCGATCAATCCGAACGATTATATCCAAACCACATATCCGCCGGTTACATTCGATAAGACCCAGATAACCGGCACGGAAATTTTTTATGCCACAATCGCCGGTAAGGGGCTTTGCACAAAAGATTTGCCTAAGGCTGCGGCAGCGGGGAGGTTCACTTATGAATATATCGCCAGCAACAAAACAACCGGTGAGCAGGAAATACTGAATCCGTTTTATACTGTCACGATACAGCCTTTTCCTCAAAAAGCAGGCGATGTTTTCCAGACATCGAACCAGGTGCCTTTGCAATTTCCTGACGGCAGCAAAGCGGGCAAGTATACGATAACCGAACAAATGATTAAAGCGGAAATGGAGGATACTATGCTTAGCCGGCAGATTGTTACTGAACCCGCTTCTCCCACGGCGCCAACTGCACCGGCCCAGCCGACAACCATAACTTCTCAGACAATCGCGCCATCCAAATCCCGGGAAATAGGGACAGTAAGTTACACTCCCGGGGAATCGGTTTCCGGAGGAACGTCAATTCCAACTCCAACTACGCCATCCTCTGCCATAACACCAATAATCACACAGATGGCCAATACGCCTCCGGTCGGACTTGCAACGCCTGCAACTCCCGAACTTTCTAATATGCCGCAAAAAATCCAATCAGTAACATCCTGCTCAGGCACTTGCGTCCCCACTGGCCAATCTTGCCCTTACGGCACATCCGGCCAGGGAGTTTCAGATTGCAAACCAGCACAGACCAATTGTTACAGGTGCGGATGGTTCTGGCTGCAAACATGCTGCGATACCATCCCGACATTCTGCTGCGTGCACATCCAGCCGGCCATATCTGTCAGCATATCCCCGGCCTCGGTGATAAGTGGGGCTCCGTCAGTCGGCACGATAACCTTGAACACCGCGCTTAATAACGACCAAGCCGTGCAGTTGTCGGCCAATCCCGTCGGTTCTGTTATAATGCCGGCGGCCGTTACGGTGAAAGCGGGGACAACTTCAGCCAACTTCAATATCCAAACCAATGTAGTTATATTACCTGTAAATGTGACCATCAAGGCTGCGGCCAATAATTCCCAGGCAACTTCTGTTATAACAATCAACCCGATTGCTTTGTCTGCATTAAACATATCGCCGGCTACAGTGCCGAGCGGCGCATCTTCAGCAGGTACAGTAACTTTGAACGGTCCGGCGCTTTCGGGCGGGCAAATTGTATTGCTATCGGCCAGCCCAAGCGGTTCTGTTGTGCTTCCTGCAAGCGTGAAAGTGCAGGCAGGCGCTATTTCCGGCAATTTCAGCATCGCGGCCAATACAGTGCCATCGCCCGTGACCGTAACCGTTACAGCCGTGCTTTTGAATCTTTCATCCAATAATAATCTGCCGAAAACTGCCACGATGGCAATCAGCCCGGCTCCCGGCCCCTGTTCTTATACTTGCCGGCCAGCTGCAAGGTCTGGCTCATCGTGGGTGATGAATTGCAACAGTAGCGAGACAGCCCAGCCCTGGCTTTCCTGCCAAAAGACAACCCAATGCTATTCCTGCGGTTTCTGGGGGTTGTCCAAATGCTGTGACCAAGTCGATTCAGTTTGTTGCAAACCTAAATAATAAAAATCCATGAAAAAATATACAAAAATAATTTTCGGGTTATTATTGATTTCTGTTTTTATCCCGGCAATGACCCTGGCGGCCACTCTTACAAGCAACCAGATACAATCGATAATCGGATTATTGCAATCGTTCGGCGCAGACAGCGCCACTGTCGCCAATGTGCAGTCGGCTTTGAACGGCGGTTCATCAATGCCCGTTCAGTACGGTATTTACGCCGGCATTCCGGCCGGTTTTGCTTTCAGCAGGAATCTTGCCATGGGTTCAACGGGCCAGGACGTCTCTTACCTGAAAATCATTTTAACGGCGGAAAATTGTTTTTCAGCCAGCACTTCAAATAATGCTTTCGGCTCATTAACCCAAACCGGAGTGAAATGTTTCCAAAAAAAATACGGGATCAATCCTGCCGGGGCGGTCGGCCCGATCACTATGGCAAAACTGGATGCTTTGATCGGCGGCAAAAATCCTCAGGCAAATCCAAAAACCAACGCGAATTCCAGCCAGTATAATCTTGCCCAGGCGATGAGCGACAATGCCCAGCTTTCCACGATTTCATTCGACGGGCTCGCCTTCATTACCGGAAGCGCGGGGGCAGATACATTCTTCCCGCCGGGGAAAGTGGCTGATTATTTCGGCTTCCAGTATATGAGGGATGTAGATGCCGCAGGATACGGTCACAACACCACCTTCCTGACAAAAGCCGCCAATAACGTGATTTACATTTTGAACGATGACCAGAAAGCCAAGCTCATAGCATTGGCGAAAGTGCAGGCTCCGATGTATGTAAATTTTGCTTACAACAGATTTTTGCTTTCGAATGCATTCCGCCGGAACCTTGAAGGGAAAATTCCCGCCAGTTCTACCGGCCTTGCCACTTCGGCCGTTTCAGAATATACAGGAGACCTTTATAAAACCGATGCGGATCTGGCCTATAACCGCGCATTGGTGGTGGGAGGGGTGATAAATTCCCTTACTGATGTGCAAAAAGCGTATTTGGCAAAAATGCAGTTTGACGACTCTTCCACCTGGCCGGACGTCGCGGAAAATACAGCCATAAAACAAGGTTTGAACAACAGCGAATACACGGCATTGATGACATATGCCAGCGAATTATTTTCCTGGTATAAAGGCGGACTTGATGCTGACATATATTTTTGCCCGGAACGCCATGGAACATACTTCGGCGGATTTTTTATGAAGGATTACGCGGCTGTGGGTAATAATGATTATTTCATCAGCACATCATTGACGGGCGACAGCGGCCAAGGGTTCCTTAATGTTTTGAACGGCACCCAAAGAGCCATGATCACCGGGATTATCGACGAACAGCGTTCTACCCTGCAAGAGATAGCGCAGTTAAGGACAACCATCTCCACCGAGCTCCGCAAAACAATCAGCGGGGGGATGCCGGATAAGGATCTGGTTTACGCTTCAGTCCATCACTACGGGGTATTGGACGGCCAGCTCTCGGCGCTTTATGCCACAAGATTCGCGCAAGTCAAAGCAACGCTTACAGATGCCCAAATGGCGGCTCTCGTGAAATTAAGGAACCTTACGGTTGTCCCGCAAGGCGCATATCTGTTCTCGACTCCCGTGGATATGCCAACGATACCAAGCACTGATTTCCTGTTCGGAGCCGGCAGCGTCCCGGAAAACGAAGGCCAGACAACGCCTCCGGCAACATTCACGAGCGCCAGCGCCATCAATCCCGCTCCTCCGCCGGCAGGACAATAATCAAATGGAAAAAAACCGCCTTTTAACCGGGGCGGTTTTTTGTTGACAACTATAAATAATATGATATTGTAAAAATGAGTTCCAACGGGACTGTCCTGTTGGATGCTCGAGTTCTTTTCCATCCCTCTTAAAGAAAGGAGCCTGCGATGTCAACGGGTTTTGGAAGGCCGGCTCTGAGCGCAGACCACAAGTTTTCCCGCTTCATCGAGTGCATCCCTGTTCCTCACGCATTCTCAACAATGCGCGCCGGCAACATGTCCCTGAATTGGGCCAAAAGTCCGGCCGAAGAGCAGGAGGTTATGGAAAATCTGGGACGTTTGTTTGTATTCATGAATCTGTACAATAAAAAGCGCGTCCATATGAAACCGTCTCACAGCCCTGATGTGGTGTTTGTGAGCGAAATAAATATGGCGGAGGTGATAGCGGCCGACGCTTTGATTGCTTTCAGCCCGGATGTATTTCTGACAATGTGCCCGGCAGATTGTCTGCCGATTATCATAACATCCAAGAAAGCCGGGTTTGTCGCGCTCGTCCACGGCAGCAAGAAATGCCTGCAAGAGCATAGGCTCCTGCAGAAAGTGGCCTTGTCGCTTGAGATGTGCTATGAGCAGGACCCCAACGACATCCTGGTGGCAATGGGCCCGGGAATCCGGACGTGCCATTATAACGCGGACCTGTTCCGTTCGGCCGAGGAGCAACTGACCTGCCATGCTGTAAACATCCCTTTGGCGAACATTTTCCATGCTGAAGGATGCACTTATTGCAGCAAGTTCCCGGACACGGAAGACCCGATGTACTTTTCGCACCGCCGGGCCGAGGTGACAGGCGAGAAGGAAGGGCGCTTAATAGCATTTGTGACGCGCCCCTAAGGCCTGAGGGCTATCCGATAAGCCAGAATCATAGCGCCTTTTCAGCTCTGCTGATAGGCGCTTTTATATTATAAAATATGGTGATTCGGGCGTTAGCTCTTGACAAGTTACTATATATATGTTATGATATCACCATTAGCTCTCTTTTTTTGCGCCGAGGAAGGTGGTCCGGGAATTCCTTAGTTCCCGGATTGAAGCAAGCATGAGACGGCTTGCGGATAACACCGGCAGAAATTGTGGCTCTCGGCTCAGCCACTTGGGAAGTACGGAGGACGCTTCGTACCGACCATTTTCTTGCCGACAGGCAGCCTGGTCTTAAGGGGACCTCGGGGCGTCTCGATATTGTACACCCCCAGATGGCTGTCGTGTTGGCTCATAGTAACACGCAGGGCGTGCGGACAAACTACATCTTTGCAGATTTTATGCAGAGGGTAGAAAGTCCAGCACGCCTTTTAATTTGCATATCCTGTTTATCATTTGCCTTTAAATTTATGGCCGTCTTTTAAAAAGATCGGCTTTTTGGTAGGATAAAAGAAAATAATAAAGATGCTAAAGCATCTGTATATTTGTTCGTTCGGTCGGAATGAAAAAGCGCTCGTTCACCAAATTAAAAATAAATTTTTAATTTATTTCCCTCGGATTTTTCACTCCTTCCTCACTCGCAAATATTAAAAAAAATACATGCAAAAATATACAAAAGTTTTTTTCGGGTTATTATTGGTTTCTGCATTTCTGCCGGCCGTTGCCCTGGCTTCGTCGCTGACGAGCGGGCAGATACAGTCGATAATCAATCTCCTGCAATCGTTCGGCGCAGACAGCATCACTGTCGCCAATGTGCAGTCGGCTTTGAACGGCGGTTCATCAATGCCCGTCCAGTACGGCATTTATTACGGCATTCCGGCGGGGTTTGCTTTCAACAGGAATCTTGGGATGGGCTCTTCAGGCCAGGATGTTTCTTACCTGAAAATTATCTTAACTTCAGAAAATTGTTTCTGGGCTTTAACATCTAACACCGGATTCGGCCCGCTGACCCAAGCAGGTGTAAGATGTTTCCAATCAAAATACGGCATAAGCTCAGACGGAACAGTGGGGGCGGCAACAATGGCGAAATTGAATTATCTGCTTTCCAGCACTTCGGAAAAATCATGCAGCACCGACGCTGATTGTCCCCAGGTAGAGGCTACGGCCACAACATTCCCGTCTGACAGATGTATAAACGGAAGATGCGTTTTGCAACAGGGAAATTGCATCCCGAACTGGACATGCGGATGGGGGCCTTGCACGAACGGATATCAATCAGAGACCGCCGTGGATTCCAATAACTGCGGATTATCGTCATCAAATGCGAACATCGCCTGTCCTGCATTAGCCAAAGCATGCGACACCACCAATTCAATCACCATCAGCTCCGTTTACGGCCCCAACTCGCTTAACATCGGCCAGACAGGAACTTGGAATGTGAGCGCCACGGCCCCGGGCGGGACAAGTTTGAATTATTCGGTTGATTGGGGAGATACAGTTTATCCGGTACCGATGACGAGCGGAAGCGCAAATACTAATATCAGCCAGACTTCGACTTTCACGCATTCTTACAGCCAGGCCGGAACCTATACGGTCAAGTTCACGGTTTCCTCGCCTTCTGTCTGCGCCACCGGCATAATGTTCCCCTGCATCCAGGGAGGTTCTGCTACAACATCTATAACAGTGCAGGTTGTTAATGCAACCCCTCAATCATCCGGAATAATTTTATTTTATGGGCAAGGATGCCCTCATTGCACGAACGTGGATAATTATCTCGCATCAAACAATATCGCCCAAAAGGTTGATTTCCAGGAATTGGAAACTTTTTATAACATAACAAACAACAATCTGATGAACAGCAAGGCAGTGATTTGCGGCCTGACTTCGGGTTCAATAGGAGTGCCCTTACTTTGGGACGGGAATAAATGTTATGTAGGAGACACAGATATAATAAATTTCTTTTCAAAATATGTTTCTGTCCAGCCTTCGATAACCGTGATTTCGCCGGGCACGAACGAACCTTTGAGAGCCGGGCTGACTTATTATATTTTATGGAATTCTTCCGGACTGAATGCTTCTGACGATGTTTCGATATCTTTATATACCAATACCGTTTGCCCCATGAATGTGGTGGGATGCCAGAGCAATTATTCCATACCAATCGGCCCTGTACAAAACAGCGGGAGCTACAGGTGGGATACCAGCGCCAAGATGGGAGGCAGCAGCACCGGGCCGAATTCCATTACCGTGGTCCCAGGATATGGCTACCGGATAAAGATCTGTGACGGGAGCATCTGCGGTTACAGCAATTATTTCAATATCGTTACAAAATAATAAAGGCCGCGTAAATAATATTAATAAAAAACCAATCATCATGACGGACTTCGTAATAAAAAAAGACGGAAAAAAAATACCTTATGAACCGAACAAGATAAAATCTTCCATCATGGCCGCTGCGGCTGATGCGGGATTTTCGTTGAAAAAGGCATCGGAGATTGCTGAGAAAATTCTGGATTTGGTGGATACGGCCATCGGCACCAGGGAAGATGTGCCGACATCGGAAATAAAAGAAAGGATCCTCGACGAATTAGACGCAATGGCTCCGGAGATTTCTGAAGCCTGGGCAAAATATGACGAGGCGAATAAGAAATAAGATTTAACTATAAAAACCGCGATTAATACGCGGTTTTTTGATTGAAAAGAATAATAATCAGCAGTAAAATAAAAACAGTGCAGCAGAATTGTTTTTTGGACAATTTAAGAGAGGAGGTGCGCATGGTGCGCATTAAGGGCCTGGAATGAATCTGGCTTTCCGATAAGTGGAGCCAATGCCCTCAGAACGGATTCTCACAGGCCAAAGAAAATGAGAACACCGACACGGGATTGTGAGGGAAGCCATGTCCTTAAAGAGTAGCAGCTGGGAACCGTGAGACCTCCAAGGTCAGTAGGTACAGAGCGGCCCCGATAGGCTGTTGCTCGAGGGAATTGCTGTTGTTCCCCGAAGGAAGCAGTGCTCCAGCATCTCGCTTACTTTTGGCGAGAAAACAACGGGCGGCTATCAAGCCGCGGGCACGCAAACTGTCCCGGGAAGGATGAAAAATTCCGAGTTTGCAAAAGCGCACTACCGAAAGGAAGTGCGCTATTATTTTTCCAAAAAAAAGGCGTCCCCGTGTGTCAGAGGACGCTTGCTGCGGTTGCGCCACCGGGGTCTCACCGGCGAGGCTTGTTTCTTTTTCTGGGGAAAGCCGCCTCTTTGTCTATGAAGGCCCACCTGCTATCCTGCAGGCGCAGGCAGAAGCGCTTGCCATCCTCGAAGACATCACAGCGTGTGTTGAGTTCCCTCCTTGTCCCGATGAAGACGACTTCATTTGCCCCCCTTCCTTTCCTCATTCTCCTCACGCCGTTTTTGCTGAGGATTGCTTTCTGGCTGTTGATGGCCGCCAGGAATCGCGCCAGCTTTTTCCCAGAGACAGGGGTTCTCGTTTTCATTTCGCCTCCTTTCTGGGCTAGTAGAAAAAATGGAGACCCTGTCAATGTATCTATATAGTATATCATTTATTTAATTTGTCAACATCAGGCCGCCGTTTCTTGCTTTATTTTTTAATTGTAATAACATTATAATAACTGATAGCCCTGTTGCGAAATAAGGATTTATGCTGCAATTTGCAATTTTGGCTGTAAATTTGTAAAAACTCGTCGGCTTGCCTCAAGGCAAACCTCCTCATTTTTCCAAATTTTCGCTCAAAATTGCTTCATTTCGCTTATTAATCTTATTTCGTAACAGGTCTAATTAATAATCTAAAAAAACATAAAAATATGGCAAGAAGACCAGGACAAGAACCGCGACCGGCCGCTGACTCAGGCGACCAGCCCAAATTAACCCAATTCGGGGCGCAATTGCAGGATGTGCTCAAACAAAGATGGCTGGCGGAATTCAGGGAACATATAGCTCCTAATTTCGACAACTGGCCCTCAATCCTCGCAGAGACAGAACTGCAAGGCCTGTCATCATTAAGCATCGTAAGTTCAGAGCCGGATGCAGCCGGCAACAGGAACCTGCACGTCATCCCTTATTGGGAAAAAGACGGGCAGATGATGAACTGCACTTTCAGCATGACAAAAGAAGGAGGCTGGATCCCGGATAAAAAAGAGGCGAAGAAATGGGAGGATACTGGTATAGACACGGAAAGATTGAAAGACGAGGTGCTCAGGATTGCCACCGACATCAAGCCGAACGTTTGGCACCAGGTGGAAGACAGGTTGGATTTCATAAAATACGGACAACCGGAAGGACAGCCGGCACCCGAGGCCCGCAAGGCTCCTGAAGGAAATAAGGGAGCGGTCCATACGGAAAGGATAAGGCAGTCCATAGAGCTTCCGGGCTTCCTCTTCGGCTGCATCAACAGGGAAGGAGGATTCAAAAATTACCAAGCGCTGATATTTCCCGGCGGCGTGCTGCTTGAACATGAGGAAGTCGGCAATGCCGCCTATATCGTGCCGATTAATTTGGATCTTCCCCCGATAGACCTTGGCCTTCCGGCGGACAAAAGGCTGCCCAGCGAAGAAAAGAGGGATGAAATCTGGAAATTACAGGTCTTGCCCGCAATCAGCGAGGCAAAAAAGAGGAATGCCAGGGAACTCGGATGGATACAGGTGAAGCATCCGAAAATGGGCGACCCAGAGTGGGCAAGGAAATTCAGGGCAAAACTGGAACCACATCTCGCCATGCTTATGCGTGAAAGATAATATCCGGGGGCTTTTCAACTAAGGAATTAAAAATGCAAAAATACCAGAAAAATATCATACTTACAATCCTGGTCCTTTTGGCCGGCGTAATCGGCGCCGTGATTTTTCAGGTGTTTGTTTTCCCGTACCTGCTGACCAATGCTTATTTTTCCCAGTTCCAGTTCATCCGCGATTTCAAGGAGGGAAAAGTCATAATCAATACCAAAGAAGAAGTTACGGTGCAGGAAAACCAGGCTTTGCAAAACGCGATGGATAAGGTTGGTGAAACTGTTGTCGGCATACAGACAAGCATGGAATCAGGAGCCACTATGCAGGGCTCGGGCGTCATCGCCACCACCGACGGGACCGTCATAACCTTGGCGGAATTCGTGCCCGATGCCAGCGTCACAACGGTTATCCTGGACGGCCAATCAATAACCCCGAAAATCATAAAAAGGGATTTCGTGAATGACCTGGCCATATTGAAGATCCCGAACCAGAACCTGCAAACCTGCGGATTCTGCAATGCCCAGGATGTGAAACTTGGCGAGAGGGTGTTCCTGATGGGAATAATCCCGGCAACTTTTGAAAAATCCGCCAATGAAGGAATCATAAAATCATTTGACGACAACAACATAAAAACCAACATCGTGGATTCGAATTTCTTGAAGGGAAGCCCTCTGTTCGATATTGACGGGAACCTGGTAGGGCTGGACACGGTGGATTCCAGCGGAAGGGTTTCGGCGATACCGATTTCTAAGATTAAAACTTTCGCCGGTTTCTAATTTACACCAATCTACACAAAACGGAACACTAATCAATACAGAAAAAACAGGCGGCGCCATCGGGTGCTGTTTTGTTTTGCTTCCTGTTGCGCACTCGCGGGCCCTGGCGTTTATTGACAATGGATTAATAGAGGCTAATATAGAACAAGGCTCGTTTACAAAAGAACCCGGAAAGGAGATCCAAAATGGGCAAGAAAGCCCCCATTTGCCCGGTTTGCGGCAATTATTGCGATAGTTGCCGGTGCGATTTGACCGACAAACCATCGCACTATCAAAATTACGAAAACCAGCAGGAATCAATCTTTGCCGGAAAATTTCTCAAATTTTCCATTATCTTGTTTTTGCTTGCGGTCATCGGCATGATGTGTTTTTATTTTTTCGGGCACAATTGAGAACAGGCCTTGAGATAATTTCAAAGGGCTTTTTTTGTTGCCCCGCGCGCCGCGGCGCGCAGGGGGTTTGACAAAATTATTTAAAGGTTTAATTTTAAGATAAGAGCAGAAGTGGGTTGCTCTTTGTCAAAGGAGGGTGCATATATGAAATTTTTAGTCGATTGGCATAAAGTGCCTTGTGGCTCACGCGGAACCTCTGTGCGATTAGATCTCGGCGAGGTGTTCGAGGTCGAGGGGGATTCGCCGGCAAAAGCGGGAAAGGCCGCTTTGAAAGTGGCGAGGGCGAAAATCAAAGAATACAGCAAAAAGGGCGCCGGCAGATTCGTCCCCCGGATCACCATGCTTATCGATGAAAACGGCAAGGTCTATGAAAAGGTTGACGAAAAACGGGCTGGAGGAAAAACCGTGAAGGTCTGGCGGCTCAAAAAGGAATAAGGGCGGGATCGGCTCGCTCTTTGGCAAGGAGGAGTTACCATGTCTGTCATGTACAAGATTTTCGGATTGATTGCATTGCTTTCTTTGCCGTACTTGATAATATCGCTGGTAGATAAGAGAGACAAGAAATTTATCAAAGAAAACGGGACGCAAGTTGAAGGGACTATAACCAAGATTGAGAAAACGCTTAATAAGCGGATGGTAGAATATACTTATGAATGGCCGCCAACGAAAGATCATTCAGGGCATTCGGGCAGGGCACCGGCTCCGGAAAGCCTTACGAATGGCCAGAAAACCTTGAAGGTTTTTGTCAGCCCTCAAAATGTCAAAGACAGCATTACAGAAGGGACGATTGAGGCCTGCGAAAACTCGGTAAACACTGCTGCTATAATCGGCATTATCTCCGTCGTTGCTTTCTTTTTTTTCTTGATACAGGCCAAAGGGGCCGGGAAAGACAAACAAGCACCTCTCGAAGAATAATCTTAAGGCAAGACACCGCCAAACCCCGCGATAACATCAAAGGGCTTTTTGTTTATGCAGTTGCGTTGACAAATAAAATATTTTGTGATACGGTCGAGGCAGGACATTTACTTGGCAGCTTGAACATTTCCGCCCGTGGCGGGATGAGAAGCACCTGCAAAATAAGGAGCGGACGATGTCGAAGAATAAAAGGGAAAAAAGCAACGCTATCAAACAAAAACCCAAAAGCAGAAAAATGCTTTTTGCCGGTTTATTGTTATTTGCTGGGGGCGCGGCCATAATCGTTGCGGCCCGCCTGACGGCCCAGGCCCCGGAAAGGAAACAGCCGGTGCAGATAAGCAACCCGCTGTATTCCGTGGCAGAAGCTCCTACCCCGAGTTTTCCGGCCAAGAAGGAAGGGCGGGACAAGTTCGTGGCAGAGTTCGCCGCCCATCAGGGGATACCTACCGAAAAATGCAGCACACCCTTGAGAATCTACCGGGCCAACAGAGACGGTGGCAAAATCCAGGGCCGGGGAGTCATGCTTGCCTACAGCGATGGCTGGCGGTGCGTTCTAACTTCCGCCCATATTTTTGCCCGGGAGTACGGCGGGGAGGCGCAATATCTGGTTACATCGATTGAGGGCAAACAGGCCGGCTGTATCGAGGACGTCCTGACGCCCGAAGACATGGGCATAAAAACTCCTTTTGTCCCGGATCTGATTATCTGCAAACTGGGAGAAAGGACAACTATACAGGCCAGGAATGCCGGAGACCATATGGTGCATGACAGTGCCGCGAAGGTAACTCCGGTCAAACTGACGCCGTTGGAGGCCTCTCTGCCGCAGATGACCATTGGGGCAGTCATCGATTGGTCATCTTCCTTCCCTGTATTTGCCGCGGAGGAGAAGTCAGAGCCCGGCTGGAGCGGAAGCGGATATATTAATGAGAAGGGGCAGATTTTCATATTGAGCGGCTCTACCACTTCAAGCGGCGAGGGAGGAACATTATTTGTCCCGTCCAACCCAATCCATCTGCCGCCACCGAAGAAAGAAAACCTGATCAGGCCATAACATACTGGTCGGAACATAGCACTTTTTCAGCTTTGCTGGGGGAGTGCTTTTTTTGTGGCCCCCGGACTACACAGATAAAACGCGCGGCAGGGCGTGGGAGGCGTTGTTATTGACAAATGATAAATTTAATTATATAATATATAAGCATAGACAGTGGACAGCTTGTCTAAACCCGGCCACGGGGTACAGTGGCGTGTCCTTTAGGAGAAATGCCATGAAGAAGTTGGAAGAAGGCCTCTACGAGGTAGAGGAGCCCATGCCCTGCAGGCCGCGCGACGTTCCCATGATGAGGTACGCCGTGCCGTCGCTCGGGCGCCAGGAACAGGAGGAGGCTGCAGCGCGGCTCCTGATTGTTTCCCGCGAGATGGGCAAGTGGGTGGGCGTTTCCTGGAAGTATCTGGTCCTCCAGATGCAGAAGGAATGGGAAGCTGACAAGGCCGCCCGCGACGCCCAGCAACGCAACCTCGAGCTCGATGGGGAGTATTGGCGGCAGATGAAGATCTACCACAAGAAGGTGTTCTCCACCTTCGGGTTCGGTTGGTTCTTCCTGCAGAAGCCCGTCCCGCCCCAGCACGAGAGCGTTCCGGAGGTCCAGCCGATCATGTCAATGGTCTGGATTGCCGGCCCCAAGCATGTCCTCGGCGGCATGCAGGAGCTGGTGGAACGCAAGCTCATCAAGGTTGTGGAGATGGGCGAGGACGACATCATCTTCCCCACCAGGCATTTGATTGAGGCAATCATGCAGAAGCGGCAGCCCGCTGTCTAAGCATGAGCCACGATTGTCCAAGCTATCGCCGCCAGCCAGGTCACAGACCAGCTGGCGGTTTTTTGTTGATTGACTGTTTAAACAATTGAAAATAGCCGGTTTTGGGGGTAAAGTGGAAGTAAGAATCAAAAAAAATTTTAAAAAATATATGCCAAAAAATATTTTCAAGAACCAAAAAGGGATTGCGCCGTTGATAATCGTAGCCATCATCGCTGTTATTGCGGTTGCCGGCGGAGTTTTGTATTTCAGCAAAGGCAAAGGCCTTCCCGGCGCCAAGATGCCGGAGGAGTCCACCGGCATCAAGGGCGATGTGGGAAACGACATCTGCAAAGAATTTTCCGCGGATTTTATTTATTCCGCCACCGGCAAAACGGTTGTCAGGGTTGAACCGGACAAGCTGATGCCAATGCTGGCCTGCCGGTATTATTTCAGTTATGACCCTAATTTTTACAAAGACGAAAACGGCAAAGTGCTGGGCGGGGGAGGGGCGCATGTTTACATACAGCTGGAAAATTTGAATGTTGAGAACCAGAAAAAGGGCGTAGAATTCTTAGGCGGAACATATAAAAGCGATCCGCGGATAAAAATGGAAAACATGGTTACATTCAGGAAAAACGGGTCAATCTGGGATATAAGATTGATAATAAATCCCAACCGTTTTGTCTGGACGGATTATTCCAACAATGCCCTGACTGACGAGCAGCTTATTGATTTTGCCGTGAAGTTGGCGGAAAAGATACAGGGGAATTTGTCTTTTCCGATAAAAAATAATCCCATTGATTTGCAAGCCCAGGAGAAGGCGGCTATGGGCGAAAGCCAGCAGGCCGTTGCCAGCAGTTTTTTAAATGACTTGGCAACATTTAAGATTGACGATGCCATAAAGCTGATGGATGACAGCGACGAGGCCAAACAGGGATGGAAAACAAATTTCAATACAATCACGTCGCTTAAAGTTAATAAAATAGAGGAAGCCTTCAAAGAAGAGTGGACGAGCACGCACCAAGAATTTAAAACAGAGCTGGACGTGAAAGTGAAGCCCGAGGGCCTGCAAATGGGCTGGGACCAGGGAAAAAATTACCGGTGGATTGTTTTGGAGAAAAATGCGGCCGGTATCTGGTTGATACATGGGATAGCCAGCAATCCTTAGTAAATTTTAAAAGTTAAAATAAAAAAACGGGCTTCGGCCTGTTTTTTTGGATTATCAATCTAGCGTCAAGCAAATTTTTGGTTCCTTGAACAAAAAATTTGCTTGACGGCCGGTTTGATCTGTTTCAGTTTTCGACCTTTGTCCTCTCACTCATTACTACGCTCAGGGAGGGAATTTTATTGGTAGCCTGTCGCTGAGCATATTTTTGTTTTCATTACAAAAAATAGTGCTAGCGGCAGGGTTTCAACTAGTAATTATTTCTTGGGAGATTTCTTTCCTCCCTCACTTATTATTACGTCCTGCGGGGTTTTAAATTTCTAAAAAAATAGGCGCTCCGATTATCTCGAAGCGCCTTGCTGCCGATTAAAGAACTTGCCATCGCTTACTTCACTTTGACGTTGAGGACCCCCTTGAGGCTGTTGTTGAGGCTTGTGCTGTAAAAGATTTGCGTATTTCCCGGCGCAACAGGCGTGACATAGCCGAAGCCGTCAACGGAAGCTATCGCGGGGTCAGCCGAGGCCCAGGAGGTCGTCTCGTATGGCGGGAATACCCTCCGCCGGTGGTCGTCCAGTACGTAGAAATGGTATTCCACATACGGATGGTCCTGGCCGACATGCAGTTGCAATGTGCGGGGTTTGGCCAGGATCTTTTTGACCGCAGGATAGGTCCGGATGACGGATGCGAATTCGTACTGGCTGTACTCCGGAGGAATCTCTCCGCCGCTTGCAAGGGGCGGAGCAATTCCTGCGGGTATCAGGTACGCCCTGACTTCCGTGGCATCCGAGTCGAATCCTCCGGTGGTTATCATAGCTGACCAGGCCTTGTTGTTCTTGATGGCAGTGAGGGGCTTTTCATAGTAGGGCTTGGTCCACCAGCCTTCGTACAGCCTTATCAGGACGGCCACATTGTACTGCTTGGGGTTGACCGTGACCTTCCCGCAAACCTTGCCTAGTTCGGCAAGCGGGGCAACCTGGGTTATCTTGATAAGTTTCGATGAAACGCTGACGGGGATGGCCTGCTGCAGAGAACCGTAGGAAACGGTTATCTCGGCCGAACCCGTGCAGTTGGCAATGACTTTTCCCGACTGGTCAACCGTTGCGACCTGTGAGTCGCTCGACGACCAAGAGAGCGGGGCGATCATGGGCTTGCCATCCTGGTCAAGGCAGCCGGCCGTGAGCTGGCAAGAGGCGCCGACATCAAGGCTTACTGAAGATACAGAGGCTGAAATCGAAGTCGGCACCTGGATCCCGGATGAAACAGAAAGGCAATCAACGCTCATGGACCAGGTCTGGTTGGTCTCGTCGGCTTTTGCCGGCGGAGGGATGTCCGGGCTGTAGGCCAGGGCGTAGGATTCGGGGCCCGGCACCCAGGCGTTGAGGTGGATGTACATCGGGCCCGGGGGAACCGGAGATTCTGTGGTCACCTGCCGGACCTGCGTGCCATCAACCAGCCATTTCACGCTTGTCGCGCTCCAGCGGATTTCATAAACATGCCAGTCGGTTATCGTGCCCGAGGCATATGGAATATACTGGGGGTGGCCGACGCCCAGGGGTTCTGCGCCGTAGATGTTGGTGCAGAACTTGCCGGGCATGTTGCCCAGGAACTCAAAGTCAATCTCGTCATGGTTGGTGTTGTCGGAGCTTGCGGGCTTCTGATACAGAAAAAAGGCAAAGATAGTGCCCGGCTGCACCTGGTCCACTTTCAGCCTGACGGTGAAGACAAGCTCGTCGGTTGTGGGCTGGTAGGTGGCGTTGCTTATCAGGTCGTAGCCGTAGTAAGACACGCCGATGATGTTCTTCGTCTGGACGGTGATTTTCCCGCAGGAATCCACACATGTGGGAAGTGTCGCGTTGTCCGCACACTCGAATTGGGTATCATAGATGAAGGTTCCGTCCCCATTGAAGAGCCATACCGGGAGATGCCAGTATAAAGAGCTGGCGGACGAGCCGTTGAAGTCGTCGAACAGCAGGCTGGCGCCGAACGCCGGCCAGGCGATTGAGAAACAAATTCCTACGAACAAAACGCGGAGCGTTTTGCACATCATGGTACACCTCCTTCCGGAAAAACCTTGAGTTGGCCCGGATAGGCGGGAATCCGCCTTCAACAGGCCCTTTATCTGCTATAGCGAGTTCTTATTGTTAAAGAACCCTTTCAATTTAACCTTATAACTAACCGGCGGTTTGTCAATGGCGGGGATTGGCCGCGCACCCGCCCGCCCAAGGCGGGCAAGCTGGGCGCGGCGGATTGACAAAATAATAATTAGTATTAGGGTGGAAAGAAGAGGCTCTTTCACAAAGGAGGAACACATCATGGCCAAGACTTTGCCCGTTTGGAAAACGATAAGGCTCGGCACCGGCCGGAAATCCGCAGCCGGTTTTCCCAGGGCCATAAGGAAATCCAAAATGGCTATCGCAAACCGTGCCAAAAATATCTTCGAAGACCGCAATTTCGACGTTGCCGGCAGGAAGATGGAAGTGGAGCTGGTTAAGGTCACTGTGGCCGAGCTGGGCTTCAAGAAAGGCGCCCGGATCGAACAGGTATACAGCCGTGCGAAAGAACTCGGCTTGGAACTCTGCCCGGCCGAGGTCGGCCCCCAGTTGCGCCTGCAATACAGGGACCAGCCGGAAGGCGAATGGATGATCATCGCCATGGAGCCGATGCGCGAATCGGACGGCTTCAAGAGCATTTTTTTCTTGGGCCGCAACGGTTCAAGAATTTGGCTGAATACTACTTTCGGCGAACACGATTCCTGGGAAGGGTTCGTCCAGGTTGTCTTTGTCCGCCCGCGCAAGAAGTGATTTATCTTTCAGACAGCAGAATAAGGTCCCTCGATGCAATCAAATGCAAAGAGGGATTTTTTATTGTTTTTTGATTGGAAACGGGCGGGTTTAAGGGCGAATAAGTTAATTTTAAAAATCGCCATTCGGGTGGTTTTTTTATTTGATTTTTCGGGCCGGGTTTGGTATAAAAAAAGCATGAAGCATTTCGGACCGTATATCCAGAATAACGCTTGTTGTATTCTCGAGTTCTTCTCGGGAGACCTTTGTTTGCGCTAAAACAGGATAAGGCAAAAAAGAATCGTTACTCCCGGGAAACCGGGATTTTTTATTAATTTTTACACCAAAAACATGCAATACAAAAATATTTTAGAAACAATAGGGAATACGCCATTAGTGAAAATAAATAAGCTGAGCCCCAACCCCAATGCCGAAATTTACGCCAAAATAGAGGGCTTTAATCCGGCAGGAAGCGTGAAGGACAGGATTGCCATAGAAATGGTAGAGCAGGCGGAAAGGGAGGGCAAGCTTACAAAAGGCAAAACAATCATCGAGCCGACTTCCGGCAACACCGGAATCGGCCTGGCTATGGTCGGCGCCGTTAAAGGATACAAAGTGCTGATTGTAATGAGCAGCGCGGTTTCTGTTGAGAGGCGGAAGACCATCTCGGCATTCGGGGCAGAGCTGATACTCACCGACCCTAAGCTCGGGACCGACGGGGCGATAATAAAAGCCAGGGAGCTGGCCGAAAAATATCCCGACAAATATTTCATGCCCGACCAATTTTCCAACGAGTACAACAAGCTCGCCCATTACAAAAAAACGGCCGATGAGATTTGGAGGCAGACAGAAGGGAAGGTTGATTATTTCGTCTCGGCGCTTGGCACATCCGGCACGATAATGGGCGTCGGGAAGTACCTCAAGGAAAAAAATCCAAAAATAAAGATAGTGTGCGCGCATCCGATAAAGGGCCATTATATACAGGGATTGAAGAACATGGAGGAAGCGATAGTTCCCGCCCTGTATGACCCATCGAAGATTGACGAGACCGTGATGATTGAAACCGAGGACGCATTCGAGCTTGCCAGGCAGATAGTAAGGAAAGAAGGCATCTTGGTAGGCATGAGCAGCGGGGCGGCGATGTTCGCGGCCGTCAAGATTGCCGGGAAAATAAAATCCGGGACCATAGTTGTCATTTTCCCCGACAGGGGAGAAAAATACTTGAGCACGGATCTGTTCAAGTGATTCCGAGGGCGGTTTTTACCATTCTATATATTTTCTACAAAGTCTGGTATGAGTGTTGCTCAGTTGCTACTTCGCAACCTTTTATTGACAGCAAATCCTTAGTGTTGTAATTTGTAATCAAGTAGTTCTTAAAAAAGAAAGGGGGCAGGCGCATGATCAAGGGAATCATTTTCGATTTTAATCGCACAGTTTATGATCCGGACGCAAACGCGCTGGTCGATGGCGTTAAAACCCTGCTGGACGAGCTGCAAAAGCAAAAGATAAAGATGGCGCTTCTGTGCAAAAAAGGCGGCGGAGACCGTGCGGAAATAATCTCTTCCCTCGGGCTGGAGCCATATTTCTGCAAGATTTTAATAGTGGAAGGGCGGAAAAAACCGGAGCACCTCCAAGAGTGCCTGGATGCTATGGGAGTGGCCGCCGATGAGTCAGCGGTTGTGGGAGACCGTGTTGTGGAAGAAATTTCCGCCGGAAACCAGATCGGCATGAAGACTATCTGGTACAAGCAAGGGAAATTTTCTTCCGAGCTCCCGCAAACCGATGCCCAGAAACCTGCCCACACGATCCTTAACATGGCAGATATCCTGGAGATAGTAAAGCAATGATGACAAAGAAAGAAAAAACATGGTTAGCAGGCTCAGGCCTAGTTTAGAATTTCAAAGGAGACAGCCTCATGGTCAAAATCAAGGCCAAAGCACCGACAAAAGTTGAGTGCAGGAAATGTTGTTGCGAAAAAGGTGTTGGCTGGGGCGCCGCCCGCTCCGATAAGTTCCTGCAAGGCATTTGCCCGCGCTGGCGCGGCGAGAACACAAGTCGCTGCTCGCGCACAGGCGCTATACTAAAAGTTCGTACCGGCCTAGCTGAGGAATAACAGTTAGTTTTATAGGGCCCCGTTAGTCGAAAGGTGAACGGGGTTTTTTTGTTGCCGCGCGAGCAGGCGCGCGGCAGGTTGACAAATCTGTTGGGAGGTATAGGTTTAAATTAGGGGGCGAGAATGGCTTGCTCTTTGACAGGAAAGGAAGGTGGGAGATGATCCCAGAGCAGATACTGACTCAGATTGACAGGGATCTGGATGCGGAAATCGTGCTGCAGGAAGAAGAAGGGCATTACTCGGAGCCCTCCGAAAGCAGCGCCCCGGGTCCGGAGAAGTATTATGATTCTATCCATGACGCCTATTTCGCAGGAAGCGGTTGGGTCGTTGATAAACCCAGGATTGCAAAGCCGGATGCCGAAACGAGGAAGGAAACCAGAAAAGCCCTGAAGAATTTGCTCGCAGCGATGCCGCGGGAGACTGTTATGGAGATTTACCGCAATTACGGATCTCTGCGGATAAGGTTTGCGGCGGGAAGGGCGCTCGGCTATTCCTGGCTGAGAGTATCGGCATGCGTGTACACGGCGGCTTTCGCTGTTTCCGTTCTGACGCTGACGGCAATCGCTGCCATCGCCGCTATCGTCGTGATGAATTGGGGAAGCCTCGTGAGGCTTTTCCGATAAAGCAGGAACCGCGAATGCATGGCCCATAGGGAAACCTATGGGCTATTTTTGTTATTGCATTCTGCCGCGCGCCGCGGCGCGCGGCGGGGATTTGCATTTTATTTTTACCATTCTATATATTTTCTCCAAGGTCTGGTATAAGTGTCGTTCCGCTGCTACTCCACTCCCTTATTTTTGTGCTATAATAAATTCACAATTGAAGTTATCAAGAGTGACGGTGAGGGAATTGGCCCTGCGACCCGTCCAGCAACCTTTAAGGCCGACTGCTTTAAAAAGGTGCTAAATCCAACCCCAATCGGGGAAGATAAAAGGTCGCATCTTCCTAATTGGAAGATTTTTTCGTTTTTAATAATAATTTAAGAAAAAAAATTTACTATGATCATCAATCAAAAAATATATACCGTAGAAAGCGTCACCGCCGGGCATCCTGATAAAGTCTGCGACCAGATTTCCGACGCCGTCTTAGACGCGTGCTTAGCCCAAGACCCGAATTCACGGGTGGCGGTGGAGTCGTTCGGCGGCCATGGGGTAGCGGTTATCGGCGGAGAGGTAACGACAAATGCGAAAGTTGATTACAAAGAAATCGCCAAAAAAGTTTATAAAGATATCGGGTACGGCCAGCAGTTAAAATATCTGGTAAATGTGGTCCAGCAGTCCCCGGATATTGCCATGGGGGTGGATACGGGCGGGGCGGGCGACCAGGGAATAATGTACGGCTACGCCACAAACGAGACGCCGGAATTTTTGCCGTGGGCGGTGGTAAAAGTGCACGCGTTGGCCAAAGGCCTGCAGGATTTGCGGGAGAAAGGAGTTATCCCGTGGTTAAAGCCCGACGGGAAGACCCAGATAACAATGGACGGGCAAAAAGTAAAAAATATTTTGGTAAGCACCCAGCACGACGAAAAAGTCAGCCATGAGGAAATAGAAAAAACTTTGATTGAAAAATTGATAAAGCCGGAGTTCGGGGATATTGCGGGGATTGAAATTTTTGTTAATCCGACAGGCCGGTTTGTGCAGGGCGGGTTTGAGGCCGATACGGGTTTAACCGGCCGGAAAATAATGGTGGACACTTATTGCGGGTTGATTTGCCACGGCGGAGGATGCTTTTCCGGAAAAGACCCGAGCAAGGTGGACAGGTCGGCGGCCTATATGGCCAGATTTGCGGCCAAAAACATTGTGGCCAACGGCTATGCCAAACAATGTTTGGTTTCGGTGGCTTACGCCATAGGGAAGGCCGAGCCCTTGATGGTTTACGCGATAGATGAGAACGGGAAGGATTTGGGCGGGCTGGTGAAAGAAAAATTTGATTTCAAACCCCTGTCGATTATAAAGACGCTTAATTTACGCCAGCCGATTTACCAGAAGACAGCCAGTTACGGCCATTTCGGGAAGCCGGACTTGCCGTGGGAGAAAATTATTAAGATTTAGTATAGGCCTTCGGCCTACGCGGATTTACGCTGATGATAGCTGATTTACCCAGATAGGCCGCGCGCCCGCGGGCGCGCGGCAGGTTGAAAATGGGCAAAGTGGAGGTGAAATTAATAAATATCAAATATCATGAAAAAATTAATTTGCATGATTCCGACAGGAGGAAAAACTGAAAAGCAAATCTATGATGATGTCGTGAAAGTATTGAGGGAGAAGGGGTATTTGAAGCCAAAAGAGGAAAAAGAGGACAAAAAACCGCGCGGCAGCAGCCGCGCGGCCTAGTAGTTGCAATCATTTCGTTTTCGTGCTATAATAAAGATGTAAGGTAAATAGGGAGCTCGTGGACGCAGGAGCCGGTTATTTCTCCCGCAAGGGAAAGCAAGCAGGGAAATCTGCTGTTTGCCGGGAATAACCTAACTAATCGCATTTTCAAAAGCGGTTGGGAGATTTCACTTCTTAATGGGTACAAGCATTAAGTGAAATGTTCCAACCGCTTTTTTTGTGGTTGAAAGGTCGAAAATAAAGGTCGAATTATTAACCAATTAAATAAAAAAATTTATGAAAGAAGCAATAAAACAAAATCTTATGAGATTTGCCAAGAAAACATTCTGGCGCTTAATGGGAAAGATGGTCGACATTATAGTCCTATTTGCCATTGGATATTCTCTCGGTCTTAAACTTGTAAGATACTAATTAACTAAATAAATAAAATTATGGGAAAAAAATTAACAAAAGAAGAATGGGAAAATCACGGTCTAACATATGTTAAGGCCATCAACGAGGCTTTGCTGGCGGAAGAGAAGAAAAGCGCGGAAGCAGCGGGTATGACAATAGAAGAGTGGAGAAAATTAATGGCTGAAGACGACCCGGATTTAAATAGATAAACCGGGTATTTGAATTATTATTAAACCTGAAAAAATTATGAACAAAAACATAAAAAAATTATTTCTTGGGATTACATATAGCGACCGGGGGATAGTGCCGGTGGATGTGTATCTTGTTAACCCGACGGACGAAACTTTCAAAGTTGCCACCAGGCAGGGCTCTTTTGACGGGAGTGGCGAGCAGTTATTGGATTTAGGATATGGGAAAAAGCCGACATTTGAATTAAAACCGAATAGTTTCCACCTGATAGACAAAATGAGGGATTGCGGGGAGCTGGATTTTATGACTTATTACAACCTGTATGTAACCGGAGAAAACAAAGAATACCGGGAATTATTCTGGCAGATAAACGGCTGGAGCTTCATGGGCAGGCAGGAAGAGCTGAATAGGAGGGAAAACCTGCCGGTATTGAATAAGCCCGGATTAATGCTCGGGGGAGAGGATGAATAATTGAAAATAGGCGGTTTTAGGGGTAAAGTGGATATAATAATATCAAAATTATGAATATAAAAGAAGATAAAAAAGAAAGTAGCGAAAAGGGCACACTTGCTTTTATAAAAGATATCGCTACCTATTTTATGGATTTCCTAGAAACAGATTTCCATAAGAGAAAAAGCCCCAGAAGAAGCATTCAATTTCGAAATGCGGACAATTTATTGGTTGGGCTTAATCTTAGTAAATATCCGGATTTTAATGATTTAATTTGGAATACAATAAAACATGGATTTGATAAGGAAAATAGCCTTAACACTATCGAAAAGGGTGTTTATAAAACAAACATACCAAAAAATCTGTTAAATTTAATAAAGTTTCAATCTAAAAAGATATCTCAAAAGAAAGTTAATAAAATAATAAAAAATTTAGCAGGAGAGATAGAAAATAATATTATTTTGCATAAAGATAATTTCGACACTGCATTATCTACATCAATAGATATTATTTCTAAAATTATAAGGACTGATATCGTTACGCCCTTTATTTCTAATGTCGAAAAACCTCTGCAGACTTTAGATTGGGGAGATGAAAATAGTATTTATTTGATGGAAGAAGATTTAACTTCTATTTTGGTGTCTTTGATAAATAATAAACTTTCTGAAATAATAAAACGCACAATTTCTGAAGAAAAGATAAACATTATTAAAGAAATAGAATCTGTATTTCAGCTAGTAGAAATAAAAAATAGCGTAGATGCTTTTTTCGAAAATTTCAAAGTGACAGATTTGTTCAATGAAATTTTTGAAATGTCTAGAAACAAAAGTATTTTAGATAAGCAAGAATTTTATTTATATTTTTGCGATATTACTTTCAGTAGGGCTAAATACCCTATTTTTTATATTCCGTTCACAATAAGAGAACAAAATAATATATTTAACATAGATTTTGATTCCCAAGTCTATATAAATAAAAAAGCCCTAGAATATATTGTCCAGGAGTATAATAAAGAGAAACAAAAAAAGGGTAATTTGAAAAATGTATCAGAAAGGATAATCTATCTAGCTCAGTATGTTGATAATTTTAATATAGTTGTTGAGGATATAATAAACGAAATTATTAACTTTTTTGAATTGGATTCGAATATAGATATAGAAAAAGGTTCTTTGCAGGCGGCTAAAAGCTTATGGACAAGGGTTACTAATAATTGCTACATCTCTCTTTTCGAAAAATCAGATGAGGCTCTGGTAAACGACTATGAAGATATTTTGCAGAAGATTGGAGAGGGAGATAGTGTGATAGCTGACGTCTTTAATAAACTTATTGATAATTTCATTCATAAAAACCCAGAACCATATAATCCGGAGATAGAAGACGAATGGTCTGGATCTACTACAGATGATAAATTAGTATTTACAAGTCCGATCCCTTTAAATAGTGAACAATTACAAATTTTGTCAGCCGTGAAAAAGGATGGCTGTAATTATATTACAGTAGAGGGCCCGCCCGGGACAGGTAAAAGCCATACAATTACAGCTATAATATTTAACGCTATCCTTAAAAATCAGTCTGTTCTTGTGCTGTCTGATAAAAAAGAGGCTTTAGACGTTGTGGAAGACAAAATAACTGAAACAATGAACAAAGTCAGATATGATAAGAATTTCCAAAATCCTATATTAAGATTAGGAAAGACTGGCAGTACTTACAGCCAAATATTATCGACTTCTTCAATAGAAAATATTAAGACACATTATAGGGCTTTTAAAAAAGATCAGGAAAACATAGAAAGTAACATAGAGAAGATCAATAATTCTCTTAAAGAAGACCTAGAAGCCGAAATTTTGGCTTATAAAGAGATAGACATAAAAGAGATACAAGAATTTTTTGATTTGCAAAAATATTTTGGCGAAAAGGGATATCCTATAGATGTAAACGAAGCATTAAGTCAGCCAGAGTCAACGATAGAGTTAGAAGAATTTAGGACTATATTCACAAATATTAAAAGCAAATTATCAGAAAAAAATGAGAAATTATTTGATTTAATTGGGACATCTTATAAAAGCATAGACAGCCCATCGAAGCTCTATAAAATTATTAGTTTTTACGAAATTATTTTAGGGAATATAAAAAAGATTGAAAATGTATACGGCAGTAAAATATCTTCAATCTTGTTATTTAAAAATTTTTCCAATAGGGACTCAAAAAGTCTCGATAAATTTATAATAAATTACGAAGATTTAAAAAACTGGATTTTTGGTTATTTTTTCAAGAAGAATCAGGTAGAAAAATTAGATTTAGAATTTAAGAAGGCAATGCCGGAAATAGTAACTGGTAAAACGCCCCATGATTTAATAATTGCATTTAAAGAAATATCGGATATATCCAGTTATATAAATAATCTTGATGCGAGCGTCGAATCACCAACCGGGAGAAAGATCGATTTTGTAAAAATTATATACGAAATTTTTAAGAATAAAGACTTAATTGCTTCTATAAAAGATATTGTTGATTTGAAGGGGGATGTAGAATATTTGAATAGTAATTTAATTAAATATCCTAAAACTATAAATAAAATCGGAGTTAATTTATCTAATATATCTACTCTATGTGAAAATAAAATTACTGAAATCAGCGAATTAGATTTTAATAAAATTATTAGATATATTAATCTTGGGCAGAAAAATGAAAAAGCTTTCAAGTCCATTCCAGAATCAGATTATATAAATCAGACGAAAAAAGTAGAGGATTTAGTAACCGCTCAAATGACCTATATAATGGACGGTCGTTTAATTAATTTTTATGAACAAAATAGGAATGATGCCAAAACAATAAGGGATATTATAAGGAAAAAACAAAGATTTCCCAGAGAAGAATTTATCAAACTTAAAGAAGCGTTTCCGTGTATTTTGGCCGGCATCAGAGATTATGCCGAATATATACCATTAGAACCAGGAATTTTTGATTTATTAATTATTGATGAGGCTTCTCAAGTAAGTATAGCTCAAGCATTTCCAGCTCTTATTAGAGCAAAAAAAGTTCTAATTTTAGGAGATAAAAAGCAATTTAGTAATATAAAATCTGCTCAAGCTAAAACCGATACAAACAGAGAATATCTAAATAGCATTGCAGATTCATTTAAGAAAAATGTTTCAGACAACTCGTCTAAGCTTTCTAAATTAGAAAAATTTAATATTAAAACATCAATACTTGAGTTTTTTGAATTTATAACAAACTACCAAACGCAACTTCTTAAACATTTTCGCGGATATAAGGAAATAATTTCATATTCTAATAAATATTTTTATCAAGACAACCTCCAGGTTATGAAGATAAGGGGTAAAAATATCGATGATGTAATAAAATTTTCCTTCATTGATGGTGTTGGCGGAAATTTTTATCAAAACACAAATCCAGCCGAAGCAGATTATATAATATCTGAATTAATGAAGTTGAAAGATTCGGATAGTAATTCGAGTGTTGGCATCATCACTCCGCACACAAATCAGCAAAAATTATTGGTTGAAATGATAAACAGGCTGCCTGAAAGAGAGTATTTTTTTGATAAACTGAAATTAAAAATAATGACATTTGACACTTGTCAGGGCGAAGAAAGAGATATCATTTTTTATTCAATGGTAGCAACTAAAGAATTAGATAGGTTATGGGGAGTTTTTATTAAAAATTTAAGCGATGTCGATATAGAAGAAGACGGCCGGATAAAAGCGCAGAGGCTTAATGTCGGCTTTAGTAGGGCAAAAGAATGTATATATTTGGTTTTAAGCAAACCGATTAACGAATATAGCGGATCTATCGGGGAAGCATTAAGACATTATCAATTTGTTTTGCAGGAGGCGAAGAAAGAAAAGGATATCCTCACAGTAGATGTAAATTCTAAGATGGAGCCCGAGGTTATGAATTGGTTTTATCAGACCAAATTTTGGAAAGAAAATAAAAATAATATAGAATTTATACCTCAATTTAAGATAGGAGATTACTTGAAGCAGCTTGATAAAACCTATAATCATCCACGCTATAAAGTAGATTTTCTATTAATCTATATAGATGAATCACATAGGGAGCATAAAATAATTATTGAATATGATGGTTTCAAGGAGCATTTTGGGGGAATCGACGAAATAAACGAATATAATTATGAACATTATTATTCAGACGAAGATTTATATCGGCAAAAAATTCTAGAAAGTTATGGTTATAAATTTTTACGTATTAATAAATTTAATATTGGCGAAAATCCGATCGCTGTCCTCGATAAAAGAATTGGCGGATTATTAGAAAATCCTTCAGGTAGCAATACATTATTGAATGTTATGTACGAAACCGTGGAGGGGCTTCAGAGTGGTGAGATGAAGGAGTGCCCGAAATGTAAGGAAGTAAGAGAGATGAAAGATTTCAAGGACGTATCTCTTATTAGCGGATATGGAAGATTTTGTAGATACTGCAAAGATATTACAGAAGAAGGGACTAAAATTCCTGTTATAAAACCACCCGTAGTTTTAAGTGACAAAATTTGCCCACGCTGCGGTTCACGTATGGTTTTGAGAAACGGTAGACGTGGTAGATTTTATGGCTGCTCAAGGTTTCCTTATTGTAAAGGCACAAGATCAATTTAATTTTTATACACAGTAAATAAAAAATTTAGGGAAATTAAAATCGTTAATCCCGGCGTTTTAATAGAAGAATTAATAAAATAAAATTATGTTCAATACTAAAAAAGATAGGCGAGTTGTTGAGGTAACTATAGAGTTTAATATCACCGCAATTGGGGAATGGCTAAAAGCTGGCGGTAAATTTGAGGATATTGATAAAATTAAGCGGGGAAAGTATGAAGATTGGGAAAATGCGGTAACTCAAAAATATGTAATTGACATCTTGCCTATTGGTCAAACTAGTGATGCATATTTTCACAGGAACAATGGTGTCATCTCTCAAAATATTGGCGGTATTGATTTTTTAGAGAGCGCTAAGGAAGAGGTTAAAGAAGCAAAAATCGGAGTGCTTCAGTGGGAGATGTGGCGTGGTTGTTTGGGGTTTAAAGCTAATAAAAATTTGATTTTACTCACCCCGCTTCTTACTGAAGTTGTGGAGCTTGAAACAAAAGGTGTCCTATCTAAACCTGGTGGAGTAAGGGATGAAGATACGAAAATCAAAGTGCCCGTTTCTTTTGATGACAATAATAATCCGAAGGAATTTATGGAGATATGGAGAGGAAGTTCTAGCGATAGGTCACTGGGGTACGGTAATGCCTTAGCGCATGTCTCTTTTTCTACTTTGAATTTTGAAGTGGAATATTAAAAATAATTTTTGTACAAAAAACATTTATGAAAAATATGAAAAAAGAAATAAGAGAAGTTGAAATTGAAAAAGATAAAAATGGTGGATACGAAAAAGTTAAAATTGTATTCGGATCGCAATATATGGTAGAAATTGAAGCAATCAGTGGGAAAGTTACGTTGAAATTAATATACACTCATCACGGATTTAAGGCGGATGCTACAGGGGAAGGTGACGGAGAGTTATATAGATTTATAGAAGAAATAAGAAAGAACCATCCTGAAAACAATATTGATTAATTGTAAAAAAAATCGCCAAAAAGGCGATTTTTTGGTAGGATAAGGTAATAAATAAATCTATGGATTTAAAAAAATTAACAAGGGGGCAAAAAGTGTCATTGTTGAAAAGTCTTTATATATATGATGCCAGCGAGATTGATGAAGATAATGACCCGGATTATGAAGATATGACAGACGAAGACCTTGATAGGGGCATAAAAGAAGTAATGGCGGCAAAAAAATTCCATCGTAATTATGAGATTTTTAGTGTAGTAATAGCGATAGTATTTGTATTAGTATTTTTTATTCTATTTTTTAAATAAAAATTAATTAGTCATTTAAAAATAAAAATATGCCGATTTTTAAAAAGAAAGATTTAAAGCTAATAACACTAAAAGAAATTCCTTTCAAAAAAGAGAAGGATCTGCAGGAAATTACCGAGAATAATTTAGAAACTATTTTCGGACTTAATTTTGTTCGGGGTTTATTCTATATTAAGAATCTTGAGATTGATACTTTGGCATTCGATCCGGAAACAAAATCTTTTGTTATTATCGAATATAAAAGAGATAGCAGCTATAGTATTGTTGATCAGGGATTTTCGTATCTTTCTTTGATGCATGAGAATAAGGCAGAATTTGTACTTGCGTACAATGAAACCTTTAATAAGAATTTTAAAAAAGAAGATATCGATTGGGGTCAGACTAGGCTAATTTTTATCGCTAAATCATTCACTCCCCACCAAATAAATGCTGTAAATTTTAAGAATATGCCCTTTGAACTTTGGGAAGTCGTACAGTTTGAAGACGATCTTATGCAATATAGAAAAATAGAGATATCGAAAAGCGCCACATCTCTTGACCAAATAAAAAATATTTCAACGGATAACCAAAAAGTGGCAAGAGAGATTAAAACATATACAGAAGAGGATGTTTTTGGTAAAGATGGATTACCGCATGATTTATACCTAACTTTGAAGACAAAAATTTTACAACTATATCCTGATTTAGTATTGAATCCTAAAAAAGCATATGTTGGTTTCCAAATAGAAGACAATTGGAGGAATATGTTTAATGTAAATAAAATTCGTGATGGGATACTGATAAATTTTATGAGGAGTACGCCTAAAGATTTTAATGATCCGCAAAAAAAGGTTTATTTTATGGAAAAAAGCAGAGAATATTATAACCAGGACATCTCTTTGTTAGAAATAAAAAATGAAAGCGACGTAATATACGCTATAACTATTATTACTCAAGCCTACGATAGATTTGTTAAAGAATATGGAGAATAGTTTTATGCTTACGAAGACGGACTTCAAAAATTATATAAAATGCGCGGCGTTCCTCTGGCTTTCCAAGCACGAGCCGAATTTATTGCCCGACGAAGACCCGGAAATGGAGCGGCTGGCCAAGATGGGCAGAGAGGTGGATGAGTTGGCCAAGAAATTGTTTCAAGGCGGTTTTGAGGTAAAAGGATTTAACGAAGACGGGTGGAAGAATACCAAGAAGGCAATGGCCGAGGGCAAAGAGATATTGTTCCAGCCAACGGCCGTGGCGGACCCCTTAACCTGCCGGGCGGATATTTTAACGAAAAACGAGGATGGCGAAGGGTGGGATATAAACGAAGTGAAAATGGCCACGTCGGCCAGGAAAGAAGATATTGTTGATGTGGGGTTCCAGAAAATTTGTTTTGAAGAGGCCGGGATAAAAATTGGGAAAACCAACCTGATATATATAAATACGGATTATGTGAGGAAGGGGGAAATTGAAATAAAGAAATTGTTTACGACAGAGGATGTGACGGAGCAAGTTAACGAGAAAATTCCGGAAATAAAAGAGGAGATTAAAAAGGCTCTAATGATTATGGATATAGAAGACAGGCTGAATATGAGGGTGATTGAGGGATGCAAGAACCCGAAAAAATGCGAATATCTGGAATGTTATTGCAAAGAGGTGCCGGAAATATATGGAATGGCCGGGAAGATTCCGGAAAAACATCTTTTGGCGTTGCTGAACAGGGAGATTTTAAGCCCGAAAAAAGTGGATAAGGAAATTTTGAAAGCCATTGGGTACAAGCCCCTTGAGAAATTTACCGAGATAAATAAAGAGGCCATCCGCAAGGAATTTCTGAAATTGGAATACCCGCTATACTTTTTTGATTATGAAACTTACAGTTCGGCCATTCCGCCTTTTGACGGGACAAAGCCCTACCAGCAGATACCGTTCCAGTATTCTTTGACGATAAAAGAAACGAGCAAGGCCAAAGCCAAGAGCCGGGAATTTTTGGCGAGAAAATTTGAAAACCCGATACCTGAGCTTTTGGCCCAGCTGAAAAAGGAGATTGGGCCGAAAGGAAGCGTGATTGTGTGGTACGCGCCGTTTGAGACGGGGAGGAACAAGGAAATGGGGGAAATGTACCCGGAGTACGCGGATTTTTTGAAGGATGTGAATGACAGGGTGTTTGACCTGATGCTGATTTTTAAATTCAAAAACCAGATGTATATAAAAAGCGATTTCCAGGAACTGGCGTCGCTGAAAATTATTTTGCCGGTAATGTGCCCGGAACTTTCGTATGACAGCCTGGCGATTAGGGAGGGCGGGGAGGCGTCGGCCAGCTGGCCGATTTTAACGAGCGAAAAGACTTCGGCCAAGGAAAAAGCTTTGCTGGAAAAGAACATGCTGGCGTATTGCAAGAGGGACACGGAGGCGATGGTGGGGATAA
>Ga0209777_10000138_pt1 | contig 121796 bp, 105 predicted proteins | sample FrelakmetHBP12HB_FD_187147 | JGI IMG/M metagenome (GOLD analysis project Ga0209777, IMG submission 187147) | Freshwater lake sediment microbial communities from the University of Notre Dame, USA, for methane emissions studies -HBP12 HB (SPAdes)... | ecosystem: Environmental > Aquatic >... | reverse complement strand
GGTCTGAACTTAGTGACGGGGATTACCGGCTCCGGAAAAAGTTCCACGCTCGACAGCATCATCGATGCAAACAACCACACGGTAGATGGGCATATTGTCATTATCGCTTCCCCCATCGAGTATGTCCACCGGTCCGACCGCTGCATCATCCGTCATAGGGAGGTAGGGCGCGATACGATGTCCTTCAAGGAGGGCGCGATCCAGGCGTTGCGCCAGGACCCCGATATCATCATGATTGGAGAAATGCGCGACCCCGAAACGATTTTGACCGCACTTGAAATCACCGACAGCGGCCACAAAGTATTTTCCACGCTGCATACATCGTCCGCCGTGGAAAGTATCGACCGCATCATCGGTGAAGTTCCGCCGATAGAGCAGGAGCGCGTGCGCAATCGTCTGGCGGATGTCATACGCTGCGTCATTTCTCAAAAACTGGTCCCGAGCATAGACGGGAAACGTGTTCTTGCCAAAGAGGTCCTCATTGCGACGCCGTCAGTAAAAGCCGCGATCAAGAATAAAAACACGGGAGAAATTTACCAGATGATGTCGGAGGCAGGCGAGCAAGGAATGATTACAATGGAGCAAGATCTGAAACGACACTATCTTGCGAAAAGAATAACGCTTGAAACTGCTATGAATTTTGCGAACAATAAGCGTCGGTTGCAACAGATTCTCAATCTGGTAGCGCAAGGAGATTAATGTCTTATAAAGACTGCTCTGCATTCACCTACGAACTCTTGAGAGAAGGGTATGGCTTCACTACGAGGTAGTCTAAATACCGCGGTTGGAATGTTCGTCGACGGGCTCGAAATCCGGCTCGCGAAACTTTCTGTCAAACGTGGAAATGTGGTTCTTGAGGAGCTGAAAGCAGCGACCCTCGTCGCGCGTCTCGATGAACAGGCGGTCGTCGAAACCCCGGTGGAACCGGCGGCCGGCACAACCGATGATTTCACCGCGGCTTCGGAGGCCAGCACGGACAACAACAGCGTACTGTTGAGCCTGCTATCGGGGTATCCACAGGGAAAGTTCGTTCTCGGGTATGCCATTTCCGAGCCAAGCCTGTACTACCATACGTTCGAATCGGATTTTGGTCTTTCGGGAAAGAAGCTGAAGACCCGGGTCATCGATGAATTGCGACATGTACGAGCGGCACAACCGTTTCCCGATGCGGTTGATTTGTTTCCTTCGGCGGAGAAGAACCTTGTGTGTGTCGTTCGTGAGGATGGACTTTCCTTCCTCCGGGCGATTGAGCAAATTACGCCGTTTATTGGTAGGAGACTTCCTCGTTTCCCTCTCATCGAAAGCGCTGAAATAGCTCTCATTAACCTCGCGCGTGCCAATTTTGGATTCGCTCCGGAAGATGTCACGGTCATCATTTATGTGGGGGTGGAATTCAGCCGGTTGATTTTCATGAAGGGGACCGACTTCCTGCATTTCGCGCCGCTTATCGGCGAGGGACACGATGCGCCGAACATTCAAAACACCGTCTACAGCCGCTTGCTGCTGGAGCAGGATAATATCGGCATTCCGAGGATCAACAGAATCCTCCTGGCGGGGGAAAGTCACAAGATCGCGTTCGACGATTTTCTGCGCGAGCAGCTTCCCGAAGTTGAGATTCAGTATTTGAATACTCCCTACCTGGATGTCAGCGAGTTACCGGCCGAGGTACAGGAGCAGATCCCGGAGTATGCCGTTCCGATCGCGACCGCCTGGAAGTTACTTGACGAAGAACATCCCGCGTTTTATCCGATCAATCTACTCCCGGAGAGTGTCCGAGAATCCCAGCGCGCGTTCAAACTTGCTTGGCATGGCTATCTCTTGCTTGCGCTCGTCTTCGTTTTGACCATTTATTTCCCGCAGAAATTCTTCAGTCTCAAAACGGAGCTGGAAAAACGGCAAAGCACGGTCGCTCAATTACAGGTGAAGGTTGAGGAGAATAAGCAGTTGCAGAGAGCAATCGACAGTCTTAATAATGAGATCGGCCGGTACAACACAGCTCTCGGTGTCTATAAGTCTCTTGTCGCCGGGACGGTTCAGTGGAATAAGACGCTCGAACGGCTATCGAAGGGAGTCGAAGATCTTAATTCTATCTGGATCGAAGAGCTCAAGGCACCCCCGGGCAATCAAATTGGACTTCAAGGAATCGCTCTTTCTCGACCACCGGTTCCTCGGATAGCGGCCCTCTTCGATAATTCAACGTTGGAGAAAGTCGTGGAAGATGCAATTAGGCAAAAACCGGTGTACAAGTTTACGATCAAGGCGCCGGTGCAGAACGAATCGGTCGATTCTCTCACAATCCGGATGGGGGCAAAATAATGAATCACCCTCTCATAACACTAACAGCTCTGCGAGGTTAGATTGTCATATATTGTTCGAAATACAATCGTCTTGGGCACTGTGTTGCTTCTGATCTTCGGCATCGGGGGGTATTTGACGTTCATCTCCTTCCCGAAGAAGATCAAGAACAACGAACGGGAAATCAGAAGAATTGAAACAGACCTTCAAAACACTCCCGACCTTGCCAATAAATTCAACACACTGGCTGAGCAGCTCGCGACCACGCAGCATCAATGGGAGACCCGCAACAAGGAAGTTCCTGCGAGGGATATCACCGGAGAAACCTACGGTTATCTGAATCAGCTCATCGGTCTCAGCGGCGACCTGACCATGAACATGACTTACCAGCCGGGTGTGGACTCCGGCCAGTTCGGATTTAATAAGTACACGCTTACCGGATCGGCCTATTTTGAGAATCTTTTCAAGTTCATCTGGTATATCGAAAATGGCCGGCGATTGTTCAAAATTCCCAACATCGCCCTCACGGGCCACGAATTCAAGGACAGCCTGGGAAACCATATGTCGATTACGTTTCAGCTGGATTTGCTGGCGTACTTTTCGTCGGTCAAAGAGCTGAATGCGGCTCCGGTGCACGTCGACGTTGTTCCGCCGGCAGTGGGTGCGAATCCGTTCCTGCCGCTGATATGGAAGGAGTATCCAACGATCAGATCCGGCGAGATCGATCTTGAACGATCCATCCTTAAAGCAGTGATTCCGGGTAAAGCATTCATCCTCGACCAGACGATGAGAGCCCGCATGCTGGAGGAGGGTGACCCGGTGTGGCTGGGCAGCATCACCAAGATTCTTCCGGCGGAGGGCAAGGTCGAGTGTATGCTCAACAAAGGGGGAGTGCCAGAACATTTTGAACTATTCATGCAGGTTGGTCAACCGGTTAAATAGCATAATGAACGGAGCGTCCATGAAATACACACACAAACTCATTGTTTTCATTTTCATTCTCCTTGCCGCCCAGACCGCCTTCGGACAAACGCGACAAGATCGGCTGAGGCAAAAGGGGTACATCAATCCGGAAGAAATCGTCTCCCTCGATTCGACGTTGACCGTTGACCAGGCGCTTGCTATTCTGGATACGATGAGCGAGAAATTTGTCGGAAAGATTATCGATTATCCCGGCACACACACGGGTAAGATCGGAGTGTGGGTCTTTAACCAGCATTGGCACGATGCGTTGGAATCAATTCTTAAGTTGAACGGATTGTGGTATAGAGAAGAAAATCGATTCATCCGGATTATCACCCCGGAGGGAGAAGTCAGAGGCGGACCCGTTACTCCTGCGGCAGGTGGACCCGCTACCCCGGGGAAAATGGAAGAACGGCCTCCGACCCTGGAGAGCCGCGACGTGAAGATATCTGCCGTCTTTTTTACCGTAAACTTGGACCGGGCACAAAATTACGGGATCAGCTGGAATTTTTATCGCGCACCCAAGACCAACAATGAACCAAGCGTCGATGCTTACGTCAGCAGCGGAATGGCGGCCAAGGATACCCTGAACTTCGGCTCGACGCTTCCGAGGCCACCGCTGCTGGATGAAGCACTCGGGGCGGGAATTTCTTCGCCGCTATTAAGTTTTGGAAACATCGATGCGTTGGTTAAGTTCTTCGGTTCAAATCAAATTGGGGAGGTCACGATTAGCCCCGACGTCATTGTGCGGGATGGAAAAGAGGGGAAAATTGTCGTCGGGTCGACGATTTTCATCACGACGAAAGATATTGCGGGGAATACCATCCAACAGCCACTTGAAGCGGGAACCATTATCCAGGTTACCCCCGTGACCTATACACAATCCGATACTGATTTTATAGATCTTACCCTCAAGGTTGAGCAAAGCGCCGCGCAACAGGGAGTGACGGGCGTGACAATCAACAAGTCGCAGGTCTTAACCCACATCTTATTGTTTGACGGTGAGGAAACAGTCATCGGCGGATTAATGTCAAATACCGAGACGGAGGTCAGAGAGGGTATTCCGTTCCTGCGCGATCTTCCGTGGTGGTTTTTTGGGTTACGATACCTGTTTGGCTCCGAGGGTAAGGAAAAAATCAAGGAAGAACTGGTTATCCTGCTGAAAGCCGAATTGGTTCCTCAGATTCGCCAGCGATTTTCTGAAAGGGGAAATCACGAGAACCTCATTGAGAAGAAAAGAAAAGAGTTTCAAATGGAGTATGAGAAGAAATGATAGATACTAAGAGTTGGAAAATCAGTTTATGAAATTTCCTCAAAACGAAGGAGCGTCATATGACCAAGAGAATTGATATGTCGTTTGCGATAAAGAGTCTCGGAGTGAGCATCCTACTGATTGCCCTCTTACTTCTTCCATTGCTTTTCTATTCGTGTAAGGAGACCTCGACCGGTCCTACAACTGGGAGCGGTAAGTTCACACCGGCCACGGTGAGCGGAAAGGTCTATGGAAAGTTGGTTTCCGGTGTAACGCAAAAACTCCGTGGCGCCACGGCAGTTCTCCAGGGTCCCGCTCAAAGCGACACGTTGCGGACGGATACCACGGGGGGATATCAATTCACGGTTCAGTTCCCGGATTCTCCCGCCGTAAAGAATGTAACACTCCTGCTGTCAAACGGCGGGTTCTATGGAAAATCCATCGCCCTCGTTGTTTCAACGGCGCAATCTGTCGTAAGGTCGGATACGCTCAGCGACACCACGTCTTCTGCGACACCCGGGCAGGGGACCGGACCTGCGGCGAACCTCGTGTTCGTCTCGTCCACAAATTCGTACGCGAATGTTCATGGTGCGGGAGGAGTGCAGACCGTCACATTCACCTTCGAAGCTCGTGACTCTTTGGGAATACCACTAGATGCTCTCCACAAAGCGAAGATACGTTTTCAGTTGGTTGATTCGACTGGGGGAGGGGAATATCTCACTCCTTTGCTGGACTCAACCGGAATTACCGCTGGCCGGGTTGGACGTGTCTCGACAACATTGAATTCCGGGACGCGGACCGGTATCGCTCAGATCCTGGCATGGGTGGTGAACAAACCGTCGGTTTCCGCCACCTCCCCCGCTTTCCCGATCTATGGTGGTCCTGCCGACCTGGCGCATTTTTCACTCGGCGTCGAAAAACTAAACTTTCCCGCCCTTGGTCTCATCGGCGTGCAGAACACGATAACCGTCCAAATTGGCGACAAGGCGGGCAATCCGGTTCGGCAAGGGACGCAGGTATTATTTGGCACGTCAGCGGGCGTTATCCAGGCGCTGGATTCCACTGACGCTGCCGGCAAGGCGCAGGTCGTCCTGACGTCGGGCAGCCCTCAACCGGCTAACGGATACGATATTGTGACGGCGACGACCACGGGCGATTCCAGTAAGATTCTTCAAAAGGCTGTGCCAATTCTCTGGTCGGGACCGGCGATCATTGACTCTGTGAAAGGAACCGATACTTCTTTCACCGTGAGAAGTAACGGCTCATTGGGAGTGACGTACAGAGTGTATGATCAGAAGAGTCATCCTCTCGCGCAGGGAACGCAAATCACTGTGACCGTCGTGGGCGACGGGGCGTCGCATCTTGCAACGTCCGGCGATCTGAGCGCAATACTACCAGATACACAGGACAGCAGTTACACGAAATTTCATATTCAGCTTCAGGACACCTCGGCGGTACCCGCGGCTGTTGACAAACAATTCTTCATCGTTATCAACGTGACCGGACCGAATGGGACCGCTCAGAGAATCCTGCCCGGAACACTCCGCGGTTCTCAGGGAGGATCCGGGACGGTGGGTAAGCCGGCGAGTATCGTCCTCGCAAGCGTTAGTCCCGGTCAGATCAGCGTTAAGGGTTCCGGAGGACCGGCATCGGCCGTTGTAACGTTTCTTGTCCTTGACCGTAACGGACACAGCGTTGCCCAGAATTCGGCGCTTGTGAAATTCAGGCTCTCCAATCTCGCGGGTGTGACGTTGTACCCGGACACAATTCGCACGGATGTGCTGGGACGGGTTCAGACGACGATTACAAGCGGAACGCAAGCCGGCGTCGTACAGGTGGTGGCATCAACGGATACCGGGGGTGGAAACTTCATCACTTCCTCGCCCGTTCCGATCACCGTTGCCGGTGGCTTACCTGATGCTGCGCACTTTACCCTTGCGGTGGCGAAATTTAACGTCCCCGGCCTGGTAGTTGCCGGCTTGACGGATGTTATTACCGCGTACGTCGGTGATAAGTACGCGAACCCCGTGCAGGAGAACACGGCTGTCTACTTTACAACGACGGGAGGTATCACGACTCCTACCGGACTGACAAAAGGCGGTTCGACTTCCTCGACGCTTATCACGGGAAATCCGCCTCCGGTCGGCGGCATTGATTCGGTGACTGCCACGACGAGAGACAGTGCGAAGATAATAACGGGAATAGCGCGCGTCATCTTTTCCGGATTTCCCGTTATCACGTCCGACAGTATCACTGTCACGATCAATGACGGTGCCACGGTGCCGGTGAACTTCCATGTCAAGGATCTCAATGGTAATCCTCTCTCAGCGGGCACGACAGTCACCGCGGCCCTGGATGGCGACCAGACGCTGCTCAAGCAACTCCAGCTCACCGGAGACCTTTCCACGACCTTGGGTGACCACTTCTTCGGCGGTTCGCACGTCACGGATTTCTCGCTCACGATTAAGGATACAGGCGTAGGAGATCTTAACCAGGGACCGTTCAAACTGATCATTTCGGTGGACGGCCCGAATGGATCGACGTCAAAGACCATCGCGGGTGTACTCAAACCGAGCCTTTCCCCGATTGTCCAGAGTATTGTCTTGTTCAGTGCGGGCGACCGACGGTTGAATGTCAAGAATACAGGAATCGATTCAAGTATTTTTGTGTTTGTGATCGAAGACAATCTTGGCCGGGCACTTCCTGTAAAGAATGTACCAATAGATTTTCTGTCGACCGGAGCACCGGGTACATTTTCTACGTCGCGGCGGGCTACTCCTACGTCGCGGCAGTTTACCGACAGCGTCGGGCACGCGAAAATTATATTCTACAGCGGTACCGATACCGGCAGTGTGAGTATTCAGGCAGAGTACGGAAGCATCCTGTCGGCGGTTCAGAACCTTGTCATCCTGCCTGGGCTTCCTTCAGTGGTTCGACTTTCGCTCAGCAGACCTCCTGATACCACAAAGAAAGTGAACTTCCCGGGTGCCGTGGTTACCAGCTCTGACAAGATCGGCGAAGCTCATGCCATCGTCACAGACCTCTACGGCAACCCGGTTGCCCCGGGCACCGAGGTGGATTTCTCCTCCAATGGAGGAAAAATCAACCTTGCAGGTTACACCAACGTGGGCGGCCTCGCAAAAGTTGATTGGTTCGGTGGCGCACCGACGGGGGCGGCGGGAATCGTAACAGTGAAAGCCAGCGTCGGGAGTCTCAGAGACAGCTCGACAGTGGTGTATTCGGACGCGCCCCAGGTTTCGCTGGTCGGCGCTCTCCCCAGCCCATTCGCACACGGCTTCGACGATTTCATCACGTTTAGGGTCAAGGACAAGAACGGCAATCCGCTTGCCCAGGGAACAACCATTCACATGAGCATGTCGGGTTCAGCTTCGAACTATGTTCTCGTGAGCGGTGATACAACCCTGCCCGACACGAAAGACACCGCCTACACGTATATCAGTTACCACGTGAGGGATACGAACACGGTGATTCTTGAAAACCGCAGCCTGAGCTTTACACTGTCGGTCAACGGTCTCAATGGTTCAAAACAGTTGACGGTCAACAGCACGATTAATGGTGCCGTGCCGCCGCCGTTCAGCGTGCTTGCGTTGGTGGGAATGAGCGCCAACAACTTGAGCGTGAAAGGTGTAGGCCAACCCAATACGAGCACGACGCTGAAGTATGAGCTCCAGGACAGCTCACATCGTACCATCCGGACTTCCGGGGTACAGGTTCTCTTCAGGTTCTTCGGTGTCGCCGGCAAGTTCGATTCTTCGACGGCAGTGACTGATGCTAATGGTCATGCGATTAATACATTCTACAGCGATATTATTGCGGAAACCGCTAAAGTCCAGGCGGTGGCCCAGGGAATCCCGTCCGCGCTTCAGAATGTCTTTATCCAGGGCGGCCCGCCGTTCAAGGACTTCTTCACGTTCCGGCTGATCCGACCGCCGGACTCGCTCGCGAAGGTCAATTTCCCCGGCGGCTTCCAGGTCGGTCAGGATTTCGGAGAAGCAATTGTGCAGGTGAGAGACCGCTATGGCAACATCGTGCCGATCGGAACGCCAATCTCCTTTAGATCAACCGGTGGAGTCATCACGGGAACGGCATACACCGATCAGGACGGCGCGGTTGCCGCCAGTTGGCGTGGCGGTAGCCCGATCCCGCCACATGGCATCGCGAAAGTCGTCGCAACGGCGCAAGGCGATCCTGGCCTGGTCGGCGATAGCACGCAGGTTGTTTATTCGGGACAGGCGATGATTCTGGGTGGAGTTTCAGGATCACTGAACATGCGGCATGGCATCGACACGACCATTTCCTATACGGTTCAGGATGACAGCCTGAACCCGTTGGCTCAGGGGACGACAATTCAGGTATCGGTCAATGGCGACGGCGCGAACTCGCTGGTGCTCTCCGGAGACAAGAGTGTGACCCTGTCCGATACGAAACTCACCGGCAGTGGGACCACATCATTCAAGTTCCGTCTCAAGGATACTAGCACGGCGACGTTCACTCCCCTGCAGGCGAATGTGACAATTCAGGTAAGCGGGCCGAACGGAACGGCTACGCAACAGACGACGGACACGTTACAGGGCGCTCCGCCTATTCCGATTCCCAATATCTGGAGAATTGCTTTGACCAGTCCGCTGACTCCACAACAACTCACCGTGAAGGGCGGCGGCTCGGAAATCGTTTTGCTCACGTACCAGGTGCAGGACAGTCTCGGTAATTCTGTCCCAAAGGCCGGCGTGAAGGTATTTTTCTCGAACGTGGGCGTGCGGGGAAGTTTCACTCCTGATACGACGGTTACGGACAAGAACGGCCTTGCGCAAACCGCATTCCACAGCGGCACGGTCGCCGGAATCGCGATGGTTTCTGCCCAGCTTATCGGTCAACCTATTCAGTCGGGTCTGACACAGATCGTGATTGTCGGAGGCAAGCCGTCGCCGAATTACTTCAGTTTCTTCCTTACCAAATCAGGGAAAGAACGCAATGTGAACTTCCCCGGAGCAATGCCAACCGTGCAGAAGATCGGAGAAGCACAAGTTCAGGCAGGAGACAAGTACGGAAATCCGGTTCCGGTTGGTACGCGGATTTATTTCACGACAAATGCAGGTGTCATTCAAGGGTCTTCGCTGACCGACGCCAATGGCTTTGCAACAGTTGATTGGTTTGGAGGAAATCCCCTTCCGCCGGGCGGCAATGCAATAGTGTCTGTCTCGGCAATCAGCGATACGGGGACGTTCAGCGTATCTGATACTGTGACCTACTCCGGACAAGTCATAATTGCGGGCGGACTGCCGGCGAACTTTGTGTTGCCCCATGGGGTTGACACAGTCGTGAGTTATGTGTTCAAGGATGCAAACAATAACCCGGTATCTTCAGGGTCCGCAGAAAGTCTTTTTGTCAAGGGCCCGGGATATAATTCTCTGATTGTCACGTACTTGTTCAAGACCCAAAACGGACTTACGCCGGACACGCGGAACTTGAGCGATGTGACACTAAGCGTTCGGTTGCATGACACGAGCACAACGGTTCTTACATCTCTTGCTCTTGAACTTTCTGCTACGGCGAGCGGTGCAAATGGTACGGCCGCGCAGCAAGTCGACGGCATACTGCAGGGGTCAGTATCTGTTCCTCCGACATTCGCTGCTATCGGACGCGTCAGTCTGGTGAATGCGAGTGCATATCAGCTCACAGTTCAGGGTGGAGGCGGTACCGAAACAACCCTCCTCACCTATCAGATCGAGGATAGTCTGGGGAATCCGGTGCGGAAAGACAGTGTGCAGATTGCCTTCATCGATAGCGGGGTCGTGGGAAGCTTCTCGCCCACAACAGCATTGACCGACAATAACGGTCAGGTGCAAACCCTGTTCCACAGCGGCACGACCGCTGGGATCGCCCGGGTTTCGGCGAAGACGGTTGCATTGAACATCGTTGCCAGTTTCACGGATATCTTCATTATCGGCGGAAAACCCTCTCCGCAGTTTACGACGTTTATCCTGACGCAGCCCGGCGGCGCACTGCAGCAGGTGAACTTTGCTGGAGCGATCGCGAGCGCAGGACAAGCGATCGGCGAAGCGCACGTGCAACTGGGTGACAAGTACGGTAATCCTGTGTCTCAGGGTACCCCGGTCTACTTCGCGACGAACGCAGGAGTGATCCAGGGGTCTGCACTTGCTGATGCGAACGGTTTTGCAAAGGTCACGTGGTACGGTGGCAACCCGATTCCAGCCCAGGAACTCGCAATTGTAACGTTGACGGCAGTCGGTGACAACGGCCAGTACACGGTCAAGGACACGGCGTTGTATTCAGGACAGGCAATGATCAGCGGGAACTTGCCGTCGAATTTCGTCCTGAGGTCGGGCATCGATACGGTCATCACCTATAAGGTGGCAGACGCTAGCGGTAATCCCCTCGCATCCGGCAACGCTATCCAGGTCAGTGAGTTGGGGACATCAGCCCCGGTGCTGAGCGGAAACATAAATGTGACAATGCCGGATACGCGAAACGTCAATGCCGCGAAGTTCTCGTTCGAAATCAAGGACACGAATACCGTGATTACCGGCCAACGATCGTTGACAGTCTCTATTCAAGTCAATGGCCCGAATGGAACAGCGTCGCAGTCGGTGTCCGGAATTGTGCAGGGAATTCTGCAAACCGGCGGGCGCACGAGATTGCCCGGATCAATTGCGCTCCTGACAACAACACCGACCGACCTGCAGGTTATCGGAACTGGCGGCACGGAGACATCCTCGTTACTCTTCGAGATCCGGGATTCACTCGGCGTTCCTGTTGACTCATCCTACCGGGTGCGATTTACTCTCAACAACTCACCTACCGGGACGTTTATCTCGCCCGATTCCGGGTTCTCGGATCCCAGCACGGGACGCATCGGAGCCACGGTCCACTCTGGAACGGTCGCCGGTGTCGTTCAGGTCGTTGCCACGGTGGTTTCGCCAACGACGCTCATAACGTCCACTCCGGTCCTCATCGTCGTCCATGCGGGCTTGCCGGATTCAACGCACTTCTCGGTTAATACGACGCGACTTAATGTTCCCGGCCAGGACATCGATAACCAACTTGCCACGATCGGCGTGGATGTAGGTGATAAGTACGCGAACCCCGTTGCAACGAATACGGCGATTTACTTCACGACACGCATCGGAATCATTTCCGGCAGCGCGTTTACGAGTGCTGACGGTACCGCTGCGGCAACCCTGAGGTCTGCAGACCCGCGTTCGGCGACTGGCTTCGGATACGCAATAGCGCGAACTACCGGCATCAATGGCGTGGCCGTTACTGACAGCGTGCGAATACTGTTCTCGGGCTTCCCGGAGCTTGGCAACCTGAGTGCAGGGACGTTCGCCGTCGCCAAGGGCGGTATCTCACCGAAGATCAGCTTCACACTTCACGATGAAAATGGCAATCCGCTTGCCTCCGGAACGCAGATTACCGTGGCGCTCCAGTACACTGCGCCGCCTAATTCCCAGATCAATCTCGTGGTAACGGGCGATGTGAACGTCACCCTCGGTGATACGCAGTCGAGCGGTCCCGGAACGACGCAGTTCTCGTTCTGGATCGCCGATCAGACACAGGGCGGTGTGTCATCAACAATCCCGGCGACGGTCGTTATTACCGCTACCGGTCCGAATGGCGGCCCGGTCACTGTCACGTTGAGCGGAACTATCGGGTAGCCCGCTCTCCGGCATGAAATCGAGAACGCCATCCCGCTGCTGCGGGATGGCGTTCTTGGCTTATGAGATGCTAGCGGGAATTTCAGGAGAAGAGAGTCCTGAGACTTTTCTCGTTGGCACGCATGGTTTTTTCGAGGTCGGCGCGCGAGTGCGCGAGCGAAACAAAAGCAGCTTCAAATTGTGAGGGCGGAAGATAAATTCCTCGTTTGAGCATCTCACCGAAATAGGCGGCAAACATCCTGGTATCCGAAGTCTTCGCAGTTTCATAATCGACGACGTCGCGGTTCGTGAAGAACAGTGTGAGCATTGAGCCAACGCGGTTTAGTCGGAAATTCAAATGAAGTTTCTCCATGTTCTGCCGGATCCCTTCTTCGAGATATGCCGATTTCTGTTCGAGCTCTTTGTAGATCGTTTTCCGCCGGGAAAGAGCTGAGAGCATTTCAAATCCGGCTGCCATGGCGAGCGGATTACCCGAGAGCGTTCCTGCCTGGTACACCGGCCCATCCGGAGCGACCATCGCCATAATCTCCCTCTTGCCCCCGTAGGCCCCAACGGGCAGACCGCCGCCGATGATTTTGCCAAGGGTGGTGAGGTCGGCCTTTACGCCATAAAGCTCCTGGGCGCCGCCAAGTGCAACGCGAAAGCCGGTCATGACTTCATCGATGATGAAGACGATGCCCTCCCGTGTGCAGAGCGTGCGAAGCGCCTCAAGGAATCCCGGCAATGGCGGAACACATCCCATGTTTCCCACGACTGGTTCGACGATGATCGCCGCGATTTGTGATTTTGAGGCGGTGACGAGTGCGCGGACAGAATCAATATCATTGTATCGTGCGTTCAACGTCTCGGCTGCGAACGATTTTGGGACACCGGGGCTGTCGGGAACGCCCAGTGTGAGGGCACCGGAACCGGCTTTGATGAGAAAGGAATCGCTGTGGCCATGGTAGCATCCTTCGAACTTGATGACCTTGTCGCGCCCCGTGTATGCGCGTGCGAGCCGGATTGCGCTCATCGTCGCCTCGGTACCGGAATTGACCATCCGGACTACTTCAATCGACGGCATGATTTTGCAGATGAGCTCTCCGATCTTCACTTCAAGTTCAGTCGGGGCTCCGAAGCTCGTTCCGTTCCGTGCGGCCCGCTGAACCGCGCGGACGATTCGCGGGTTGGCGTGACCGAGAATCATCGGCCCCCAGGACCCGACGTAATCGATATAAGGGTTTCCATCGGCGTCCCAGATCCGTGATCCCCTGGCTTTCTTGATGAAAAGGGGATTCATCCCCACCGATTTGTACGCTCTAACGGGTGAATTGACACCGCCGGGGGAGATTGCTCTGGCTCTTTGAAAAAGTCGTTCCGATTTCTTCGTTTTCATGGTACTTTGCTGTTTGATGTCATTGGTTCTTAGTTCCTCGTCATTAGTTCTTTGTCACTTGTTCCTCGGTCTTTGTTTCCCAAGTCATCTTTTTCTCATCATCTCTTTATCTCATGATCTCACCATCTCAACTACTCCATCACTCCATCTCCTTCTCGAATTATCTCTCCTACTCCATCATTCCATTCTCCACGTACCACTCGTATGCTTCCCTCATCGCGACTTCTACCGATGTAGGTTGATAGCCAAGCTCTCGTCGTGATTTCTCGATGGAGTACCAGTCTGCCATCCCGACGCTGGCGACAAGTTCAAACGTGATCCACGGCTGAACGTTTGTTAGCATACCGATCAAGTCGAAGATTCTCGCGATGGACTTAACTGCCCAGACTGGAGCTTTGAGTACCGGCGTTCTTCCGCCAAGAACCTTCGCTGCCAGTGTAAATATTTCTTTATGAGTAAGGTTCACCCCTCCGAGAATGTATCGCTCACCCGGTCGGCCGCGCGTAGCGGCGGAGATATGTCCGGCGACCACATCGTGCACGCTGACGATGTTCATTCCTCCTTCAACGTATGCCGGGATACGACCACGCTTGATGTCGCGCACAATCTGGCCTCCGTGGACATAGGCGTCCCGGGGACCGATGACGACGGTTGGATTCACGAGCGTTGCGTGCAGTCCTTGTCCGACGCCCTTAAGGATTTCAAGTTCCGCCAGATGCTTTGAATACTTATACCCGACGTTCGTGCCCCAGTTATATTCCGTGGATTCATCGATGAGGTGACCGTCCGTGCGAAAGCCGAGGGCTGCCACGGAACTGGTGTGGATAAGTCTTTCGATACCGAGCTCAAGGCACGATTCGACGACATTTCTGGTCCCGATGACGTTGATTTCTTGCTGCTCGGCCCGCTTTCGCTTCCAGAACGAAACGATTGCGGCCGTGTGAAATACCGTGTCGCAACCCAGCATTGCTTTGCGAAGAGAACTCCGATCTCGAACATCTCCTGTAACATGTTCGACCTCGACGCCCTTGAGTGCCAGTGCGCTTGAGCTGGCACGATGAAATGCTCTGACAGTATAACCCCGCTTCAGGAGCTCAACGGTGAGGTTGGAGCCGATACACCCTGTCGCGCCGGTGACGAGAATTGTTTTCAATCTCTTATACTCTCCCGATCCGGGCCTGTTGTGTCAGAATTGTGGAATCCTGCCAGAAAGGTTACAGAAGTTTTGCCGCTTCCTTCGCGAAATAGGTGAGAATTAGATCGGCACCGGCGCGCTTAATGCCCGTCAGCATTTCCATCATCACGCGCTTCTCGTCAATCCAGCCGAGTTTGCCGGCGGCTTTGACCATCGCGTATTCGCCGCTGACATTGTAGGCGGCGGTCGGCATCTGAAAAGTGTCTTTCACCCTGCGGATGATATCAAGGTACGGCATGGCCGGTTTCACCATGACAATATCTGCACCCTCTTCGATATCCGCCCGGACTTCACGGAGCGCTTCATCCGAATTTGCGGGGTCCATCTGGTGTGACCGGCGGTCTCCGAACTTCGGTGTGCTTTCCGCCGCCTCACGGAACGGTCCGTAAAAACCTGATGCGTACTTTGCCGCGTACGCCATGATGGGTAGCACGTGGAACCCGCTCTCGTCCAGCACCTGCCGGATTGCTTTCACTCGTCCGTCAAACATATCCGAGGGGGCGACCATATCCGCGCCTGCTTGCGCATGGGTGAGGGCTTCCCTGGCGAGAAGCGCGATAGACTCATCGTTGACGATTTCATTTCCCCGGACGATGCCGCAATGGCCGTGGGAAGTGTATTCGCACAAACAAACATCGGTGATGACAAACAATTCCGGAACTTCCTTCTTGAGAGCGCGGATTGCCTGCTGGACGACGCCCTGTTCGCTGTAGGCTTCGCTTCCCACTTCATCTTTGTGTTCGGGAATCCCGAATAGAATGACGGCGGGAATGCCTAGCGATTTCACTTCCGAGCATTCGCGAACGATCTCATCCACCGACATTTGATAAACGCCGGGCATGGACGAAACCTCTCTTTTCACTTTCTTCCCGGGACAGACGAAGAGGGGATAGATAAAATCATTTTTTGACAGTTCGGTTTCCCGCACCATCGAGCGGAGTGTTTCGGTCATTCGCGTTCGGCGGAGACGGCGAAAGGATTGGGTCTCCTTTCGGTCTTGGATTCTAGCAACGTGTTTCTCATCGTTTCGCATGCCGTGGTACCTTCTCTAAATGTGACTTTTTCAATTTACCAAACTCTTATCTCAACTTCAAATGTGGGAGGGTAGGACAAAATTCCTATTTTGTCCATATGGTGGACACGAGAGGACTCGTGTCCTACCGATTTGGTTCGATGCCGGTTCGCCACCATTTCCATTCTTCCGGGTTTTCTAAGAGACCGGCTTTCAAAGGATTCTCGAAAATGTACTCCGCGGTTTTGTAGTATTCGTCCTGATCTCGGATAATTCTATCGTATGATTCATTCTGCCAAAGAGATCCTTTTCTCTGCAGTACTTCGTTAATCTTGTGGGCGCAAAACCTTTTGATGTCTCCGATGATGTCACCCAACGGCTCAACGTTGCCATTTCCTTCAATGGGTTGCAAAATGACATGGATGTGATCGGGCATCACCGTGTGGTCGTAAAGAAAGTATCGTTCGTTCGCGTAGAATGCCAGTGCGTTCAAGATGATTGGGGCGATGTCATCCCGGGTTAAGTCACAGAGCGCACGATCTTTCAAGGCGAAGATGACATGATAGGTTGCACCCGGTAGCTCCCAATGAGGCAGATGCCGACGATGGAGAGTGAATTCCGAAATTGTCTTCTGCCGTTTCATTGATTTATTGGATGTTCACAATTTCAATGCAGTAGGACAGAATTCCTATTCTGTCTATAAGGTGTGACATGAGAGGGCTCGTGCCCACCTTTTTCAATGACGGGACAGACCCGTTCTGTCTTTGTGGACACGATGGGAATCGTGTCCTACTTCGGAATCTTCTTTAGGAACGCCATCAGATGTTTATTGAACTCCTCCGTGTTTTCCAAATTGCTCATGTGCGCGGCGTTGGAAATCACGCGAAGCTCCGCATTGGGAATCTTCTCCTTCATGGCATGCGAAGCAGACGGCGGCGTTAGATTGTCATGCTGGCCGACAAGAATGAGGGTGGGAGCATTGATACTGTACAATACCGGGGTGGAATCCGTTCGGGCGGCAAGCGCGATGAGGGTTCCGGCGACCGCAAGAGGAGAAGACTTCTCAATGATCGTACGGATTGTCTGGATTACCGACGGATTGGTTTCAAAGGTTCTTTTATAGAAGACACCCTGGACGAACGATTCGGCGAATTTTTTCACGCCTTCGGTTTTCACCGTCTTCGCCTGCAGTGCACGCTTTATTTTCCCTTCGTTCCCGTCGGCTTCACTGCGCGTATCGCAGAGGACAAGCGCACGAAAACGCTCGGGGTGTCGTTCAATTGCCCTGAGCGCGATATACCCTCCCATCGATAATCCCACGACAACGGATTTTGAGATCTTCAGATGGTCCAGCAGCCCTATCAGGTCATCCACAAAGTACTCCACGGAGTATTGGCCGTCACCCACATCGCTGGAACCGTGGCCCCGTACATCATACGTGATGACGTAGCAGTCTTTCTTTAGAACGTCGACCTGCGGTTTCCACATTTCTTTGCTGAAGGGAAAACCATGAATGAACGTGACGGGCATCCCTGTCCGTTGTCCCGCTATTTCGTATTCGATTCCGATGCCATTCAATGTTGCTCGCATGACTTATTCCCTCATTTCTTCCGCGCGATAGACAATACGATTGAAACCGCCAGAATAATGAAAATAATCAAAATCGAGTAGTGAATCGGGATGAACGACCAATGCTCAATCAACATTTTGGCGCCGATGAACGCGAGCACGACGGACAATCCCGACTTCAAGTAGCGGAATTTCTTCATGAAATTTGCCAGCACAAAGTACAATGTCCGTAATCCTAAAATGGCGGAGATGTTGGATGTGTAGATGATGATAGGGTCGCGCGTGATGGCGAAGATTGCCGGGATCGAATCGGTGGCAAAAGCAAGATCGGTTGTCTCGATCATCACAAGAACCAGGAGCAAAGGAGTGATGAATCGTTTTCCGTCCCGGTGCACGAAAAACCTTGAGCCTTCGTAGCTTTGTGTCATCGGGAAGAATCTCCGGCAATATCGCACAAAAGGGTTTCGCTCCGGATGCACCTCTGCTTCTTTTTGCAGTGCGAGTCTGACGGCGGTGTAAATGAGGAATATGCCAAACAGGTAGAGCACCCAATGGAATTGTGCGACGAGCGCGGCCCCGGCAACGATGAAAACCGCGCGCATTACCACGGCGCTTAAGACGCCCCAGTACAGGACGCGGTGTTGGAATTCCGGGGGTACGGCAAAGTAGGAAAAAATAATAACGAACACGAAAAGGTTATCGACGGAAAGCGCTTCTTCAACAACATAGCCGGCGAAAAATTCTAGCGCCTTAACGCTTCCTAATTTCAGGAAGACGAAAAGATTGAACGAAAACGCCATGATGATCCACACGGCGCTCCAGATCAGCGCTTCCTTCATCGAAGGGAAGTGCGCCCGCCGCTGGAACACGCCGAGGTCGAGCGCAAGCATACCAATAACGAGAATTCCGAAAGGAAGAAGAATCATACTCTCAGCGTGGTGGGCTTGATGTCGATATTCCCTGAGAAGGCGGAATTCTGCTCACGGGGCAGTTCAATGCTCCATCTTGTTTTTCTTGTTCTCCGTTCGTTTCCCCATCATAACGTAGTCGCGGGCATTGTATCCAAGATATACCTGCCGCGGTCGCGCTATCTTCTGTTCTGTGTCAAGCAGAAGTTCTTCCCATTGCGCGACCCAGCCCGCGGTGCGGCCGATTGCGAACAGAACCGGGAACATTTCCACCGGGAATCCCATTGCCTGGTAAATCAAGCCGGAGTAAAAATCCACGTTGGGATAGAGTTTTCGCTTTACAAAGTATTCGTCTTCCAGCGCAACGTGTTCGAGTTCAAGCGCGATGTCCAGTTTGGGATTGCGGCCGGTGATTTCGAAGACCTCGTCGGCGAGCTTCTTGATGATTTTGGCGCGCGGGTCGTAGTTCTTATACACGCGATGGCCGAATCCCATCAGCTTGCCTTTTCCTTCCTTGACCGACTTGATAAAAGCTGGGACGTTATTCTTTGAACCGACCTCATCGAGCATGTAGAGCACCTCGGCGTTCGCTCCGCCGTGGAGAGGACCGTACAATGCCGCCGCCGCCGCCGCAGTCGCGGAGAATGGGTCGACATGTGAGCTGCCGACACTCCGCATTGCGTTTGCGCTGCAGTTCTGTTCATGGTCGGCGTGAAGGATGAACAAAACGTCGAGCGCGCGCTCAAGGACGGGATTGACCTTGTATCGTACCTCGGTCATCTTGAGAAGCATGCTCAGAAAATTCCCCGCATAACTCAGCTCGTTGTCGGGATAGACGTACGGACGTCCGACACTGTGCCGGTAGGCAAACGCCGCGAGCGTCGGCATTTTTCCGACGAGCCGGTAGATCTGCAGTTTGCGGGACTCCGGGTCGTTGATATTCTTTGCGTCGGGATAGAATGTCGACAATGCGCCGACGGTGCTGACGAGCATGCCCATCGGATGAGCGTCGTGATGAAAGCCATCCATGAATTTCTTGATGTTCTCGTGGATAAGCGTGTGCATCATGATGTTGTTCGTCCATTCCTCAGACTGCGATTTGGTCGGAAGCTCACCGTGAATCAGCAGGTCGGCGGTTTCGAGGTAGGTGCTTTTTTCCGCAAGCTGCTCGATCGGATAACCGCGATAGCGAAGGATGCCCTTGTCCCCATCGATGTAGGTAATTCGACTTTTGCATGACGCCGTGTTCATGAAAGCCGGGTCGTAGGTCATTAGCCCGAAATCATCGTCCTTCACCTTGATCTGCCGAAGATCCATGGCGCGAATAGTGTCGTGCTCAACGGGGAGCTCGTACTGCTTGCCTGTCCTGTTATCGAGGATTGTCAGGGAGTTCTTTGCATTCGTCGGTGGCATCGTTGTCTCCTTATGTGTCGGTTGCAGATTGAATTTGTTGATTAGTCATCGTGGGTCTCCGAGGGATGTCCCTCTTCAAGAGCCGGCAAATTAGATGAAAATGTACGAATTTTCTCGGAGAGATGCACCTTGAGTGGATTTGTCGCAGGGCCGCTCGCCGATGATGGGTAAAAGTGTGCGAAGTGAGGGGGGAGCCTGACCAGGGGAGGAATTCGTTTAGGATTTAGGTGTTAGGTTATAGGTGGTAGGATTTAGGAATTCGAATTTTTCAGTAAGAATCATGGTTGTGGGTAGCATCATATACGTAAATATTGCAGAACTCTCTCGGTCATCCTATCGGCGCTCATCACGCAATCCCCCACGGCAATCCCTCCACGATAATTGCCGCACACGAACGTTCCCTGGAAATTCTGCTCAAACCGGTCGATTGCCTTTAGAATTTTGTGATAACCGAGGTTGTATTGCGGGATCGCTCTCTCCCAACGAATGATTCTCGTGTAGACCGGGCTGCCATCGACTCCCATAAGTGACCTAAGTTCGGAAAGGACAAGATCCGTTATTCGTTCGTCGTTCGTGGTCGTTAATTCGGGCTGGCGTGCGCCCCCGACGAATGTTGTTAACGCTACACTCCCGGCCGGCGCGCGATTCGGGAAAAGAGATGAAGACCAGATTGTGCCGAGAATATTCCGGCGTTCGACTTCAGGAACGAGAAAACCAAACCCATCCAGCGGCCGCGTGATGTTCTCCTGCCTGAATCCCAGGAATACTTCCACAACGGGCGGGTAATAGATGGATTCCAGAGTTGCCGCCATCTCCGGGTCGATTGGACGGGTGATAGCCGCCGCCCCGTACGCCGGGGTTGCGAGCACGACGGCGTTTGCCTCCGTTGTGAACTGGAGGTCGTTGTGTTTATACGAAACGGTGTAGACCGGGAAACGTCCCGCGCGCACCGGTATGATGCGGTCGACCGCAGAATCCAGCTTGACGGAGTTGCCGAGCCTCTCCGCGATCGTTTTCGGAAAGACTTCTAACCCGCCGTCAAATGAAAACAGTTTTGCCCGATCTTTCGCCTTTTCTGCCCGTTGCTTCCGATCTTTTCGTCCTCGAATCATTCCTTTCACGAGTCCGCCGTATTTTTCTTCCAGGGCGTACAATTTTGGGAATGCCGTCTGTACCGAGAGTCGTTCGGGATTTCCTGCATAGACACCGGCGACGAACGGATTGATGGCATAATCCAAGAATTCGTTCCCCAGCCGCCTGCACACAAATTCGGCGACGGTCTCCTCGCGCATCGCTCGTCCGACAAACGGCTCCTTCAACAACCGGAGTTTTCCTTTCCATGACCACAATCCTGACCTCAGGAAAGCGCCGGGAGACATCGGGAGCGCGTGGAGCTTTCCCTCCCGCACGATGTAACGGTTCGACGCCCCTTCGGACGCGTACAGGCGGCGGCCCGTGATCCCCAGCTCGTCGAAGAGTTGCTGAAAAAGTGGTGTCGTCTCAAGTGCGCTATTGGGGCCCGCCTCGATAAGCCAGCCGTTGTCATGGAGCGTTTTCATCGTGCCGCCGGGTTCCGAATCCTTTTCGAGAACCGTCACACTCACTCCGCGTTTTTTCAACAAGTATGCCGCACAGAGGCCGGAGATTCCGGCACCTATGATAACGACGGATTTGGGAAATGCCTCAGTCATCGTTTGATTGCCGCCTGGACAGGTCTCCGACCTGTCCTACCGGGTACGGTCTATACATTCTTCATAACGAGGTCAGTGAGGCAACCGATGAATTTCGGGTGGTCGTTGAGAGCGGGCATCATTTCGAACTGTGTGATGCCGAGATGGCCGGCCTCTGCGCGTGTTTCAATATCGATCTCATGGAGCGTTTCGATGTGCTCGGTCACAAATGCGATAGGTATGACGAGCAGGTGTTTTCTGCCGCGCCTGGCAAGCTCCCGAATCGATTGAAGAAGAGATGGCTTCAACCATCCCGCCGGACCTGCTTTGCTTTGATAGCATAGAATATGGGGCGATTTCCATTGTCCCTTCTCCATGACAAGTCTGACAGTCTCTTCGATATGCTGTTGGTAGGGATCGCCCCCGGCGATAAGGCTCAAAGGAACACCGTGTGCGCTGAATACAAGATCCGTTTTTTCCGGACCTACGGCTGAAAACTTCTTGTACGTCGAATTGGCTCTGTCAACAATCGCCTCAATGTACAGGGGGTGGTTATGGTAACAGCAGACGGCTTCTGTCGGAATATCTTCGAAATGCAGTCGGGCGCATTGCCTCTTCCATTCATTCAGACTGGAAGCCGTCGTCGCCTTTGAGTATTGCGGGTAGAGGGGCAGGAGAATAATTTTGTCGTATCTGCCTTTCTTTAGTTCCGCGATCACTTCTTCCGTGGATGGATGCCAGTAGCGCATTGCAACGAAGACCCTCGCCATACACCTTTTTTCGAGTTCCGCTTGCAGGGCAGTTGCTTGTGCGCCCGTCAGCTCGACGATGGGGGATTTACCGCCGATCTCCGCGTAGTGTTCGGCGACTTTCTTTGCCCGTTTCGACGAAATGAATTTTGCGAGGGGCTTACGCGCGAGAAATGCCCCGGGGAAATTGATGATGTCCGGGTCGCAGAAGAGATTGTAGAGAAATGGTTTGACAGCTTCGAGTGAATCGGGTCCCCCGAGCTGAAACAACACAACGGCAATATTCTTTCCGGATTTTACGTCCATTGTCTGGGATTCCTAAGAACCTCCAGGAGAATCGATTCTCGCGAACCGGGTTCCTCCTTGTCGTCGTAGACCCACTTGACCTCGGGAGGCAATGACATGAGGATCGATTCTGTCCGTCCTCCCGTTTCCAGTCCAAACAATGTGCCTCGGTCATACATCAGATTGAATTCGACGTAACGACCCCGGCGGATAAGCTGCCATGTTTTTTCCCGCTCGCTCCATGGTTCTGCTCTCCGGCGCTCGACGATCGGAAAATACCCATCCATGAACGCGTCTCCGGTCTGCTGGACGAACGTAAACAATCGTTCCAGATCTCCCCGCAGGTAGTCGAAGAAAATACCGCCAATGCCGCGTGTTTCCCTCCGATGCTTGATGAAAAAGTATTCATCACACCATTGCTTGAAACGGGGATAGAACGAAATGTCATGCCGGTCACACGATGCCTTGAGCGTTTTGTGAAAATGCGCCGCGTCTTCCTCAAAGAAATACCACGAGGTCAAATCTGTTCCGCCGCCAAACCAAGCGTCGCCATTCTCAAGTTCCAGATAGCGCAGGTTCATGTGAGCGGTCGGAATCATAGGACTGAAGGGATGCAGGGCAACCGAAATTCCCGTCGCAAGAACCTGTTGAGAAGATACATTCATAAGGCCTGCAAGCGTTTCTGTAAGCATGCTCGAAATCGCTGAACAATTGACTCCGGCCTTCTCGAATACCGCGCCACTTTGCAGGACTCGCGTTTTCCCTGATCCGCACTTGTTGTGTTGCCAGGAGTCCTCATGAAATCGCTGTTTGCCATCCGCTGTTTCAAGCGTGGGGCAAATGTGATCCTGGAGTTGCTCAATGAACAGCCGTGCCCGGTCGTTGAGTCGATGTTGGATGGCCACAGAGAGTTCAATAATGAGTTATTCAATGCCCGGGGACAGGCGGTATGTTCCTGTCGTATTCTTCTTCATCGGTGATAGTACACGCTTTCTTCCTTGACCGCGCTCACCAGTTCTTTCACGTGCTCAACCGGAATGTCGGGAAGGATTCCATGGCCGAGATTGAAGATGTGTCCCACACCTTTTCCGAATTTTCTCAGGATCGACTTCACTTCATCGCGAATTCTTTCCGGTGTTGAGTAGAGAACGCTCGGGTCGAGGTTGCCCTGGAGTGCGACCTGTTTTCCGACGAGCGATCGTGCCTTTCCGATATCGATTGTCCAATCCAATCCCACAACCTGACAACCCGTTCGGCTGTCCGCTATTTTATCGAGCGAATGTCCACAATCCTTGCAGAAAACGATAACGGGAGCCCCGTTGGTTTTCGTCTCACCGATAACTTGACGGATGTAGCGCAAGGAAAACTCCTCGAATGCGTCCTGCGTCAGAATTCCGCCCCACGTATCAAAAATCTGGACCGCCTGCGCACCTGCTTCAATTTGTGCACTGAGGTAGTTTGCCGCAGCTTTCGCAAGTTTGTCAAGAAGCGCGTGTAATTGTTTTGGAGAACCGTGGAGCATTTCTTTGGCATGCCGGAAGGTCTTTGAACCGCGTCCTTCAATCATATAGGCCGCAAGCGTCCACGGCGAGCCGGAAAATCCGATGAGCGGGACTCTTCCGTTCAATTGCTTTCTCGTCAGCGTGAGTGCTTCCAGGACAAAGCGAAGCCGGTCGGTCGGGTCGGGGACGAGGAGACTCTCAATCTCGGAAGCTGTGCGGAGGGGTCTGGTGAATCGGGGGCCGCCTTTTCCTTCTTCGATGAGCAATTCCATTCCCATTGCTTCGGGCAGTACAAGAATGTCGGAAAAGATGATAGCAGCATCGACATTAATGATTTCTACGGGCTGGACGGTCACTTCAGCTGCAAGCTCCGGTGATTTGCACAAGGTCAGAAAATCTACTTTCTGGCGGATTGCACGATACTCGGGCAGGTAGCGCCCGGCCTGCCGCATGATCCAAACGGGCGTGCGGGGGACGGGTTGGCGGAGGCACGCCTTCAGGAAGAGGTCATTTTCCATAAGATGCTTTCATGTCAGGAATGCCGGCGGTGGACGTATTCCACAATGGCGCGCACAAGGGACTCGGCGGTGGATTCTTTCGCAAACATATCGACACTGAATCCTGACTCCGTGACGGCCTTCGCGGTAACCGGTCCGATGACTGCGATGGCCATCGACGGACGCAGTTCTTCCAATGTGCCAAGAGGAAAAAGTTCGATGAAATTCTTGAATGTTGATGGGCTCGTGAAAGTGATGACGTCGATCTTCCTATCCATCAGCATGGTTTGAATGTGGTCGACATTTTCACGTGGAGGTTTGCACGTCTGATAGACGATGACGGAATCAACGTTGGCCCCGAGGGTCTTGAGGACTTCAGGGAGAGTGCCCTTTCCAAGATTCCCGCGTGCGAAGAGGAAGCTTTTCCCGTGGAGGTCTTCCTGTCGGAGGGCATTGGCGAGGTCCAGCGCGGTGAACTTCTCCGGCATCGTCGTCACACGCAAGCCAAACCGTTCGACGGCCTGTTTTGTTTTTTCGCCCACGACGCAAATCATCTTCGGCGCGAGTTCTTGAATCGACTTTTTCCGGGTATCCAATCTTTTCGTAAAAAACTCCACGCCGTTCCCGCTTGTAAAGATAATTCCGTCGTACATGTGCAGAGAATCAATCGCGCGATCGCAGGGGTCCCATGAATCGGGCGGCTTGATCGTGATGGTCGGAAAGGGAATTGCGGTTCCTCCCTCCGCCTCGATCGCACGAATGAACGGCTCCGCCTGGTGAGCGGCGCGGGTTACCACGATAGTTTTTCCGGACAGTCCCAATGGTGCCATGGTGTGGATTATACCGCTGATGATTCGTGCGGGAGGGTCTTGCGGATTTCGTCTAGAATCTCGCGTCCACCGCTTCTGACGAGGGTTTCCGCGAGCTGACGTCCCAATTCTTCCGCCTGTTCGGGTTTGCCGTGAGTTTTTCCGCGAACGATTTTCTTGCCGTCCAGACTTCCGATGATCGCATCAAGATGAAACTCGTTGTTCTCGACGCGGCCGAAAGTTCCTATTGGAATCTGACAGCCTCCTTCAAGGTAGCGCAGCAATGCACGTTCGCCCGCGACCGCCATGGTTGTGGACGTGCTCGCGAGTCTTTGTACCCAACCCAACGTCTGTTTGTCGGTCGTACGAACCTCGATTGCAAGCGCTCCCTGGCCCACCGCGGGCAACATTTTTTCCGTCGGCAGGATTTCGGTGATTCGTTTCTCCAGACCCAGCCGGAGCACTCCCGCAAGCGCGAGAATCATCCCATCCCAGTCGGATTCCCCGAGCTTAGCTAATCGTGTGTTAAGGTTGCCGCGTATCTCGATGATCTCGAGGTCGGGCCGCCAGTGGAGTAATTGAGACCTTCGGCGAAGACTTCCCGTTGCGATTTTTGCCTTCTGCGGAACATCATTGAAGCTCTTGTAAGGTTTTTGAGGGTGTGCGATAAATACGTCGCGCACGTCCTCCCGTTTTGTAACTGCGCCGATCGTCAGACCGGCGGGCAATTCTGTGGGGACATCTTTCAGGCTATGGACAGCGGCGTCGATGTGGTGTTCGAGAAGGGCGATTTCAATTTCCTTGGTGAAAAGCCCCTTATCGCCGATCTTTGACAGAGGTGAATCCAGGATGTTGTCACCGGTTGTTTTGATAACCACGAAGTCGACCCGCAATCCGGGATTTTTTTTCTGAAGTTCATTTTTCACCCAGGTTGTTTGCCGGAGCGCGAGCTCGCTTCCCCGGCTTCCTATCGTCATCTTTTTATTCATGTTTTTTCTCTTGATCCAGTCCAAACAGGTGTCGAATCAAATGCACTTTGTGTCGCTTGTCGTCCTCGCCTTCCTGGTCGGAACTGTTCCGCAGGTTCACCATGGGAGTGTGAAGAATCTTGTTGATGATGCGCTTCGTCAGTATTTCAATTTCTTCCTGTCGATCGGCCGCGAAGTGATGCAGATGTTTCTCAACTTCAGATTTTCGAATTGACTCGAAGTGGTCGCGAAGTTCCTGAATCGTGGGGGTCACCTGCAGCGAGTTGTACCAGGTGTTGAATGTGCTCAGTTCGTCGAGCATGATCTGCTGAACCTTGGGGATTTCCGTCCGGCGGCGGGTGAGGTTGGTATCGATGGCATGGTTCAACGTGTCGAGGTCATGCAGGAATATGTTGGAGATCGTGTTTGCCGAAGGGTCGATGTTGCGGGGAACGCCAATGTCGATGATGACGAGCGGTCTGTTTCCACGCTGTTTCATTGCCTGCCGCAGGTCCTTCGCGGAGAGGATCGGTGCCGCCGCGTCGACGGCACTGACGATGATATCCACTCGCTCAAGTTCCGCGCCGAGCCGTTCGAAATCAACGACCTGACCTTGAAGTTGGGCAGCCAGCTCTTCCGCTCTTTGCCGGGTCCGGTTGGTGATGAACAGTTGTCCAATGCTGCGGCTTGCGAGATGTTTTGCGGTAAGCGTTCCGGTTTCGCCGGCGCCGATGAGCAGAGCAGTACGCTTCGAGAGATCTTCAAAGATCTTTGATGCGAGTTCGGCCGCGGCATAGCTGACCGAGACAGCCCCTTCGCTGATTTCCGTTTCCGTTCGCGAGCGCTTTCCAACATGGAGAGCGTTTTCGAAGAGACGGTTAAGCAATATCCCCGTGCAGTGAACTTCTTTGGCAATCTGAAACGACTCTTTGATCTGGCTCAGGATCTGAATGTCGCCGAGGACCATTGAGTCGATTCCGGACGCAACCCCGAACAAATGCTTTACCGCATGAAGAGAATCAAGCGTGTGAAAATGATGTTCTTGGACTAGACTTCCCGCGTTCTTGTGCATGGAGAGGATTCTCCAGATCGCTTCCCCATTCGCTTCCTGTTGCTTGGGGATGTAGTATAACTCGGTGCGGTTGCAGGTTGAGACGAGCACGCATTCATCGAAATAGATGTTCTTCAGCGTGGGGAGGGTTGCGCGAGTTTCATCGTCCGAAAACCAGAGCTTTTCCCGAACCTCGAGAGGTGCAGTCCGATGGTTTATGCCGAGGCAATATATATTCATAGAACAGTTTGTCCAGCCATGTTGATTGTCCGATGCACTGTCCTGGCCCTCTGCGTGTGTCGAGATTGTCCCAAAAGTCGTTGGTAGTTTGCAGTCTTCCGAGGTAGAAGCGTAATTTATGAATTATGGGTTCAATGTCAAGCTACTTCGGCTAACCGTTCTCCTTTTCTTTTCCGGACCTCAAGCTCTACCGCACTCACAAGAACCTGTATTGATTTGTACCCCCGCACTCGTCTGAATTGTTTCTCTGCTCGCAGAAACGCGGTCGAACACCAACGGAGACGCTGCCGTGGACTGCGCCACCGCTTCACGTTGTGCATGATGGTCTCGGCGAAGGAGAATGTCGACTCCATGAGATTCGTTGTCGAGAAACTGTTCCTAAGCACATCAGGAATACCAAGGCGGTGAAGCGATAGCGTCTCTTCGAATCCTTCTTCGAGACTATTGGCGGCACTGATGCTCAAGCGACCGACCTCCTTGATCAATGAGGCGAGAGCAGCATGGGCGTCCTTGTAGTCGTTCATCCCGTAGACCGTCATGAGCTTCTGTTCGTACTCTGCCTGGTATTGCTTCGTGAGATGCTTCTTCAAGTTTTCAAGTTTGTGAAATTGGCAGCGGTGCACCACCGCATTCAGCCCGCAGAAGTCATCTATGGCTTTCCTGAGAGCCTTCGATCCATCGATAATGAATAAAATAGCATGGTCCATCTTCAGGCCACGGCCAACCAAGTCCTCAAAGAGTCTCTTACAAACCTCAGAGTTCTCTGTTGCCCCTTCCCGAAAGCCCAAGAAATGCTTCTTCCCATTCAAATCAACGCCTAAAACGCCAATTGTCATCTGCCCGTCTAAGGGCATGCCGTCTATGACAATGACGCGGATCTCGAGTGCCGACAGGTCCCGTTCGCAGAGATCCTTCAGATCGGCTTCAGTCGATTCTATGATCTCACGGCTCACTACTGACTTTGATATCCCGGCTGCTTCGGCCACATCCTCCACAGTCTTCCGGTAGTTCCGGCAACTCACCCCAGCAATCATCCGCTGATACACTGCTCTTGTCCTTTCGTCGTCCTGATGGAACATCCTATAGCTCTTTAACTCCACTTCCGCTCCTTCACCTCCATCCCGCTTCCGCAGCCTCTGCCGATTCACCCGCAATCGTTGCCCTCCAACAACCACAGATCCTTTCTCCTTGCACCACCGATTCACCTCCGTCGTCTGCGTCCCTCGTTCTCCTGCAAGGAACTCCTCTTCCGCCTTCATGATGCTCTTCATCATGATCAGCCCTGCACTCGTTGCGAATGACTTCAACTCCAATCCCACCTCCTCTATCAATCGCTCCAAGGGAAACTCCGAACTGCTCCCAGAATCGAATACGAGCTTGATTTGTGCATTTGTTCTTTTTATATTTCCTGTTGTACTCATGGCGACTGCTCCTTTCTGAGTTAATGAATGGCTTCATTCCTCAGAATATCTGCATCGCCATGATTTATTTCAAGTCATGCCCTGTCTTCCCAGGGTACCCACGAGGTTTGGGACATCCTCGCGCGTGTCGGAGCACCGGGACGGTTGTCAACACGGAAGAGATTAATAGAAGTGATGAAATCTACTAAAGAACATGTTGATGATAGTTATGGAAAACATGGCGATGGCAAAACCAAACATGGAGAGGACGATGATACGTCTTCCTCGCCAACCCGCCAGTCTCTTTGCTGTGAGTCCAACCGCATAAATGAGCCAGATCGCAAACGTGCCCAATAATTTAGGGTCAGCGTAAGAAAAATTCTCAACCGCACGGGGGAGCCAGACGAGCCCGACGCTCATTGCTATCGTTAGGAAGATGAACCCCAAAACAGTTGCCGTAAAGCTCATCCGCTCCAGCATCTCAAGATTTGGGAGCCGTTTGTATATCACTCCAAACCGGCTCGATTTTATGTCGTGGTACAACATAAGATAGAGAAATCCATATACGGCAGAAATCGTTATTGCAGCGTACCCCAAAAGTGCGCTCGAGACGTGAAAACCCAATAAATTGCTCCGCAGGATAGGCGGCACCTCTGTCACGTTCTTGATAAAAATGGAGGAGACTAACTGGAAGAAGAACGGGAGCATCAGAATGAAGTAACCGGTCTCGCGATTCCTTGTACGCAGTTCTATGTATGCGTACGCAACTCCAATCGTGAATGCCATCAGGGAGAGGATTTCGAATAATGATGTTATGGGAGGATGCTGTAGTAGCAGTGTCCGCATCGCGACATAGCAAAGATGCACAATAATGGTGACACTCAGGAGTGGAGTTTTGAGTGTCTCGGCGATTCTGAGTCCGCTGAAGAAGGCCCGGGCATACGCCCAAATGGTGATGAAATACAGCAGCGGAAGTAATATTTCAAGAGAACTTAATATCAAACGCAGGAGGAATTGGAAAATGACCTTTTCAAGATACTCAAAAGAGATGGTTTTCGCAAAGCCGGAATTTCGAAAAATAGCCGGAAAATAGCAGTAGTTCTCTATTTCTAAGAAAACACGGAAACGTTGGGATTAGTGCCAAAATCCATGTCTGGGTGTTGCAAGTCCGAGTCCTTCTTCTTATATTTCACTTATAAGATTTGAATCCTTCTTAATCTACCCATTCGACAATCATCGGAGTGTATGGAAGAAATCATACGGTATATCCAAGATAACAAAGAGCGCTACCTCAAAGAGTTGAAGGAACTTCTCGCGATTCCGAGCATCAGTACCAGTCCGGAGAACAAAGCAGATGTGCGACGATGTGCTGAATGGGTTGCCAATCATATGGGAACGATTGGCATGAACAACGTTCAGATCTTCCCGACAGCGGGTCATCCGATTGTCTACGGAGAGTGGCTGAATGCCCCGGGAAAGCCGACGATCCTGGTGTACGGACATTATGATGTTCAACCCATCGACCCCGTCGAACTTTGGACATCCCCTCCATTCGAGGCGTCCATTCGGGATGGAAATCTCTACGCCCGCGGATCTGCGGACGACAAAGGTCAGGTGTTCATTCATTTCAAGGGCATCGAATCCTATATGAGAAACGGCGGCAAATTGCCGGTCAACCTGAAGATGATCATCGAAGGTGAAGAAGAAGTGGGTAGTATGAACCTGGATGGGTTCGTCAAGGGTCATAGAGATCTGTTGCGGGCCGACCTTGTTGTTATCTCGGACACATCGATGTTTGGAAAGGGCATACCTTCGGTGTGCTACGGTTTGAGAGGATTGACGTACATGGAAGTTGAAGTGCAGGGCCCGAATCGTGATTTACACTCCGGCTCGTTCGGAGGATCCATTCACAACCCGGTGCAGGCGCTCTCAGAGATCATCGCGCAACTGCATAATAAAGACGGACGCGTGACGATTCCCGGCTTCTACAAGGATGTGCGTCAGCTTACGAAAAAGGAGCGCGTCTCCTACAAGAAGTTACCGTGGGGCGACAGGAAGTATGCGAAAGAACTTGGAGTGAAGTCTCTCTATGGTGAGAAGGGATTTTCGACGATCGAACGATTGTGGGCTCGGCCCACACTCGAATGCAACGGGATCTGGGGAGGATTCACGGGCGAAGGTGCCAAGACAGTGCTTCCCTCGAAGGCGACCGCAAAAATATCCATGCGCCTCGTCCCCGACCAGGGGGCAGACGGAGTGGCAAAACTATTCGAAAAGCACATCAAGAAAATCGCGCCCAGGACCGTTCATGTAGAGGTTCGATATATTCATGGAGGCGAGCCGGCCATAACTCCGATCGATAGCCCCGGCGTGCAGGCCGCCGCTGTGGCTCTGGAAAAGGGGTTTGGGAAAAAGCCGCTCTATCAACGCGAAGGTGGATCGATTCCCATTGTGGTTCAGTTCAAAGAGATTCTCGGATTGGATACGGTCCTGCTGGGGTTCGGGCAACCGGATGAAAATGCTCACGCACCCGATGAATTCATCAACCTTGAGAACTTCTACGGCGGCATCCGTACAATTGCGCATTTTTATAATGAGCTGCCCCACTATATGAAGGGTTGAGGAAAAAACTGGCGATGAACCATTCACTACCCGCATTCGATGCCTCTACTTCCTTGACGTGAGCTGGAGAAAACGGCGATGAGGGAAACGCTTGTCATATTGTTGATCCTGTGTCTTGCAGCTTGCAAGAACAATGAAAGTCCCACTGGAAATCAGAACCAACATACGGGGGGTTCGGGAACGCCGCCCGGCACGCCCGGGACACTCAAGGCAGTTGCTGTGTCCCAATCGGAGATAGATCTGAACTGGACGGCCGCGTCCTTGTCCGTCATGGGATACAGAGTTGAGCGGTACGATACGAGCGGCCGGTTCATATTTGTGGATTCGACGCAGGCGAGCACGCTTAGGTGCTCGGATTATGGCCTCCTCTGCAGCACCACATACTTTTACCGTGTGTTTGCTTTCAACAACGCCGGTTTTTCAGCGCAATCAAACCTGGCGAGGGCTACAACGCTCACCGACGCTTTTGCCATCCACTCCGCGGGAACAATCAACCAGCTCAATGGCATTTTCTTCACGAGCCCTAGTATAGGATTCGCGGTGGGAAATAACGGTACTCTCCTGCGCTCAACCAATGGTGGCGGCAATTGGGATACTCTTTCCAGCGCGACCACCAATCAACTCAATTGTATCTCCTTCTCGGATCAGGAGACAGGCGTGGCGGTCGGCAAAGCCGGAACCATTCTTCGGACGACCGACGGAGGTACTGGGTGGGCCAAACCAGAGAGCCGCACAAAAAACGACTTGAATTCCGTTTGCTACGCTGGCTCGGGTACGTGGATCATTGTGGGGTATGCGGGAACGATTCTCCGCTCGACCGACGCCGGTGCCACCTGGACGAATCAGGCCTCGGGGATTACCAGCATTCTTTCTGCAGTAGGTTTTGCCGACCAGAATGCAGGCAGTGCCGTTGGGATGTCCGGAGTTATTTTATACACGAGCGATGGTGGCGTCAGTTGGTTGAAACAAACGAATATTACGACAAATTCTCTGCTGGGCGTCTATTTCAACGGGACCAATAATGGCACGGCTGTCGGAGCCTCTGGAACGGTTCTACGAACAACGAACGCAGGATCAACCTGGTTCATTCAGCCGAGCGGTGTAGCGGGTTCGCTGTATGGTGTTTCCTATGTTGGTTCGAATTTCGGGATCGCGGTTGGTTTCAAAGGTGCCCTCATCCAGACGACTGACGGCGGCAAGACGTGGTCGAACCAACCGAGTGGAGTGCAAAACACGTTCCGGGGAGTTTCCTTTAACGACAGTCATACAGCGACAACGGTGGGGGCAGCGGGAATTGTTGTCTCGATCGTCGTTTGCAATGGACCTTAGGTTGACGGAGTGTACCGGGCCAATCCGTTGTGAAAATCTATACGAAGACCGGAGACAGCGGCAAAACTTCTCTTTTCGGGGGCAAACGAGTACCTAAAGATGCTCTTCGCATTGAGACATACGGAACCGTCGACGAACTGAACACTCTTATCGGCATCGTTCGGGCAGTGAAAGTGAGCAGCAAGATCGATTCCATCCTCGAAGAAATCCAGAACGACCTCTTTACCCTTGGTGCAGACCTGGCAACACCAAGAAATCCCCGCAGGAAACGGATCAAGAGAATCGACACCTCTCATGTTTCCCGACTTGAAAACCATATCGACGCGATTGACCCTACGCTGAAACCCTTAAGGAATTTCATTCTGCCCGGCGGAAATCAATCCTCGGCGATGTTGCACTTTGCGCGGGCAGTCTGCCGCCGGGCAGAGCGCCTGGCGGTCAGGCTGGAGCATGAAGAGCACATCGGAAGTCAGCCGGTCATTTATCTCAACCGTCTTTCGGATTTGCTCTTCGTTCTTGCCCGGAAGGCGAGCGTCCTCGGCCACGTTCACGAGAAAGCGTGGAAGCCGTGAACCAATGAAGCGCTAAACCCCTCCGCTGTTCCCGATCTTGCCGTTCATTATTGACTTTCTTTAAGAATATTTCTATATTTTGGCTCGAAATTCAATCGTCAGCCGATACATGACTATTCACAGAGTCTAATGCTCACGGAATTTGGTAGAGTTTTCATTTTTTTTCTGATCGGGGCAATCTTTGTCGCCGCCGGGTTAGTCACGGCTTGGCTCCTGCGCCCCCACCGATGGTATCCCAACAAACTCACAACGTATGAATGCGGTGAAGAGCCCGTCGGCAATGCGCTGACGAAGTTCAACCTCCGGTTCTACGTTGTCGCGCTCATTTTCCTGATTTTCGATGTCGAGGTTGTTTTTCTCTTTCCGTGGGCCGTGGTGTTTCAAAAACTGGGAATGTTCGCCTTCGTGGAAATGCTGATTTTCCTTGCAATCCTGTTGGTTGGCTACGCGTACGTGTGGGCGAAGGGAGATCTGGATTGGGACAGACCCATCCCCACGATTCCGTCGATGAAATCCATAGCTCCGGTTGCACACGAACATCCACAAGAAGCCACGGTTTGGGAAAAAACGGAGTATGGGACTTCTCGATAAGCAATTCAATAACAGCAACGTCATCATTACCTCCCTCGACAATTTGTTGAACTGGGCCCGTTTGTCGTCGATGTGGGGAATGCAATTTGGACTTGCGTGTTGTGCCATCGAAATGATGGCAACGGGCGCGTCGCATTACGACCTCGACCGTTTCGGGATATTTTTCCGGGCGACTCCCCGACAATCGGATGTGATGATTGTCGCCGGGACGGTGACCCTCAAGATGGCCTCCCGAATCAAGCGATTGTACGACCAGATGTCGGAACCGCGCTATGTTATTTCGATGGGAAGTTGCTCGAATTGCGGTGGTCCGTACTGGGAACACGGATACCATGTGCTGAAAGGCGTCGACCGTGTAATCCCGGTTGACGTGTACGTCCCAGGCTGTCCTCCACGGCCGGAGGCGTTGATGGAAGGTCTCATGAAGCTGCAGGGGAAAATCCGCAGCCACAGTTCCGTGAAGCAAAGCGCGTAAGAGTGCATGACCCCCCAGGAGATTGCCGATAAGCTCAAAGCCGGGTTTTCTGAGGCGATTCTCGAAGTGAAAATCGAGGGCGCGATTGACCCGTACGTGAAAATTGCGGCTTCGAAGCTTGCTGATCTCGCTCTGTTTCTCCGTGACGATCCTGAGACGCAATTTGATTTCTTGATGTGCTTGAGCGGCATGGACAATGGCAAGGGATTACTCGGCGGTGTGTATAATCTTTACTCAATCACGAAGCGCCATAAAATCACTCTCAAAGTCGAAGTACCCGCCGACAAGGCGGAAATACCGTCGGTGAGCTCGCTTTGGCCGACGGCGAATTGGCACGAGCGCGAAGCGTACGACCTTTTCGGAATTAGATTTACCGGTCACCCTGATCTACGACGGATTTTACTTCCTGAAGATTACCCTGGCCATCCGCTGAGAAAAGACTTCAAAGTACCGGAGTTTTATCAGGGGATGAAGGTGCCGTACTGATCCACTGAATGCGAATGCCTGAAACGTTGACAGCTCCTCTCACAACCTCCACCGGACGCGTTCTTCGCACGGAAGAGATGGTCATCAACATGGGACCGCAGCACCCATCGACGCACGGCGTTCTTCGTCTCGAGCTTATTGTCGACGGCGAGATTGTAGTCGACGTCATTCCCCATATCGGGTACCTCCACAGGTGCTTTGAAAAGCACGCCGAACACATGACGAACTACCAGCAGGTCATACCTTACTGCGACCGGTTGGATTACATCGCCGCGATGAATATGGATTGGGCGTACGCTCTTGCGATTGAGAAACTGCTCGGGATTAAAGTCCCGGAGCGGGTCGAGTATATCCGCGTTATCATGGCTGAATTGCAGCGTATCGCATCGCATCTCATCGCAATCGGAACATACGGATTAGACCTCGGCGCTTTCACACCGTTCCTTTATTGCTTCCGTGACCGCGAGAGAATTCTCGATTTGTTCGAGATGACGTGTGGTGCCCGCCTGCTGTACAACTACATTTGGGTCGGCGGTGTTTCGCATGACTTGCCGCCGGGGTTCATCGATAAAGCAAAGGACTTCTGCGGATACTTCCGTCCCAATATCAAAGAGCTCAACGATTTGCTGACGTATAACGAAATCTTCGTGAAACGCACTGCCAACGTCGGTGTGCTTCCAGCCGATGTCGCAATCGCGTACGGCTGCTCTGGCCCGATGCTCCGCGGCTCGGGGGTAAATTTTGACTTGCGGCGGGACGATCCATATTCAATCTATGACCGGTTCAAGTGGGAAGTCCAGGTCGGGAAAGGGGAGATGGGGACGGTTGGAGATTGCTGGGACCGGTACATAGTGCGAGTTCGGGAGATGGAACAGAGTGTGAAGATCGTAGAACAAGCGCTGGATCAGATCGTCGACGGCGATGTAGCATCCGCAATTCCGAAACGTATCCGTCCGCCTGTCGGTGATGTGTATGTCCGGTCAGAGTCTCCCCGCGGTGAGATTGGTTTTTATGTCGTCAGCGATGGCTCTGCGACCCCGTATCGCGTCAAAGCGCGTTCCCCGGCATTTGTGAATCTCAGCGTGACACCCGAAATCTGCAGAGGCTACATGATTGCCGACGTTGTGGCGATTGCGGGGAGTGTTGATATCGTTCTCGGCGAAGTCGATAGATAAACTGTATGGATCAGTTCCTTAAGAGCATTCTCGACAACGATATTCTCGTGTACGTGGTGGTGGCACTCCTGCCGCTCGTCTGGATCGTGCCCTACGCTCTTTTCGCTGTATGGCTCGAGCGAAAACTTGCCGCACACATGCAGGACCGTCTTGGCCCGATGCGAACCGGCGGCTGGCACGGCTGGGCGCAAAGCTTCGCAGACATTCTGAAGCTTATGCAGAAGGAAGACATCGTTCCGGCGTCGGCGGACAAGAAACTCCATTACCTCGCCCCGTATGTTGTCTTCATCGGATCGTATGCCGCATTTGCCGCTATTCCGTTCAGCAGTGGACTCATCGGCAGCAACATCAATATCGGCTTGTTCTACGTCATCGCGGTATCCGCCCTCGTCGTTGTCGGAATCCTGATGGCGGGCTGGTCTTCCAACAACAAATGGTCGCTTCTGGGCGCGATGCGGTCTGCGGCGCAGATCGTGAGTTACGAAATCCCGACAGCGCTCGCACTGCTTACGGTGGTGATGATAGCGGGGACGTTGAATCTCCAGGAAATCAATCAGTTGCAGACCGGATGGTTCTGGCACTGGTTTGTTTTCCAGAAATTTCCATTTCCGTTTGTGGCTTTCATAATATATTTTGTTGCCTCACTCGCCGAGACGAACCGCACACCGTTCGATATTCCGGAGGCAGAATCCGAACTCGTTGCGGGGTATCATACGGAATACAGCGGCATGAAATTTGCCCTGTTCTTTCTGGCCGAGTATGCGAATATGTTTGCCGTCTCAGCGGTTGCATCGACGCTGTTTCTCGGCGGATGGAATAGCCCGTTTGGGGATTTTCTCGGCGGTCCGTTCTGGGGCGTCTTCTGGTTTTTGTCAAAAGGCATGTTCTTTGTCATCATCCAGATGTGGCTGCGATGGACGCTGCCCCGCCTGCGTGTTGACCAGTTGATGTACGTTTCGTGGAAAGTGTTGACTCCGTGGGCGTTTGCCTGTATCGTTGGTGTGGGATTCTGGCTGATGATGTAGTCACAAAAGGCGAAGGATGAAAGAGTATTTCGGAGATATATTCAGATCGATTTGGACGGTGCTGGTTGGCATGAAAGTCACCTTTTTACATCTCTTCACGCCCGCCGTGACGATTCAGTATCCCGATGTCAGGCTGAAACTCCCCGAGCGGGCGCGTAACCGGTTGTACGTCAATATGGATGATTGCATCGGGTGCTTTCAGTGCGACATGGCGTGTCCGGTCGACTGTATTTCCATCGAGACCGTGAAGGCGTTGCCCACCGATAACCTGGGGACGACGTCGACGGGGCAGAAGAAACGATTGTGGGTGACAAAATTCGATATCGATATTGCCAAATGCTGCTACTGCGGTCTCTGCGTGCCCCCGTGCCCGACGGAATGCATCAAGATGACCGACGTGTACGAATTCTCGGAGTACAGCAGAACAAATTTGATCTATAACTACTCAACCATGACGCCGGCGGAAGTCGCGGATGCCAAGACGAAGCTGTCGGCTTACGACAAAGAGCAGGCGACAAAGAAAGCGGCGGCGGCAACCCAACCGGCGGCTTCCCAGGTATCCCCGGCAGCAAAGCCCGTCCAGGCCGCTTCACCATCGACATCTGAACCGAAGAAGCAATGATGAACAATCTCTACGACATTTTCTTTTACTTTTTTGCATTGATTTCACTTGCTTCTGCCGCAATCGTTGTTTTTTCCAGGAATATCGTCCATTCTGCCTTCTCGTTGCTCTTCACGTTTTGTGGAGTTGCCGGAATCTATGTTTTGCTGAATGCTGATTTCCTGGCCGTCACTCAAATTCTCATCTATGTCGGCGGCATTCTCGTCCTGATCATTTTTGGTGTGATGTTGACGAACAGGATCGTTGACGTCGAGATAAAAACCGGCACCCTGCAAACCCTCCCGGCTTCCATCATCGTTGCGATGATGGCGGGAACGTTGTGCGGTATATTCTACGTAACCGATTGGAATAGTGTGCGCGAAACTCCAAGATTGGCAACGACGACATACCGGCTTGGCGAGCTTTTTATGACCACCTATGTGCTGCCGTTCGAAGTGGCATCGATTGTGTTGCTTGTCGCCCTGGTGGGCGCGGCTATGATTGCACGCCGGGACAAGAAATCCACTTATATCTCACCTAAGGCATAGTCGTATGATACCCCCTGTAGGCCTTACACATTTTGTCATCGTCAGCGCAATTCTCTTCTCGCTCGGAATCTACGGAGTCATCACACGCCGCAATGCGATCATGGTCCTCATGGGAATAGAATTGATTTTGAATTCGGCGAACATCAACTTCATCGCTTTCGCACGGTACGGCGGCATGCGCCTCGACGGCCAGGTCATCGCGGTGTTCGTTATTATCCTGGCTGCGGCGGAAGCGGCAATCGCGCTTGCAATCGTTCTGAATGTCTATCAACGGTTCAACACGATCAATGTTGACGAAGTGAGCAAACTCAAAGAGTGATCCCGTGCATCCAGAACTTTTGATACAGCTCTCGCTCGCGACACTCTTCTTGCCGGTTCTCGGTTTTCTCATTCTCATCTTCTTCGGCAATCGGTTGCCGAGAAAGGGAGACTGGCTTGAAACGGGATTCCTTTTCATGGCGCTTGCCGCTTCGCTCATCGTCATGTTCGGGAAGCTGACGGCACTTCCGGAGCCAATCACGTTGAGCTTTCCCTGGATTGATTTCGGCAACGCTGCTTTCTTCGGACATCTCCAGGTCTACCTTGGGGTAACCATCGACAATCTCTCGGCGGTCATGATGGTCGTCGTGTGCATCGTGAGTGCGCTCGTGCATCTGTTCTCGATCGGGTACATGCAGGACGACGTACGGTATTCACGATACTTTGCGTACCTGGGCTTGTTCACGTTCTCTATGCTGGTGATTGTCCTGACGAGCAATTTTTTCACAATGTATGTGGGGTGGGAACTCGTCGGACTGAGCTCATATTTGTTGATCGGTCACTGGTACGAAAAGAAATCGGCATCGGATGCCGCGATAAAGGCGTTCATCGTGAATCGAATCGGCGATGTCGGGATGTTCACCGGGATCCTGATCCTGTATTTCACCTTCCGTTCGTTCGGTTTCGCGGAAATATTCGCGGCCATGAAAGCGGGTACGATTCCGTTTGGGAGCGAGGCCTGGTTAACCGCCGCCGGTATCCTGATATTCTGCGGTGCAGTCGGAAAATCCGCACAATTCCCGCTTCACGTTTGGCTACCGGACGCAATGGAAGGTCCAACGCCTGTGAGCGCGCTGATTCACGCCGCGACGATGGTCGCCGCCGGCGTTTATCTCATCGCTCGAACTTTCCCCATGATGACCGCGGATGCGTTGCTGGTCATTGCCTACATCGGGGCGATCACGGCATTCATCTCCGCCACGATCGCGATTGCCCAAAATGATATCAAGAAGGTTCTCGCCTATTCCACAATCTCGCAGTTGGGGTATATGGTGATGGGACTTGGCGTCGGTGCGTATACTGCGGGATTCTTCCATCTCGTAACCCATGCGATGTTCAAGGCGGGATTGTTCCTTGGTTCCGGTTCCGTGATCTACGCGATGCATCATGCCCTGCATCATGCCAATGACCATACTACCGATGCGCAGGACATTCGCAACATGGGCGGGTTGAGAAATAAAATGCCGGTCACGTTTTACGCTTTTCTCATGTACACGCTGGCGATTTGCGGCATACCGCTTACCTCCGGTTTTCTAAGCAAAGATGAGATTCTTGCCGGTACGCTCGCATTTGGAAATCTTACCGGCCATTATTTGATACCGGTTATCGGATTTCTCGTTGCGGGTCTCACAGCATTCTACATGTTCCGGCTGGTCATCCTGACGTTCCTCGGCGAGCATCGGGATGGCCAACGGTATGAGCATCTCCGCGAGTCGCCTGCCGTCATGACGATTCCGTTGATTGTTTTTGCGATACTCAGCTTCTTTGCTTTCTACTCCTTCAATCCATTCGGTGCTTCTTCGGGATGGTTCTTCGGCGCGATGGAGCGTCCGGCATCAGTCGTCCCAATGTCGGTTCAGGCGGCGAACGGCGAAATATTCGAGGAAGCCGTTCATCAGGCCCACATACCTGCGATGGGGCTCTCGCTGACCGTCGCGGGACTCGGAATCCTGACCGCATTTGCCACCTATAAATGGAAGAAGATAAACGCCGACGCGCTGTCGGAACGGTTCAATGGCATATACAAGTTCTTGTTGAATAAATGGTATTTCGACGAACTCTACGGTGCGGTAGTTGTGGGCGGAACGCTGCTGGTCTCGCGGGTTCTTCGCTGGTTCGATAATACGATCATCGACGGACTTGTTAACGGCAGTGCGAGTTGTACCCGCGCGGTTGTGTTTGGATACAGCAATCATTGGAAAGAGAAGCACTTTGGTGCCAGGGTCTTTTTGTTCCTTGGCCTATTTGTCGCAGGCGTCGTGAGCGTCTGTGCGTATGAGTGGATGATGCCGCACGAGCGAACGGTGCTGTCCCTGGTTTGGCCGGCCCTTGGGTCGCTCTGTGCGGGTTTCCTGACATTTTTCTTCTTCTGGTCCGGTGCCGGAGGTTTCGATAAGTATGTGGTCGACGGGCTTGTGAATGGGGTCGCCTCTTTCTCCGGATTCTTCGGAGTATTGTTCAGAAAACTTCAAACGGGCAGGGTTCAAACCTATATCGCGTTTGTGATCGTCGGCGTGATGGTGATTTTCTTTGTGCTACGAGGGATGTAATGAAGTATTTCCGTCGGGTCGGACTTGTTTTTTGAATGAAACTATTTTGTCATCAACCATAGAATAGTGGACACATGCAATTTCTTGGATTAGGAATTTTAACATGGATGACGTTCCTGCCGATTGTGGGAATGGCGGTCGTTCTCCTGGTCAACAAAGACAACAAGGGAGCCATACGGTGGACAGCCGTGGTCTTCACCGGCCTGCAGGTGATTCTTGCGACAGTCATTTACATGAAATTCAATCGTGGAATGGCCGGCATCAATACCGAAGAGGGATTTCAGTTCGTCGACAAAGCCGGCTGGATCGACATCAAATCAATTGCATGGTTTGGCAGAATCCACATCGATTATTTCATGGGCATCGACGGGATCAGCGTCCTCATGGTGATCTTGACAAGCATTATTTCGTTCATCGCGGTCTTTGCGTCGTGGGGAATCGAGAAGTCGATCAAAGGATACTTCGCGCTTCTCCTGCTGCTGGACACGGGGATGATGGGCGTTTTCGTTTCTCTTGATTTCTTCCTGTTCTATGTGTTCTGGGAGTTGATGTTGCTGCCGATGTATTTCTTAATCGGCGTTTGGGGCGGTCCGCGTCGTGAGTATGCTGCAATAAAGTTCTTCCTGTATACACTGCTGGGCAGTGTGCTGATGCTGCTTGCGATTATCGCCTTGTACTTCAGTGTTTCGATTATTGACCCGGCAACAGGGGAGAAAATTCATACCTTCAACATGCTGGCAATGATGAACCCTGCGAACTACGATGCCGGTTCGATTCTCGGCGGCCTGCACACGTCATGGCGATACGTCGCTTTCATCGCCCTGTTCATCGGGTTCGCGATTAAAGTTCCCATTTTCCCGTTCCATACATGGTTGCCGGATGCGCACGTTGAAGCACCGACGGCAATTAGCGTCATCCTTGCCGGTGTGTTGCTGAAAATGGGGACCTATGGTTTGCTCCGGGTTAGTTTTCCGATGTTTCCGGATGCTGCAGTGTATTACCAGATACCGTTGGCAATCCTCGGTTTCATCAATATCGTGTATGGTGCGCTGGTTGCTATGGCGCAGACTGATTTTAAGAAGCTCATTGCATACTCGAGTATCAGTCACATGGGGGTTGTTGTGCTCGGGATGGCATCGCTGAACACTCAAGGAATTACCGGGGCGGTACTGCAAATGTTCAATCACGGCACCATTACGGCAATGCTCTTCCTTATAGTTGGTGTTCTCTACGACCGGGCGCATACGCGCGGCTTGAATGACTTTGGCGGCCTGATGAATCAGATGCCCAGGTACTCCGGAGTGATGACGATTGCGTTTTTTGCTGCGCTCGGGTTGCCGGGCCTCAGCGGATTCATCAGCGAAGCGTTTTCGTTCATCGGCGCATTTCAAAGTTTCCGCTGGATCACGATTGCCTCGACCCTCGGCATCGTCTTAACGGCGGGTTACATGCTTTGGACCTTGCAGCGGTTGTTTCTGGGGCCGCTTCCGGAAAAATGGAAGAATCTCTCCGATATCAATGGCCGGGAGCTTTTTACCCTCGTACCGCTTGCTGTGATAGTGATTTTCCTGGGCATTTACCCTGGACCGGCAATCAATTTGATGACAAGTTCTGTTAATGCCCTTGTGGATCTCGTCAATCAGGGTTCCGGCTTGGCGATGCTGGGTCGATTCTAATTTTCCGAGAGACCGGGATTTCTTATGCTTCAGCAAATTCTTGATAGTGCTAAACTCTTTCTGCCGGAAACGGCCCTCGCGGTCACATTCTGTGTCGCACTTGTCATGGATATAACAGCTCCCCGGAATCGATTGTTGACGGCGTCGGTCGTTGTGCTGGGCTTGTTCGTGGCCGGCGGTTTTCTTGTGAATCAGATGGCATCGGGGACGAGCTCGATTTTCAGCAACATGATCGCCGTCGACCCGTTCTCGACTTTTTTCAAGTTTGTCATACTTACGTGTAGTATTCTCATCGTGGTCTTTTCTTCACAATCGCACGAGCTCCGGCTCGGCCAACGAAGATTGGGAGAGTACTACTCGCTTCTCGTTTCACTCACGCTCGGGATGTTTTTGATGACCGGGGCAAGCAACCTGTTGATGATGTACATTTCTCTCGAATTGACAAGTCTCAGCTCGTACATCCTCGCAGGTTACACGAAGGAAGCGGAAGACTCCAGCGAGGCATCGCTGAAGTATGTTATCTATGGTGCCCTCTCATCTGGAATGATGTTGTACGGGATCTCCATCCTGTACGGTCTTACCGGCGCTGTTGACATCTATGGCATCAATCAGGCTCTCCACGCCGGTAACGTGAACATCGTCACACTGATTATCGCCGGTGTCCTCACGATTGTGGGTTTTGGGTACAAGATTTCTGCAGTCCCGTTTCATTTCTGGACACCCGATGTGTACGAGGGAGCTCCTATCACCATCACGGCATTTCTATCTGTTGCGTCGAAAGCGGCCGGCTTTGCGATGTTGATCAGGTTTTTCAAGGTGTCATTTGAGAACACAGCAGTCACCGGTCTCGCGTTCGGGACATGGACTTCGTTTCAGGGATTCGAGTGGAATCAAGTGTTGGCAATCCTATCGGTCTTGACAATGACCCTCGGCAATCTCGTCGCTATTTGGCAGAATAATCTCAAGCGCCTGCTTGCCTATTCGAGTATTGCCCACGCCGGATACCTGCTGCTGGGGGTGGTGGTGTTGAGCAATGAGGGGATAGCCGCGGTTCTCATCTACTTCGTCGTGTATCTCTTCATGAATCTCGGCGCGTTCTATGTTGTAATGCTCGTCGCCAACAAGACAGGAAGCGAAGACATCGACGATTATAAAGGACTCGGGCACCGGTCCCCTCTCATTGGCGTCGCGATGACGATTTTTCTTCTATCCCTTACTGGTATTCCCCCAACGGCGGGCTTTATCGGAAAGTTATATCTCTTTGCCGCATTGATCAATGCGAAGCTGTTCTGGCTGGCGATCGTCGGTGCTTTGAACAGCGTCGTCTCTCTGTATTACTATGCTCGTATTCTTCGCAATATGTTCTTGCGTGAGCCGGAGGTATCTTCGACGGCGCTTCAATTGTCATCGACGGAAATCCTCATTTTATTTGTCCTCTTAATTCCGACGTTATTGCTTGGGGTGTATTTTACTCCGCTCGTCGAGTTCGCCCAGGCATCGGTTGTGATGTTTGGTACTCATTAAGAATCGTCCGACAGCTGAAGGGGCAGCGCAGTCAACGCTGTAAGCCTCGGAACAGTGGTGGAAAATTGTCATTGCTGAGCAGGTTTTTAGTACTTGCAGTCATCGTTCGTTCTGCCTATCCCCGAGAGCCGGCCTTCAGGAAGAAGTCTTTGGATTAAATGTGAGAAAGCAAGTATGAGCGGTAAATCCTCTCAAGAAAAAACCGGCGTAGAAACAGTCTCTTCCGGCATCATCAGAATTCTCGTCATAGAAGATGAGCCCCACCTTGCAGATTCCATCGCCCGCCGGTTGATTGAGGAAGGATACGCGGTCGACATCGCACACGATGGCGAGGAGGGAACGAATCTTGCTCTTTCGAAAAACTACCAGCTTATCGTCTTGGACCTTCTCCTGCCTAAAAAAGACGGACTGCATCTCCTTCGAGATATTCGCAGGAATAAAGTGCAGAGCATGGTTTTGATCCTGACTGCGAAAAGCACGGTTGAGAACCGCGTAGAAGGTTTGCGCGCCGGAGCGGATGATTACCTGGTGAAGCCTTTTGCATTAGTGGAACTGCTCGCACGCATCGAATCTCTTCTTCGACGTCACGGGGTTCAGCAAAGCCCGATTCTCAAAGGCGGCGATTTGGAGCTCGACACGGCGACGCGCATGGTACGACGGGCAAACAAGAACATTCGTCTTACGACGAAGGAATACCTGCTCCTGGAATTGCTCATGCGAAACAAGAACCGGGTCGTGACCCGCCGTACTATTGCGGAACAGGTGTGGGGGTACTCCTTCGACACCGGAACGAATCTTGTCGATGTGTACATTAATTATCTCCGTAAAGCGATAGACAAAGGATTTCCGAAGCGTCTGATTCACACCGTCCGCGGTGTCGGCTTTGTCTTCAGGGAAGAGTAAATGCTTCGCTCGATACGCTTCCGGCTTACACTCTGGTACACCATCATTGTTGTTCTTACCTTTTTCTGCATCGCCTGGGCAGTCGAAGAGTACGTCCGGGGCACTCTCTCGGATGCACTCGACCGTTCGGTTACCAAGGAACTACAGTGGGTGGACGCGCGATTCTCGAAATTCCGCGAACGGGCAGAACCGTGGCAGGCGATGAGAGATGACGTCCTTGATCACATTGCCTATAACCCGATGAAAGAATATGTGGAAATTTGGGATTCAACCGGCAGGATCTTCTATCAATCTGCCAATCTTGTCGGTGACACACTCCGGCATTATGTTCTCTCCCCGGATGACAGTGTTTTGGCATTGAAGACATTGAAGAATGTTCGCAACATCGAGCTGCGGTTGGCTCATCAGCGGACGTCCCGCGGGTTGATGTTCGTTGCAATGCCCACCGAGAGCATCCATACACCGGTCGACCATTTGCTGCGTGTATTTGCGTTTATTGGTCCTATCGTTATCGTGGTGTCGGTGGGAAGCGGGATGTACCTTGCGAAAAAATCCTTCTCAAAAGTCAACCAGGTAATCGATGCAACGCAAAGAATTACTGCCGACCGACTGCATGAGCGCCTGCCCGAACATAATGTACAGGATGAAATCGGCAAATTGGTTTCGACGCTGAACGAAATGATCGCCCGCCTTGACCGGTCGTTTCATGAAATCAAGCAATTTACCGCGGATGCTTCGCATGAGCTGCGAACTCCTCTCTCGGTGATTCGCACGCAGCTTGAATCTGCGCTCGAAAGCAGCGTCGGCGGAAGGGATCTGAAAAAGATTGTCGCTAGTTGCCTGGATGAGACAATCCACATGACGGCAATTATCGAGAATCTCCTCTTGTTGACCAAAGCCGACCGCGGGCAGGAGATGGTGATGAAGGAACGCGTCGATGTTCGGGAACTGGTTCGACAGGTGCACGAGGACAGTGTCATTCTCGCCTTTCATAAATCGATCAAGGTCGTGCTGTCCCGTCTCGACCCAGTCACCGTTGTGGGAGACGAACAGCGTCTGCGCCAAATGCTCCTTAACCTCATCGACAACGCTATCAAGTACACTCAGAAACGGGGCGAGATTAGCCTGCGGTTAGAAGCGCAGAAGAACTTCGCCCGGATTACGGTGGTGGATAATGGCATAGGGATTCCTGCCAATGAGATCCCGCAGATTTTTAATCGGTTTTATCGGGTTGATAAAGCGCGAACTCGCGAAACGGGGGGTGTCGGCCTGGGACTCTCGATCGCGAAGTTGATTGCCGAGGCGCACGGCGGCACAATCTCCGTGATAAGTGAGTTGAACAAAGGGAGCGCCTTTTCTATCACCCTTCCGATCGAAGGGTCGGAGTAAGGAGAAATTGCGGGGGAGCTAATTCTCTCCGGGGTGCTCGCGTTCGTAGATGATTCGAGCTCCCTCGAGCACAAGATACGGCGCTGTACGATCGACGATGTCGCTGTATGCGGCCACAAGATGAGAAAAACCCCCGGTGCAGATCACTTTCGTCCTTCTTCCGGTGATTGTCTTGAAGCGTTTGACCATTCCTTCCATCGCGTCGAGAGCACCGTACACGACTCCTGATTGTATGGCCGTAACCGTATTCGTTCCAATAGCATGTTGCGGAAACCGTAGTTTGATCCTCGGGAGCATTGCCGTGCGGGTGTAGAGTCCGTCTGCGGCACTCCCAACCCCGAGCCCGATCGCTCCGCCGAGATATTCTCCCCGTCGTGAAATGGCCTCATACTTCGTCGCTGTGCCGAAGTCCACCACAATCACAGGTCCACCAAACATGTGGAATGCCGCTACTGCGTTGCAAAGTCGGTCTGCTCCTAGTGCGGATGGATTCTTGTAGCGAAGCTTAAGGCCGGAATCCACGGCGCCGGAGACGATCATCGGCCGTATGTTGCACCTCCGTTTCAGTACCCGAAGGGTGCGGCGTGTCTGCCGCGGAATCACCGAAACTATGACGGCCTCCGAAGTCTCACCCATCTTCAACCCGGCGTTGCGAAACACCGATCGAACGGATGAGTAAATGTTCTTCTCCGTCCGCAGTGAGGATGTCAACACACGGTGGGCAGCAATTATTTTTTTTCCCCGGAAGATTCCCAAAACGGTCTGCGTGTTGCCGATGTCGATGGCTAGGAGCATGGTCGAATAAAAGTTACTGTTGAATTATCGTAACATCGCCGGCTGAAAGCTTCATTTCTCTGCCGTTTGTTTGGAAGAGTAAACAGCCGTCTTCGGCGATTCCGTGAGCAAAACCCGAAAGTTGGATTCCTTGATAATTGACCGATATTGTTCTCCCGATCATTTTGCAGAAACCCGACCACTCCTTCAGAATTACTTCGTATTCCTCCGATAGCATCTTCTCATACCAGAATTCCAATCGATCGACGACTTGTGAGAGCAATTGAAGACGGTCGATAGTGGTGCCCGCGGCGAGGCATAGGGACGTAGCCCGATCCTCCAGTTCCTGCATAAAGGTGGATTGGTTGACGTTGATTCCAATCCCGACAACCAGGGCCAGGATGTTCCCCTGGCGCACAACTGTCTCGGATAAAATTCCAGACACCTTCCGGGCATTCAGCAACACGTCGTTAGGCCATTTGCACTCTGTCGGCAATCCGGTCATATTCTGAATCGCCTCCGCGACCGCGAGGCCTGCGCAAAGAGAGAGAATGCCGAGGCGCGTGGGTGGAATCGCTGGATCGAGGATGATCGAGAATGTGAGGTTCTTCCCTTTTTCGCTGAACCAGGGTGTTCCCTGTCGTCCTCGCCCTGCCGTTTGATCATCCGTAATCACAAGAGTTCCTTCGGCCGCTCCTTCGAGTGCTAGGGTTTTCGCCCGCGAGTTCGTGGAATCGACGGAGTCAAACACGTAGATTTTTTTCCCGAGGATACGTGTCGTAAGTCGAGCCCGTATTTCCGACTCAGTCATTGATAGAACATTTTGATGTGCTTCGATTTTAGTGAAATCAATGGTCAAAGTCAACATTCCCGGATGTTCGGGTGCACCTGACACGATATGCTTAGACTGACAGAGAAGGCCATATGGTCTGCCATGTTGTCAGAGGATATGAGAGCTTGGCGCTCTTGGTCGTGTCCAGTCATCAGCTAATTCCTTATTTGTCAATGGCTTGTAGGAAGACGACGATTTCTTCCTTTGGCACATCTCTTGTAGTATAGCACAGAACATACAACACCGTGGAATCGTTCGCGGTGAAATATTATAGTTTAAAAGGAGAGAACTACAATGGCTGGAAAGATAATTGGAATAGATTTGGGAACGACGAACTCTGTCGTTGCCGTGATGGAAGGAAACGATCCGGTTGTGATCGCGAATTCGGAAGGCGGCCGTACGACACCTTCTATTGTCGGCTTCACAAAAGGGGGGGAACGCCTGGTAGGCCAGGCTGCGAAGCGGCAAGCGGTTACCAACTCGCAAAACACCGTGTTCTCCATCAAGCGATTCATGGGACGGTTCTATAACGAAGTCAACGAAGAGATGAAACTTGTCTCGTACAAAGTCATCCAGGGGGATAATAACACGGCGCGTGTACAAATCAACGATAGGGTGTACTCGCCTCCTGAGATCAGCGCCATGATTTTGCAGAAGATGAAGCAAACCGCGGAAGACTACCTCGGGACGAAGATTACCGACGCGGTCATCACCGTGCCGGCGTACTTCAATGATGCACAGCGACAGGCGACGAAAGAAGCCGGCGAAATTGCGGGCTTGACCGTTCGTCGTATCATCAATGAGCCGACTGCGGCCGCCCTCGCGTACGGGTTGGACAAGAAGCACAAGAATCTCAAGGTCGCGGTTTTTGACCTTGGAGGCGGGACGTTTGATATCTCCGTCCTCGACCTCGGCGATGGAGTTTTCGAAGTGAAATCGACTAACGGGGACACCCACCTTGGCGGCGACAACTTCGACCAGCGCGTGCTGGACTATATTGCCGACGAATTCAAAAAGCAGGAAAGCATCGACCTGCGAAAAGACCCTATGGCGCTTCAGCGATTACGGGAAGCTGCGGAGAAAGCCAAGATGGAACTTTCACAGTTGTTGCAAACGGAAGTAAACCTTCCATTCATCACTGCGACGGCGGAAGGGCCGAAACATCTCAACATGACGATCACGCGGGCAAAATTTGAGCAGCTCGTTGAAGATCTCATTCAGCGCTGTGTACCGCCCGTGGAAAAGGCCATGCGTGATGCGGCCCTTAACCCGAGCCAGATCGACGAAGTGATTCTCGTCGGCGGCATGACGCGTGTTCCGCGCGTTCAACAATTGGTAAAGGATATTTTCGGAAGGGAAGGTCACAAAGGAGTCAATCCGGATGAAGTCGTGGCCGTCGGGGCTGCCATTCAAGGTGGTGTGCTCGCCGGAGATGTTACGGACGTTTTGTTGCTCGACGTTACACCGTTGACGCTGGGTATCGAGACGCTCGGCGGTGTAATGACGCAGATGATCCAGGCGAACACAACGATCCCGACGCGCAAGAGTGAAATCTTCTCGACGGCCTCGGATAGCCAGCCTTCTGTGGAGATTCATGTTCTCCAGGGTGAACGGCCGATGGCAGTGGATAATCGGACTCTGGGCCGGTTCCACCTCGACGGAATTCCGCCTTCGCCGCGCGGGGTCCCGCAGATCGAAGTAACGTTCGATATTGACGCAAACGGCATGCTGCATGTAACGGCAAAAGACAAGGCGACAAACAAAGAGCAGAGCATCCGCATCACCTCTTCCAGCGGATTGAGCAAGGAAGAGGTTGAAAAGATGAAGGGGGACGCTCAGTCGCATTCGGCAGAAGACCGGAAGCGCAAGGAGGAAGTCGAAACGAAGAACCAGGCGGATAACCTTGTATTCCAAACGCGCAAGCAGGTGAAGGAGTTTGGAGAGAAGATGCCGGCACCTATGAAGGCGAAGGTTGAATCAGCCGCGGATGCGCTCGACAGCGCCATAAAAAGCGGAAATTTTTCCGACATCAAAGCTAAAATGGAAGTGCTTAACAACGCCTGGAATGAAGCTTCCAGCGCAATGTACAAATCAGCCACAAGCGAACAGGCTGGTCCATCCGCACCTGGCGGACAAGCAGGGCCACAGCCACCGCCCGGCAGCCAGACCGGACCGGGTGACAGCGGGGCCAAGAAAGAAGACGGCAAAGCAGTCGAAGATGCTTCGTATGAAGTAGTTGACGATAAAGACAAATAAACCCTCACCCGTCCTTCGGACACCCTCTCCCAATGGGAGAGGGTTGGGGTGAGGGTCTAGCTGTTCAAAGCCGCTCCTGCGTTGGTTCCATCTCTCCGCTGACGCCGTGGCGGCTTTGTTCTTTGCGATGTGGAAGGTGCTTTGAACATGATCGGATTCGTAGTCTGGATATTGATTATTCTCGGCGCATTCGCGACGTTGCTCGTGATCGTGAACGGCACATTCTCCAAAAAACGCGGCGCAGGCATTGCAACATTGACCGCATTCCACGATTTTCAGCCGAAGGATAAACAAGAGGCGGTGCAAGAGATTGTTGAACAAAAGGCTGGAAAGAAAATGGAAGAGCAGAAGACGGGTGAGAACAAAGGCCCCTGATTCATAACCCTCACCCTGTAATCCCTCTCCCACAGGTGGGAGAGGGATGTCACGAAGTGACAGGGAGAGGGTCAGAAGCCGACTTATGAATCTTTAGTCAAAATAAGTGTTAACAGAGAACTATGAACGTTCACAACTTCACGATCAAATCACAGAAAGATAGTCAACCTCCTCTGTATCCCCTCCTTGGTAAGGAGGGGACCAAAGCGGTGATCGGCTTTGAGAACAACGTATGACGATTTTCTGAAACCTGTAACCCCAAACCTGTAACCTATTACCTGTAACCTAAAACCTAACTAGGCCATTGCAGAGCATCATGAACTTTCAAAAATTCACAATAAAATCGCAAGAGGCGGTCCAAAACGCTCAAGAGATCGCTCAAAGTTATAACAATCAAGTAATCGAGCCCGAGCATTTGCTTGCTGCCCTGGTGCAAGACAGCGAGGGAATAGTGGTACCCATCCTGCAAAAACTCGGCGCAAACGTCAATTACATCAAGATCAAAATCAACGAAGCGGTCGAAAGTCTGCCGAAAGTCACCAGTGCGGGCATAGGGAACCAGCACGTCGGGCAACCGCTCGCGGAGTTGTTTGATGCCTCGCTGAAGGAAGCTGAGTCGCTCAAAGACGAATACGTCAGCACCGAGCATTTACTTCTGGGTCTTCTCTCAGCGAAATCGACGGCGGCGAAGCTGCTACGCGACCAGGGTGTGACAAAGGAGGAAATTTACAAAGCTCTGAAAGACATTCGCGGTACGCAACGTGTTACAGACCAAACGCCGGAGGAAAAATACCAAGCGCTCCAGCGGTTCGGCCGCGACCTGAACGACCTTGCACGCAAGGGAAAACTCGACCCGGTCATCGGTCGGGAAGATGAAATCCGCCGCGTTCTGCAAGTCTTATCCCGCCGGACGAAAAACAATCCTGTGCTGATTGGCGAGCCGGGCGTTGGTAAAACCGCCATCGCGGAGGGAATCGCCCAACGCATCGTGCAGGGAGATATTCCTGAGAATCTGAAGACAAAACGCATTGTTGCCCTCGACATGGGCTCGCTGGTGGCCGGCACGAGTTTCCGCGGTCAGTTTGAAGAGCGGTTGAAGGCAGTACTGAAGGAAGTCACGGAGTCGAATGGAGAGATCATCCTCTTCATCGATGAGATGCATACGCTCGTTGGTGCCGGCGCGGCCCAGGGATCGGTCGATGCGGCGAACATGCTAAAACCCGCTCTCGCCCGCGGTGATTTGCGTGCTATCGGTGCGACAACGATCGATGAATACCGGAAATATGTGGAGAAAGATTCAGCCCTCGAACGTCGATTCCAGCCCGTCATGGTCAACGAGTCGACGGTCGACGATACAATCTCCATCCTGCGCGGTCTCAAGGAACGGTACGAAGTCCATCACGGAGTTCGTATTACCGACGGTGCAATCGTCGCCGCCGCACAATTGAGTTATCGATATATTGCAGATCGCTTTCTTCCCGACAAAGCGATCGACCTGGTGGATGAAGCCGCATCGAAGCTGCGCATCGAGATCGATTCGATGCCCGAGGAACTTGATGGAGTCGAACGCCGCATCAAGCAGCTTGAAATCGAGCGAGAGGCGGTCAGACGCGAGCGGGACGAGGAATCGAAGAGCAGGCTTGGTGTGATAGAAAAAGACCTCGCCGAATTGAATCAACAACGTTCCGCCCTTCGTGCGCACTGGCAACTTGAGAAGGGTCTGATTCAATCTATCCGCAAGACGAAAGAAGAGATGGAGAACACGAAGCTCGAAGCAGACCGAAAGGAGAGAGATGGCGATTTAGGCAAGGTCGCGGAGTTGCGGTATGGTGTTATTGCAAATCTGGAAAAAAAGCTGAAAGAAGAATCCCAAAAGCTGGCCGGCGTCCAGCGTGACCGAAAAATGTTGAAAGAAGAGGTGGATGCTGACGATATTGCGGAGATTGTGGCAAAGTGGACGGGCATCCCCGTGACTCGAATGCTTGAAAGCGAACGGACGAAGCTCCTTCATCTTGAAGATCGGCTGCATGAACGAATCGTAGACCAGGAAGAAGCGGTTCGCGCGGTGAGCGATGCCATCCGGCGGAATCGGGCCGGGTTACAGGACGAAAGACGACCGATCGGCTCGTTCATTTTTCTCGGCAGCACCGGCGTGGGGAAAACAGAGCTCGCGCGTGCCCTTGCCGAGAGTCTGTTCAACGACGAAAACGCAATGGTGCGTATCGATATGAGCGAATACATGGAAAAATTCTCCGTCTCGCGTCTTATCGGCGCCCCTCCCGGCTATGTCGGTTACGAGGAAGGTGGACAGTTGACCGAGTCGGTGCGACGTAAACCGTATTCGGTCGTACTCCTCGATGAAATTGAAAAGGCGCATCCGGAGGTATTCAACGTTTTGCTGCAGGTCCTGGATGAAGGTCGGCTGACCGACAGCAAAGGTCGGACGGTGAATTTCAAGAATACCATCATTATCATGACTTCGAACTTAGGCTCGCAATTGATTCAGCAGAAACTTCTCGATCAGCCGGCCGGTCAGGACGAGCTGGAAAGCGCCTACGGAGAACTGCGCACCGAACTGTTTGACATGCTGCGGCAGTCTATTCGCCCCGAGTTCCTGAACCGCATCGACGACATCATCCTTTTTAAGCTGTTAAGCAAGGACGACTTGAGGAAGGTTGTCGATATCCAACTGGCACGCGTGCTGGCATTGGTGTCGCAGAAGGAGATCGCGCTTGAGTTTACCGACGAGGCGAAGGATTGGCTTGTCAAGCTTGGTTACGACCCAACGCTGGGCGCACGTCCATTGAAACGTGTGATCCAAAAATATGTCGTAAATCCTCTGTCGGAGAAAATACTCTCCGGCGAGTTTGCCCAGGGCGATGCCGTGGAAGTTGGGTTAGATAAGCGCGGATTGATAAATTTCTCAAAGAAAGCGAACGCCAAAGTGATGGCGTAAGTTTCAGGAAGGATGGCGGTCGCAGGTCTAAGCCTGCGGCGGCTTTTTCATTCTTTTGGTAAGCTCCAGGTACACTTCCGAAGTGTCAATCTCCTTCTCGGCGAGCAGTACCAACGTGTGATACAAGAGGTCTGCGGTTTCTTCGATGATGCGTTGGCGGTCCGCGTATTGTCCTGCGATTGAGAGTTCAATCGCTTCCTCGCCCACCTTCTGTCCGATCCGTTGTATCCCTTCTCTAAAAAGCCTTGACGTGTATGAATTCTCGGGAAGATTGCGTTTACGCTCCCGAATGATGTCGAAGAGCTCTTGAAGGATCTGATTGGTCCCGCGTGAGGAGTGCGCGGGAAAACAGCTCTTCGTTCCATTATGGCACACCGGACCGGATGGATGAGCCCGGATGAGCAACGCATCCGCATCACAGTCGATATCGACTGAAACCACATCCAGGAAATGCCCGGAGGTTTCTCCCTTTTTCCAGAGTCGGGATTTTGTCCGGCTCCAGAAAGTGACTTGCCGTTCTTCCAGTGTCCTCTTGAGCGCTTCCCGGTTCATGAAGCCGACCATTAAAACAGTTCCATCCTCCGCATCTTGCACGACGGCCGGCACCAGACCGTTCATCTTGTTGAAATCAATCTGTTCGATCATAATCGCATGTGAATGTCTTGAGATTGGAGATACAGTTTTAGCTCGTGGATTGAATACTCATTGAAATGAAACATGCTGGCGGCGAGCACAGCGTCGGCTTTTCCGATTGTCAGCGCGTCTCTCATGTGTTCCTTCGAGCCTGCACCGCCCGACGCGACAATCGGGACGCGAACGACTTCTGAGAGACGGGCGAGAAGCTCAAGGTCGTAACCTTTCTTCATCCCGTCGTTATCGATCGAGGTGACGAGCAATTCGCCTGCGCCAAAGTCCACAAGCGTTCGTGCCCAGTCAATTGCATCATGATCGGTTTCCTCGGTTCCGCTTTTCACGTGCACACTCCAGGAGTCGTTCGTCCGCTTCGCATCGATCGCCCCAACGAGGGCCTGGGAACCAACGCGGCGCGATGCTTCGCTCAGGATAGCTGGATTCTCGGTCAGGATAGTGTTCAGTGAAACCTTGTCAGCCCCCGAGCGCAACAACGCGAGAATGTCGTCGAGTGTGCGAATGCCGCCACCGACCGTCAGGGGAATAGCCACTCTTTTTGCAACGCGTGTTACGATATCATAAAATGGCCCCCGCTCCTCGATGGTTGCAGAGATGTCGAGGAGAACCAGCTCATCGGCACCCTCATCAGAATATCTCGCTGCTAATTCAACGGGATCGCCAACGTCGATGAGGTTGACAAACTTTCTTCCCTTGACGACTCTGCCATTAAGAACATCCAGGCAGGGGATGATTCGGCGTGTCAGCATGGATGTCACGAGTTCAATGAGTCTAATGACAGATGACCTTCATAGAGCGCCTTCCCGACGACCACGCCATCGACCCCTGTTTCTTCGAGTGCCCTGATGTCTTCTATTGATCGGACTCCACCTGATGCAATCCATTTGACACCCGGAAAGTTCCGGACGAGACCTCTATACAACTTCACATTGGGGCCTTTCATTGTACCGTCGCGGCGAATGTCGGTGGACAAGAATGTCCCGATTCCTAAATTCACCATTCGAAGCACAACTTCTTTCACATCGATAACCTGTGATTTCAGCCAACCCTCCGTTGCGAGTTCCGTATCTTTGAAATCAAGCGCAACCATGAGCTTGTTACCGCCGAACGTGCGAGCCCATGTTGCGACTATTTCCGGGTTCCGGATTGCCATGCTGCCGATGACAACGCGGACGGCTCCGGCATTCAACAGACGTTCCACCTCACCGTCCGTTCTGATTCCGCCTCCGACCTCCACCATGACGTTCTTCAGCGCAAGAATTCTTTCTATCGCCGGGAAGTTGACCACGCGTCCTGCCTTTGCCCCTTCAAGGTCTACTACATGGAGTTCTTTCGTGCCGGTTTGGAGGAATCGTTCTGCCATCGTGAGGGGGTCATCGGAATATACCTTCTGAGTCGAAAAAACTCCTTCGGTGAGTCGAACGCACTTTCCCTCGAAAATATCTATCGCCGGGATGATACGCATAGGGATTCGAAGTTCCGGAGGAGTTTTAGCCCGGCGTCAGCGGATTTTTCAGGGTGAAACTGGACGCCGAAAAAATTGTCTTTCTGAATCACCGCGCTGAATTCCACTCCACAATCTGAAATTCCGACCGTTGCGGGAATAACCGGCGCGTAATAGGAATGGGCGAAGTAGAAATAGGAAGGAGTTTCGATTCCACGATCCAGGGGGGAGCGGAGCTTGAAATCCACCCGATTCCATCCCATGTGGGGAACCTTTGGAACCTGACCGTTCATTGTTTTCACGCTGCCCGCTAAGATGCCAAGGCACGGTGTATTTCCTTCTTCGGATGAGTCGAACAAGATTTGCATGCCAAGGCAGATCCCGAGAAATGGAATGTCGAGTTTCCGGAGAAATGGAATTAACCCGCGGCGGCGGAGCGCTTCGATCGCCTGCGGCGCAGCCCCGACCCCGGGCAATATGATCCCGTCACACTGGGAAAGTTTTTCCGCATCGCTGAGGATCGCAAAATCGGCGCCGATCTTTTCCAGCGCGTTCGAGATGGAAGCGATGTTCCCTGCTTCGTAATCGACGACGCCGATCATAATGTGCCTTTTGTGGATGGAAAAACCGCCAGGGCACGATGGTCGACCCGGACTGCGGCTTTCAATGCCCGGGCAGTCGATTTGAAGATTGCTTCGATTTTATGGTGTTCGTTTCTGCCCCGGCAGGTGATGTGGATGGTCGCTTGCAGTCCACCCGCGAACCCGCGAAAGAAATCCTCGACAAGTTCCGTCGGAAATCCGCCCACGCTCTCGCGCCGAAATGTGCAGTCGAACGCGAGGAAGCTTCTCCCGCTAATGTCAAGTGCGACTTGCGCCAGCGCTTCGTCCATCGGCGCGGCAAATCCAAACCGCTCGATCCCCCGTTTATCACCGAGGGCGCTACGGATACATGCGCCGATGGCTAACCCGACGTCCTCAACGGTGTGATGTTCATCGATTTCCAGGTCACCGCGAGCTTTTATTGTCAAATCAATATGAGAATGCCGACTCAACTGAGCGAGCATGTGGTCCAGGAATCCAATCCCCGTAGAAATAACGTACTCTCCGGAACCATCAAGCAGAACTCGGATGGCAATGTCGGTTTCATTTGTTCTCCGTCGCAATGCCGCCGATCGGATAGAGCGTCTGATGAACATGCATGCATCAAAGGCATCCCCTGTCACGTACGTCGCACGGGAAGATTTGGTTGTCGTCAATCGAACGGATTTGAGTCCAAGATTTTGCGCGAAGAGGACGTCGGTTTCTCGATCCCCTAACACGAAAGATCGGTCCTTGTCGAGTTTCACGCGGTCGAGATATCTCTTCACCAATCCGACCTTGGGTTTTCTGCAGCCGCAGTTGTCGATTGCCCGGTGAGGACAGACAAAAACCTTCTCGAAGTGAACACCTTCGCCGCCAAGCAATTTGAGTATTTTCGGTTGGACAGTTTTGAACGCTCGCATCGGGTATGTTTCGGTGCCCAGTCCATCCTGATTGCTGACCATGATAAGCGAAAACCTCGATTCGACGAGGAGTTTCAAACCGGAGATGATTCCCGGTATAAATTCAAGACTCTCGAGTGTGTCAATTTGTTTGCTTTTGGGTTCCCGGATGACGGTTCCATCTCGGTCGACAAAGACAATTCTTTTCATGATCCATTCTTCAATGTTTCAAGGACGAGGTTATTCTCCTCGGGTGTTCCAATGGTTATGCGGAGGCAGTTCTTGAGCCGGTGTTCGGTGCGTCGTCGCACAATGATCCCGCGGCGATAGAGACTCTGGAAAACAATGTCGGGATCCTTGAACTCGACGAGAAGGAAGTTCGCATCACTGGGATAGACCCGGGTCGCGCATCCATCAGTGGTTAATTCATCTCTCATTCGAATTCGTTCGCCGATGACGGCGGTCAGCGATTGTCGAAGAAAAGATTTATTCTCGAGAGCTTTGACCGCGATGTGTGCCGTTACGGCATTCATATTGTACGGTGCTTTGATGCGCCGGAGATACGATATGAGGAACGGGTCGGCAATGCAATATCCACAGCGAATACCGGCGAGCCCCCACGCTTTCGAGAGCGTTCGGAGGACCACAAGATTTCTGTTCGTGGAAATGTCACTCGATAAGCTCGGGGAGCCGGCAAACTCGACGTATGCTTCGTCGAGCACAACCAAACCGTCGAACGATGTACAGAGTGTCATTATATCATTGCGCCGAAGAAGATTGCCGGTCGGATTATTCGGTGAACAGCAAAAAATGATTCTTGTGCTCGCTGAAAGACATTCGAGGGTTCTCTTGGCGTCAACTTGGAAATGCTCATCAAGCGATACGCTCACGGTCTGGACGTTGTTCACATCGCACGCCACAGGATAAACTCCGTATGTTGGTTCAAGGATTGCCACAGAGTCTTTTGAAGGTTCGCACACAAGCCGAATGAGCAAATCGATAATCTCATCGGAACCTACGCCGACAAACACGGAATCTCGGGAGACGCCAAGTCTCTTGGCGAGCGCTGAACGCAGTGTTTCCTGGTTTGGGTCGGGATAGCGATTCAGGTCAAGTCCCTCGAATGACACGGGACTCCCTGAGGAGAGCTCATTCGCGTCTAGAAATGTTTTTCCCGGGTGTGCTTCGCTGCGCGCAGAGCGATACGCCTGGAAATTTCTCAAATGCGGGCGGATGAGTTCTTCAATCACAGCGATTCTTCCCGAACAGCGATTGCCAGAGCGTGCCCCTCCAGGTGCTCAGCTCGGGCAAGAGACTTCACGGTCGGAGCGAGGGAGCGGAACCCGTCGGATGAAAGAGCCTGGAAGAAAATCGGTTTCATGAAACTCTCGACGGTGATGCCGCCCATGGAACGTGCCCAGCCTCCCGTCGGCAATGTGTGATTTGTTCCGGCGGCGTAATCTCCACATACGACGGAACTGAGAGCGCCGAGAAAAACAGAACCCGCGTTGATGATTTGTCCGGTCAAAGAACCGGCGTTCCTGACGGCGAGGATCAGATGTTCGGGCGCGTACTTGTTTGAAAAGTCGATTGCCTGTTCGAGATTCTTCACAACCAACGAAAAGCCTCGCATCAGTGCGCGTCGGGCTATCTCGGCACGCGGAAGCCGATTGAGTTGTACTGCCACTTCGCTTTCGACTTCCTGAATGAGACCCGGCGAGGTTGAGACCAGAACGACCTGGGAATCTTCACCGTGTTCCGCCTGTGAAATAAGATCGGCGGCGATCCATCGCGGGTTGCCTGTTTCATCCGCGACAATCAATAATTCAGTGGGGCCTGCGGGCATATCAATTGCGATATTGAAGGGAGGTTGGGCAACAACCAACTTCGCGGCTGTGACGAAGCGGTTGCCGGGGCCAAAGATCTTGTGAACCTTTGGAATCGTCCGAGTCCCGCATCCCATTGCTGCGATGGCTTGAGCTCCGCCTACCTTGAAGATCAGTCGTGCGCCGACATACCGTGCCGCAACGAGAATTTCGGGTGCGATTTCACCTGTTCTTTGGGGCGGAGTGCAAAGAACGATTTCAGCGCATCCCGCAAGTCGTGCGGGGATTGCGAGCATCAGCACGGTGGAAACGAGGGATGCGGATCCGCCGGGGACGTATAAGCCGACCCGCGGGATTGCCCGCCATTGCCGTTGGCATGCCACCCCCCGTTCAGTTTCAATCGAAGAAGGGGTGGGGATCTGAAGTCGGTGAAACGATTCAATATTTTTTGCTGCGAGCCGGATAGCGGTTTTGGTCTCGGCAGCCACAGTCCGTTCGGCCGTTTCGAATTCTTGCTCTGTTACACGTAACCGCCGTACATCGACGTCGTCAAATGCAAGGCTGAATTTGCGCAGTGCGGAATCGCCGTCCCTTCGAACTTCGTTCACGATGGTTCGCACAGACGGAAAGATATCGCTGACATCGCTTGAAGAACGATTCATGAGGGAATCGATTTCACGGGGAGACAGATCTTTCAAAATGTGAGATTTCATGGTTCTCAGAGGGCGATCTTTTCAATAGGAACGACAACGATGTCTGTTGCACCGGCCTGTTTCAGGTTCTCGATGACCTCCCAGAAGACTTCCTCTCCGACAACGGAGTGGATTGCGACCATATCGGGGGCGGCGAGAGGGACGACAGTAGGACTTTTCATTCCGGGAATCAGAACCTTCAGCTTACTTACCGCCTCCAGCGGCGCATTCATCATAATGTACTTTTTCCCTTTCGCGCTGAGGGTGCTTCGTGCGCGCAGGAGAAGCTGATTGATCGTTCGTTTTTTCGATGTAGACTTGAGCGAGGCGCCGTTCGCGATCAGTACAGCTTCAGACTCCATAATGGTGTGCATTACTTCGAGACCGTTCATGCGTGCCGTGCTGCCGGTGGAAATGATATCGCAGGTTGCATCGGCGACATTAAGCGTCGGGGTGATTTCTACCGAACCGCTGATCTCGACGATATCGGAGGAGATGTTATTCGAAGTGAGAAAGCGTCTAAGGGTCGTAGGATACGAGGTGGCAATGCGTTTGCCTCTTAGTTGAGAAAGCCGTTTTATCTTTCCGTTCCTCGGTGAGCATAGGACGAGCCGGCATCTTCCGAAGCCGAGTCTTTGGATGATCCTGACGTGGGCATGTTTTTCCGCGAGAACATTCTCGCCGACGATACCCAAATCGCTGACTCCATCCTGTACGTATTCCGGGATATCGTCATCGCGAACAAAGAGGATGTCCAGCGGAAAATTCATACATGGTGAGAACAGCGAGCGCGTACGAAACTCGAGATTCAAGCCCATGGATTTTAAGAGATTGACGGTATCGTCGGTCATGCGACCGTCCCGTTGGACCGCCAGTTTCAAGCGACCGTTACGTGCAAGCATACTTTAGTATGGTAAAGTAGTTGGTTAAAAAAATTATTTTGTAACGCCGGTTCGGCGCAATGCGAGACGGTAGCCGCCGGTTCCTTTTTTCACCCATCGTGCTACGCGTGCCACGGTCGTCGAGCTCAGCCCTGTCTCATCGATGATTTTGGTATACGGAACGCCTCTCGCAAGCATGCGCGCCGCTTTCCATCTTTCTGCAAATTCCTTGATTTCCGTCTCCGTAAGCAGATCCCGGAAAAATTTGCGCGCTTCGTCGGTCGTCCGGAGGGAAAGGATCGCTCGATAGAGTGTTTCGATATCGTTGTGTGAGGCTTTGCTCATGGCACTTTAGTTAGATAAAGTATAAGGAATTTCGGAATGAATGTCAAGCGAGACGAAATCGTTCTGATGGGAAGGACCCTGGGTGCCGTTGTGGTGTTAAGGGAGAGACCGATCGGCAAACTGTGCCGCGGATGAATCCGGGGGTTTCCTGCCTCCCGAAGGTAATGGGCGGTCAGCTATTCTTCGACGACGACCTTTTCCTTTACTGCGTCCTTCTTGCCGTTCTTGCGCCGGAATGGTTTTTCGATCGGAGGATTGTGGCCTGCCGGCTCTTCTTCGACATCGGGGTAGGTAAAAATCTCGTACTTGTAGTTGCGAAGAATAATGTTCTTCCCCGCCCGTCCAATCACGTACTGTGGCAAGAGGGGAATCTTCCCGCCGCCGCCGGGGGCGTCGATCACATAGTACGGAATTGCAAGTCCCGAAGTGTGCCCGCGCAGGTTGTCCATGATCTCCAGACCCTTGCTCACGGGCGTGCGGAAATAGTTGGTGCCTCTTGTAACATCGGCCTGGTAGAGATAGTATGGGCGCACGCGCATTGCAAGCAATTTGCGCACCAGTTCCAGCATGACGGCCGCGTCGTCGTTGACGCCTTTCATCAGGACCGACTGGTTGCCGATGGGAATGCCTGCATCCGCGAGCATTTCGCATGCGCGTTTTGCTTCCGGCGTGATTTCCCACGGATGGTTAAAGTGAGTGTTCACGTAGATCGGGTGATACTTCCGGAGCATTTTGCAGAGCTTTGGCGTGACGCGCTGCGGCAGCACGCACGGCATCTTTGTGCCCAGGCGGATTATTTCAACGTGCGGAATCTCCCGCAATCCTTTGAGCACTCGCTCGAGGAGTACGTCCGTCAGCATGAGCGGATCGCCGCCGGAGAGGATCACATCGCGAATTCCCGGGTGCTGGGCAATGTAGTCGATTCCGTCCTGGAGATACTTCATGTTGATTTTCGTCGAGTCGCCGACCTTGCGCTTGCGGGTGCAGAAGCGGCAATACATCGAGCATTGACTTGTCGTTAGAAACAACACGCGGTCCGGGTAGCGATGAACGATGCTTGGAACAGGGCTGTGAGCGTCCTCGGCGAGCGGATCTTCGAGAAGTCCGTCCTCTTCCAGTTCTTTGGAATCGGGGATGCATTGAAGCCAAATGGGATCCCCGGGGTATCGAATCAAGCTCAGATAGTATGGATTAATCCGGATGTGAAACAACTTGTTCAATCGTTCCGCCATTTCTTGATCGAAGCCAAACCTGTCCACCAGATCTTTCGCGCTGTCAACACTTTGCCGCAATAATTCCTGCCAAAGTTCCATAAATTACTTATGTGCTCCTCTATTGTGAGTAATATTTTCCATAGACGACCAGATCATCGCCTCGCCTGTAATAATCCTTAATACAGGCGAGTTGCTGGAAGTGCTGGGTGATATAAAATCTTCTCGTGCTTTCATATTTCGGCTGTGATGAGGTCTCCGCGATCAATAACCGTCCACCTTTTGATTTTATGAGCTCATCGGCAAAGAGAGTAAGTCGTTTTCCAACGCCCTGCCGCTGGAATTCGGGGTTCACCGCTACCCAATAAAGATCATATGTCCCGACGGTGAGAGGGGTAGGTCCAACACAAATATACCCGGCTACTTCTCCCGTGGCGATCACGGCCGTGTACAAATCGTAATCATTTTGATTCGGGTCACTCAAGAAAATGTCCATGAGTTCGACCGCGGTCCCGATTTCTTCATCGCTAAAGAAGTTGGTGTCTTGAAGGATACGACGGAGAGGTGCAACATCTTCACGATGCAGTTTTCGGATTGTAACGCTGTCTTCGTGCATATATCAGTATGCTCGATCCAGGGCAGACTCGACAATCTTCCCGACCATGTCGTTGTAATTCAAACCGTATGCAGTACAGGATCGGGCAAAGCCGGCTTCATCCGAGATATCGGGATTGGGATTGACTTCAAGAACGTACGGTTGATGGTCTTTGCTTAATCGCACGTCGATGCGGGCATAGTCTCTACATCCGAGAAGCTGGTATGCCTGCAGCGCCATTGCTTTGATGTTCGCTTCCAGCGGCGGGGGAAGGAGCGCGGGGCAAACACCTTTCGTGTGCTCATACTCATCGGTCCCCTTCATCCATTTCGCATTGTATGTCACAATGCGCGGATACTGTTTCGGAAGGGTCGACATGTCGATTTCCGATATGGGCATCACAACGGGCTTGCGGTTTCCGACGACTGCGACGTTGAGTTCCCGGCCGTCGATGTATTCCTCGACGAGCGCAGGCTGGTCGAACTGCTCAATAACATACCGCACCCGTTTCCGCAGCTCGTTCAAGGTGTAGACCACCGAGGCTGGTTCGATGCCGATGCTCGCATCCTCCTCCGAGGGCTTAACGATGAGCGGATATTCGAGTTTCTCATCCAACGAAATGCGAAGCGGGCTCTTGATCAACTGGAAATTCGGCGTCGGGATTCCGTGAAAGAGCAGAATTTCCTTGACGCGGACTTTGTTCAGCGCTGTTCCCAAGGTCATTGAATTCGATCCCGTGTACGGGACCCCCATGAGCTCATAAACGCCGGCGATGTGCATCTCGTGGATTGATTTATTCCCGACACTCTCACAGATGTTGAAAATGAGGTCGGGCGGTTCTTCCTTCAGGAAATCGATAAGACGGGAAAGGTCCCCGTCAACATTGAAAATGGCCGTCCTGTATCCGAGTGTTTGCAGGGCCCTTGATATATCCTCTTTCTCTTCCAGAACGCCAACTTCCGACAAGTCAACGAGAACTTCCGTTTCGCTATGCGCGATTTTGTCCCCCGCTTGCAGGAGTCCTTTCTCGGAGATGTAGTTTCTTCCGGATTTCAAAGGAGTGGTCGGCTCGTTAAAAATAATCGCGATATAAATCTTCTTCCTCATGAGCACCTCTGGTGTTGTTGTGAATGGAATGAGATCGTCTGACCGCCAAGATTATATCGTTTTGCTGCAAACACAAGAACGGTTTGGATCAATTGATCATATGAAATTCCTGCGGCGCGGGCCGCCTTCGGAAAACATGAATTGTCTTCCGGCTTTGGGAGAATTCCAGGGAGTGGATTCAATTCGAGAATATGCGGCCGATCATGTGCGTCGAGGCGCACATCGATACGGCACCAATCGCGACAGCGTAATACAGTGTAGGCGTCCCTGCAGAGACGTTCGATGTCGGATTGGAGACGTGGAGGAATATCCGCAGGGCATTGAAAAATATCGAGCGGGGCGTCGGAACGATCCCAAATCCATTTTGCTTCGTATGAATAAATGTGGTTAACCCCCCGGGGCAGGGAATCGAATTTTATCTCGACTATGGGAAGGACGTTTACAATATCGTCGTTTCCGAGGAGTGCGACCGTGAATTCGTGACCTTCCAGATACTCCTCAACTAATGCGGGCTCATTGTACATCGAGAGGAGTGACCGCACCTGCCTGTGGAGCTCGGATCCTGTGCGCACGACAGATGAGTTGAAAATGCCTTTGCTTGAGCCTTCATGCAGTGGTTTCACAATACACGGCAGCTTTTGGCCGAACGCGTCAAGGTCGCGGGGATCCCTAATCACTGCAAATTGTGGAGTGGGAATGCGAGCGTATGCTAAGATTTCCTTTGCTCTGGATTTGTCAAGGCACATGGCGAGGGTCAATGGGTCGGATCCGGTATAAGGGATTTGCAGAAATTCAAGCATTGCCGGAATCTGAGATTCGCGTGAAGTGCCGTGTATTCCTTCGGCAATGTTAAAGACAATATCGGGTCGTTCTACCCGAAGACGGTCGAATGCATATTCATCGGCTTCGATAAGAGTAACGTCATGGAATTCAGCAAGGGCGTCCCGGACTGCCTGAATTGTTTCTCGGGTGTCCCACTCGGCGTAAAGGTCTGTGACTGGTTGGACTGTCGCTGTTGATACAGCGACGTTGGCATCGGCAGGAATTCCGATCCGGCTTAAACTCGGAGGCTCGGTGGAGTCATCAGCGGATTGTTGTGTTGCATCTTCCTTTTTCTCGTTGTACACAAGCGCAACGCGCAGCGGAGAGATCTCAGCTGGAAGATCTATCAAATTTTTAATTAAATCCTCTTCGAAAGTTTCACATGAGCCATATGAACGTATCCCCGAATCATTTTATCGTTCACCTACATATCAAATATAAACAATTTTAACAATTTGTCAAGAAAAAAGTGAGTTTTTCGGGCACAAATCAAAGATTTTTTTCTCGACGGATGTCGGAGAGAGAGCGTCGTCCGTAGTCAGTCGATGGTCGATGAAAGTTCATCCGGCTTGAATGAGTGTGAGAGCATCGCGCATGTGTTCTTCAAAGTGCTTCCTCAGAGGTCGGTGTTCCGGCAGACGCAGGTGTGGGTCATGATCGATAAGTTCGAAGGCGGCCTGACGTGCAGATGCCAGGAGTTCTCCATCGGTCAGGAGATTGGCGAGCTGAAGTTCGGGCAGACCGCTCTGGCGGGTTCCGAAGAAATCACCCGGACCTCTCAATTTCAGGTCAATTTCAGCGATTTTGAAGCCGTCGTTGGTATCCAGCATTGCCTTGAGTCGGCGTTCCGTTTTCCTCTGCTCCTCCTGTTCATCGTCCACCGTCCCGGTGTTTTGAGACGATCGCTGGAGCTTCCTCATCCATTCAGGGGCCATGAGGATGCAGTATGATTGCTCTGCTCCGCGCCCAACCCGTCCTCGTAGCTGGTGCAACTGGGATAGTCCGAACCGTTCAGCATGTTCTATAACCATAACGGACGCATTCGGGATATCAATACCCACCTCGATAACGGTCGTGGCCACGAGAATATCCATTTTTCTCTCTTTGAATGCGCTCATGATGCCGTCCTTCTCTTCCGGTCGCATCCGTCCGTGGATAAGTCCGATGTTCATATCTGCGAACACCTCCTTCCTGAGAACCTCATGAGCTTCGGTCGCTGCCTTCAGGTCGAGTTTCTCCGACTCTTCGACGAGCGGATAGACGATGTATGCTTGCCTGCCCTGCCGGATCTGTTCTCGAAGGAACTGGTAGACGGAAGCGCGCTGAGATTCCGTTTTCAGGGCTGTCTTGATTGCTTTTCGGTTGGATGGCAACGACGTGATGGTGGATACATCCAGGTCGCCGTAAATCGTCAATGCGAGCGTGCGGGGGATGGGAGTGGCGGTCATCACGAGCATATCCGCATGCGCAATATGGCCGTGCGATGACAGTCCCTTTTGCTTGAGCGCGATTCGTTGCGACACGCCAAATCGATGCTGCTCATCGATCACGATGAATCCAAGTTTGGCGAATTCGACTCCCTCCTGAATGAGTGCGTGCGTTCCAACAATGATATTCGCCGACCCGCGCTGAACGTCCAGCAAAATATCGTCGCGCAATTTCTTCTGTAGCCCGCTCACCAGCAAGCGTACGTTCACCGGGATGTTGTGAAGGAAGTTTGTCAGGGTACGATAGTGTTGCTCGGCCAGAATTTCCGTCGGTGCCATGAACGCAGCCTGATAGCCGTTATCGACGGCGATGAGCATGGCGATGAGCGCCACGATGGTCTTGCCGCTTCCAACATCCCCTTGCAGTAGCCGGTTCATCGGCTTGGGTGTTTTCATATCTTGCGCAATTTCCTTGATGACGCTGACCTGGGCTTTTGTGAGCTTGAAGGGCAGGGAATCGACAAGCTGCCGTGCGAGCTTGCTTTCCACATCGAACGAAATTCCGGGAAACTCGGTTTTTACGTTCTTTCGGCGTAACGCTAGCAGGAGCTGCATTGAAAACAACTCATCGAACTTCAATCGAAGACGTGAGGATTCTAGGGCGTCCTGGGATTCGGGGAAATGAATTGAGCGAAGTGCATCCGGAAGTCGGAGAAACTTATGCTCGTCAAGCAGGGAGGGCGGCAACCATTCTTCGACGGCGCCAAGATATTCGTCGAGAGCGACCCTGATGACACGACGGAATCCTTTGGTGTCAAGTTTGACCGTCCTCAGCCCTTCCGATGAGCTATATTTGGGAACGATTCCCTTTGTGTGCAGAAATCCTTCGAAATCAGAGTCTTCGTCTGCCCCTGCCGCGAGACGGTCAATGCTGGGATGAACAATCTGAGGGCGATTGCGAAAATCCGTGACCTTTCCGGAAACCGCCAGAGTATCGCCGGGTTCGAACGCTTTTTGATAATAACGAAGGCTTTGAAAGAAAATAAGAGAAATCGTGCCCGTTTCATCTCCGAGGGCAAGGACGAATCGTTGTCGCGGCGGACGTCCAATTGTATCGCGTGCACGGACGGTTCCGATCACGGTGACAAATTCTCCGGAATTGACGTAGCGGCGAAGGTTGCCAATTTTCTCAATCCGACTGAGGTCGAGGTAGTCTCTCGGGAAGTAGTAGAGGAGATCGCGAACGGTTTGAATGCCGAGATCCTTGAGGACGGCAGACCGCTTCGGACCGATACCCTTCAAATATTGAACAGGAGTGTTGATATCAATGCTGGTTTTGACCGTCGGGGGCATATGTCAGGAATTCATGTCGACCTGCTACGATGAACTTCGAAATCCCGGCTGAAGGTATTACAACGAATGATGATCAGGAACGACCTGCGAAGGCTTCTATGCTTCTACCTTTGCGTCACGCGTCATCAAGTCCGAGGTGGCAATAATCGGGTCTTTATCCTCAAAAAGGACCTGGTAGACCTCGTTCACGATAGGCAATTCAACGTTGAACTTCTGTTCCAGATTGTAGACGGATTGGGTTGTTGCCACGCCTTCAGCGACCATGACCATCTCCGATAGCACGTCGCTCAGCCTTCTCCCTTTGCCAATCTCTTCACCTACATGGCGGTTACGGCTGTGCTTGCTCATACAGGTCACAATCAGATCGCCAATCCCCGAAAGCCCCGCGAACGTTCTCGGCTGTGCCCCCATGAGAATCCCGAGCCGAGAGAGTTCGGCTGTCGCGCGTGTCATGATGGCAGCTTTCGTATTATCTCCGAATCCCGCGCCGTCGGCGATGCCTGCCCCGATGGCGATAACGTTCTTGATGGAACCGCCCAATTCGACACCGCGAATATCATCGCTGGAGTACACGCGAAAATACGGCGTCATGAACGTCTGTTGAGCGAGTTTGGATGTTTCGAGACTGGTGGATGCAGCCACGACCGCCGTCGGTATATGGCGGCTCACTTCCTCCGCAAAACTCGGTCCCGAGAGCGTTACAATGTGGTCCTTCCGGAGCGTCGGCAGCACGTCAAGAAGAATCTCGGAGACAGTCATCAGGGAACCATTCTCTATGCCTTTTGCGACGTTCACGACGACAACCTCGTGAAGATTCTTCGACCGGAGTGGCTCAAGGACAGACCGGAGAAACTGCGTCGGCACAGCGGTCACGAGGATCTCGGCCTTGTCGACGGCATACAAGGGATCTCCGGTAATTTCCACCCCTGACGGAATTTGAATCCCCGGAAGGAACAAAGCATTCTCGTGCTGTGTGCGCATTGCTTCGGTGTCATCCGCATCATGTGACCAGAGAATGACATGGTGGGTGTTGTGGAACAGCAGGATTGCTAACGTCGTCCCCCAACTTCCAGCGCCTAAGACCGCAACCCGCATATTATTTCCTCAAGGGAGAAATGACCAGGGGATGAAGAGAGGATTCCTATTTTTTCTTGAGGAGAGGATGATGGGTCAAACGGTGCTCCGTTCCTTCGAGCAGGCGTTTGATATTGGAACGGTGCGTGTAGACGAGCAGGAGCGAAAGCCCGATACTGAAAAAGATCAGGGTATGATAGCCGTATAAGTCAGCATGAAAAATATTATGACGGAACAACATCGCCAGGGGGAATGAGACGGCCGCGCTGATCGAGCCGAGAGAAACATAGCGTGAAAGAACGAACACCAGGACAAACACGCCGAGAGCAACCAGCAATTCAACGGGCGCCAGGGCGACCAGCACACCCCCCGCAGTCGCAATTCCCTTTCCGCCCTTGAAGCTGCTGAATGCGGTCCAGATGTGACCCAGAACCGCGGCACAACCGGCGATGATGCGGATGACGGTGATATCTTCGAATGGCGTACGGTTGTTAAAGGGAATAGGGCCGTACATCAGTCTCGTTACAAGCATCGTTGCGACGTAACCTTTGATGATATCAATAGCAATAACAAGCACTCCCATCTTCCAGCCAACTACGCGAATGACGTTCGTGCCGCCGGCGTTTCCGCTGCCGTGATTACGTATATCGATCCCGTGTGTCAGTTTTGAGACGATGATGCTTGTCGGGATTGATCCGACAAGATAGCTGAGCATAATAATGATACCTAATGGCAGCATTCCGCTTGTTCCCTGATGTTAAAGGACTCCATATTCTATATATAATATAAGAAAATCCGTGAAAGTCAAGAACCGGATACCTATTTGAAGAAACTCTTCGCAATCAGCCCCGCCAGTGCGAAATCTTCAGGGGTGGTGATTTTGATGTTTTCGTGGCTTCCTTCAACGATTTTGACCCTTCCTCCAATTCGTTCCACCAGCATAGCGTCATCGGTCCCAAAGAACTTGTTCGATGCGGCATCTGCGTAAGCCCTGCAGAAGAGGTCAAATTGAAACGCCTGGGGGGTTTGGGCAAGCCAAGCTCGATTCCGGTTCAGCGTCGCTTCCACAAAGACGTCTCCGTTCGAAACCTTGACCGTGTCCTTCGATCGAACTGCGCAGATACCCGCTCCGTATTCGCAAGCGGCGAGCGTTACCGAATGGATCAGCTCAGGGCGAACGAACGGCCGGACCGCGTCATGAATGAGGACGATATCGGTGCGATGTTCCCGTAATTTTTCGATTCCCTTCCAAACGGAATCCTGGCGGTGTGCGCCGCCTTCGACAACGTGAACAACCTTTGAAAGATTGTGAACGCCAACAAGGCTCTTCACTGCCTCGATGTCCTCGCCCCTGGATGAAACCACGATGAGGTCTACGACGGGTGAGCGCTCAAACGCTTCTAGTGTGTGAACAAGGACGGCTTTTCCCTGCAATTCCAGAAACTGTTTCGCCGGCGATATTCCCATCCTTGTTCCCGCGCCGGCGGCTGCGATGACCGCGCCGATATTTTTGCCGTTGACCACAGGAGGGACTCACAGGATCAGCATCGCGTCGCCGTAGCTGAACATCTGCCACTTTTCTTTGATCGCTTTCTTGTACGCTCTCATCACAAAATCTCTTCCTGCAAAGGCGCAGATCATCATGAGCTGCGTGGATTCCGGAAGGTGAAAGTTCGTGATGACGTGGTCCGCGACCTTGAAATCATACGGCGGGAAAATGAATTTGTCTGTCCACGCCCGGTTGGCTTTCAGATGACCGGTCGTGGTCACCGATGATTCCGACGCTCGCGCCGTACTGGTTCCGCACACAAAAACATGTCCCCGGTGGTCGATGGTGTGGTTAACCTCACGCACGGTCGTCTCGGGGATTTCATAGTACTCGGAATCCATCTTATGTTTTGACAGATCTTCGACTTCAACCGCCCGGAACGAGCCGAGTCCCAGGTGAAGAGTGAGGGGGACCACTTTAGCGCCTTTCTGTTCGATTTGAGTAAGGAGACGCTTCGTGAAATGGATTCCCGCTGTCGGTGCGGCGACCGAGCCAATTTGCCGCGCGTAGACCGTCTGGTACGATTCCTTATCGTCTTCGTCGGATTCACGTTTGATGTAGTAGGGAAGGGGAGTTCTGCCGATGCGCTCAATTATCTTGTAGAGGTCTCCTTTTAAATTGAATCGCATCGTGCGCCCGCGGGAAGTCGTATTGTCAACGACTTCACACCAGATCTTTCCGTCATCGAAGTAAATCTTGTTTCCAATGCGGACTTTCCGCGCGGGGTCGACGATGACATCCCAGATATTCTCCTCCTTGTTCAATTGCCGGAGGAGAAATACTTCGATTTTCGCGTTCGTCTTTTCCTTCCGCCCGAGCAGGCGGGCGGCAAATACTCTCGTTTCATTAACGAGGAGAGAGTCTCCCTTCTTGAAGTAATCAATGATATCGGAGAACCGTCGCTCCACGATGCTCTCATCCGCTCGGTTCAGAACCATGAGCCGGGCGGAATCCCTCGGTTTCGCGGGAAACTTTGCCACGAGATTTCTTGGGAAAGGATATTCAAAATCAGAAAGTTTCATTGTGCATTACCATTCGTTATGAGGTGAAATGAAATGAGCAGTCATCGCAATTGATCTTGGTATACCGTTTCATTTCCTGGGACGCCTTTTCTTTCCGCCGGTCGCCTGAAGCGCAGCCTGTGCCGTAGCAAGACGGGCGATCGGGACACGGAAAGGAGAGCAGCTTACATAGTTCAAACCGATGTGGGCACAGAACTCGATCGAACGCGGGTCGCCGCCGTGCTCGCCGCAGATGCCGACTTTCAGGTCGGGCCGTACTTTGCGTCCTTCGGTAACCGCGAGCTCCATCATTCGGCCGATGCCCTCAATGTCAATTGACTGAAATGGGTCTTCCGGGAGGATCTTCTTGTCGATGTAATCCTTCAGGAACGAGCCGATATCGTCGCGCGAAAAGCCGAAGCCCATTTGCGTGAGGTCGTTCGTGCCGAACGAAAAGAACTGGGCGGTCGCGGCAATCTTGCCCGCCGTTAGGGCGGCGCGAGGTATTTCAATCATCGTACCGACAAGATGAGGGATCGCTTTCATGTTGAACTTGGCCAGCACCTCTCGATACACCTTTTCGATGATCTTGAACTGGTGCTCGAGTTCGGTCACTGTACCGACAACCGGAATCATGATTTCCGGAAATGGTTTCTTCCCCGCCTGCAGCAACTCCGCCGCCGCTTCGAAAATCGCCCGCACCTGCATTTCCGTCACTTCCGGATAGGTAATCCCCAGGCGAACTCCCCTATGCCCCATCATGGGATTGCTTTCGTGCAGTGCTGACGCACGCGCATTGAATTCGTCCGCTGTGATGCCGAGACTCTTCGATAACCGCGCACGCTCGTCTTCCCGGTTCGGTATGAATTCGTGCAGTGGAGGGTCGATGGTCCGGACAGTCACCGGAAGACCGTCCATGGCCTCCAGAGTCCCCTTGATATCGGCTTTCACATGCGGAAATAATTCATCCAGCGCCGCTCTTCGTTCTCGCTCGGACTTTGAAACGATCATCTTGCGTAATTTGAAGAGGGGTTCTTCCGACCCTTTGCCGTAAAACATGTGTTCCGTGCGAAACAATCCGATTCCTTCCGCCCCGAACGCCCGCGCTCTGGCGGCGTCCTCGGGGGTATCGGCGTTCGTTCGGACCTTTAGCTTGCGGATCTGATCGCACAACTTCAGGAATGCGACAAAGTCCGGATTATCCTCCGCCGCTTTCATCATCGGGAGTGAACCCTGGTACACATATCCCTTTGACCCGTTCAACGTCAGCCAGTCGCCTTCCCGAACGACGCTTCCCTCCGTCACGAATTGTTTTGCATGGTAGTCTATCTTGACAGAGGCTGCGCCAACGATGCAGCATTTTCCCCAGCCCCGCGCGACAAGAGCCGCATGGCTGGTCATACCTCCGCGCGCCGTGAGAATTGCTTCGGCAGCCCGCATCCCCTCCACGTCTTCGGGGTTCGTCTCGTCGCGGACAAGGATGACTTTCTTACCCGACCTCTGCCATGCGACCGCATCGCTTGCTGAGCAGACCACCTGGCCGGCCGCACCGCCGGGACCCGCCGGCAACCCTTTGGCAATCGGTCGCGCGACGAGCTCGGTCTTCGGGTCGATGATCGGATGGAGAAGTTCGTCAAGTTGTGACGGGGTGACGCGCATAACAGCTTCTTCCTTTGTGATCAATCGCTCACGATACATATCGAGTGCCATCTTGACCGCAGAGGGGCCGTTGCGTTTGCCGACGCGGCACTGGAGCATCCACAAGCGCTCTTCCTGGATGGTGAATTCAATATCAAGCATGTCCCGGTAATGGCGCTCCAGCCTTCTCTCGATGGCATGCAGCTGCTTGTAGGCCTTTGCCATCGCGACTTCGAGTGATGGAAGATGCCTGTTGTGCTCCGACTTCCCGACCTCGTTGATGGGGTTCGGAGTTCGAATGCCCGCGACGACATCTTCGCCCTGGGCGTTCGAGAGCCATTCTCCGTAGAAATGGTTGTCGCCCGTAGCGGGGTTTCTCGTGAAGGCCACGCCGGTTGCCGAGGTTTCTCCCATGTTGCCAAACACCATTGCCTGGACGCTCACCGCCGTTCCCCAATCGTCCGGAATTCCTTCGATCCGCCGGTATGAAATTGCTCGTTTTCCGTTCCAGCTCGAGAACACCGCGCCGATACCGCCCCATAACTGTTCCATCGGATCTTCCGGAAACGGCTTGCCCAACACTTCCTTTACTTTCAACTTGTAGATCTCAACCAGTTCCTTCAAATCATCCGCCGTCAGTTCGGTATCCTGGTGCACTCCGCGACGCTGTTTCATTTTTTCCAGTTCCTTCTCGAGCTGATGGCGTATTCCTTTGTTTTCCTCGGGTTCCATGCCAGCCGCCTTTTCCATGACGACGTCGGAATACATCTGGATCAATCTTCGTTGTGCGTCGTAGACGAAACGCGGGTTGCCGGTTTTCTTGATGAGTCCTTCGCGCGTCACGTCGTTCAACCCGATATTTAAAACCGTCTCCATCATCCCCGGCATTGACTTTCGTGCGCCGGAGCGAACGGACAGCAAGAGGAGGTTTTGCTTATCCCCAAAACCCGCTCTCATGATTTTCTCAACTTGTTTCAGTGCTTTGTCGAGTTGAAGCCGAAGCTCCTTCGGGTAGTTCTTCTTGTGCTTGTAGTAGTAGGTGCAAACTTCGGTTGTTATCGTAAATCCGGCTGGAACGGGTAACCCGATGTTTGCCATTTCGGCGAGGTTCGCACCCTTTCCACCGAGTAATTCCTTCATCTGGGCTTTACCATCTGCCCGACCGTTGCCAAACGAGTAAACATATTTATGTGCCATGGTTTTAGCTTTCCTTCTCAATATAAGTATTTGAAGTGCTTTCAACTGCGGCGAGAAAATACCGTAAGATGTTTTGAGTTAATGGATTGTGAAAATCTTTCATGCGTTCGGGATGCCACTGAATCAGGAGAAAAAACGGTCGAGAAGACGAATCCTGGAACTCGAACGCTTCGGCGATCCCATCTTCTGAACGAGCAACGACCCTTAGTCCGTTCCCGGGTTCCGCTACGGCCTGGTGGTGGGAGGAATTGACGTTTCCTTCATAGCTTCCTGAGAGTTGCGCAAGAAGACTATCCCGCTCTATGCTCACGTTGTGCCGTTGGTCAACCTCGTTGCGCCGCTCATGGATCGTATGGCCCATTTCCCCCAGGTCCGGAATGAGCGATCCCCCGAGGTGGACATTTGCCACCTGCAAACCGCGGCAAATCCCTAACAGGGGAATTTCAGACTCCAGCGCAAAATCAATCGCCGCCCGTTCAAAATCATCACGCTTACGGTCGACATGTCCGAGTTTGGGATGTTTCGTGTCAGCACCGTAGAGGCATGGGTCAACATCCCCGCCGCCGGTGAGCAATAATCCGTTGCAATTTCTCAACTCTTGAAAATTATCGTCCTTGTACGAGAGTATCGTCCATTGTATCGACGGTTTCTCCCGTTTCAGCCACTCAACATACTGTTGGAGTTTATGCTCGGAACCCATATTATCGGTGACACCAATGACCATAGTAGTTCTATTGTACAATTTTGTCGAGAAGCTCGTGAAACTTGGATTCTTTATCGATGATTCTCGCTTCGATTTCAATATACCACACGGGATATGATGTAAGATCCTCCGCTTGTTCGTTGGAGAGCAAACGGACGGAATCCTTTTCCGTCGTAATGATGAAATCCGGTCGATGCTGGTTGAATGAATTCTGAATCTTTCGAACGTCCGACATTGAATATCGGTGGTGGTCTCCAAACCGTATGAATTCCGCCACGTTCACTCCAATCGACACGAGGGTATCTTTGAATGACTCTGGTTTAGCGATGGCACAGAAGGCCACACAGGATTTTCCCCTCACCTCGTTTAACTCCGATGAATTCTCTCTGCCGACCCGGTGCAATCGCTTCGGAACAAATTCAACTTTTAGTTGCAGGGGGCCCGAGTTGCCGAACGGCAATTGCTGCACGGCGCTCAAAGGCCGAGAAAACGCGAGCACCTGTGCGCGTTTAAGTGCACTCAACGGTTCACGACGTCTTCCCGCGGGCAACATCGGTATCTCCGGCAGTGGTTCCCGACCATCGAGCATAACGATGTCGAGATTTCTTGCTAGTGAGCGATGCTGAAATCCATCGTCCAGGAGAATGATGTCGGCTCCGTACCGGGTTGCCGCTTGTTCTGCGGCCCGTGCACGTTTGCGGTCGACGAGGATTGCCGCCTGAGGAAATTTCCTCGCAATCTGATACGGTTCATCGCCGAGTAATGCCGCATTACCGCGGTCGGCTTGATTTCCGGCCACGGAAACCGGTCCGTGAGATTTTCGTTTATATCCTCGACTCAACACTGCAACCTTTTTGTCCTTGGCTATGAAGTGTTTGATCAAATATTCAACAAAGGGCGTCTTTCCCGTCCCGCCGACTGTGATGTTGCCCACGGAAATCACCGGGACGCGAACGCGTTGAACGCGAAAGAAACCGGTATCATAACAAAAATTGCGCGACCATACAGCAAATCCGTACAACCACGACAACGGCAGCGAGCATAATTGCCAGGCTTTCGCAGAACTCATTATTCCGTCGCACCCTGACTTCGTTCAGCCATTGATAGAATCGTCTCGGCCACCTTCACAGACGCGCCGGGCGTTCCGAGTCGTTGCCGCACGTCAGCGAGGTTGTCAGAGATCTCCCGGCTCCGCGTTTTGTCCATCAGAAGATCTGCCGCGGCCGAAGCAAGACGACGGGGATTCAATCTGTATTGGATGAGCTCGGGTACGACCTGCCGGCCGGCAACGATATTCACCAATCCGATAGTATTGATGCGAACAAACATGCGCCCGATAAGGTACGTAAGCCATGAGGTTTTGTACACGACGATCATCGGTGTTCGAAAGCACGCGGTTTCGAGCGTTGCCGTCCCGGACGTGACGAGCGCTACATCGGAATTGGCCATGGCGTCGTGGGTCGCGTTGAAAATGAGTTGTATCGGGAAATTCTCTCTCAAAAAGGATTTGACGTAATCTGCGTCCAGCACCGGCGCGACGCCGACGACTGTCTGGGTATCGAATTCAGCATGCAGCAATCTGGCTGCTCCGAGCATGACGGGGAAAATCCGTTCAATTTCCTGTTTTCGGCTGCCGGGGAACAGGCCGACAGTGAGCTTCTCTCGCTGGAGCGCGTACCGCTTGCAAAAAGCATCGCGGCTCTGTGGTTCATACAATTCCTCGAGCAACGGATGCCCGACAAATTCCACGTCGATTCCTTCTTTCTCGTAGATCTGCTTTTCGAATGGAAACACAACCAGCATCTTATCGATCAAGCCCTTCATTTTTCGGACGCGGCCCGGATTCCACGCCCACACCTGCGGACTAATGTAGTACACGATCTTTATGTGGTGACGACGCGCGAGGTTGGCAAACCTCAGATTAAACCCGGGGTAATCAATGAGCACAAGAACATCGGGCCGCCGCATGGTGAGCAACGCCCCAAGGGTTCGCTCGACGGAGCGGAGCAGCGGCAGGTGCTGGATAACTTCCCAGAAGCCCATCACCGCGAGCTCGCGAACGTTGTAGACCAGCCGCATGCCCTCGCGCTGCATCTTGTCGCCGCCAATGCCAAAGATATCGATGTCGGGTCGACGACGCCGTAACTCCCGGACGACGCCCGCCCCGTGCAAGTCGCCGGAAGCTTCCCCTGCGATTATCATGATGCGCACGAGTTATCCCCGAACGTACCACAGTACAATCACCACCGCCGTCAGCAACGTGATCGCCTGCAGTGTGCGTTTCTCGGAGGTGAACCCACGCTTCCAATCAATCTCCGGCTGAGGGTTGTTTTCAGCGATGTATCTTTTCAGCGTCGGAACGAATCTTGGTACCGAGCGGCGGTACCGTTCATATTGGCCCTCGAACTTGACCGCAAGATGCTGCTCTTCCAGACTGACGATCATAGTGTATTCCCATGTAAAGAAAACGAGAGCCAGGACCGGCAGCCAGGGAAACAACGCGAACGACATGAGGCCGAAACCGACATACACGATGATGTTGCCCAGGTAGAGTGGATTCCGTACGTAGGCGAACGGTCCCGTCGTAACGAGGAATGTGCCCCCGACACGGTCGGTCGTGCGTGTTTCACTGCCTGCGATCGCGACACCCCACAACCTCAGGAACTCTCCAGCGAAAACCGCCGCCAATCCGGCCACCATGCTCTCCAACGATGGCTGCGCAAAAATTACCATGACGCAGAGGAACGGAAAAGGGATGTAGCTTCGATACTGAAATAATCGTTCACGAATATCCATAGTGTCGCGACATTATTCGCTCATGAAAACTTCGCGGCGTGCAAGCTCAGCCCGACGTCGCTTTCGGAAACCGAGGCGATTCACATGAGTTCCATGAGCGGCGAGCAACCCTTCGAATCGTTGCCGGATTTCGCTGAATGTCCGGTACTCGAAATACGGAATATTCTCCTGACGACAGTGCTTCAACAACTCATCCTTTGCGAACACAATATCGGCATACCGCGCCGGGCAGCGGTCGGAATATCCTTCGCCGATGTAGACTAGCACATCGTCGTCCCCCGTGAGGCTCAGCATATGGTTGCGCTTACAGCAGGCGCATCGATCGCAAACCTCGTCCGTGGTCGGAAACGACGGAACGAGCCGGACGTTTGGTGAATCATCCGCGGGAACCAGGTCGAGCGTGTTTGCCAGAAATGGAACATGACCGAGGCCATGACGCTTGAGTATCCGTTGAATGTAGTAGTCCATTCCGTCGCTGACGATCGTGCATGTAAACCCTTTCGCGCGGCAAAAATCGATGAATGAAGCAAACGTTGAGTCGATTTCCCGGGAATCGAGAAACGCATCAAGGGCGGTCTTATCGACCAGACCGCACGCATTCGACTCACGACGAAAACACTCTATCGCCGATAGCTTTTCTTCACGGTAGAGTCGAATGAATTCCAGACACTGCTTCCCTCCGAATGTCTCAAACAGAGCGTCGCCGACGTCTTCACAAGTAATGGTGCCGTCGAAATCAATGAAGATCTTGATGTTTGACGGGGATGTCGTTCTTTCATGGTTCAACGCTACAACCCGCTCGTGACTATGGCAGACTGGACGCGGGCCTCTTCGTTGAAGCGAACAGTGACGATCTTGGACACACCCTCTTCCTCCATCGTGACACCGTACAATGCCTGGGCCGATTCCATCGTCCGCTTATTGTGGGTGACGACGATAAACTGCGTGTTATTTGAAAACTTTTTCAGAATCCGCGTGAACCTGTCGATGTTTGAATCGTCGAGCGGGGCGTCCACTTCGTCGAGGATGCAAAATGGGCTCGGTTTGACGAGGTAGATCGCGAAGAGCAGCGCAATCGCCGTCAGCGTTTTTTCGCCGCCCGAGAGCAGGTCGATCGAGGTCGGACGCTTGCCCCGCGGCTTGGCGATGATTTCAATGTTTGCCTCGAGCGGGTCGACGCCTTCTTCGAGCTTCAAATCGCATTCGTCGCCCTCCTGGAATAATTCTTTGAAGGTCTTGATGAAGTTCTCACGGATTTTTGTGAATGTCTCCAGAAATTTTCTTTGTGCGGTGTTGTTAATCTCCTCGATGGTATTGAAGAGCGTTTTTTCCGCCTCGATGAGGTCGTCGCGCTGCTGCGTCAGGAACGTGTAGCGCTCGCTTTCCGTTTTGAATTCATCAAACGCGGCAAAATTGATGGCACCGAGCGTACGGATCCGTTCCTCGAGGCTTTTCACTTCATCGCGCAACTGGGCGAAGTCAACCCATTCATCTTCGGCGTATGTTTTAAGCTGAAGGTCGATCTTGAATTCCTCATTCGCCCGCTGTTTCAGATGCTCCATGTTCGACTTCAGCTCCGAAATCTTCATCTCGAGATCGTGAACCGCAGAGAGGGACGAATCATGCATCCTGCGTTCGTCTTTGATCTTCAACTCTATGCGATGGAGCTCGTTGCGCTTGGTCGTGTACCCGTTCTCGATTTCCTGTTTTCGCCGTTCCTGTGTCTCGAATTCGTTTTGAAGTGCACCTAATTCTTTCGTCTGCGTTTCAACGTCGAGGCTCAGGCGTGAGATCTCTTCTTTCGCCCACGTGATTTCTTCATCGCGACGCGCGAGAGTGGTTTGGATGTCCGATTCTGTGGCAACGGCCCGCTCGATGTCGCGCCCGGTATTGCGCGCATCGCTCTGCAGTCGCACGACTTTGATTTCGAGCTCGTTGACAATCTTCGTTTCTTCCGTCAGATGCAGTTCCGCCGCTTCCAGCTCGTGAGCGGCGACAGCGGACTGAGCGTCGGAATCCGATTTGCGTTGCTCCAGCTCGCGGAGCTCAAGTACAAGAGCGGCGTGCCCATGCTGGAGTCCGTCAATTTCATTTTCAAGAACTCCCTGCTCCTGGAGGTTGCGGTCAATACCGTCCTGTGCGCGCTTCTTCTCGAATTCTACCTGAGCGATCCGCATTTCTATCGCGGTCATTTCCTTCTCGACAGCTTTGACGGCACCGACGTACGGTTGCATGTTGCGGGCATCGTATGCTTGTACCGCCGCGGTGACTTGGGCATTAAGGGTGTTGTGCTCGTTGTGCAACTGTTCGATTTCCTGTTCGAGCGTCGCGATCTGATCCTCTTTTCCGATCCATCCGACTTCATCGGGCCGCCGGCCGCCGCCGCGCAGCACTCCGGCACTCGTTACCATCTGACCCTCCTCCGTAACGCAGCAGACCTGTGTCATCGAGCGAAGGACAGATTCTGCTTCCTGGAGTGTTTTGACGAGGACGATGTCCTTCAGGAGGAACTCGACCAGGTTGCGATACGGGGCGGGAGCTTCAACGACGTTGGTCGCCCATGTGAGCCCACGGGCCTTCTTCGACAAGCGGCGAACTTTCGGAATACGCTGCAAACAAATAAACGTTGCTTTGCCCTTGTCCTGTTTTCTCAGTTCTTCGATCGCCGCGAACGCGTCTTCCTCGCGCGGAGCAATGAGAAACGAGGCGGTTTCGCCCAACGCTGATTCAACGGCAATGCGATAAGGTTCGGGGACCTTCACGACATCGGCGACGGCAGCGAGTTTCTTCTTTTTCCAATTTTCACTTGAAAGGAGATACTTTGCCGCTTCCGAAAACCCTTCGTTGCTGACAATCAATCCGCGGAGAAAAACGGCTTTTTCTTTTCGCCGTTGACTCTCATTCTTCGTCTCGAGCAATTTTTTCTGCAGCCGGTCGATCTCTTCCTTCAACTGCTTTTTCGAATTCTCCTGTTCGATGAGCTGCATTTCCGATTCCACGAACCGGCGCCGAAGTTCCCTGTCTTCATTCGTCAGTTGCGCGACGAGTTCCTCATTTTTCTGAATGTCGGACTCGTACAGCTGGATTTCCTCGGCCGAACGTTCAATGCGTCCTTTCAAATTGTCGATCCGCGCCTTCAGCCGTTCCTGTTCGCCGCGCTTCTCGACAGTGGCGTGGGCGAGGCCGAGAACAGCGTCATTGAGAGATTGCACGCGGGCCCGCGTTGTTTCAACCTGTTTGGCGGCCACGAGGTAGTGTTGCTTCGACTGTTCATACAGGTCCTGCGATTCTTGCACCTCGCGTCCAAGCTGTTCCTCACGCGTCTGCAGAGTTGTGCGTTCCTGTTCAAGCTTTTCCCTCTGCGCGAAAAGAGCGGTCTTTTCCTGTTCGTACCGCTCGAGGTTGTTTTGAAGAGAAGCCCGGCGCTCTTTGGCAATCAGGATCTGGTCTTCATGAAAATGAAGCGTTTCCCGTTGTTTTTCCAGGACGGCATTTGCCTCCGTTAATTCTCGTTCTGTTTCATTGAGAGCGGAACGCAATCGGTCGAGTTGGTCTTCCTCGAGCTGCAGTGTCTCATCGATCTTCGTTTTGTCGGACGCGGCAAGCCCATGTTTCTGTTCAAGCGGCTGTAAGCGTGTGTGGAAGTACGCGTATTCGCGTTCCAGAAGGTCGACCTGGAGTGTCTTCAACCGCTGGGAGACATCGTTGTACTGCTCCGCCTTCTTTGCCTGGCGTTCCAACGAATTGACGGTTTTCTGAACCTCCTTCACGATGTCGTTGACCCGCACGAGATCCTGCTGAACGCTTTCGAGTTTTCGGATGGCTGCTTTCCGGCGGAACTTGTACTTCGTGACGCCCGCGGCTTCCTCGAAGAGTCTTCTCCGTTCGTCGGTTTTGTCGCTGAGGATCGTTTCCACCATCTTCAGCTCGATGACGGAATAGGCATCGGCGCCCATGCCGGTATCCATGAACAGATCCAGGATGTCCTTCAGCCGGCAGGGGACCTTGTTCAGGAGATACTCGCTTTCACCCGAGCGGAAGACCCTGCGCGTGATGGTCACTTCGGAGTACTCCGTCGGCAGGATGCCCTTGGTGTTTTGTATCGTCAGCGAAACTTCCGCGAGGCCGAGGGGCTTGCGGCTTTTTGTGCCGTTGAAAATCACGTCTTCCATCGTATCGCTGCGCAGCGTGCTGTACCGTTGTTCACCCAGCGCCCACCGGATCGCGTCGACGATATTTGTCTTCCCGCAGCCGTTCGGACCGACAATTGCCGTCACGCCGGCATCGTACTTCAGATTGACACGCTGAGCGAACGACTTAAATCCGATGATTTCAAGATTTGACAGATACATGGCGTTCCTTTACATGGAGGCGTGAACAGATTGAAAGAAATATCTCAGATACACAGATGTCGACCGTGTATAATCGAAGTACCCGTACACCGAAGCTGTGCAGACGAGAACCAACAAAATACCCACCGCATAGACCTTCAATGGAAACACATCGTAGATGATCGACACTCCCTTTAGCAATCTCATGAACACCCAGGCGTTCATGAGAATCAGCAGGACGGCCACCGGAAGAACGTACATTTCGCTTTCCATGATGCGGTAGAGGATCATGGTGAGCGGAATGAGAATGACATACGGCAACATAGACCAGATCGTGATGGAAACCGCGTGATATGTGTAGACATGCGTTCGCACGATCATGGCAAGCAGTTTTACCAATGCGATCAAGACGAGAATTTTCAATAAGACAAGTCCTGAAATGACAAGTATGAATGTTGTCGGATGCCAGACCAATTGAACGAACCAGGCCTTCAGATTGTCACCCATGAACTGACTGAGCATGTTGTCCCAGAGGATATTTTCGCGGTAATGGGAGAAAATGCTCGAGAGTATGATTGCCCATGTCACCGAGATGACGACTGCCAGGAAAAGGGAGTGTGTGGTGGCAATGACCCTCTGGTCGCGCACATCGGCAAAAAAATTGTACGTTCGGAAAAGTGACCGGTTGACACACTCACGGAACCGGCGATTACTGTTGTACAAGAATGCGAATGACAGCAACACGACAAGCCCGGCGAGTACATAGGAAATCGGCGCGCTGGGTGCGTAATTGCCGACCGGAAGCGCCTGCAATTTTTCTCCGTTGAAGAGTGCGCGCGTAACTTCAAACGCGGGGCGTTTCTCGCGTTCATAGCTTAGAATTCCAATTGATTGAAGATACGGGTCGTTCGCATGCGTCGTGAGGGCAGGTCGGTCGGAGCGCCAATCACTGAACGACCAGAGAACACTGCCGGCGACTTTTGAATCCTTCATCGCCTCGTAGAACTGCATGACGGTCCGGGCCTGAGCTTCCATCGAGTTGGGGTCGCTGTACCCGTTTCGATTATCCGGTTCGATGTTCCTGCCGTATCTCCCGACGACAATCGGCTTGTCCGGGTACCGTGATTGACTCTGCTTCAGGAATTCCCGGAATTCCTTCGCGTTGTCGCTATACGTGTTGAGAACGACAAGATCGACATACTCGAAACATCGGTCGTGCAAATTGTTCGTCGCAAAGTAGACATACCGGTCGTCCACCGATTTGATCGCGTTTCTCGCGTTGTTGACGTAATCGCACGCGGAGGAGGATGTTTGCTCAAACTCGTCGCCGATTCCCCATGCCGTCACCGACACGTGATGCTTGTCGCGGCCGACCATTTCCTTGATGTAATTCAGCGCCTCATCCTGAAAATACTCCTTCGATAAAATTTCCGCCGGGACGTCGGCCAGAGGTATTTCCTCCATCACGAGAAGCCCGTACCGGTCACACAGGTTTAACATGTATGGATGAGGAGGATAGAGGAAACGGACAAGGTTCGCGCCGAGGGATTTTACCATTGCGATGTCACGCTCCATCGCATCGTACGTCATCGCCGACCCAAAACTCGGGTGGTCTTCGTGCCACAAGATTCCTTTAAGGGGCGTCAGCGTATTGTTGACGTAAAGTTTGCCGTCTCCCCAGCGCAATTCGCGCACGCCGATATCAAAATCATACTCATCGAGCAAGGTGACTTCCTTGTTCATGACCCGCACGATCCTGCATTTCAAAACATACAGATCGGGAACTTCCGGTGACCACAATTTCAGGGTGCCGATAGAGACCTGTCCGTTCACGGGAACAGACTTGTTCGGTTGGGGTACGAATGGAACGATTCCGCCCTGACCGGTGAGATTGCCGCTCAACTTATCAAAGGCTTCAACCTGGAAGCCGATGAATGAGTTTGCCTCGGGCTTGATTCCGGAACCGCGGTCCGTAATCTCCGCGCGAACGCTGACGGTCGCCGACGACTGACCGGCGGAGAAACTGGTTTTCGCTTCCGCCAGCTCAACATACAATTTCGGCGTGGCAAGGAAGTAAATGTCGCGAAAGATTCCGCCGTATGTTCTCCATGCGCCCACCTGCTGGCACAGCGGAAGTGTCGTTCTCGGCGTCAGCTCATTATCGACGGAAATCTGAATCGTGTTTTCCTTCCCCACCTGTAACGTGTTCTGGGGGATGGGTTGCACGAAGGAGGAGTATCCGCCGGTATGACGTCCGACGAAGTTTCCGTTGATGGTCATATCGCTCTGGTAATTGATCCCGTAGGCGACGACCGAGAAGGAGAACCTATCGAGCATTTCCGGCGTGATATCGAATGTCCGTCGAAAAGTGACTTTGCCGGTCCAATCATACGCGCTGGGTACGGTGACCGTGCGCCATTCTCTTCCGTCGGTTGAATAATGCCACTCGCCGGAAAGGTCAATTTTGGTTCTCGTCGGGGTGTCGGGAAACAGGCCGGCATCGGGTCCGGTTCGTGTCGCCTGACCATTTTCAAAGAATCTTACCTGTGAGTATCCCGCTGTGGAAAGGAGGGTGAAAATCAGCGCGGTGTGAGAAAACCTGCGCAAGGCGAGTCTATATGAGTTGATATCGATATCTATGAGTCTCTGACTCTTATCAGGTATCTAATTTCGCCCTAAAAGGGCAATTTCCCTATTAAATATAACAAAAAATGAAGCGGAAAGCAATGAAAATATGAAGAATATGAAGAAAATCTTGAAGGGAAGCACCCTTTCCCCAGCATCCTTCGGGGGAAAGGTTAGGGCAATGGTCCGGGAAGCCCGCTTTTGGCTGGTTACGCTCTCTCTTTCAATTCCCCTCCCGAAATCGGGAATTGACCTTACGAAAGTTCCAAATCCTCGTAAGGATTCTCATTTCACGAACTTGCTTCCACCGCGGCCTGTACGATCCTGACAAACGCATCCGCCTTCAGGCTCGCTCCGCCCACCAATGCACCGTCAATGTCGGTTTGTGAGAGGAGGTCCACCGCGTTTTTGTCGTTGACGCTCCCACCGTATTGAATGACGATCCTCTCCGCAATCGCCCAGGAGTACAGCTGACTCACGAGCTTCCGGATCAGCTTGTGAACCTGATTCGCCTGGTCGGGGGTCGCGGTCTTGCCGGTCCCGATCGCCCACACCGGCTCGTACGCGATGACGCACTTTTCCATTTCTTCCGATGAGAGCTCATTCAGTACGCCCTTCACCTGCGTTGTGATAATGCGATCGGTGATGCCCCCTTCACGTTCCTCGAGGGTTTCGCCGACGCACACGATCGGCGTCAGTGAATTCTTCAGCGCTTGTTTCACCTTCAGGTTGACCAGTTCGTTGGTCTCGCCAAAGTATTGCCGGCGTTCGGAATGACCGAGGATGACATAGTCGCATCCGATTGCCCGGAGCATCTTCGCAGAGACTTCCCCGGTGTACGCGCCTTCGTCGTGCTGCGACATGTTCTGGGCGCCGAGCTTCATCGGTGAGTCGTTGATAAGCGACTTTGCCACGATGAGTGAAGTAAAAGGAGGGCAGATGATGACGCCGGCTTCCTTTTTGAAATCTTTCAGCCGCTCTTTGAGCTCGTTCACCAGCACCGCGGTTTCGTGGAAGTCTTTGTTCATTTTCCAGTTGCCGGCGATTAGTTTTTTTCGCATAGGAGTTGAGGTTATGAGATGTTGAGAATATGAGTATGTGAAGTATTGAGAAAATTGAGATTTTAAGATTGTGAGAAAACGAGTGTATTAGATGTCGAGATTATGAGAAAGTCGAGATCGTGAGAAAAATGAGAGTATGAGATTATAAGAAAAACTGGACATTGTGATTACGAGATTCTGAATTCACCTCATTAATCGTTTTTGTAAGCCATCGAGCATGGCGATAATTTCATTAATCCGGCAGATCAGACTCTCATGAGTATCGCAGCTGATGAGGCCATTCGCGCAAGCAATATCTGTGCAAGCGATGCATTCAAAACCAGATCGAATCGAATAATTGAGGAATTTGCAAAATTCTTTTCTCGACGAGTTTCCGGCCCCTTCCGCAAGATTTAGCGCGATTGAATCAGCGGCACGATGGAATTGAACAGCGAGGACAAATAGTTCATCTTTTGGAAATGATTTCGTCGTCTGCCTGACCAACACAGTAAAATCCAGAGCTTTTTGAGAAACCTTCAGTCCTTTAAGTTTGTGCACATCCGCCTCCTTCCCATCTCAACACCGCCAATACCCGTCTATCTCATAATCTTACCGTTGCCATTACCTGCCTTTCTCACCTAATGGCCGCCGTCACCTTTTGCGCCGCTTCCTGTAAACTCCCCGCGACCACGAAATTCAATCCAGAACGTGCAAGTATCTCCCGTGCTTCTTTGGCGTTCGTTCCTTCGAGCCGGACGACAACGGGGACGTTGACATGGACGTTCCTTGCCGCTTCGACGATGCCGTTCGCGACGCGGTCACACCGGACAATGCCGCCAAAAATATTGACCAGCACAGCTTTCACGTTCTTGTCGGAAAGAATGATCTTGAAGCCGTTGGAGACGGTTTCCACGTTCGCACCGCCGCCGACGTCGAGGAAGTTTGCCGGCTCGCCGCCCGCAAGCTTGATGATATCCATCGTTGCCATCGCGAGGCCGGCGCCGTTCACCATGCAGCCGACGTTGCCGTCGAGCTTGATGTAATTCAAATTGTACCTCGAGGCCTCAATTTCGAGCGGTTCCTCTTCATCGAGGTCGCGCATCCGGAGGATATCGGGATGTCGATAGAGCGCGTTGTCGTCGAAATTTATTTTCGCGTCGAGCGCGAGGATCTGGCCGTCCGTTGTCAGGACAAGGGGGTTGATCTCCGCGAGTGAGGCGTCGGACTCTTCGTACGCCCGGTAAAGTGCCTGCAGGAATTTGACGGCATTCTTGAAAGGATCGCCGGTGAGCCCGAGTCCGAAGACAAGTTTTCTCGCCTGGAATTCGCGGAGGCCGATCGTCGGGTTTACCGTTTCCTTGAGAATCAATTGAGGATTTTCAGCCGCGACTTTTTCGATTTCGACCCCGCCTTCTGTCGATGCCATGACCACGTTTTGTGATTTCGTGCGGTCGAGGGTGATGCCCACGTACAGTTCCTTCGCGATCGAGATGCCCTGTTCAACAAGCAGCCGCTTGACGATCTTTCCTTCCGGACCCGTTTGATGCGTGACGAGGCGCATGCCGAGGATTTGGGATGCAAATGTCCGGACGTGGTCCAGGCTTTTCGCGACCCTCACACCACCGCCTTTGCCGCGGCCGCCTGCGTGAATCTGTGCTTTCACGACCCATGCAGTCCCTCCAAGGGTTCCGGCAATTCTCACCGCTTCCTCCGCTGAGAATGCCGGGCCGCCATTCGGAACTGCCACACCGAAATTCTTTAAGATCTCTTTTGCCTGATACTCATGAATTTTCATGGTGAGATTATGAGAAAGTTGAGATTATGAGAAAAATGAGATTGTGAGAAAACAAGATTGTTAGATGTTGAGATTATGAGAAAATTGAGACGAGATTATTTCAATATTCGTTTTTGTAATCCATCAAGCATAGCGATAATTTCATTTGCCTGGCAGTTCAGACTCTCGTGAGTATCGGAGTTGATGAAGCCGTTCGCAAAAGCAATATCTGTGCAACCGAGACATTCAAAACCAGACCGGATTGAGTAGCCAAGGAACTTGGAAAATTCTTTTCTCGACGAGTTGCCGGCCCCTTCCGCAATATTGAGCACGATCGAATCAGCAGCACGGCGAAATTGTGCGGTAAGGACGAATAGTTCTTCTTTTGGATATGATTTTGTCGTTTGCCTTACCAACCCTGTAAAGTTCAACGCCTTTTGATAAACCTTCAGATCCTTGAGTTTATGCACGTCCGCCTCCTTCTGTTCTCAACTACTCACCCTGGCAACTACCTGACAATCTCACCACTGCCACTATCTATCTATCTCCTCATCGCGACTCCGCAATTACCTGCCGTTCTCATCATCCCAACCCCGCCATCCCTTCCTATCTCGTCGTCTTACCCCCGCCACTACCTGCCTTTCTCATGATCTCCACTCCGTTATTACCCGCCTCTCTCATTATCTCAACCCTGCCACTACCTGTCTATCTCATCATCTCACCCGCGCCACTACCTGTCTTTCTCACCATCTCAACTCTGCCACTACCCGCTATCTCACCATCTCAACCCCGCAATTACCTGTCTTTCTCATCATCTAAACCCCGCCACTGCCCATCTTTCTTGCCCTCTCAGCTACTTCGTTGCAACCGACTGATCCTTCCACTCACGTACGAGTTTCATCGCTTCAATGTAATCCGGAATTGGGACAAAGACCCTCGCAAGTCTTCCCCGGGCGCCCCAAACCGGAGCAACAACCTCGAAACCCGCTCCTTTCAACATGGCGCCGATGGAATCCGCTTCAGCGATGTAGTTCGATTCGTACACTCTGGCAAAGTCTTCCTGTACCACGACGTCCTGATGCTCGACACAAAACAACCTTTTATGAACGACGATTGCGCAACTGTCACAAACAAATTTGCGACAGATGATGCAAACTCCTTCTGCTTCCCGGTCCCGGTGAAAATCACAAACCGTGAACGGGGCACGCTCGAAAAGCACGCCGCAGTGAGGGCAAAAATCACTGTCGGTTGTTGCTTCCTCGCCGCAGTTCCCGCAATTGTCGACTTCAGGCATGGGCCGATCGGAAGATGTTGAGCGTTACTTGATTTTCTCGGCCAGTGATTTTGTCTGCATGAAAAGACCGAGATAGTCCCGGCCGCCGGCTTTCGAGTCGGTCCCACTCATGTTGAAGCCGCCGAAGGGATGCGCTCCGACCATCGCGCCCGTGCATTTGCGATTGAGGTACAGATTCCCGCAATAGAACTCACGCTTCGCCCGGTCGAGCTTTTTCCGGTTCTTCGAAAACACCGCGCCCGTCAGGCCAAACTCGGTGTTGTTGGCAATTTCAAGCGCGTGGTCGAAGTCTTTCGCCCTGATGACGGCGAGAACCGGTCCGAAGATCTCTTCCTGCGCTATTGTTCCTTTGGGGTCGACATCGGCGATGACGGTCGGGCGGAGAAAGTAACCATTTCCTTCTGCCCGCAGCCCGCCCGCAACCAGACGTCCGCCTTCGTGCCGGGCAGTCTCGATGTATTGGAGGATCTTCTCCATCGAGCTCTTGTTGATGACGGGTCCCATGTAATTCGTCAGAACCTTGGCCGGGCCGACCGTGATGGATTCTGCCCGCCTGGTCAGCAATTCGACCATCCTGTCGTAAATTTTTTCGTCGATGATCACGCGTGAACACGCAGAACATTTCTGTCCCTGGAACCCGAAGGCGGAAACGGTCACGGCAGCCACAGCTTCATCGAGATTGGTTTCATGGTCGACGATGATGGAATCTTTGCCGCCCATCTCGGCGATGACGCGCTTCAGCCAGATTTGTCCCGGACGGACCTTCGCTGCTTCTTCGTTGATATGTATGCCGATTTCCTTCGAACCCGTGAATGCAATGAATCTCGTTTGCGGATGGGTGACGATCGTATCGCCGACGGCACCACCGGGGCCCGCGACGAAGTTGATGACTCCCGCCGGAAGTCCGGCTTCTTCCATCACTTCCATGAACTTGTATCCGATGAAGGGAGAATCGCTCGACGGCTTGAGAACGACCGTGTTGCCGGTCACTGCCGCCGCCGTTGTCATGCCGCACAGGATCGCAAGCGGGAAATTCCACGGTGGAATGACCGCTGCCACACCGAGCGGGATGTACGCCACCTCGTCCTTTTCGCCAGGAAGCTGGATCGCGGGTTTCTGGTCGGCGTAACGGAGCATTTCGAGAGCGTAGAATTCGAGGAAGTCAATTGCCTCTGCGACATCGGCGTCAGCTTCGGGCCAGGTCTTGCCGACTTCCAGAATCTCGGCCGCGTTCAGCTCGAACCGGCGCTTGCGCATGATTTTTGCGGCCTTGAAAAGGTAACTCGCACGTTTCGCCGGAGCCACCCATCGCCATTCCTCATACTTCTTGAGCGCGACGTCGAGCGCATGGAGCGCGTCCTCGTTGGTTCCTTTTTGAAAAACGCCGACAACCTGGTCGGGGTCGGAGGGGTTCAGCGAGTTGAACTTGTGCTGGGATGTTACGCGTTCGCCGCCGATGATGTTGGGGTATTCCCTGCCAAGCCCGGCTTCGAGTCTGGCAATCGCGTCTTCCTGTTTCTTTCGATTGGCGGGTTTCGACCAATCGGTGTAAGATTCATTCTTGAATTTAATACCTCGCATGGTTTCTCCGGAAAAAGATAATTCAAATTTTAGGTTCGCGTTAATCGAATAATGAGGATTCATGAGTAGAACAGCAAAATCCTCCACAATTTGGTAGTTTTTGGAGTGATTTCCAAATCCGATAGTACATCATTCTCATTGTTCAGTACTGTGTCGGGATTCCAACTTCTCCCCCTTTTCCGAGGGGGAGAATACAAGAGGGAGTTTGACATGGACGCTACAACTTCAATCTGGAACACTTCCCCAATTCCGACACCGATCAAATAATGTTATAGAGCATGCTGAATGAAATCGAGAGCGTTGAGCTTCTGGTGAGGTATGAAACAGTTGATGGCCGCTCGGACCCGGTATAATTCAATGTGGTAGTAAAGCGCACTTGATCTTCCACAAAATAAACGAAGGAGCCGGAGATCGTATGGGTGAATTCTCTGTCGTAATCCGGATAATCAATGCCGACCGTCGAGCTCTGGCCCTTTAGAAATGAGTAGCCCAACTGGACGTCGAATCGTTCGCCGACCTGGTGCGTCAGCGTCGTGACAAAATTCACAGTGGAAAAAAGATTCGCCCGGAACCGCGGAAAAACAAAAGTCAGAACAGTATGGAGATGGGTGTACAGAGAAAGAGGCTGGCCGAATTCGGCGCTCAGCTGATGGAGATAATCGTCTCCGGTGCTGAAATCGCTGATCTCTTTCGCGGCTCCTTGATACGAGGTATTGCGATTGACGTTCCCGTGAACGCCAAACCCGTACGCAACGCGCCATCCGAAGAACCTCGGATCGATCAGCTCTCGCAATCCTTCGGCGACGCGGAGGGACGAATACGCAGTGATGAAACTGGAGTCGATCGCGCCTGAGGATGCAAGTTCCCCCACAATATCCCGGACGAGATATTTCTCCGAGCGTTCGTAATTTGTGGTGTATTCGCGGCTGTGCGCAATACGGTCGATAAGGGAGACCATTTGCGCGTGGCTCAACGGATTTTTGATGGCGCCGTCTTCACGTAAACGCTCGACAATCCGCTCGGCCTGAAAGACAAACGTTCCATCCCGGATTCTGCCGTAGCCGACACCCAGAATGCCCTCATCGTTGAAGGAAACGTTGCGATACGAATTCGCTTGTCTGTTCGGAGGCGAGTACCCATACTGACTGTAGGAATACGCATATGCAAGGTTGTACGATCCGAACACATGAGGTCCATCCCCATCAAGATACCTCAGGTACGAGCAGGCCACCGAGACGTTTGCAATTTTGTTGTCCTCCGCTGAAGTTGACGACGAACTCGAGTTCATGGACGAGGATGCCTCACTCTGCGACAATTTCGAGTATTGGAACGTCGCCGAAGTCTTCAAATCAAATGTGTGGCGGTCATTCACATGAAACAGGAGAAATGCGGCGTTGGCATCGATATTCCCGTTCGCGTTGTGGCTACCGCTTGTGATTGGTTCGTTACCTGGGCCGTTATCGTAGAAATGGTCGATTGAATTATTGAAACTCCCGGTCATTCCACCTTTCAAGTCGATCGCTCTCGTTTCCGGATATCGAAAGTCGGAGATGGAAATGCTGTCTTGTGCCGAAGCGGCAACTGCGAAAATGAGAATGAAGACAAGTTGAGAGATAAGTATCTTGAGCATATGCACTTCCCGGTTCGATTGATAGACTTCTTATGTGAAAACATTCTTAACTCCTCCCGGTGATGAAAGTGTCCGGCAGGAAAAGCAGCATTACTTCAACGCACGCATAACCGCATCACATAGTATCTTCTTCGTTATGCCAAGTCCTGCGGTTCGCATTTCCTCTTCCGTGGGTTTCGCCTATAGAATTATTTCCATCATGACATAGTTTTCCATTTGTCAATGCTCTACTTAGAGTGACCAAGGATTCAAGAAAGAACCGGTCCACATTGGGGTTGAATTCCATCCGGTCTGATCGGCATATAGTGAGATTGTACCCCAACCAAATTTCGATATTGCCACAATCAAGATCTGATCTTTTTTGGGGTGTTCAACTGAATAGGTTGCATAGTCGGTGCCATTAGCAAATTCAGAAGGGAGTTTGAATCCCTCAAAGCTGCCGTCTCCACCGCCCCGGGATGATGGTTTCGTCCTGTATTCAAATGCAAGCGTCGACAAATAATCTAGTTCCCCTAGTATTGCTTCCATACTCTTGAGCACGCTCCTCTGCTTGAGGAATCTGGCAGTACCGGAAAATCTCTGCCTCTCCAATGACGCGGCCAATGTGTCCAGAGTTCTTGTCTTGCTATCAAGAAGGGCCGCTTTTTCTTCAAGTATGGATATCCTCTTTTCTAATGAACTTTTCGATGGCGCCTGCGTCAGATCAGAGACATAGCATCCTGAAAGTGAGGTTGTAACAAGAAAAAACAAGACAACTGTTCTGTTTTTCATACATTGATTCCTTTCTTCCTGATGGTTCATTCTACTGAGTCAACGACCTCACCACTGCATCATGCACCGCCGGTCGGACCTGAGCAATCTTCATGTTGTTTCGCGTCGGATAGACTCGGTTCGTTAACAAAATCACGACGATCTTTTTTTCGGGATCGGCCCAGATGGAAGTCCCCGTGAAGCCCGTGTGGCCGAATGTCTTCTCGCCGAACAGCGAACCCGCCGAGCTGTAGCCCGTCATGGACTTGGTATCCCAGCCGAGTGCGCGCGTGCTGGTTGAGCTTTGCTTTGTCGTAAAAAGTTTGACGGTTTCAGGTTTCAGGTATTGCCTGCCGCCGTAACTTCCGCCGTTCATCAGCATTTGCATGATGACGGCGAGGTCGGAAGCGTTCGAGAATAATCCTGCATGGCCAGAAACACCGCCGATCGCGTATGCATTTTCATCATGGACAACCCCGCGCACAAGTGTCTTCCGGAAGATACTGTCATACTCGGTCGGGGCGATGTCCTCCCGGAGCGTCTCGGGCGGTTTGAACATTGTCCGCGACATCCCCAGTGGTCTGAAAAACGTCTCGTTGACGTAAGCGTCCACCGGTTTGCCCGTTACCTTTTCAATGACCTTTCCAAGCAGGATGAAATCAAAGTCGCTGTAGAGAATGGAGTCGCCGGCGCGGTAGATGGTTTCGGTTTGATACACCGAATCCAGCACCTCCTGGGGAGATTTGCACGCCAGATACAGTCTCTTGAACGGAGGCAGGCCGCCGTTGTGGAGCAGAAGATTCCGGAGAGTAATTCTCTCTTTCCCATGATTTCCGAATTCAGGAATGTACTTTATGACAAAGTCGTCGAGCTTCAGTTTCCCTTCATCGTACAATTTCATGACCGCCGGCGTGGTCGCAACTACTTTCGTGAGAGAAGCGAGATCGTACATCGTGTTGTTGTGTACCTGCCGGCTGGTGTCGGAATACTCGAATCTTCCGAATGATTTATTGTAAACAACGGCGCCGTCCTTCATCACGAGCACCTGCGCTCCCGGGAAAGCGGTGTCTCGTATCGCTTTAACGATAATCGAGTCGACCTTCTCCAGACCGTCCCGTTTGAATCCGACATTCTCAGGAACATCTTTGCGCAATGCCGATTGAGACAATTCGATGCCGCTTCCGTAGGCAAACATCCCGGGAATCGTCACCGGAAGCTTACCGCTGATGACGATTTCACCGAAGAGCGCTTCGACTGTCGCCTCGGTGATAGGTTCACAATCGGAGTAGGAGCAAATGTACGCATTCGCGTTCGGAACGGAAGCCAGGATGTACGGACTTCCCATGGCGATGACGACCGTCGGAGTCCCGACAGCGGTCAGCTTTTTCAGGAAGCCGGTGATTTCGTCGGGCAGACCGAATTTACCGGATCCTGAACGGGTTTTCGAAAAAATCGGGCAGAGAATGATGCCGGCATTCTTCACTTTCTTGAGCGCGCCGTCAAAGTCGAGGTCGTTGCTTGTAGGGTCGATATGGATCGTCTCAACTCTGGCGTATCTCTTCCGGAACAGGGCGGTAAAGTAATCGCCCACGGGCTCATTGGGCCATGGTGACGTCGTGCGGTGAATATCTGTCCGGTAGTTTTCGTTATCACTGACGATGACGCTGAGGATTTTCTTATTGCCGGAGTGCTCGAGAGGAAGAATTCCATCATTCTTCAGAAGTGTAATCGCGCTCCGTGCAATTTGTTTCGCCAGCGAAGAATGCTCAACGGTTGCGACGACGTTTGGAATCTCATGAACATCGGCTGACCTGCGTGTTGAAAGTCCCCAATCCCACTTGATCCCGAGAATCTTCGTGACCGATTGGTCGATGCGGCTTTCCGGAATCCTTCCGGTTCTCACGGCCATCGAGAGCGCACGCACTGCCGCATCCTCATCCGGAAGCATCAGGAGCATGTCGTCACCTGCTTCGACGGCCATGACCGCGGCGGAATCCGCACCAAATCGACTGACAACTGCACCCATTTCCATCGCGTCCGTGACAACCAACCCCTTGAACCCGAGCTGGTTCTTCAGCAGATCGCCGACGACGTCATGGGAGAGCGTCGCGGGGAGTTGTTTTGAATGCTCAACCGACGGGACTTCAAGGTGCGCAACCATCACCGAGGCGACATTTCGTTGAATCAGAGTTCGGTAGGGAAGGAGCTCGACACTGTCGAGGCGCTGCCGTGAAGCGTTTATGACCGGTAAATCCAGGTGCGAGTCGGTCTGCGTATCGCCATGACCAGGAAAATGTTTCGCGGTCGCGAGGACACCTCCGGATTGGAGTCCGGTTACAAAGGCGCCGGCCATCCCTGCCACCAATTGTGGGTTTTCGCCGAACGATCGTGTGTTGATAACGGGATTGTCTGGATTCACATTGACGTCGACGACGGGCGCGAAAACCTGCCAGATACCGATTGCGCGGGATTCTTCGGCGATCGCGTTCCCCATCCTGAAGGCGAGCATTGTGTCGCGTGTTGCGCCGAGCGCCATCGCCTCCGGAAAGCGTGTCGCGCGCCGGATGCGCATCGCCGACCCCCATTCGAAGTCCGAGCCGGTCAGGAGCGGCACATCGGCCTCCTGCTGCATGCGGTCGATCATGATAGCCGTTTCGTACACATCTCCCTGGAGGAAAATCAGCCCGCCGACCTTGCGGTCCTTCACAAGATGCTCGAGGCGGCGGTACTCGTCGCCGGTCGAAGAGTAGTAGTATCCGTACGCAGATGACATCATCATCTGTGAAAGCTTCTCTTCGAGCGTCATGCGCCGTAGAGTGGACGCGACCCAGGAATTCTTCGAGGGCGCTTCCCTGCGGACTTCTTCCTTAACGGAGGGAGGAGGAGAAACGCAAGCGCTCAGCCAGATTGAAACTAAGCAGCAAAAAGGTGGTAGAGTGGAGAGAAGATGTCTCTTATTGAAACGCATTGAGTCCGATGATTGCTGCACCGAAGGCGGCGGTGAACTTTGGCTTCAACATGAGAACCTGCTGGGGGAGGGCGGCGACGATTTTCTCTTTCACCATGGTTGAATAGGCATTCTCTTCGGTGAGAAGACCGCCCATGAGTGCCACGGCGGCTTTCTTCTGCGGCGGTGCGTGCTTAAGGAGGGTTTGCACCAGCTCAACAAGGGCATCCGCGTTCTTGGAGAGAACTCCACGGGCAACGGCATCGTCTTCCGCCGCGAACAATACTTTCAGCGTGAATCCCGTGATATCGACTGCATCCTGGTAGATCCTTGGAATCAAATCTTCGACGGCAGTGACTCTGAATTGTTGAAAGGCCTTTTCGGTCAAAACCGTTTTCTCGCCCCGTTCGTCGTGAGCGCGCATGACGGCAGCAAGCGCATCGCGAGCGATTGCGAAACTGCTTCCCTCGTCGCCGAGAATTCGTCCCCACCCGCCGGCTCGATGGATCGTTCCTTCCTTTGTCCGGTAGAGCCCGATCGACCCCGTCCCGGCGATGATGACGATTCCGCTTCCGCCGGCAAATGCCGCTTCGAGCGCGATGCGAGCGTCGGTCTCAACGATGACGTTTTTGATGGGGAAACTATTTTGCTGACCGAGCGACGTCAGCGCCTCGACGAAACTCGTCTTGTCCGCCGACCTTCCGGCGCCCGCGAGTCCGACCACAATGCTCTGGACCGCATCCGCCTTGCAGGAAGCCCACTTGCAGCACTCGTCGAGGAGTTTGAAGACGGTTTCTGCCGCCTTCGGAATGCCCGCGATCTGAACATTGCTTGCTCCGCCGAAGCGCTCCGCGACCACCGTACCGTCGAGTGCGGAAAGAACCGCGTGCGTCTTAGTTCCCCCTCCGTCAATCCCAAGAATAAACTGCTGTTGTTCACTCATAAGGGGTCACGGAAATTGAGTTCAAGATGCACTTGAGATACCTCATTTGCACAAATTATCAAAAAACGGTGTGAGATGCAAGGGAGGGTACTGGTGCATTATGAATAGGCGAAATTCTTCAAGCGAATGTGATGGGACGCACAAAATGAAAATATTTTCACCCGATAATGAACCCCGAAAGATCTTTAATATGTGCGGATTTGTACACATTTCTCCCCGTGTCTTGAGTGATAAGTTATCACCTATTTGACTTTTAGCGATCGGGGCATTACATTGTGTCAGCCTGATTCTCACTATTCTTCCGAGGAACGCATGTTCGTGTTAGATAAAACCATTTCCGATTTGTTAAAAAGTGGACTCAAGAAGCTTGAGAACTATTTTGGGGGTGATGCTGTTTTTTACTATGGAGAGATACACCCCTCGTATGAGAAAAATTTCAGAGATTTCATAGAAGGACTACGGAAAAGGCGGTCGAGAAGTCCGAAAGACAGATTGGTCATAATTCTGAATACTCCCGGTGGAAATGCTGAGACAGCCGAGAAAATGGTGGATATGATTCGACATCACTATAGTGAAGTGTTTTTTGTCGTGCCTGATTATGCTATGTCCGCTGGCACAATCTTTTGCATGTCTGGTGATAAAATTTTCATGGATTATTCCTCTTCGTTGGGTCCAATTGATCCCCAGGTTTACAACGGCAAGGAATACGTCCCAGCTTTAGGATATTTGAAACAAATAGAGAAACTAATAAAGAAATCCGAGGATGGCAAAATTACAGATGCAGAATTTGCTATTCTGCAGAATCTTGACCTTGCCAAGTTGGATAGTTATGAACAAGCGAAAGAATTGTCCGTAAGTTTAACAGAAGAATGGCTGGCCAAATACAAATTCAAGAGTTGGACAGTGCACCGGACAAGCGCAACCAAGAAAGGACAACCGGTTACCGACGACGAAAAGAAGATTCGTGCGAAGGAAATAGCCAATAAATTGAGTGATGCTCAGAAATGGCATTCTCACGGCAGGAATATCGGCATAGGAACACTCACAAATGAATTGGGGATTGAAATCGACGATTATTCACAGGACACGAAACTACAACCCCTAATTAGGCAATACAACGATTTGATAACTGACTACATACGACGGAATAGATATCCCGCCTTTTTTCACCATATGTATTATTTCTGAGGAGAATCGCAATGTCTATCACCAAGAAAGTGGAGAGGATTCTGCAAAAAGAGGAACAAAAATATAAGCAAAAAAAAACATATCAAGAGTATATGAAATACTATCAGGAAATGCTGAGTCGCGGTATTATTAAAAGGGAAGAATATGATATTCCGCCGATCGACACCATTGGAAAAAGATTATATCAGATCGAAGATAAAGAATGAAACATGTTTGACCTCTTACTTAACAATTGATAATTTACCATTTATATCAGAGCCATGAACAACGCAAGACACTTAAAACAGGTAAATGACAACGATTTTCTGAGTACCGAGGAAGCTGCGGAGGCATTAGGGATCAAGGAGTCGGCAATTCGAAATTATCTTCATGCTGGCAAACTAACCACCTATAAATTCAAGTCCCTCACCCTGGTAAAATCAGACGAGGTGGAACGGTGGAAAACACGACAGCGTAATCGGTGATTTTTTTTCTGGCCTTAGATGAGAAATTATAAATTATCATTTATACCTGTAATTGACAATTTGTGGATAAAGGGACGCGGCCTACGCAGATGTCAGACTAGAAAGGAAATGAGAATGCCATGACAAGAATAATCACATGCATATTTCTCGTTGTTGTCTTCCTTGACATTTGTTTTTCGCAGGCACAAAATTGGCCGGTGAAAGGTGAATGGAGTGGTAGTGGACTAGAAGTAGAAAATGCGAAGGAGATGCCTATCTGGGTGATTGCAATTAATGAAGCTGCGAAGAAGGTTGGATTGAGTGATGCAAGGATTAAGACGAAATGTGAATTTAAGATGAGACAAATGAAGCTGGAGCCTGTGGATTTCGAATTGTCTTATCCTCCGCCGCCATACGAACTAATGGTATCAGTGCAAACATCGGGCGCGTCATTTCTGATAGAACTTCATTTCCTGCGTAGGGCTAGATATGAGGTGGGAAAAAAGGTTTACGAAACATACGCTACAACATGGTCGACGAATGGGTTTGGTTTACATGGGAACGATGCTGATTTTGTTTTGTCTGCATTGGAAGGAAAGCTTGAAGAGTTTCTGAATGATTTCGAGAAAACGAACTGGCAGTAAACTATTGATGAGGATTGAGGTCATATGAAAGTATTCATAAGCTGGTCGGGAAACGCGAGTAAGGTTATCGCGGAGGCACTTAATGAGTGGCTGCCGAAAGTGATTCAAAGGATTGAGCCTTGGATGTCAGCACAGGATATTGGAAAAGGGGCTGATTGGGGTAGGGAGATAGGGAAGGAGTTAAGCGCGACTGACTGCGGAATCATTTGCCTTACGCCAGACAATTTGGAGCCTCCATGGATACTGTATGAAGCGGGTGCGTTGTCGAAGACGTTGGAATCTGCGCGTGTATGCCCATACCTATATAACGTAAAGGCGACAGACATTAAGGGACCACTGTCGAAATTTCAAGCTACAGTTGTTAACAAGAGCGATACCTTGAAACTTGTGAAGACTTTTAACAAGGCGCTTGAGAAAGAGGCGATAAAAGAAAATCAGATTGAAGAAGCGTTTGCGCTGTGGTGGCCGAAGTTAGAAGAAAAGCTTAAGGGGGTTCCGAAAGCGGAAACAGAAGGTGGTCCGGCTCGAACTGACCGAGAGATACTGGAGGAGATTCTTTCTGTGGTGAGAAGCGAATCACGATGGCGGGAAGGGGAGATGGGGGGTGACCTTTGGAATCAGATGCTTGCACGCAACTTGTTGGCACGAGGGGGCATTGTTTATCCTGCTGGAACTATGGGTATTCAATACAGTAGTAATGTGGAACCTGGCGTGTTCACAATCAATAGTCCAGGGGTGCTCACAATCAACAGTCCAAAGGAGACAGAGAAGAAAATAGAAGCGGATGCGCCGTGTCATTGTGGTTCTGGTAAGAAGTATAAAGAATGCCATGGCAAGAAAGAAGGTGGGGAGAAGAAGTAGATAGGCGGAAGGCGGAGGATGCAAAGGTCAGCTGAGTAGATGGGCGCACGGGTTTGTTTTGTATGCTGAATGTGGCGGTGTGTAGTTTGTGTTGTATTTTTGTTGCACGGTTTGTTGGGGGGCGGTAGATTTTGACCGAATGTGAGTAGATTCGGGTAAATTTGTTTCTTCGTTGCTTTCCTTCCAAAAAAGGTTTATATTTTCATGTCAAATCAGTAAAATCATCGATGAACATCACTTATTACGGACATTCCGCCTTTCTCCTCGACGATGGAACCACGAAGGTTATCATCGATCCTTTTCTCGAGGGTAACCCCCTCGCGCCGGTCAAACCCGATAGTGTCAACGTTCAATATATTGTCGTCACCCACGGGCACGGTGACCATCTCGGCGACGCGATTCCGATCGCGAAGCGGTGCAACGCGACGATCATCGCCGTCAACGAGCTGGCAAATTATGTTGCGGACAAGGGTGCGAAGGCGCATAACATGCACATCGGCGGCGGACATGATTTCCCATTCGGCAGAATCAAATTTACCATTGCGCACCATGGTTCCGTGTCTCCTGATGGCGTCTACACCGGCAACCCCGCCGGCGCCTTGGTCACGATCGGCGGGAAAACAGTCTACCATACCGGGGACACAGGATTATTTTACGATATGAAACTCATCGGCCAGATGAACCCCGTCGACGTCATGCTCGTCCCGATTGGAGATAATTACACGATGGGCATCGACGATGCCGTCAAAGCGGTCGAACTCGTCCGTCCGAAGTTTGTCATCCCGATGCACTACAACACGTTTTCCATGATCAAGGCCGACCCCGATCTTTTTATCCGGAAAGTATCCGCGAAAGGATTCCGGGGGAAAGTGCTCAAGCCCGGTGAAACGTACACCGTCTGATCGCGGAGAATTCGGAAACGCACTGTGGATTTCTTACTCTGGGTCTGTCGAAGCATGCATGTGTTTGGCGTTGTAACGTGGCTTGGCGGACTCATGTTCCAGAGCGCGGTGATGAAGCCGGTGATGGATGCAGAAGCCGAAGGCGCCGCCAATGCGGTGCGGAAGGTAAATAAACGCTTCGTTGGTTTTATCTGGATGAGCGTGTGGACGATTCTCATCACGGGTGTCTTAATGATGCTGATCGATCCTCGGTTCGTCTGGTTTCAGTATCACGACCGATGGTCGGTACTGCTGGGCTTTAAACAACTCATTTTCATATTGATGGTATTCTATGCATTTGGATATGCACGCATGCTGCAGTACCTGGAAACGCCGTCCTCGAACGGCGGCTTCGATGAAAAAGTGGAATTGTACCGGCATCGTCTCCAACAATTTCGAAGAATCAGTATTGTCTTCGGTATCGTGGCTCTTTTTCTCGCCGCAGGAATGAGGTACGGTGGCTAAAGTCGTTACCATAGCAAATCAAAAAGGCGGCGTCGGGAAAACGACAACCGCCGTGAACCTTGCCGCATCGATTGCCGTCGCGGAATTGCCTACGCTTCTGATCGATATCGACCCGCAGGCGAACGCGACGAGCGGACTTGGCGTCGACCCGCGCGACGCGAAGAAAAATATCTACGACGTGATAACCGACTCGGTCGATCCGAACGGCGTCATCGTCAAGACCGACATGCCGTTTCTTTCACTGCTTCCCTCCAACATTAACCTTGTGGGGGCGGAAGTCGAGCTTGTGGACATTGAGAATCGCGAGTATATCATTGCAGGAATCGTCGAGAAGGTTCGCAGCAAGTATGAGTACGTCATTATCGATTGTCCGCCGTCGCTCGGTTTGCTCACCTTGAACGGACTTGTTGCCGCGGATTCGGTTCTCATCCCCGTTCAGTGCGAATACTACGCGCTCGAGGGCCTGGGCCAGCTTCTTAATACCATCACGATTGTTCAGCAGAATCTCAATCCCAAACTGGAAATCGAAGGGGTGCTGCTGACGATGTTCGACGGGCGTCTCCGTCTCTCGAATCAAATCCTGGAAGAAGTGAGAAAATACTTCGGCGACAAGGTATTCTCCACGGTGATTACGCGCAATGTCCGGTTGAGTGAAGCGCCGAGTTACGGCAAACCGATATTGCTGTACGACGCGGTCTCGTCCGGTTCAAAGAATTACATGGAGCTCGCGAAGGAATTTCTCAAACGTCAGCCGGCGCGGGATACGAAGAATCCACAGACAGTCCAACAGATACCGGTTTCATAGGCGAGTATGTCCAAGGTAAAAGGAGGGTTAGGAAAAGGGTTGTCGGCGTTGATTCGCCTGCCGGCGAAGGCCGATGAGCCGCTTCGCCCGTCCGACCAACCGGCAAGTGCACCCGTTGCGACCCCGGCCAAACCTCCGGCGGTCGGATCCATCACGCATATCGAGATCGCGAAGATCCGTCCCAACCCGTTCCAGCCCCGCGCCGACTTCGACCAGCAAGCGCTCGACGAGCTGAAACATTCGATCAAGCAAAAGGGCATCATCCAGCCGATCACGGTCCGCCACGCGGACAACGGAATGTACGAGCTCATTTCCGGCGAGCGTCGTATCAGGGCTTCAACCGAGCTCGGTATGAAGACAATTCCGGCCTACGTCATTGAAGTCAGGACGCAGGTGGAAATGCTCGAGCTCGCGCTCATCGAAAACCTCCAGCGCGAACACCTGAATCCGATCGAGATCGCTATTTCCTACCAAAGACTCATGAACGATGTCGAGCTTTCCGTTGAAGATGTTGCCCGGAAGGTCAGCAAGGATCGCACGACGGTCGTGAATTTCTTGCGTTTGCTGAAGCTCCCGGAGAAAATCCAACACGCGCTGCGCAAAGGCGGGCTTACCGCCGGGCATGCCCGGGCGTTGCTTGCGCTGCCCGATGAATTGACCCAGCTCAAGTTCTTCGAAAAGATCACGAAGAGCGACCTCAATGTGCGGCAGGTCGAGCGACTTGTCCGTGAGTTCTCCCAGAAAAAAGAGAAGAAAGTATTTCACATCACCCCGGCGGCGCAAACTTCGGTGGGCAGTATCGAAGAAAAGATCCGGTACGCTCTGGGGACGAAAGTGAAGGTAAATGTTCACGAAGGGGGGAAAGGCGAGATCGTTATCGAGTTTTATTCGAATGATGACCTCGTGCGGCTGTTCGACCTCATTACATCCATCCAACAATAGACGATTCGTATGCCAAAGAAGATTGTCTTGACGAAAGCGGCTCCTGCGCCCATCGGTCCGTACAATCAGGCGATTGTCGCGGGCGGCACGATGGTGTTCACGGCGGGACAGATTCCGCTCGACCCGCAGACGGGGCAAATCGTCGCGGGTGACATCAAAGCACAGACGCGACAGGCACTAAAAAATGTGCAGATCATCCTCGAGGCGGGCGGAGCTTCGCTGCAAAGTGTAATCAAGACCACCGTTTTTCTGAAAGACATGGGTGAATTCCCCGCCATGAACGAGGTCTACGGCGAATTTTTCAAGAGCGACCCACCCGCGCGTTCAACCGTTGAAGTGGCGCGATTGCCCAAGGACGTCAGGGTTGAAATCGACGCGATCGCGATGGTGGAAAAGCCGTGAGAACCGGGCAACGACTAATGGGCGGTGGGCGGTGAGTCGTTATCTTGTTCGGGCGGTTAAGTTTTCATGTCCTGTTGTTCTTGCCGTACTCATCCACACGTTGTGCCTCGCCCAGGTCGATACGGGCGCGGCCAGATCTGATAGCCTTAGGCCCATCCCCGATTCCGGCAGTACAAGCTCCGTAGAGATTGGTTTCCAACCCCGGAAATCCGCCTGGCTGGCGGTCGGACTCTCTGCTGGCGCGCCGGGGGTCGGACAGATCTACAATGGGAGCTACTGGAAGGTTCCCATCATCTGGGGGCTGGGTACGTACTGGATTTCGGAGTGGATTCAACTCAACAAGTCGTACAAAGATTACCGCAACAGGTATAATGCGAGCATACAACCTCCCCAGACCTTGGGCGATCCGACCTTGCTCAGTCAGCGAAATTTCTACCGGGACGAGCGGGATAAGTTCGCGTGGTATCTCGGCGCCTTATATGCCCTGAATCTTCTCGATGCCTATGTGAGCGCGAACCTGTATGATTTCGACGTGGGACAGGATTTGGGGGCGAATGGGAGAGCGGCGCCGAAAGTGACGGCGACGATCCGATGGAAGTTTTGATCCGCCGGTTGGCGAATCATCGATGGGACTGGGAAAAAGAAGGTGCGACGCACTTTTGAAGTGCGTCGCACCTGTTTTCTCAAGACTACTTGATGGAGACCAACTCCACTTCAAAAATCAGGGTCGCATTGGGAGGAATCACCTGACCCGCTCCGCGCTCGCCGTACGCCAGGTCAGGGGGAAGGTACAACGTCCACTTTGACCCGACGGGCATCAACTGCAATCCCTCGGTCCAACCTTTTACGACGCCGTTGACCGGAAACGTCGCGGGCTCGCCGCGTTTGTACGAGTTGTCGAACTCCGTCCCGTCGACGAGCTTTCCGATGTAGTGTACCGTCACGGTTTCTTCCGCCTTCGGTTTCTTTCCGGTGCCCATTTTCTCGACCTTGTACTGCAAGCCGCTGGGGAGAGTTACGACGCCGTCTTTTTTCTTATTCTCGGCAAGGAATGCGTCGCCAGCCGCTTTATTCTTTTCGGACTGGACATTCATCATGTGTTGCTGGTACGACATGATAGCCGCCTGGGATTGCGTGTCATTCAAAGCGGGTTTCACGTCGGTCATGACGTCCTTCAAACCCTTTGCAAGAATATCCGGGTCAATATCGAAGGATTGCTTTTTGAGGTTCTTTGCTATGTCATGCCCGATGGCATAGCTCACGCTGTCTTTTTGAGTTTTTAACTGTGCCTTCTCCTGTGTGTTGCCCTGACACGCTAACAGCATGAGACAGAGAGCGGCTATACCTGCGTATTTCATTAACGAATCCTTTCTTGAGTGGTAATTGTGCTGGGGGAAGTTTGCCTGCACGGCGGACAGGATTATGTGCCGGATACCCTGTAGGGCGGGCGTTTCCCGAAATTATAATTGGATAAAATACGATTTTCGAGAGCGGAATCCAAATACTGCAATAAGTTCGGTGGGGAGAAAAGCTTCCTCATGTTTCAGTTTGCGGACACCAGCTTTGATCCGAGTGCTCAGAAAAAATCGCGGCCGATTTCGCGAAACACTTCTATTGCCTTCAAGACTTATGATTGCTTTTCAAAAGAACACGTCGCGTTATTCCAATAGTACTTGTTAACTTGTTTCCGGATTACGTCCTTGGGTTTAATCTTGTAGAACGCGTCATGATTGCCCTTATGGAATTCGTGGTCGAGATGCGCAAACTCCTTGAACGGAACTATCGCTATGGTCTCTTCTTCCGCTATATCCATGAATCCATCACCGTTGAGATCTACTAATGATATCCTTCTTAGTGAGACCGTGTAGATCTGACCCTCCGGAGCCCATATCTCAATCCGTCGAGTCACGAATAGAACTTTAAATCTATTATCCACAATTCCGAGGAATGATTCGTCTTCGTCGTAATGTCCACTCGACCAGTTTGGATTTACCGCCCTGATAACGTTGTAGCCATTCACGACTTCGAATTTGAAACTGCCTTCCTCCCTCTCAAAATCGAATAAGTCGAGGAAAACCCAGTGGGTCGTATCGTCCCCAAGAAGATAGAACCGACTTACATGGCGGTACGATGAATCGACAAGCAGGTAGTATTCCTTGTCGCCGCGGAAGGACTTAATCTTACGTAAGCTAATAACATCGCCAAGGACGAACTGCTCCAGAATACCTTTCGGGGGAGGTCCCGGCTTCTTATAAATTGACTTTGGATCCAAGTAAGGATTTGTGGTGTCAAAGAATGAGCCGTTACCAGTTGAGGTCAAGCAAGGAACATTTGGTAAGACAGTGTCTTTTTTGTTTTTACAGTTTAACAAGAAATCCAACGCGAACTTGTACCTCAATTCCGCCCGCAAGTTCAGAAGGCTATCTCTGGCTTCCTTCGCGATTTCCGGGCTAGGCCTCCGGCCAATTAGTCCCTTTTCATAAAGTAGATCGAGAATGCTATCCTTCTCCGACTGGCAATCAGCCATGAGTGTGAAGGACGATAAAAGCAATGTCAACAAATTGAGTCTTCTCATATCACCGAGCCATATTCTGACCTGTTGCATTTCGAAATGTACAAAAAAGCGGAACAAACGTCAATGCAAATCGTGTTTTGAGACATCTGAAAAATAAAATGATGTTATCCGCTGAAATGATAACCGTTGATACCAAACCCGCGGGAATTAAGACCTCACCCGTAACCCTCCTAAAAAGAGAGGGTGTTTTTGCTTAGGGAAGATGGCCCTGAGTCATTCCATCCTCTCCTCCAAGGAGAGGTGTATAGGTGAGGTCTGGACTTCGTGGCTCTCGGGACAGGATGAAATATAAGACCTTTCCAGCTCTCTATTGAGTAGTTTGTAAACCATTGAAATACCTCTTACCTTACGTAAAACCAGGAACGGGAAATGAAAAAGATCCTTGCCGTCATTCTTGCGACGATTGCTCTATCGATAGCGCCTGAAGCAGAGCACCCCCCGGCAAACAACAAGACCGAGTTGTACAATACGTGGCTTCAGCGCGCATACGCGATCGATGAATTGTTCCATATCGTCTACACCCCGGGCTGGGAGGGCGCGAACGGTGCAATCGGCGACGCATACCTGTTCGCAGCGACCCACGATTCTTCTCTCCTGCGTTTTCACCTCGAGCACGACATGAGAAACATGTTCAACGGGACGTGGGTCGACGACCGCGCCTGGATCTGCCTCGCGGAAATGTACTGGTGGGATTTTACGGGCCGGCAAAACAGAGTCTGGGTGGAAGATGCCCGGCAGCGCTACCTCGACGCCCGCAACGAAGGGCGCCTATCCAACCACGAAGGCTTCTGGAGCTGGTACAACTGGCCCCCCGGGGCGAATGTCAATGACCGGATCTTTACGAACAGCAACATGAATCAGATGATTGCAGTCGCGTGCTGGTTGTACGAAGCCACCGGCGATAAGCGATTCCTGAAGGATGCGCTCCTGGTCTGGAACGGCGACAAGAAATATCCGGGCGTCGAGAAGACGTTCTATCGCGGCAACGGACGGTGGGAGGGGAAACCCGGCCTGGCCGCGTTCGGCAAGCAGCTCCCGTGGGATGGAGTGGAATACTCCATGGTGTGCGCCTCACTGTACCGCGTGACGAAAGATCCGAAGTACAAGAAGATCATCGTTGCAAGCGTGAAACGGATCCTCGACCCGGCGACGGGCTGGGTCGACCCGCATGATTTCTATCAGATCCACATGGACGGCAACGGACACTTCGTCCATAATCTCCTCATCGCCTACCTCATTGCCCCCGACCAGCTCAGCGACGTACCGGAAAAGGTCCGGAAGATGCTGGAACACGTCTGGACAAACCACGAAGGAACGGCAACGGTGACGCTGCATCGTGAAGCCGACAACGGCATCCGCAACGGGTGGAATCCTTACGGGGGCGAGGATGGATACGGTGTTGACCAGGTTGGAACCGTGCACCCCCAGTCGCAGGCCGTGCGCGCGTTCGGAGTGTTTGTGTATGTGCTGAAGACGATGGAGGAGAGGTGAGAATAGTGGGGGGCGGTTCGTCTTTTGCCTTTTTACCTTCACCCCTTTCTCCTCTCCCAAATTTGGGAGAGGGGAATTGAAGGGGAGAGGGTTAAGAGTGACGTGAAGATCCGAGAATTTGTCCGAACTATTTGAAGAACACGATACTCGTTTCTAAATCCGAATTCCCAAATTCCCAACAAACCCCAAATCCTATCACCTATTACCCATTACCTATTACCTGCGACCTAAACCGAAACCCCAAAACCCAAAACCCTATTGCTTCGCAGAAGTATGCCAGGAGCGGATTATCCACTCGCCCGCTTCGTTCTGACTGTACACAATCGTGTGATATCGCTCGTGCTTTCCTGAAGACGGTTTCATGCGGAGGATCAAAAAACCTGACTTCTCTGAAGGGAGGAGCTTTTGGATTGATGAGATCTCTTTTGAAGCCGGTCCTTCGACAAGCATGGATTTCTTCTCTTTGTCTGAAAGAAGTCCACGCAAATGTTCCATTTTATTGCCGATCACAACATATGCCTCGGTATCGATGAGCGACATCATCTGTTCTCCCGTGTCTCCCCGGAGTAACCGGACAGCTTTTTCGCGAAGCTTCATTTCGTCTTCGTATTTGGATTTCAAATCACCGTTGAGCTTGAAACTGAAGGGGATGATGACTTCAGCCTTGATGGGCTTCCCGTCCTTTAGCGCCGGCGTAAATTCCCATTGCTTCACTGCATCGAGGGCGGCATCGTCAAAATCCTTGTTGGATGTCTTTTCCACAGTCGCTTTATCGACGCCTCCGTTTTCATTCACAAATACCCTCACGCTGACCTCTCCTTCGATTCCCGCCGCTTTAAGGATTGACGGGTAGAAAGGGTTGACCCGGAACTTCACCTGCGGCATTTCCTGAGGTGTATTTACTGCAAGCGCCACCGGCGGTAAAGCACACAGCAAGAGCAAGAATATCCATTTATTGAATCGCATATAGTGTTCTCCTATTTTTTTTGTTGTGTCGAAGACATATCGGGAGTGACAATCACTGTCGCGAGTTTTGTGACATAGACTGTTTCGGTGCCGCGGGGCCGTACCAGCGAAAAGATGACAACGGCAGCGACCAGGAGCGCTGCAAATGCAAACGCGGGCGCGCGCAGGGACACGCGGTGTTGCCACAATCCTCCCCTGCGGATGCCGTGGAATGGAATAGGTGAAACAACAGGCGGAGCGGCTGGTGGTTCTGCGACCCGCTCCAGCGCGGCGTTCAGCGATTGCATCCGATGGAACAACCGTCGGCATTCACTGCACGAAGCCAGATGCGCGAACAAAGTCGCGGAATCTCCCGCTTGCAATTCGCCATCCAGCAGCTTGCTAATCAAAATTTCATAGTTGGCACAGCTCATGTCGCGGTCCTTTCTCGTAAAATCGGTTCCAGGTACTTAATTAATGCTTTTCTGGCTTTGTACAATCGTGATTCAACTGAACTGATCGTGCTGCCTGTGATGCTCGCAATATCCGCATACGACAGTTTTTCGAATTGCCTCAGCACCAGCACCTCCCGGTATTCAGGCTTAAGGCGTTGTAGTCCTTCTTCCACCAGGTCCGAATCTTCACGCTTCACAAGAAGCTCATGCGGTGTTTCGGTATCCCACACTTCTTCGTCTGAAGACCCCGCAACGTCTCTCTTGCGTGCACGAAGCCAACCGTATGCTTCGTTGCGGGCAATACTGAAGAGCCAAAAGTAGAATGATTCGGGTTTCTCAAGCGACTTCGCAGATTCAAGAGCTTTGACAAAAATTGACTGGACGAGGTCTTCTGTGGCATCCCGGTCGCGTAGCAACCGGTAGCAGTATCCGAACACCCGGCGGTAGTACTTGTGATATATTTCCCCGAAGGCTGCGCTGTTGCCACCGGCAAAACGGCGGAGCAACTCGCTGTCGTTCACTTCATTCACAGTTGGCCAAAATCATGACTGTCCATGAAGTAAGATGCAAAAAAGGGGAAAAACTTGCTGTCTTGTTCTATAACATTATGACAAGAGGCATCCACTAACAAATCTGCCTATTTCTCATCTTTTTCTTAAACTTTATTCGGTAAGAACTGTCAAAGAGTGAGAAAATGCGAAGCATAATAGAATGACAAAGCGAGTCGCCTTACCAATTCTGTCGATTTTCCTCCTCGCAGGCCACATGTTATCACAAACTGCCGCCGTTGAGGGGAGAGTCATTGACAACGGCAGGAATCGACCCCTCGTCGGTGTGCACGTTCGACTTACGGACCGCGACGACTCAACCGAAACCTACGTGACCGCAACCGACACAAACGGCAATTTTCACTTTGCCAGGATTCCGCATGGAGCGTATGCGCTCGAGGTGACCCGCGTTGGTTATAAGTCGATCGGAAAGAATGTCGACATCGAACGGTCACTCGTCGTCCTGGGAACTCTCGCGATCTCGGAGGGGACGATACCGATGCATGAATACCTCGTGGAAGGACGCATACCGCCCGCCGTTCAGAAAGGCGACACCACAGAATACAATGCGCGGGCGTTCAAGACAAATCCGGATGCCACGGCGGAAGACCTGGTGACGAAAATGCCCGGCGTCGTGGTTCAAAATGGCACGGTACAGGCACAGGGCGAAAATGTTCAGCAAGTTCTCGTGGACGGAAGGCCGTTCTTTGGAAGCGACCCGACGCTTGCGCTTCGCAATATGCCGTCGGAAGTCATCGACAAAGTGCAGGTATTCGATAAGCTGAGCGACCAGGCACAGCTCACCGGCTTTGACGATGGGCAGACAATCAAAACCATGAACATCGTGACACGACCGGAACGGAGGACCGGAGAGTTCGGCCGCGTCTACGGAGGATACGGTACCGATGACCGCTATGTGACAAGCGGAAACGTGAATTCTTTTGAGTCCGACCGGCGGCTTTCTCTCATCGGACTTTCCAACAATATCAGCCAGCAAAATTTCTCGACCCAGGACCTTCTCGGCGTGATGAGCGGTGGAAATCAAAGGGGCGCCGGCGGCGGAGGAGGAGGGATGTTCACGCGCGGCAGGAGAGGCGGCTCCGGTCAGAATAGTGGAAATTCTGGCGGCTCTCCGAATCCCGGTTCAGGCGGGGGGTCCGCGGGCAATTTCCTGATCGGGCAGCAAAGTGGAGTTTTTTCGGCGAACTCAGTCGGTCTGAATGACGCCGATAGTCTTGCAAGGAACATCTTTATGGCTGGAAGTTATTTCTTCAACGAGACGGATAATCAGAATCCCCAAATCCTTCACCGGCAGTATGTCTACTCACCCGACTCCAGCAGTGTTTACGATGAGAATAGTAATGCGGAAAAGACGAACTACAACCACCGTTTCAATTTCCGGTTCGACTACATGGCCGATTCTTCCAACTTCCTCGTTGTCACACCGCAAGCGTACCTCCAGGAGAACAACTCCACAAGTTCGATAATAGGTGTCAACACATCGTCAGGAAATGTGTTGCAGAGTCAGGCCCAAAACGACAACCAGACAAACACCGACGGCTACACGATGCGAAGCCACGTCATCTACCGGCATAAATTTCCCACCCCCGGTCGCACGCTCTCCGTCGATGTCGGACTTGGACTCAACCGCAAGCACAGCACGAATACCCTCAACTCGCTCGATCAATACTATACGGCCCCGACCGGCGCGGATACTATTAACCAGCAGACGGGGGTTGTGACGGACGGATACACCGCCTCTTCGAATGTGGTCTATACCGAACCGGCCGGAACGATCGGGCTGCTCCAGATCAACTACAGTCCGTCGTATTCAAGAAACACATCGGACAACAGGACCTACAATTACGACGCGCTCGCGAGCGGTTATTCTGACCTTAATACCAATCTCTCTAATTCTTTTAACAACGCATACTTGACCAACAACGGCGGTGTCGGTTACCGTCTCCGGTTGGGGTCGTTGAATGGCTCGGCGGGTGTTTCGTATCAGATTGCGAGTCTGCAGGGCGAACAATCGTTTCCGAATACATCCTCGGTCTCGAAAATGTTCTATACGGTGTTGCCGAATGCTATCATCAATTACGAATTCTCAAACCGGCGAAGTCTGCGCGTATTCTATCGGACTCTGACGGCTTCACCGACGATCACACAACTGCAAAATGTTATCGACAACTCGAACCCGCTTATACTGTCGGTTGGTAACCCTAACCTCAAACAGTCGTATACGCAAACGCTTCTCACACGGCTTTCGCTCTCGGAAACGGAACAGGCACAGAGTCTCCTGCTCTTCTTCTTCGCGAGTTCTACGCGGAATTACATCGGCAACTCGACGATTACAGCCGTGCATGACACACTGCTCCCGGGCGGTGTTCAACTCACCAGGGGGACACAGCTTGTTAGTCCGGTAAACCTGGACGGCAACTGGAGTGTTCGTACCTTCTGCACGTACGGATTCCCAATCGACTTTCTCGGGAGCAACCTGAATCTCAATGGAGGGGTTACGTACACCCGTTCGCCCGGACTGATCGACAATCTCCTGAACGTGGCTAATGTGGTCGCTCTGAGTCCCGGCTTTGTCCTGGGGAGTAACATCAGCGAAAAAGTCGATTTTACCGTTTCGTACACCGCGAATTTCAACAATTCCAAAAACTCGACGCAGCCCACCCTCGACAATAACTACTTCAGCCATACGGCAGGTGTGAAACTCAATCTGATTTTCTGGCAGGGCATTGATATAAAGACGGACCTCGCAAACACGCTGTACAACGGATTGTCAAGCGACCTGAACCAGAATTACACTCTCTGGAACATGAGCCTGGGAAAGAAGCTCTTCGAGAACCAGCAGGGGGAAATCCTCCTCACGGTGTTCGACCTTCTCAATCAAAACCGGAGTATCAATCGGACGGTGACCGAGACTTATGTTCAGGATGCGACCACCCGCGTTCTCAGCCGCTACTATATGTTGACATTTTCGTACAATCTGAGGCAATATCACGAGTCGCGATCAGAGATGTAACCTTTGTTTTCGTGGAGGCTGCACTATGATTGCCCGGTGGTTCTTAAACCTATCCATTTGGGTGGTGTCAAATTTGTAAAGTGCTCACTTTTATCTAATAGTAGCTCTTCCATAATCGTTCATTATTTGAAAGGAAACACGATGATGACCAGATCCCTTCGCGGATTGGCAATGCTTGTCGTTGCGATCTGCTCTCTTACACTTCTGATGCCGGGCGCAAGCCGTGCCCAGCGTGCGCGTATGTCACTCGATGACCGTGTCAAGTCCATTACCGACAGCCTCTCGCTGACGAAAGTTCAATCCGACAGCGTGCGGATCATATATACGGCCGCGGACTCGGAACGCAGCAAGATTTTCCAGAAGAATCAGGGTGACCGCGGTGCCATGCGCCAGGCAATGGGCGATATCATGAAAGATGTCGATGCGAAAATCGAAGCGCTTCTCACGCCCGAGCAGAAAGCAAAATACGAAAAAATGAAGCAGGAACGCCCCCAAATGGGTGGAGGCCGCGGAAGGCAGGGGCAAGACTAAGCCGAACACAAGCACCACATCGTTAACCTTCGAAAGAATTCATCACCATGGTTACTCATAGACAGAAAAAGCTCCTGCACAACGTCGCGGTAAGTATGTTCTGGCTCGTGCCTTCGTTCCTGTGTTTGATAGCCGGATGCAAGACGCTGGAATTTGCCAGTCGTTGGAAGAACAAAGATGTCGTCATTGACGGAAAGAATACGGAATGGAAGGATTCCTTGTACGCTCTTGATGAACATGAAACATCCATGGGTCTGCTAAATGATGATCATTTTCTCTATATCGGTTTGATCACCGTGAACCGGGATTACCAACGACAGATCATGAGGTCGGGACTGACAGTCTGGTTCGACCGAAACGGCGGTGAGGGCAAGAAATTCGGGATCCATTATCCTCTGGGACCCGGCGGACCCGGTTCACAGCAGGGACGAAAGGAAAACACGGGGGATGAAGGAAGCTCCGGCGAAGCCGGAGGAGATCGGCCGGCGGAGTCTCAAATGGATAATCCACGACCGCTGGTCGATGAGCTGGAGGTGTACGGTCCAGGAGATGGGGAGCATCATCGCATGACGACCGCTGAGACGGGCGGCATCGATGTCCGTGTCGGCATTACAAACGGTGTCCTTGTCTATGAGCTGAAGGTGCCGCTCGCAGATAACGGGTCCACGGCTTTTGCAATCGGGACAAAGCCGGGGATGCAAATCGGCGTTGGCGTCGAATCCTCAAACGGGCGTGGCGCTGCATCGCAGGGCAATAGTGAAGGAGGAGAAGGTCGCGGCGGCGGTATGGGCGGAGGACGGGGTGGCGGCATGGGCGGACGCGGTGGCGGCGGTGGTCGCAGAGGTGGAGGTAGCGGCGGCGGTTCGAGAGCCGGGGGACAAACCGAACCTCTTCAGATTTGGGCGAAAGTACAACTAGCAGCCCAGGATTCATCCTCTCACTAATTGTATTGTAGGAACAAATGGCAGGAAGAACGGGGATGAACGTTTTCACCAGGTTGTCGGTGAGAACGCTGGTGCTCTTGTCCACCCTCACACTTGGAATCACTACTCTGTACTCCCAAACGCGCACGATTCAAGGCGTGGTGAAAGATGCGCAGAGTGGCGAGCGTCTCCCGAATGCAACGCTTATGATCAAAGGCACGAAGGTCGGAGCAAAATCAAATTTGGAAGGGTTCTTCGTTCTACCAAATGCTCCGGATTCACAATTCGTTCTTGAAGCTCGGTTTGTCGGCTACGGAGTCGAAGAAGTTAAGATTCCTTCAGGACAAAAGCCCGAAGACATTGTCCTAGAACTGACCACACAAGATGTGCTGCTCCAGGGCGTGACGGTGTTTGCCGAAGAAGCGACCGTTTTGAAAACAGAGAGCGAACCGAGCCTCTCGACTATCTCCCCGAGACAACTTCTGACTCTTCCGAACGTAGGTCAACCCGATATTTTCCGCTCCATGCAGTTGCTACCCGGGGTCAGTGGTACTAATGACCGCGAGTCAGGGCTCTACGTGCGAGGCGGCACGCCAGACCAGAACCTGATTCTCTTTGACGGAATGACGGTGTACCATGTCGACCATTTCTTCGGTTTTTTTAGTGCGTTCAACCCCGATGCCGTGAAGGATGTTCAGTTTTACAAGGGCGGGTATCCTGCGGAGTACGGCGGCAGGCTCTCCAGTGTGGTGGACATGACCGGCAAGGCGGGCGATCCGAACAATCTCCACATCGGTGCGGGCTTGAACCTGCTCAGCGGAGATGTGAACGTCGGAATTCCTCTGTTCGGTCAGGGCTCGTTTCTTGTCGCCTTCCGGCGTTCATATTCTGACATCATCCAGAGCAGTGCCTACACTTCGCTGTACGATTTTCTCACCGGCTCCTCCTCTTCCACCAGCAGTCCCCGAGGTTTCGGCGTTGGAGAAGGTCGCCAGCGCTTCAGCGGGTTTTCCACACAATCAACACCGACCGAGATATTCCATGATCTGAACTCGAAACTGACGTATAACCTGACCTCTCACGATATTGTCTCGGCTAGTTTTTACAACAGTATTGATAACCTGGACAATTCGCAGCAGGGCAGCACACTGGCCTTCCCCGGCTCAAACCTTCAAGTCACAACTCCTCCAACGACAGACATTACACAGCAAGGGAATCTTGGAGCAAGCGCAAAGTGGTTCCATCAGTGGACCGACAGGTTGTACTCAAACATTTTGGTGGCGACGGCAAAGTATACAAGTGACTACGACTATGATGTCAACCGGACAAATCCCAATGCGGCGACACAAAACCAGCAGTCGACCGACGAACAAAACATCATTAACGACAATTCATTCCGCATTGATAATCAGTGGATCCTCGACAACATCCACGACGTTTCATTCGGGACGGAAGTGTCGCGAACGGATGCCGCTTACAGTCTTGCCGCGACAACGGTTTTCAACCAATCCCAGGCTCCCTTTTTGGATTCACGTGAACAAGCTATGCAAACTGCTGTCTACGTGCAGGATAAATGGTCTCGCTTTGCGGGTACGCTGCTCGACCTGACGCTCGGACTTCGGACGACGGCGTACACACTCACCAGCCAGACTTTTTGGGAACCGCGATTCTCATGGCGGTATCTCCTGACAGAAAATGTATCGCTCAAAGGAGCATACGGAGTCTATCACCAATTTGTCAATCGCATCATTAATCAAGATCTATCGCAGGGAAGCAGAGATTTTTGGGTGCTTTCAGACAATTCGCTCCAGCCCGGTGGAGCAATCCACTACATTTTGGGAGGGACGTGGGAGAATCAAGGATACTTGTTTGACGTGGAAGGGTATTACAAATCCCTCGATAACCTCGTCGAATTCAGTCAGAGGTTTCGCATAACTGCGGATGACCTTTACAGTTTCTATAGCGGTTCGGGAACTTCGAGAGGAGTCGAGTTGCTTCTCCAAAAGAAACAAGGAACACTCAACGGATGGATCAGCTACACCCTTGGCCGGGCTGAAAATGTCTTTCCCGAGCTCAATAACGGAAATCCTTTCCCTGCCGACCAGGACCAGACACATGAATTGAAGATCGTTGGAAATCTTGCCCTGGGCGACAACTGGACGGCGTCGTCGACTTTCATTTTCGGTTCAGGAACCCCGTACACCTCTCCGGTCAGCCAATATGCGATTCAATTGCTCGACGGCAGCAATAACCTCTACACGCATGTGAGCGACATGAATGCGTATCGTCTGCCTTCGTATCAGCGCCTTGATGCCAGCATCTCCAAACGATTCGGTGAGGAAAATTCCTCGCACTGGCTGGTGGGCGTGTCCGCTTTTAATTTGCTCAATCACACAAACATTGCCTATTATCAGTACGATTTGAGCACCGACCCGATTCATGTGACTGAAGTTACGGGACTGGGATTCACCCCAACAATTTTTGTTCAGGTTGATTTTCAGTGATAGGATTCCTATGAAAAAGCTTGTATTGTTCACGCTACCTTTGATAATGGTTCTGCTGCAGGGTTGCAACAACAACCCGGTAATCCCGGAGGCAACGCAAATCGTGCTTCGCGGCTACCTTTACGCGAACGAGCCGGTACAGGACATAGAGGTCATGTCCAGCTTCCCGCTCGGCAGTTCTGATTCAACCAACCCGCCGATTACAACAGCAACAGTGGCTCTTCTGAAAAGCGGTAATAGCTATCCACTCTCTCCTGACACCGCACGACCGGGTTACTATTATTATCAGGGAACTGGTCTAACCGTCAATGTGGGAGACATGTTCAATATTGAGGTTGACTATAATGGCCAGAGCGTCACCGCCGCAACAGTCGTTCCGCCGAAACCCCAAAACGTCGCCCTTTCTGTATCAAATCTTCACTTCCGCATCGATACGATTCAGGTGCGTTTCGGTACGAGAATCAGCGTCACCGGTTTAGACACGGCAATTGTAACATGGGACAATCCAGACGGTCAATACTTCTATGTCGTCACCGAAAGTATCGACTCTACGGCACAATTGCTGCGCCCGGATTCTTCATTCACCCGACGGTTTACCTCACAGCCAACGAATGAAAATTCATACCGCATCAATAACAACTCTATTCTGTACACCGGGAAGCACGTGCTCAAAGTCTACAGGGTTAACAAGGAGTATGCCGACCTGTACCGGTCAAGGCAACAGGACTCCCGCGAGCTGAATGAACCCCTAACAAACGTGAAGGGTGGCCTGGGCATTTTCAGTGCCTTCGCAAGCGACAGCTTGTATTTTACAGTATCACTTGATTCAAGTACTTCAGAATAATGGTAAGATAATCATCGACAAAAAGGAATTCTTGTCGATACGTGGAATTGGCGCGGCAGTGGGGGCTCACGGTCCGACGGGTGAGCAGAATCCCTCAACGTGTAGGCAAAAGTCCAGCCTGCAGTTCCAGACACATCCTTCCGCCGAATGGCTTCCGGAAAGCGTAGGTGCGAAGAAGAAAGGGATTCCGGAGATGCCGTCTACGAAAAGAGACATCAGGATGTAATGACCTTCGACGATTATTTTTCGGGCGGCGGAACCTCCGCGCGAAATCCAATGTTATGTGATTGGATGACAGCTTATCAGGTCGTTAATTTCTTCGAGTTCATCATCTCCTTGGGAATTCAATGCCAACTTGCCAGAGTGCCCTTTGGCCCGATGAACTCACAACGGGTTATCCATTAGCGCAAGAGGGGACTGATGAAAAGAAAGGAATTCCTGTCAATATTCGGTGTAGGATCGGCCGTGCTCGCCTGCAGCTACTGCCTCGGCGGGTGCAAAACGCCCGACTCTGGAATCACCGCGCCTACGAATGTCGATTTCACCCTGGATCTCACTGATCCAGCCAACGCTTCGTTGAAATCTGTCGGAGGATATCTGTACAATGGCGGTGTTATTGTAGCACACGCGCCGAGTGGATATATCGCTGTCAGCTCGGCATGTACTCACCAGGGAAACACCGTCCAGTATGTCTTGAGCACCAACTCTTTTTACTGTCCGGCCCATGGCTCCCGATTTGCGGCCGATGGTTCCGTAATCAACGGGCCTGCGGGCAGTGCCCTTGGGAAATACAACACTACATTGAAGGGGACGTCTCTCAGAGTCTTTTCTTAAAACCTGCTATTCTTTGCCTTTTTGCGTACCTTTGGTGAACCGTTATTGCGGTTCCCTGTGGGCGTTCCTCATTGCCCGCAAAGCGAACATGGGGTACGAGTAATTTACCAATTATTATTAGCTAACTTGATCCCGCCAAAAACGGTCCCGACAGGGTCGGGATCATTTCAACTAATATTACCAAATCCGCCACCGGCGGATGCAGGTAAAATTAATGTTGGAATGGCACCGGGAATAGAATCATCAGAAAGAGGGAACATGAAATCCATTCTCCGTATAGTTTCAATCGCGTGCCTTAGTTGCTCTGCACTGCACGCTCAGGAATCAATCCCCATCGACGATTTTGACAACCAGGCGTTCTATGCCTCCGGTGCCGGCGAGGCAGGTATCGTCATGCCGTTCGAAAGCCGGCACCTCGTACAACGTCCGGATTCTTCACCTCCCGTTGAGATCACTCCCGAATCATCTTCTTTTTCGGATTCTGCGCGGGCCGATTCGCTTCGCCCGGTTGTGAAACGCAAACTCCTGCCGGACAACATGAGTTTTGTAGAAAGAGGATTATGGGGCGAGAGCGGGTTCCTGCGAAGCGTGGGTCTCGCATCCCCGCTGACACCGGAAGTCCGGAAAAGTGAATTGACGCTCCGCCGCACAATGCTGACCGTACACCAGATCGGCGGATTTGTAACCCTCGGTTTGTTGGCCACAACAGTGTACTATGGACAAAAGACTCTCAACAACTTCTACAACCCTTCTCAGTACAGAAGCCTGCGGCGAACCCACTCGAACTTCGTAACGTATTCGATAGTCTCGTACACGGCCACCGGTTTGCTGGCGGTGCTGTCGCCCCCGCCGCTGATCCGGCGCAATGAAAACAGCACCACGACATTACACAAAACTCTGGCGTGGGTCCACTTCGCCGGTATGATCATCACGCCGATCATCGGGTCGAAGCTCCGGCACAGCATGAACGAGCTCCAGCTCGCGCGCTACCATCAGGTCGCCGGATACATAACGACGGGAACGCTCGCCCTCTCACTCATTGTTGTCACATTTTGACGGAGCACACATGACGATAAGAAACCTCTCAATACTGGCCATGTTCCTGGCGTTTATCTCCGGCGCCAGGCCACAATCCCAATTCCTTGAAGCGATAAAGAATGAGTCGTCGGTGACCTACCGGCTCGTTCATCCTCTTCACGAGATCGAAGCGACAAGCAAGGATGTCGCGTTTAAGCTTGAGATCGACCCTGCGAAGAAGGAGATAAAAAGTGTTTCCGCGCAGGTGGACGTGACGACGTTCGACGGCGGGAACTCGAACCGTGATTCCCACGCGATGGAAGTGATCGACGCTATCACGTATCCCGATGTGACGTTCTCAAGCACGGCAATTACGCAGACGGGCGACAGCCTCCAGGTGGCGGGAAAACTCACATTTCACGGTGTTACGAACGATATTTCCGCGACGGCAGTAACGAACTGGACGGAACAAAGGATCGACGTTCAAGCAAGGTTCCCTTTGAGTTTGACGGCATTCAAGATTGAACGTCCGTCCTTGCTCCTTATCCCGGTGAATGATACATTATGGTTTGACCTGAAAGCCGTGTTTAATCGAAATTGATCAGAATGTCCCGGTCGAAACTTTTCATCTGTGTGCTGGCCACCGTATGGATGACGGCTGCCGGAATCGGCGCCGAGTCGGGGGACCGCCCCAAGAGCGTGGTTCTGAAAGATCGTTCCCCGCAGGTAAATCCATTTTACCTAAAGGTCAATAACTCGATGGACCGGATCTGGGACGAGTTCATGCTGGTGAAGAGGGCGAACTCCGGCGACCCGGATGCAGAACATGAGCTCGGCATCCGTTATCTCACTGGTAACGGGTTTGCCCGCGATACAGCACGGGCTGCACTCTGGATCCGGAAGGCGGCCGAGCAGGACCTGGTGCCCGCGCGGTACAACTACGGTATTCTCCTGAATAATGGATTGGGTGTCGGGTGGAATCCTTACGAGGCCTTCAAGAATTTCCGGTATGCCGCGGAACACGGCCTGGCGGAAGGCGAATACGCCTATGGCTTGCTCCTGACCGACAATCTGACCGTTCCCCGGAATTATCCCGAAGCGTATCGATGGATTAAAATGGCGGCTGATTCGGGTTATAAGCCCGCGGCGGAAGTCCTGGTGGAATTCAAAGCACGGGGCATCAAGGTGGCCAAGGATTCGCAGAACGAACCGGCCACCGGGGCCGGAAGCGAAAACGATTCGGTGCGCTCGAAGCCGAACGGGCAGGCAGTCTCCGCGCCCGTGCATCCGGTGTTTCTCGATTTTGATGCAGATTCGGTTTCCGAACCCGATGACAAAATGCTGGTTCACGATGCGCTTCTCGAAAATCATCCCCGCCCGGATAGCGCAGCAAGCAACCAGTCTTCCGGCGACCTTGACAGTCTTCTATCTCCCTCGACCCAACGAGTCCTCCGCGATGCGGCGGAAGCCGGCAGCCCCGAAGCCCTCACGTTCATCGGCCGTATGTATGACCGGGGAATAAAGGTCAAGCGGAATCCCGTTACGGCGTCAGTCTACTACCTCCGCGCGATCCGCTCAGAGTCGCCCTGGGCCTCCCTTCTGCTCTGGAATTTGACCCGCAAGGATGAATATTTCCCTTCCCTGAAAGCCCATGTCGAGGAGAAAGACCCCGCCGCCTTATTTATCTGGGCCGAACTTGCAGATCTTGGTTTCGACCGTCAACTTACGGAAGAGCAGGCCATGGCGTTTCTCGAGCAAGCGGCTGCGATGGACTATCCGGAGGCGCTGGTTGAACTCGGCGTGCGCTATTACAGGGAAGACCACGGTTCTCGCGACCGCGAGCAGGCGGTGGAGCTTCTGAAACGGGCACAACAATTGGGAAACAAGGAGGCCAAACTCAGGCTCTGCGTCATAAAACTCAATAGTGAGAAACCGGCTCCAGAAGATAGTAGTATTGTCGCCGTGTTCCGGCAAGCCGCCGCGGACGGTTCAGTCCTTGCGGAAGCGATGCTCGGGTATTGTTACGATAAGGGAAGGGGAGTTGGACAAAACATCCCGCAGGCAGTAGAATTGTACCGCAAGGCTTCTCAGCGTGGGAGCAAGATCGCCTACGATGCCTTACGAAATCTCTATGATGAACTGCGGCCGAAGGATGCAGGATTCCAAATCCAGGACTAGAGGCAAGGTCGTGCGCCGGCGAATGGCCCATTCTTCATGATCACTTCCGCCGCACAGTTTCAACCGTCACCAATCTGTATTTCCTTCCAAATTTCTCCTCACTGAGCCGCGATCGCCGCCGACCTGTGCCGGTCGATCCAGTATCCCCAGAGCACGAGCAACCATGCGAATGGTGAGAACCAGGCGAGGAACTTCGGGCTGGGCGGAGGCGGGCCGAAAATGTCCGCCATGTATGTTGCAAAAAGGAAAATGATCAACGCCCAGAACGCGACCGTCCCCGTTGTGTCCTTTGGCTTTGTGGCCCGGAGGTAAATGAAAATTCCACCCAGGAAAATTCCCCCCTCGACGAATATTGTCCCCACGAGGGAGTTCCACAGTCCGAAGCCCACAACGGTATCACCTCCGGGATACAGCGGAAGGTCGGCCCGGTGGGTGATGAGGTCGAGTATCCAATGGCTGAAAACCGCGACCCAGAGCCACAGCGCGACGGTTGTATCCTTGCGGATCCGGTAGTAAACGAAAGAGAACACCAATGCCCACACTGCCGCCATGAGAAGGCTATGGGAGAATGGATAATAAACGAACGAGAGAGGCGTAAAAACAGTGTTACCGGGGTCGATCTCAACGCGTTCAATTCCCAGGAGAAGAAAAACCGGCCAGAGCAGGTCGAGAAAAGATGCAGCCATGAAATACGTCCCGAGCGAGGGTCGGGGCGCAACCTTCTTCGCAGCAAGTCCTACGGCAAAGTGACCGATGTACATTTTACGTCCTTAGTTCATGATGTAATGGTATCCTCTCCAAGGTAAAGAAAGTCCGATCGCGAGTCAAGCGCTGCCAACGTGAACCTTTCTAATTTCTGCGGCCGTCACAGTCCCTGCGAACAAGGCGAGCCCGCCGCATCAAGACATTGCTTCGGGCAGGCGGGGGTTCGTGACCGAAATGCAATTCTCGTCGCTCTATACCCAGATCGGA